>Ga0114129_10007082_pt1 | contig 15958 bp, 11 predicted proteins | sample RhiMetdeltSRZDD1_FD_80071 | JGI IMG/M metagenome (GOLD analysis project Ga0114129, IMG submission 80071) | Populus rhizosphere microbial communities from Tennessee, USA - Rhizosphere MetaG P. deltoides SRZDD1 (version 2) (version 2) | ecosystem: Host-associated > Plants > Roots > Rhizosphere >... | reverse complement strand
GCTCTACCTCGTCCCCCATTTTTTCCAGAATAAACCCATCTCTCGCCTCATTGCCCCAGGTATTCAGGCCAGCCAGCTCAATGATGACACGCTCGGGCGCGCTCTCGATACACTCTACAACTTTGGGGTGACGGCACTCTACAGCCGGTTCTGTCGCAAATTACCGAAAACAGGAAAGTTGAGGCTCGCAAGTCACTGATTTTGCAACACACGATTTTTACATTTGGCCTCAAAAAGGCAACTTTGCGACAGAACCAACGGGAGCCCCCCTATTGACCGTAGTGATGAAGAAGAAATCCCAAGCGTTGCCGAGCATGTAGCCCCACCGCGATGGGTGTGCGCCCGTGGCCCATCCTGTGGCCGCTGTGGTCACTCGTGTGGGGCCGACACCTCGCGGAGGGGCAAGGAGTGTGGACGCAATGATGCGAGGAGTGTGCACCTACACCATGCTCAGGGTGGACCGCTCCCCATACTCAAGCCTGGTGCGGACGTGGGCATCGCCTCGAAGGCATGCCTGTGTGGCCCCCGCGGCGCCTCGGCCTTCAGGCCCGATACTGCGGCGTACCAAAGACTTTGTTGATTAGCGCCAGCTCCAGCTGCATAGCGTCGGCGACGTGCCGACTGGTGTGGCCGGCCGCCTGCAGCGCCTTGATGCGCGCAAAGGTTGGCAGATCAATGGAAGTGCGTCCATCATCGAGGGAGAAGGTCTTCCGGGGCCTCCCCCGCTTGGCTTTCGGGGCTGGCTCTGTGGGTCTGACGTGCTCCATCCGCCTTCCCTCCCACGCTGCTGCACGTGTCGATCACTGTCACACGATCTCCACAACTCGGTCGCGGTACGCCCGTGTATCATAGGCTCTATATTAGCACAACATAGCACTGACCGGCCATCTCGGGAGTGTCTCGCGCTCCATTGCTCAGCGTGTGTCATAGGGAAACCAGCGTCGCTCCATTGCTCGGCGTGTGTCGTAGGTTTGGTATCCAGGTGAAAGCAGGGGCAGTGCAGACGCTCGCCTCTTGTTGCGAGCTTGGCTCTGAAACGGCGAGGAGAGGAGCAGCTCTGCAGTCCGTGTTGACGCGCTCCAAATGGTGATACATGGAGCGAGTATGGTGAGAAGAAACGAACGCCATTGGGTGCCAACAGGCCCTGACGGTTGGCTCGCTCTCTGCACGCATGTCAGGACACGTCCCACATGCCAGCAATCTCGACATGCATCTGCGGAGCGGACCAGTGTTTCGGCTGTGGCAGGCCGTGCTCGGGCTCACCCCCGCTCGAGCAACAGCACCAGAAATGTATACAGCCGGTCCACGATCTCCTCCATCAACGGCTTCATTTCCTCGTCACTGATCCGCCGCAACTGATTCCACGCGATCTCTCCGTAGGGACTGACGACTTTCACGTCCGTGTAGTCCCCTGTCTTCGAGCTGGGAAACGCACCGGCGTGCAACGCCTCAAGAGCCGAGTTCCTCACACCATGGAACGCCAACATTGTGGCGAGCTTTTCCGTGGTTTGTTGCAGATGTGAATCGTGCATGGGCATCTTCGTACCTTTCGGGTGTCGGGTGATGTCTGCCGGATCTGCATACGACCTGTGCACCAGTGTATCTTGTCACCATCAGTGTGCCGCTTTACGACACGTGCTTTGCATGCACATCACGACGCAGGGAGGTATGGTTACGCCCCGAGAAGCTCAACTTGAGTAGACTGCCAACAGGGGTTCAGCAGTTCGTACTCCCAGTCGTTCACCTCAAGCCGCCGTTCGACGTGTGAGAGGTGCTCTTCCACATCGTCGGTCAGGATATCGAGAGCACATCGTCCTCATAGAGCGCTTCCGGGTCGTGTGCCCGTCGCCTACGGATAATCCCACCGCCTCAAAAACGGACATTGTTCTTGGATCGGTGCGATCCACACACTGGGTGCGCGTCTCTGATGACCATCGCGGCGGGTGACTTCCCTGCTGTCGGGACTGTTTTTGACCGACAGTAGCATGGCATCGCACCGCCCGTATGCCCTGTGCATCCTTACCACTGCTCCAGCAGCGTCAGGAAGTCCGGCGTTGACATGAGCCTGCCCTGCGCTAGGGCGATGATCTGCAGCGCGGTCTCGTGGACCTCCAGGTGCGACGTGGTGACGCACTCGACTAAGATGCTCGTGTTGAAACCGTTGGAGAGCGCACTGCACGTGGTGAACAGCACGCACACGTTCGTCTCGACGCCGGCCACATAAAGCGTGTCAATCTGCTTGAAACGGAGAAAGCCGCGCAGCTCCGTTTCGAAAAACGCGTCAAAGGTACGCTTGGCGACGACCTTGGCCGGCGCCTGGGAGGTGAGCGGCTTGATCGGCTCGACAAAGTCGGCTCCCCAACTGCCGGGATGGCACCCGTAATCCTGACGCTGCGGGTTGCGCAGAAACAGCGGCGGGCGATAGCAGGCGTCCGGGGCATAGGTCGCCTGCACAAAGACGGTCGTCAGGCCTGTCTTGAGCGCCTTGGCAGCGACGGCGGTCACCGTGCGGACGAAGTCTTGATACGGCTCGCGGATCTCGCAGCGCGTCGGCGGGTGCTCATAGACACGTGCCAGGTCGTCGAGATCCATCGCGCTCAGTTGTCCTTGGCTGGCGCGTGTGCGCTTGGCCTTTTCGTCGTAGTATCCCCCTTGCGCCAGAAAGTCGTTTTGCATATCTATCACCAGTAAGGCCGATGTCTCGCGCGCCGTCACAAGGCTCCTCCCACGTCTGTGCGCCATGGTCTGCTATGCCTCTCTTGGCCACACCCACTATACAGGCGTGCCCCTCCACCATGCAAGGCGTTGTCACCCGCGAGCGGGTGACAGGGTGGATGGCAGGCTGATCCCGCCGTGTGCAGCCGCTCGCGGCTGAGGTCGTGCGGGTGGCCAGCGGTGCTGAACACCCCCCCCACGCCGGGCACCGCAGGTCACGGTCGCATATGCCCAGGGCACCCTGGCCGCGGAGGTCCATGCGCACGTTGGGCGGCCATCGCACGGATGCCTGTGTGGACGGGTACCCTCCAATGCGACCCCGCCCCCCAGGTTGTGGTCACGCCACGGGGCAGGATGCTAACCATCGGCAGTGATCCGGTCCTGGCCCCGGGCGACGCGCTGTTGTGTCGAAAGGGCGGTCCACCTTTCACCCTCGCTGTGGCCACGCGGGACGCCGAGCCCCCCCCACCGGCACACGCTGTCCACCTACGCCCTCTCCTTCCCTGGGGAGGAGGCACATATCGCCAGATGGCATGCTTCGGTTATCCCGATGAATAACGTCAATATTTTCTATTTGTCGAATTATGAGCTTGTACGTACATTTAGATGGCAGAGAGGTGGGTCCTGCTGGCGTTGGTCATCTGCACGCCGCAGGGCACATCCCAACCGATGTAGGAGGTTTCTCAACGCCACTCCTACGCTCACACTCCTTATGGCGGGAAGCGAGAGGCTGCGCAAGGGTGTGGGGTGACCCAAGGCGGTGAACCCTCAGAAGGGAAAGCGTATGCAACGTACGATGGTCTGGACAAGTCTCGCAATGCTCTTGCTGGCGGTGTTTGTATGGACCACGGATACCTGGGCACGTGCCGGAGGGGGGAAATCGACAGGCAGTCGCGGTTCGCGGAGCTGGTCATCGCCGGATGCTGGACCGAATGCCCCGTCTTCGAGCCGTCAGGCTGTGCCACCATCGGCAGTCCAGCAGCCTATGCCGCAACGCTCGGGCTGGATGAGTGGCCTGATGGGAGGCATCATGGGCTTTGCCCTCGGTGGCTTGCTGGGGAGCATGCTCTTTGGTGGTCTTGGGGGTGGCCTCTTTAACGGCATTGGCCTGCTGGAGATCCTCCTTATTGGCGGACTGCTATACATGGTCTTCGCCTACCTGCGACGGCGCCAGCAACCAGTCCCCGCTGGTTCCTATGGCTCTGCGCCACCCCAGGAGCCAGAGACGCCGCCCTGGCAGTCCGAGTCGATGTACACCGCTACGGCAACTATGGCAGCAACCGAGAGTGATCGGGATCGCGGTATCAGGCACATCCGTCAAATGGAGAGTGCCTTTGACCCGGTGTCTTTCACCCATACTGCATCTGAGAGCTTCTTCAAAATCCAGTCCGCGTGGATGGCACGAGACATGGGACCTGTGCGTGACCTCATGACGCCGGAGATGTATGAGCAGATGCAGAAGGACTGCGCTCGCCTGCGCGCTGAGCGGCGTAGCAATCGCCTCGAAAACATTGCCGTACGCTACACAGAGGTAACCGAAGCCTGGCAAGAAAGCGGCCAGGATTTTGTCACGGTACGCATCCTGGCCAGCCTGTTGGATTATACGGTGGAGGAGGGGACGCAGCGCGTGCTTGAGGGCAGTAACACCGAACCAGTACAATGCGAAGAATACTGGACCTTTACGCGCCCGGTGGGCCCGCATCCCTGGCACCTCAGCGCCATCCAGCAGGCAGCCTAAGCCTGCGGACACGTGGCCATGGAGGACGGGGCAGCACCTGTCCTCCATGCTGACGATGGCAGTCTGAGCGAGGCACGCATACCGGCACTCTCCCGCCACACCTGCCGGCCATCACTGAGCCCACCGACTTGATCGCTGAACTGCGCAAGCCGCGACAGAGCGGGGGACAACTTCGTCGAGACTGGTGGTGCAGGGCTGGGAGCGGGCGCGGTTGTGGAAAGCGGATAGGTAATTCAAACGGTATTTTTGCCCCGGTGTCCACGAGCACACTCCCGGAGCCCCGACCGCCCGGATGTAGTATCGCACTTTGTCCCGCTGTCTGTGCCTGCAGGTCAGCCCACAGGCTATGGCGGCCACCATAGCCATGGTAGATGTGGCGCGTACCACTTTGCCTACCTTCTCCTTACTGAAGCATGTTCTTTGCTACTGTACATATGTGCAGTATAGTCAAGCATAGTTCCCATCACATCCAGCCCCTCGATCCTGGACGTAGGAGGCACGCATGGCACCTGCTCTGGCGACCTACGCACCCCGCGATCCGAGCCGCACGGTGCTCTATACCGTGATTGCCGACCATCTCGAGACCTTTCTCGCCTCGCTCGACGACGATCCCGAGGCCACCGGCTTGCCGGCCTATGTCCAACGCGAGTTTTACGACTATTTGCGGTGTGGCATCCTGGCTCATGGCTTTCTGCGGCGCGGCTGTGACACGTGCCCGAAAGAGCTGCTGCTGCCCTTCAGTTGCAAGCGGCGCGGGTTTTGTCCGTCGTGTGCGGCCCGGCGGATGGCCCAGACGGCGGCCCACCTGGTCGAGTGCGTCCTCCCCTGGGTGCCGACGCGCCAATGGGTCGTCTCGGTGCCTGTCCCCTTGCGGTACTGGATGGCGGCGTCCCAGGACCTCACGGCCACGGTCCATACCATCATTCGCACCACGATCGGGCAGTATTATGTGAACAAGGCAGTCACCCGAGGCTTTGAGCGAGCCAACGTCCAACCGGGATCGGTCACCTTTCTCCAACGCTTGGGCAGCGCCCTCAATCTCAATCTCCATTTTCATTGTGTCTTTCTTGAGGGCGTCTACCTCGATCGCACCGAGGCGAGCCGCAAGCCCCGCTTTATCACGGTCGAGCCGCCCAGCGATGCCGACGTGGCAGACGTGATTCAGAAAATCAGCCATCGGGTCATCCGCAAGCTCCGCTGTTTGGGGTACCTCGAAGCGGGTGGCGATGCGGCGGTGGCGACAGGCTATGACCCCCTGGTGGAGGACGAACCCGCGCTCGCCCGTACCCTGGCGGCCTCGGTCACGCAGCGCATCGCCTGTGGGGAACGGATGGGCCAGAAGGTCCGGCGCATCGGCGCGGGCTTTGGCTCTGAGGGCGAGGCGCCCATGCTGACAGGCCCCCACTGTGCCCGCGTGCAGGGGTTTTCTGTGCACGCCCACACCCAGGTCCCGGCGCACCGGCGCGATGAGTTGGAACGCCTCATCCGCTAGACGGCCCGCGGGGCCGTGTCCCTGGAACGCCTCCAGGCAGAGGCCAATGGTGATCTCGTCTATACCTTCACCCATCCGTGGTCTGACGGCACCACGGGGATTCGGCTCTCACCGGTGGAACTCTTGGAGAAACTTGTGGCGCTCGTGCCCTTGCCGCGGGTCCACCTCGTCCGCTATGCTGGCTGTTTGGCGCCGCACAGCCGGCTGCGCGAGGCGATTATCCCGACACCGCGCCAACAGGGGCTGGACGGGGAGGAGGCGCACACGGGCACCCCGTACTGGCCTTGGGCCAGGTTGCTGGGTCGCGTCTTTGGTCTGGATATGACCACCTGTCCGTTTTGCCGCCGGGGCACGCTCCGGATCATTGCCGCCATCACCCAGGAGTCGGTGATCACGCGCATCTTGCGGCATCTCCAGCTGGCCTCCGTCCCACCTCCCATTGCCCCTGCCCGTGCTCGCCAAGAACTCTTTGCGTTCGACTAGTCCACGATCCGTGGCGTGATCTCGTCGGCGACGTGCGTGTTGAGTCTGTGCACTCCCGTGTACCATCCGCCCTCCCCTGCCTGCCACCGGGGGCCGTGCCCGCGCCCCCGGAGCACCCTGGAGACGCATCCCGAACCTCTCCAGCGCGCCTCCCCGCAGGCGCAGGCAGCGGGACACAGAGGCGCGGCGGCGTTCCGGCGGTGCGCTCCCATCGACACCGGGGCAAAAATACCGTTTGAAATACCTATCCGCAAACGCTTGTTATGAAGGGCATCCTTGCTACCTCCTGGTCTGTCTATTCTATGCTATCATAGCAGCACGTCGGCATGACCGAGCATACCAGGGGACGGGGAGGAGCTGTGATGATCTTTGAAGAGGTGGTGGATCAGGCCCTCGGGATGCTCCAGCGCCGTGGTCGTGTCACCTATCGGATGCTCCAGCGGCATTTTCAGCTCGATGACGCGGCACTGGAAGACCTGAAGGATGAACTCCTGTATGGCCAGCGCTTGGCAGGGGATGAGGATGGGCGTGTCCTCGTCTGGATGGGCGACCCCACCTCGGCCGCCCCCTCGCCCTCTGGACGCTCACCCGTAGACAGCCGCCAGGCACGCGAGCCCCTCGTCTACATGCCGCCGTATCTGGCGGACAAAATTCTCACTACCCGCACCACGCTGGAAGGCGAACGGAAGCAGGTCACCGTGCTGTTTGCCGACCTCAAGGGCTCGACCGAGCTGATCCGCGACCTCGACCCGGAACAGGCCCGGGCCATTCTGGACCCCGCCCTGCACGCCATGATGGACGCCGTGCATCGCTACGAGGGCACCGTGAACCAGGTGCTCGGGGATGGCATTATGGCGCTGTTCGGAGCGCCGCTGGCCCACGAAGACCACACGGTGCGTGCCTGTTATGCGGCGCTGGCCATGCAGGACGCCCTACGCCGCACCCACGGCCTGACCGTGCAGATGCGCGTCGGGCTCAACGCCGGCGACGTCGTGGTGCGGGCCATCGGGAACGACCTCCACATGGACTACTCCGCGGTGGGCCTGACCACGGTCCTGGCCGCGCGCATGGAACAACTCGCCACCCCCGGGAGCATCCTGCTGATCGCCGCGACCCTGCGGCTGGTGGAAGGCCTGGTCCAGGTCACCCCCCTGGGACCCGTGCCGGTCAAGGGAGTGGACAAGCCTATAGACGTCTTTGAGCTGGTCGGGGCCAGTGCCATCCGCCGGCGCTTACAGGCCGCGGTGGCCCGCGGGCTCACGCGCTTTGTGGGCCGGCAGACCGAGCTGGCGGCCCTGTACCAGGCGGTGGAACAGGCCGGGGCGGGGCACGGCCAGGTGGTGGCAGCCGTTGGCGAGGCTGGGGTGGGCAAGTCTCGCCTGGTGTACGAGGTGGTCCGCTCGCACCGCACCCAGGGTTGGCTGGTGCTGGAGAGCGCCTCGGTGTCCTATGGCAAGGCCACCCCCTATTTGCCGGTGCTAGACCTGCTCAGGCGCTATACGCATGTGGAGGACCGCGATGAGACCCGCACCATCCGCGCCAAGGTGACGGGGCAGGTGCTGACGCTGGACGAGGCCCTCCAGGAGACCATTCCAGCGCTGCTGTGGCTGCTGGACGCCCTGCCGGAGGACCACGCGTTGCTCAGCCTCGACCCGCCGCTGCGCCGCCGGCGCACCCTGGAGGCGCTCAAGCGCGTGCTCGTGCGCGAAAGCCAGGTGCAGCCGCTGCTGCTGGTGTTCGAGGATCTACACTGGATTGATGCCGAGACCCAGGCGTTGCTGGACAGCCTGGTCGAGAGTCTGCCCACGGTCCGGCTGCTGCTCCTGGTCAACTACCGCCCGGAGTACCAGCACGGCTGGGGCAGTAAGACCTACTACACACAACTGCGGCTTGACCCGCTGCCCCCGGCCAGCGCCGACGAGTTGCTCCAGGCGCTGCTGGGGAGCGATCCCAGCCTCGCACCGCTCACACAGCTCCTGATTGCCCGCACCCAGGGCAACCCCTTCTTCCTGGAAGAGAGCGTGCGTACCCTGGTCGAGACGGGGGTCCTGGTGGGCGAGCGGGGTGCCTATCGTCTCGCCACACCCCTCGACCGCCCGCAGGTACCGGTGACGGTGCAAGCGGTCCTGGCGGCGCGCATCGACCGGCTGCCGCCGGAGGAGAAACGCCTGCTGCAGACTGCCGCGGTCATCGGCACCGAGGTGCCCTTACCCCTGCTGCAGGCCATTGCCGACCTGCCCGAGGAAACGCTACACCGCGGCCTGGCGCACGTGCAGGCCGCCGAGTTTCTCTACGAGGCGCGCCTGTTCCCCGAGCTGGCCTACACTTTCAAGCACGCCCTAACGCACGAGGTGGCATACGGGACCATCCTCCAGGAGCGCCGGCGCACCCTCCACGCCAGCATTGTGGAGGCCAGCGAGACGCTCTATCGGGCCCGCCTGACCGATCAGGTCGAACGGCTGGCGCACCACGCCTTGCGGGGCGAGCTGTGGGACAAGGCCGTCGCCTACTGCCGCCAGGCGGGCGACAAGGCGCTAGCACGCTCGGCCAGTCGGGAGGCAGTGGCGTGCTTCGAGCAGGCGCTGGCGGCCGTGGAGCATCTCCCCGAGGGGCGCAAGCGCCACGAGCAGGCCATTGATATCCGCTATGGCCTGCGTAATGCTCTCGTGCCGCGGCTAGAATATAGCCGCATTCTCACGTGTCTGCGCGAGGCGGAGGGGCTCGCCCAGGCCCTGGGCGATCAGCACCGGCTGGGCTGGGGTGCTGCCTATATGACCGATTGTTTTGGGGCTACAGGCGACCCGCAACGCGCCGTCGAGGTGGGCCAGTGCGCCCTCGCCCTGGCCGGGACCCTAGGGGATGCGGCACTCCAGGTGGTGACGCACCTCTACCTGGGCCGGGCGTACAATGCTTTGGGTGACTATCCTCGGGCGATAGACCTCCTGCGGCAGAACCTGGTGGCCCTCGACGGGGCGCTGCTCCGGGAGCACTTCAGTCTACCTGGGCTACCCTCGGTGACGTCTCGTGAGGTATTGGCCCGGTGTTTTGCGGAGTTGGGCGCGTTCAGCGCAGGGTTGGCCCACGGCGAAGACAGCCTCCGGATTGCCGAGGCCGTCAATCACCCCGACAGCCTGATCCGGGCATGCTATGGCATCGGCCATGTCTACCTCCGCAAAGGCGACTTGCACCAGGCGATCCCGTGGCTCGAACGTAGCCTGGAAGGCTGCAAGGTCTAGGACATTCCGCTCCTGTTTTACCTCACCTCCTCGACCCTGGGCTATGCGTATGTCCTGGCTGGACGGGTATCCCACGCCCTGCCGCTGCTGGAACAGTGTGTCTCGACGGAGGCCATGGAGGCCCGGAGAGGCAGGGTCAATGTCTGGCTGGGCGAGGCGTATCTACGCCTTGGCCGCCTCGACGAGGCGCTGGCAGTCGCGGTGCGTGGCCTGGAGGTCTGCCGCAGGCACGCGCAACAGGGTGAGCAGGCCTGGGCCCTACGACTCCTCGGCGAGATCCACGCGCACCGCCAGCCCCCGGAGGCTGAGAGGGTCGAAGCCTCCTACCGTGAGGCCCTGGCTCTGGCCGAGGCGCTGGGCATGCGCCCGCTCCAGGCCCACTGTCACCGCGGCCTCGGCACGCTGTATGCCACAATCGGCCAGCGCGAGCAGGCCCGCACCGAATTATCCACGGCCATCGAGATGTACCAGTCGATGGACATGACCTTCTGGCTCCCGCAGACGGAGGCGGCGCTGGCGCAGGTGGAGGGACGGTAATGGACTTCTATGATGTGTTCGACAAGGTCCAGGACCTCCTCTCCCAGCACGGCCGGGTCTCTTATCGGGCGCTGAAACGCCAGTTCGCGCTGGATGACGAGGATCTGGAGGCCCTCAAGGATGAACTCATCTACGCCAAACGTCTCGCCGTGGACGAAGACGGCAGAGTACTCGTCTGGACTGGGGAGACGTCCAGCGTACCGACAACCGCCTCTCCCGTGCCACTGCCTGTCACGCCGGACGCCTCTCCGGCGCAGGGCGAGGCCGCCCCAGTCGCCCCTCCCACGCCCGACGCCGAACGGCGACAACTCACCGTAATGTTCTGTGACCTCGTGGACTCCACGCGGCTCTCCAGCCAGCTCGACCCCGAAGAGTACCGGGACCTGGTGCGGGCGTATCACACCGCCTGTACGGAGGTCATTCGCCGCTATGACGGACACATCGCTCAGCTACTCGGTGACGGACTGCTTATCTATTTCGGCTATCCCCAGGCCCATGAGGATGATGCACAGCGAGCTGTATGCAGTGGTCTTGATATCCTCGCGGCGATGGACGCCCTGAATACACGGTTACCACACGCTAAAGGCATCGCCCTGGCTGTCAGGCTGGGGATTCATACGGGGCTGGTCGTGGCGGGGGCCATGGGCGGCATAGAGCGGCAGGAACAGTTGGCCCTGGGGGAAACGCCGAACATTGCTGCCAGGATACAAGGACTGGCCGCGCCCAATACGCTCGTGATCAGTGACGCGACGTATCGCTTGGTACAGGGCTATTTCGCGTGTCAGGACTTGGGAGCACACGTCCTGCGTGGCGTCACCGAGGCCATGCGCCTCTACCACGTGCTCGGGGAGAGTGGTGCCACCAGTCGCCTTGATGTGGCTCACGCCAGAGGACTGACACCGCTGGTTGGGCGAGAATCAGAAGTCGCGCTCCTCCTTGAAAGGTGGGAGCAAGCTAAAAATGGACAAGGGCACGTAGTCCTACTTACAGGGGATGGAGGGCTTGGGAAGAGCCGCCTCGTGCAAGTGCTCAAGGACCATGTGGCCAATGAGCCGCATGTGCGCTGGGAATGCCGAAGCGTCCCGTATTATCAAAACACCGCGCTCTACCCCCTGACTGATCTCTTGCAACGCATCCTCCAATGGCAGCATGACGAGACTCTGGACGCGAAATTGGGCAAACTCGAACAGGCGCTTAGCCAGTATCGAATGCCCTTGGAAGAATCTGTACCCCTATTTGCGCCTTTACTGGCACTACCTGTGCCTGAAAACCGTTATCGTCCCCTGAATCTTTCACCACAGCTGCAACGGCAGAAGACCCTCGAAGCTATCGTGGCCATCCTCCTGGAACTGGCCGAGCATCAGCCGGTCCTCTTCATCGTCGAAGATTTACACTGGACGGACCCAACCACACTTGAGCTGTTGAACCTGGTACTCGACCAGACCCCAACCGCTTCCCTGCTGGTGCTGCTGACCTGCCACCCACATTTTCAGCCCTCCTGGCATCACCGGTCGTATCTCACCGAAATGACGCTGAACCACTTATCCCATGCCCAGGTGGCACAGATTGTCCACGGCATAACCGGTGGGAAAACGTTACCACCAGAGGTGCTCCAGCAGATTATTGCCAAGACGGATGGCGTCCCATTGTTTGTAGAGGAAATGACGAAAGCCATTCTGGAATCAGACCAGCTCACAGCCGTCGATAGGCACTACGCACTGACCGGGGCGTTCGGCACATTGGCCATTCCAGCTACACTCCAAGACTCGCTCATGGCGCGGCTGGATCGCCTGGTGACGGCCAAAGCCGTGGCCCAATATGCCGCCGTCATCGGGCGTCAATTTCCGTATGCGTTGCTCCAGGCAGTCTCGCAACTCGATGATGCTACCCTGCAACGGGAGTTAGATCGCTTGGTCGAAGCAGAACTGGTCTTCCAGCGAGGTTTGCCGCCGCAGGTGACCTATATCTTCAAACATGCGCTCGTTGCAGACGCCGCCTATCAATCGTTGCTGAAGAGCACGCGGCAGCAATATCACCAACGCATCGCCCAGGTGCTCGAAGCCCAGTTTCCCGAGACCGCTGAGACCGAGCCAGAACTGCTGGCCCAACACTACACGGAGGGTGGACTCATCGAGCAGGCCCTTCCCTACTGGCAGCGGGCAGGCCAGCAGGCCCTCGAGCGCTCGGCCTACCTGGAAGCCGTCAACCACTTTACCACGGGCATCGAGCTGCTGAAGACTCTGCCGGAGACACCCGAGCGGACCGAGCGTGCCTTGACCCTGCACATTGCCCTCGGCGCAGCCCTGCAGGTGACCAAAGGGTACGCAGCGCCTGAGGTGGAGCAGACCTACACCCAGGCATACGCGTTGTGTCAGCAGGTGGGCGAGACACCAGAGCTGGTCCCGGTCCTATTGGGTCTGTGGCGGATTTATGTGGTACGGCCTCAGCTACACACGGCACGCGAGATCGGCGACACGTTGCTGCGCCTGGCGCAACATACTGACGACCCTGCGCCTGCGGTCATCGCCCACACGGCCCTCGGGGTGACGTGGTTCTACCTTGGCATGTTGCCTGCTGCCCGCCAACACGTGGAGGAAGGCATCGCTCGCTACACGCCAGACCAACGCCCTGCTCCAATGTTCCGCATGGGCCAAGAGCCGGGTGTGGCTTGCCAAGTCCATGCCGCTGCGACCCTCTGGTGCCTGGGTTACCCGGATCAATCCCTGGCGCGCGTCCACGATGCCCTGGCGATGGCGCACGGGCTATCGTACCCCTATAGTCTGGCGTTTGCGCGCTGTTGGGCGGCCATCGTCTCGCAGTTGCGCCGGGACGTGCCGGCCGTGCGCGAGCACGCAGAGGCCGCTGTTGCGCTTTCGACCGAGCAGGGCTTTCCAGTCTGGGTGGCCTGGGGAACGAGCTTGCACGGGTGGGCACTGGCCATGCAGGGCCAGGGCGAGATGGGGATGGCCCAAGTACGCCAGGGGATCACCGCCTGGCGGGCTACCGGGGCAGCGATGCACGTCCCATACTTTTGCACCTTGTTGGCGGATGTCCGTGCCCACGTGGGCCACCTGGAAGAGGGCCTCCAAGCCCTAGCCGAGGCCCACACCCTGGTGGAGCAGCATGAGGGACGCTGGGGGGAAGCAGAAATCTATCGCCTCAGAGGCGTCTTGCTCCTGCGGCAGACGGGGACGCCACAGGCAGAGGCAGAAGCCTGGTTGCAGCGCGCCCTGGACGTGGCCCGCCACCAGCAGGCCAAATCCTGGGAGCTGCGGGCTGCCATGAGCCTGGCGCGCCTCGGGCCGCAGCAGGGCAAGCGGGCCGCAGCCCACGAGCTGCTGGCGCCGGTCTATGGCTGGTTCACCGAGGGATTCGAACACCGCTGAGTTTCAAGAGGCGAAAGCGCTGCTGGAGGTCCTGGCGTAATGCAACACCGGCGAACACGCGCTCGCACGCTGTGCGCCACGGCACCGAGACGGACACGCCCGCGTGCGGCACCGTGCACGATGGCCTGCGGTCGTTGCGGCCCCTCGCGGGAGGGTGCCCGACGGCCCCAGAGGAGGCGGGGTGGTGACTGCGTGTCGCGTAAGACAGAGAAGGGTGCTGTCATGGCGCCCTGAGATCGTTGAGCATAGGCATCGGGCAAAGCTGCCTGAATATCCCTTTCAGAGCATGGTCTCAGAGCAAAAGAGCCTCTGCATCAATGGTGCGGCGTCTGCCGGAGCCAGTGGCAGCATCGACAACGGCGAGGGAAGTCAAGAGGAGGTCGAGCCATGCGTGTCCGGCGGATTGAGACTGTGCTGCAATGGGTGCGTGATCCGCGGGCGGCGAGCCAGTGGTATGCCCGCCTGCTGGGCATCACGCCCACACCGTATGACGTGCCATACTTCCAGTTTGCCGAGCACGCGTACCTGCTCTTAGCCCAGGCCACGCCGGGCACCGGTCGCGGCGGCACGGGCGTGTGGTTCAAGGTCGAAAGTGTCGATGCCGCGTACCACGAACTCCAAGCGCAAGGCTTCACGTTCAACGGCCCGCCCTTCGACATTCCCCCGGGGTGTCTGGTCACGCTCAACGATCCGGACGGCAACATCATCGGCTTGCTCGACAACACGAAGGGGGGCATGCCGGGCCAAGTCCCTTGATAGGCGCCGACGCGAACCCTGGGCGCCTGCGGAGGACCCACCCTGTGTGCAGCCGCGAAGGCCGGGGGGGCCTTTCGGATGTCGTGGGGGCTTGTGGAGCAGTGGACCATGGTGGAGGTTGGAGGGCTGGGGGCCAGGAGGGGAATACCAGCCGCAGTGCCACGTCGGCCGCCGCACCCCGGCGTCCAGCCGACGGCCTCCAGCGTCCACGCGTGCCGCGTTCCCGCTGCCGGCGGCGGCTGAGGCGCGGTGTTCAGCTTCATGAAGGAGGGCCACCGCCAAGGTTAAACACGGACGGCCAAGGCGCCTCTTCTGCGACAGCAGGGCTGTCCTCATCCTGGGTCGCACAACTGGGGAGATGAGCATGACGACCTGGCGCACCACAGTCATCATGAAGACTGACATCAAGGGCTCGACGGTACGGCTCCGCGCTCTGCCCGAGGCGGATCTGGACGCCCTGCTGACGGAACATCGCGCTTTCGTGTCCCGTCTCGCCGCCGCCCACGACGGCCGTATCGTCAAGCCGGAGGGCAACGGGTTCTGGCTGGTCTTTCCCAGCGTGACCGAGGCTGCGCTGGCCGCGATGCACATGCAGGAGGAGCTCCGGCTCGCGCAGCCCAACCGGGGCGACGATCGCCTCGCGATGCGCATTGTCCTGACCCTCGGCGACGTGCTCCATCAGGAGGGCGCCCTCGTCGGGGACGCGGTCGTCCTGGCGGCCCGTATCGAGGAGGTCACCCCACCCGATGAAATCTATCTCTCCGCCGTCGCGCAGCTCGTGGTGAACCAGGCAGAGGTCCGCACCGCATTGGTGGACACGTTCACGTTCAAGGGATTTCCCGCCCCGGTACCGGTCTATCGGATTGAGCAGATGCACCGGACCCGGGTCATCGCGGAGCAGTATATCGTGGTGACGGACCTGCACGGCTTCGCGACCATCACCGAGACGGCTCCCATCACGGTGGTCGAGAAGGTCCTCGACTCCCTGCTTGATCTCGTCGACCGTGTCTGTCGGGAGTGCGATGGGACGAGCCGCTTCAGCGCGGGGGATGCCTACTGTTTGACGTTTCCGGAAGCGCCTCGGGCGCTGGCGGCGGTCGAACACCTGGCAGAAGAGTGGGGCACCTTTGAGCGGCGCGAGGGGCTGCACTGCCCCATCAACGTCGTGGTCCACAAGGGGACGTTATATGCGTTCCGCTCCTATCTCTGGAGCAGTGACCTCAACGTGGCGTTTGGGGTCGATCGCGCCACCCACCGTTTGCCGTCCAGGGACACCTGGATTTTCGTCACGGGGACGGTGCGGCAGGATCTCGTAGCGACCCCCTGGGAGAAGCGGCTCCAGCCGGTCGACCTCGGGGCAACTGCCCCCCAGCTCGCTCAGGTCGAAGTCTACCGCCTATGCTAAGGTGGCCTGAGGCTGCGCGAGCCGAACACAAGCGCTACAGCCGACTGCCTCCAGCGTCCGGTGCGCCGCAGTAGGTCATGCAGCATCCCCATCACAGATGGGAAGGATGCAGAGGAGATCCTTGGGTCAACGGCGTACCTGACCCCGAAAGGGCGAGGGGCCAAGAGCCTGCCGATCAAGCCGGGAACGGCAGAAGGCGCTTACGTCGTG
>Ga0114129_10007081_pt1 | contig 15959 bp, 16 predicted proteins | sample RhiMetdeltSRZDD1_FD_80071 | JGI IMG/M metagenome (GOLD analysis project Ga0114129, IMG submission 80071) | Populus rhizosphere microbial communities from Tennessee, USA - Rhizosphere MetaG P. deltoides SRZDD1 (version 2) (version 2) | ecosystem: Host-associated > Plants > Roots > Rhizosphere >... | reverse complement strand
TCGACGCGAAAGGTCAGATGGCCTGCCGCCATCCCGTCCGAGAATCCACCCCTCACGTCGGCAATGCGAATGGGCTTCGGCGTGTCGAAGGCATCGAAGCGCGCGGCGATGCGCCACCGCGCGTTCGGCAGCGACTGCTCCGAGCCAAAAGGCGTGTCGCCGTTCTGCAAGGGCCAGATCCCGATGATCTTGGTCGAGTCAGACGCGGTCTGCTGCTGCCCCTCACGCCATTCCTTGTACTCACGTTCGTACGCCGCGGGGTCCACGGGAGGCGGATCCGGCCAGGACGGACGGCCGCATCCGGCGAGCGCCCCCGCAAGCACCAGGCTCGCAACCAGTCTGCATCTCATGAGCGAACCTCGTTGTCGATGATCCTCAGGAGGGTATCGCGTGTCACGGGATGTAGGCAATGCAATCGATCTCGACGCGCAACCCGTCCTGCGGGAGCGCGGCCGCCTGAATCGTCGTGCGCGCCGGCCGATGCGAGCCGAACATGCGCGAGTACACCGCGTTCATGCGCTGGAACTCTGCCATGTCCACGAGGAAGACGCCGCAGCGCAAGACGTGCTGCAAGCTCGAGCCCGCCGCTTTCAGGATGGCCTCGACGTTTCTCAGGCACTGCTCCGTCTGCGCCTCGATGTCAGCCCCGACGAGCACGCCCGTCGCGGGATCGCTCGCGCCCTGCCCTGCGACGAACACCAGTCGATCGAGCACCATGGCTGGCGAGTAGGGACCCGCGGGCTTCGGAAGGTGCTCCGCATGCACCGATCGATGGCTCGTCATGGCGCCGATTGTACCCACGCCACGAGATCCGCGACGCTCTCGGCGACGTAATGCGGTCCCGCAGCGGCGATCTCGTCCGGCGCCCCGTAGCCCCACCGCACCGCGACCGCGCGCACGTCGTGTGTGCGCGCGGCGTGAATGTCGTCCGCGCGATCGCCAATCATGATTGTCTCCGTCGCAGACGCGCGCGCGGCGCGCAGCGCCGCGAGCACCAGTTCGGATTTCTCACAGGCATGGTCCGCAGGCTCGGGCCCATGAACCGCATCGAAATAGTGATCGATCGCAAAATGGCGGACCACATGCCTCGCCGATGCCGCTGACCGCGCGGTAACGACCTGCAGGGAGTGCCCGGACGAGCGGAAGGTCCCGAGCGCCTCCGGTATTCCAGGAAACACACGGTTCTCGAGGATGCCGATCTCGTCGAATCTCGCACGATAGACGGCGAGCGCCCGACGCAGGAGAGCAGGGTCGTCAGACGAGGTCAGCGCTCGGAAGATCGTCCGAAGCGGCGCGCCAACGAAGGGTCGCAGGCGCGCATCCGAGACGCGCTCGCAGCCGATCTCGGCGAGCGCATGGTTCACGCTCTGACAGATTCCCGGAAACGAGTCCGTCAGTGTGCCATCCAGATCGAACAGGAGGTGCATCGATTATTTCTTGCGCGTGTCTTTCTCGTTTTCGAGGCAGATGAACTCCATCAGATCGGTGTTCGGCAGCAGCGTGACGTCGACGGCCACATCCCACGGTCGCGTATAGGCCTTCGGATCGTCGATCGTGATGCCGATGTTCATGTGTCCGAAATCCTTCCTCCGAAACCGCGTCGTCACATGGAGTGCCTCGGTGGACGGTTTGCCCAACTGGTCGAGCCAGACCCTCCCGTTGAAGCCGCCGCTGTCGACGACGAGCGCGTCGCCGTCCCATTTCGCGGTTGAATACCCGTGCCACGTGGGGCTCACGTCCGGATGAGGGACAAACTGTCGTCCGTCCATGAACGCCTGCCACCACAGGTTGAACGCCTCGTGAATGAAAAACACGACTCTCGGTGTCTGGACGATCCGCCAGGGCGCCGGCGCGAGCAGGACCTTGGGGACGCCTTGCGGCAGACAGTTGGCGTCGGGTTCCTCCTTCCAGAACTTCCCGGCGGCGCGTTCGTCGTAGAGCGCCTTGGCCCACGGCTGAAACGGCGCGCCCTCTTTCGAGTCGCGTGTGAGATCTCTCAAATACCCCGTCGGTGGTTGCCAGATGCCGGAGAGATCAGGCGTGCCATCGGGCATTCGCGGAGCCGGCGCCGACAGGTTTGGCTTGCCGTCGGGCGTTCGTGGGATTTGCGCGGGAGGGATATTGGCCCACTGCGCGAATGTCGTCGACGAGACCAGCACGATGAACGCGATCTGCAGCAGTGCTCTCACGTGGCCTCCTTGGGCTCACTACTGTATCGCATGCGGTGTCAGGCGCTTTCGCATGAACACGCACGGCATCGATTGCCCCGAAGACAGGCGATGGTGGCCCCGTCCCACTTCCTCAAAACCATTGGCGAGGTAGAACTCCACCGCCGCGAGCGACGCGTCGATATCGATGGCGGTTGCGCCCGTCGCCATCGCCGCAGCCTGGGCTCGCTCGAAGAGCGCCGAGCCAATGCCACGTCGTGCGGCTCTCCCCCTGACGTACACGGCCGTGCGATGTTGGCCATCGTCAACGCAATGCGATGAAAACCCCAGCACCTCTTCTCCCGCTCCAACGTCACCGATGGCAATGAAGAACTCTTCACCTCTCGCCATCGCGGGGAGATACAGGAACCGCGACACGCGAGCGCCCCATTCGCCCACAATCTCGGGCGCGTAGTAGAGCGGGCCAATCGCGTGAATCGAATCGAGATGCGCGGACGCGATCGTCTCGGCGTCGGCGGGCCCGGCACGACGAACGATGAAGGGCTTTGTCATTGTCAGTCAGATGCGGTCGAGCGAGGCGTTATACTCGACGAACCCAGAGTATAAAGGAGCGTTCGCATGTTGGTTACCAGCATGACCCACCAGCGTCGGGTTGTGATCGCCGTCATCGCCCTCGTCGCATGCGTGCTCGCCACAGCCGGTCTCGCGCAACAGAAGTCGATTGTTCTTCGAGCGGCGCGAATATTCGACGGTCGTGAGATGCGAGCGCCGGGAGTCGTCGTCGTGACCGGTGCGCGCATCGTCGGCGTCGGTGCGGGCGCCGCCATCCCGGCCGGTGCACAGGTGATCGATTTCGGCGATGCGACGCTCTCCCCGGGGTTCATCGACGCCCACACGCATCTGTCCGGCATGTACAACGCCGATTACCGGCAAGGCATGCTCGATGGTTTGCAGAAGAGCATTCCGGAACAGGCGCTGCTCGCGACCAACAATCTCAAAAAAACGCTGATGGCAGGCGTCACCACCGTCCGCGACGTCGGCAGCAGCGATCTCATCGATGTGGGGCTGCGCAACGCCGCAGCGGCCGGCGTCATCCCGGGACCGCGGATGCTGGTTGCGGTTCGCAGCATTGGCTCGACGGGCGGTCACTGTGACGAGCAAAACGGATTCCGGCCCGGTCTGTTCGGACGCGAGACCGGGACCGAGCAGGGCGTCATCAACAGCGCGGAAGAGGGGCGGCGAGCGGTTCGCCTGAACATCAAGTACGGAGCCGACGTCATCAAGATCTGCGCGACGGGTGGGGTGCTGTCGTTGACCGACGAAGTGGACATCCCTCAGCTCACCCAGGACGAGATGAACGCCATCGTCGACGAAGCTCACACACTCCGGAAGAAGACGGCCGCACACGCCCATGGGGCCGAAGGCGCCAAGCGCGCGATTCGCGCGGGCATCGACTCGATCGAGCACGGTGCCTTTCTCGATGACGAGGCGCTGGACATGATGAAAGCGCGAGGGACCTTCTACATCCCCACGTTGATGGCGGTGGAGGGCGGGAAGGAAATCCTGGCGAAGGGCGGCTATCCGCCTTCGGTCGCGGAGAAGATGACCGCAGCCGCGGAGTCCATCAATCAGGTCGTACGGAAGGCGATCAGCAAGGGCGTCAAGATCGGAATGGGCACCGACGCGGCCGTCTACCCGCACGGACGCAACACGGAGGAATTTCACTTGCTGACCGCGCTGGGCATGAGTCCGCTCGATGCGCTGAGAGCGAGCACCACCGTCGATGCGGAACTGCTCGGCGTTCAGAACCGGATCGGCACGCTCGAGGCCGGGAAATCAGCCGACATCATCGCGATGCCGGGCGATCCTACGCAGAATATCCGCCAGACCGAGAAGGTGTTTTTCGTGATGAAGGACGGCGTCATTTATCGCGACGATCATCCGAGGCGATAGCGGCCGTCCTGACGTCGATCGTCACCGCTGACTCGGCGACGGCAAGGCCGCTAGTGAGGGCGAGCGACAGAGACCGGTTCCGGAGGCGGAATGTTGTCAATCTTGACTGAGCACACGCGAGAGGTTGTGATCCGTCGCCGGCCCATCGACAGTTCGAGCCGAAGACCGACGCCAATCCAACCGATCTTCAACGCACTGCCACCGGCGGTCGCGCCTTCGATGCGTACCGCTGTCCTCTCGGGGAACACTGAGCCGCCTGCGACGAGCGCGCGCTGCCGCGCGCCATCCAGCACCACGACGCGATAGCGAGAGTGTCGCGTGTGAACGGTAAGAACCGTGCCGGCTTCGAGCGACTCGATCGCGATGCCCTCTGTGCACCCAGGCTGACGTGCAAAACCATCGAGTGTGCGACGGCTGGGGATCGAGGTGTTAAGCGCCTCCCCACGTGTCTCGCCGCGTTCAGCATGCAACTCGGACATGGTAGTTTGGTCCGGACGACCGGACGCTGAGTAGGTGAAGTGCAAGAGGTCTGCCACAAAACCTGGCACGAATAGGCTGCTATCCGCACCCCTTCTCAGGGACTCGTCCGAGTTTTTCGACACTCCTGGGGAAATTCCGTGCCGCTCACCTTTCGAAACCGTCGATAACCCAGGAATCGGCTCCCCGCTTGAGCCGCATCACACGGGTCACTGCGGTCGTTTTCCTCGATCCCGCCTTTGGCGTGAGCGTTTGCGTGACCCGACAGCTGACGCGGGCCGTGGTACCGTCGAGAGAAAGCACACGCACGTCATCGATCGCAACCTTCAGTTCGCGCATGTCCTTGAAGGCCCTCGCCAGGTTGTCGGCGGGTATCGACGGCTGGACCTTCTTCACAGCGTTGGCGTCGAGACTCTCGAGCGCGGCTGAGTACCGCTGAAGCGTGTCGCGAACGCTGGCTTCGGCAGCAACAACCTGACCCTGCTGCATGCCCGCGGCGAGCAGGGCGGGAAAGGCGAGTCTCCACAGGGCTGCGAATTCATGGCTGGGGCCTCTCGAGTGACCCGCGCTTCCAGCCCGAGCGCGCGAGGTGACCTCGCCGAACCAATTCAGCACGATCTGCAGCTCGCTCGGTGCCGGTGCCTGGTCGCTCTTCGGCATCACGAAATATTTGCCGTCACGGGACACGTCGTAGTTCGGTCCGTTGTCGCCGGCGTCGAAACGAAACTCGAACAAGCGCTGTGGCCGGCCAGCCGAGAACTCAGCGTTCGACGCAAATGAAACCGCCATCATCTGATCGTCGCGGCGATAGAACAGCTCGCGGCCGTCTCTCGACCACACGGGATCGATCCCTCCATCGGTGGACACGAGCCACTTCGGACCCGGTCCAGGAAACGGCTGCACGTACACGTCGTTTCGTCCCGATTCGTCCGACACATAGGCGAGCCATTTGCCGTCGGGAGAGAATCGAGGTGATCGCTCGTCGAACGGCGTGAGCAGGAACGGCACCGGATCGCTCCCCTCGGAGACGACCCAGATGTCACGTTCGCCGTTTGGCTTTCGCTCGTGAAACGCCAGGGTCATACCATCGGGCGACCAGGACATGGGGAACTGCGGGCCGGCCCCGGAGAGCGTCGGCAACGTGCCTGGCAGCAAGTTCGCAGAGTTCGGCCAGGACGTTGCGACTGCAGCATCAGACGTCAGGAAGGCTTGAGCGTCGGCTCTTCCATCAAGCGGCTTCCAATACAAGTTGAACGGGCCGGGAGCAGTCGATTGAAATGCGATCTTCGACCCATCCGGCCCCCACACTGGAAAGGCGCCGGCCCCGCCGGCGGTGAAGCGAGTACGCGTACCGCGATCGAGATCGATGATCCAGATGTCACTTCCCATCTCAGATCCAATCATCACGGCCAGCCGTCGTCCATCCGGAGACAGCACCGGATACTCGTATCCGCCACGAGCCTCGATCAACGGCGCGACACGACCGTCACGATCGACCCTCAGCAGCGAGCGACTTGTCACCGCCGCACCGGTGGGCAGGTAGACGAGCGTTCCTGACGCGGCCGCAAAGGCGAAGTACGCCCCACCGAATCGTGATGTCTCGATGCGCTCGAGGAGCGGGACAGGAGGCTGATCCAGATTCCCGGTCGATGGGTCGAAGGGTGTCGCCACCAACCCCCCGGACTGCTCGTAGACGAGGTGTCCAGTGGGCAGATACTGGGCGCCCTCGCCGATGACGCGGCCGTTCCCCAGCACACGCCAGTCACGGCTGTCGAGATTGAGCAACGCGAGGTTCCAGGCGCTCCCGCGTCGAACGCTGAAGAGCAGCTGTCTTCCATCCGGCAGAAGCTGCGGGTACCCATGCTGGTTCTCGTCCGTCTTGAGCGTCGTGATCTGAGCCGGCTGCCCGCCGTTGGCCGACACGAGCCACAATCCGGACGAACCGAGCGACGTCGAGAAGACGATGCGATCGTTCTGACCCCAGGTGGCGCTCCACACGGGCGGAGCTTCGCAGATGGTCAGGGGCACACCGCCGGCCACCGACACTTTTTTCAACAGACCGTCCGCATAGAAGGCGAGCCAGCGGCCGTCGGGTGAGAAGAACGGTGTGCTCGCACCGTCTGTTGCGGGAATGGCGTGCGCGGAGAGCTCCTCGAGCGGACGAAAGTACAAGCGCGGTCGACCGCCACCGGTTGCGGCGGCATAGACGAGCAGCCTGCCGTCAGGCGACAGCGCGACCGGTGCGGAGCGGCCTTTCTCCAGCACGTCGGAGGCTGGAAGAGTGATTGTCAGCCGTGCGAGCGATGATTGCCCCGACGGAATGCGAGAGGGCACCCACCGCGCGCCCGCAAGGGCTCCAAGCGCGACCAGTACCACACCTGCTGCCGCAAGCATCCACAGCGTTCTCGCCGTGACCGCCCGGCCGAGAGTCGTCCTTGTCGCCGCGTCGGCGCCCGGCGTCAGCGGCTCGCGCGACGCTTCGTCGATCTCGATGCGGGCATCCGCGATGTCGTGCAGCCTGAGGTGCGGGTTCTTCTGCAGACAACGCCGGATCAAGTGGTGCAATCTCGGTGGTGCGACGTTCGCTACTTTCGACCAATCCGGATCTTCACGAAGGACTCCCGCAATCGTGTCGACAGTCGAGCGGCCCGGAAACGCCCGCTGGCCAGTGACACTTTCATAGAGCAGGCATCCGAAAGCCCAGATGTCGGTGCGTCGATCGACCGCATCGCCGCGAGCCTGCTCCGGACTCATGTAGGCGGCGGTTCCCATCACGATGCCGGTCAGCGTCGGGGCGCTGCTCAGCGTCGGCGACTGCGTGGCGACAGAGCTGTCCTCAGAGGAGACGACCTTCGCCAGCCCGAAATCGAGAATCTTCGCAGCGCCCTGAGGCGTGATCATGATGTTCGCCGGCTTCAGGTCGCGGTGAATGATTCCCTGACCATGGGCGGCTTCGAGCCCTTCGGCGACCTGCTTGAAGATGTGCAACGTCTCGCGAATTCGGACGTGCAACGTCTCGCGAATCCGCATCGCACCGCGGGCGCTCCGTTCGGCGAGCGTCTCACCTCGCACCAGTTCCATCACGAGGTAGCAGTATTCGGACGATCGCTCGAGGCCATGGATCACCGCGATGTTGGGATGACTGAGCGAGGCAAGGAGTCGTGCCTCTCGTTCGAACCTCGCGAGACGTTCTGGGTGCTGGGCCACTGCCTCGGGCAGCACTTTGATGGCGACCTCACGACCGAGGGAGCTGTCGAGCGCTCGATACACTTCGCCCATGCCGCCGGCACCCAGCAGCCCGAGGATTTCGTAGGCGCCAAGACGGGCACCTTGAGACAGTGTCATGGGCCGTCGCGATTATATTCGTGCGTTCGGCCGCCGGTTTTGTGTCGTTTTCCTCGAGGAGGAGATTTCTCCTGCGTCCGCGATGCTAGACTCACGACCGCGACGAGGGGGCACTCAGGCGAGAAACGGACAAATCTGAGAGGGGCACATGCAGATGCGCGTTCGCAGTTCCGTCGTGCGGCTGGTGGCAACGGCCGGTTCGGCGATCCTCTTGATATCGAGGCCCGTGTCCGCACAGGACCTTCCCCTTGCGCAAGTGCTTCCGGCTCTGATTCTCCGCGACATCCACTTGCAGACCGGCATGTTGGGGCCTGCGCACGATGCGCACTTCAGTCCCCTGACGAACGATCCGAGTAATCCCGTCCTCGGAATCGTCCAAGGCTTCAACACTCAGATGGCCAAACAGTTCTCGACCTTTCCCCTTGGATCGTCGACCGGCGGCCTGACCTACGTGTTCGACGAATCGGTCGGCACCCTCCGGCGTGGCAGTGCCAGCTTCGGGCCGCTCTTTGCCGAGCGCGCCCTCACAATCGGCAGGCAGAAGCTCAGTGTCGGGTTCAACTACCAGCGCACGTCCTACGACACGTTCGAGGGGCTGAATCTCGACGACGGCTCGATCAAGTTCTATCTGCGCCATCAGGATTGCTGCACCTTCAAACTCCTGCCCCAGGCTCCGTACTCCGAGTTCTCGTTGACGCCCAACGGCACTCGCATCACGGTGCCGTTCGAAGGCGACATCATCGAGGCGTCACTTTCACTGAAGGCCACGACGCATACCACCGCCGTGTTCGCGAACTACGGCATCACCGATCGCTGGGACATCGGTCTCGCTGTGCCGTTCGTCAAGGTGAATCTTGATGCTCATGTGACGGCGCAGGTTATCCGCCTTGTGACGTGCTCAACCCCCAGGGTGGTACCGATGCCAGTACCAACGAGGTGTGCTCCCGACACACACACATTCGAGTACGGCAATCCCAATGCGACTCAGACCGTGCAACATGCCGGTCACGCCAGCGGCGTTGGTGACGTCGTGCTTCGAACGAAATATCGACTCTTCCAGATGGCGGGTGGAGGCGTGGCCGCGGCTATGGACGTTCGGCTGCCGACCGGCGACGAAAACGAGCTGCTCGGCGCCGGAGGCGCCCAAGCGAAATTCCTGATGGTGGCGTCGGCGGAGCGTGGACGTTTCGGCCAGCACGTCAATCTCGGTTACACCGCGGCCGAGGGAAGAGTTGCTGGCACGCTCGCGGGGCTCGCCGCCGCGTCGCTTCCAAATGAAATCAACTATTCGGGAGGGGTCGAGTTCGTGGCGACGCCACGACTCACGCTGATGGGCGACATCGTCGGCCGCACGCTGCAGAAAGCCGGACGCCTTGATCTCGTCGCCAAGAGCTTCGAATATGCAGATGTCTGGAATCTCCCAGGTGAGAACCTTACTCCCCGGCAGCTGGTCGAGCTGGGAATTCTCGAGTTCCCAGTGACGAGTTCCTCGTTCGACGAGTTCAATCCCCGACCGGGCAACCTCACGCTGCTGCTCGGCACCGGCGGGGTCAAGTACAACCCCTTTGGCAATGTGCTCATCTCGGCGAGCGTGCTGTTTCCCCTGACCGATGCCGGCCTTCGGAGCCGCCTCACAACAGTGATCGGCGTGGACTACGCTTTCTAATGATTCAAGGTCGTTCTTCGCGTTCGCATGTCCAGTCGGAACGTTCCAGGCGTTCTCATTGAGTCGATCGTCACCGCTGTTTCTACTTAGATCTCCGACCCCATTTTCGTTCGGCGGAGGATCTCTTTCCAGGCGATATAGTTGCCCTCGGCGTTCTTCGTTGACGATCCAAAGACCTCCAAGCCGTCGGCACTCGAGCGATAACTCGCTTCGACGAACGCTTCACCGGCTTTGATGTGATAGTGGCAATACCCGTCGAAGACGTAGCCGTTGCCGATCGCGGAGCCCGAGACATCCACACGGAAAATGTTCGACGCGATCCAGGTCATCGTGAAACGCGCGTTGACAACGGTCCCGTCGTCGAAGTCGTGCTTGAACACGACTTCGAAACCGTCCGCGGTCGCGAGAATCGTCTGCTGGATTCGATAGCCCGAGACCTTTCCGGCGGAGTCATGCCAGCTTCCCTCGCCTTCGTACGTCCCGGCAAATGTCTCGATGGCACTCGATTCGTTCATCACTGATCCGGGATCAATGGGATCGCCAGACGCAGCTCGAACTCGGCGCGCCAATACGCATTTTCGAATCATCAGCGTATTCGAGCCGCCGATTCCACGAATACACCTCGCGCTGATTCGGATCGGCACCGTGTTCGAGCAGCAGCCGCAGGACCTTGAGGCTTCGACCGCGAAACAGACGTTCCTCGACTGCAAGATACGTTGTGCGAGAGACGCTCGAAAACTCCCCCCAGCCTCGATTCGGATTCACCCCGGCACTCAAGAGCAACGCAACAGCGTCGCTCCGATCATCGCGAACGGCGTGCTCCAAGCGTTCCGCGGTCCTCCCGCAGTTCACCACCGCGCCCCGGTCAATCAGGTCCTTCACGCCACGGGTGTCTCGACGGTCCAACGCCGCGACAACTTCGGGACTGCAATCGCCATCGAGTCCCGCGGGGACCGGAAGACTGTCCTTGCATGCGAAATGCACAGGTGTGATCAGAATGACCGCACTCCACAACCAGAAACGATGCATGCGGAGGTTAGACACCATCGGGAACTTGATGGTCCGGTCTCAAGGACATTGCGAGGTCACAGCGATTCGAAATTCGAGCCAAGCTGAACCCCAGGAGTGTTAGCGCCGGTCATTTTCTGTAATGCCTGTGGGGACTGCACGCGGATGGTGAGATGCGGGTCATCGTATTTCCGAACTGTTTTCACATCCAGTCGGAAGCGCGCCGCGGGAACGCTATTTGCCCTCGATCTGATCACCCCTCCCCCGAGGTCATCACCCATCATGTCGTTTGGACTCGGCACCGATCTGGCCATTGACCTCGGCACGGCCAACACGTGCGTCTTCGCGAGTGGCCAAGGAGTCATCATCAGCGAGCCGTCCCTGATTGCCTTCAACACAGTCACCGGTGCAATTGAAGCGGTTGGGCAAGAGGCCCGAGGCATGCTCGGGCGGACTCCCGCAAACTTGCGCGCCGTCCGGCCCATTCGCGATGGTGTGATCGCCGACTTCGAAGCCGCGGAGAAAATGCTCAACTATTTCATCCGCAAGACCCACCACCAACTGGGCGGCTGGACCCGCCCGCGCGTCGTCATCGGCGTGCCGGCACAGGTCACGCCGGTGGAGCGGCGCGCGGTGAAGGACAGCGCGTACCGCGCCAAGGTGAGCGAGGTCTTTCTGGTGGACGAGCCGATGGCCGCCGCGCTCGGCGCAGGCATGCCGATTACGGAAGCGGCCGGCAACATGATCATCGACGTCGGCGGAGGCACCACTGACATCGCGGTGATCTCGCTCTCAGGCGTCGTCATCAGCCGCTCGGTGCGCGTGGCCGGCGATGCGTTCGACGAAGCGATCATGCATCACCTGAAGAAAAACCACGAGCTCCTCATTGGTGAGCGAACGGCCGAGGAGATCAAACTTCAGATCGGTTCCGCGACCGAGTTGGCGAAGCCCGCGACCATGCAAGTGAAAGGACGTCACATCGGGAAGGGCGTCCCGGTAAAAATCACCATCACGGATGCCGAGGTTCGTGAGGCGCTCGCCGAGCCGCTCAAGACGATCCTCAAGGCCGTGCGTGAAACTTTGGATCAGATTCCACCCGAGCTATCGTCGGATGTCTTCGATCGTGGGATTGCCCTGTGCGGTGGCAGCGCGCTCCTACGCAACCTCGATCGCCGAATCCAGCAGGAGACGCAGTTGCCGATCAAGATTGTCGATGAACCGCTCTCGGCCGTCGTGATCGGCGCCGGGAAAATGCTGGCCGACAAGGCCCTGCTGAAGAAGCTCGCCGTTCACTAATCCCGCCCCACGCGTCCTGACTCACGGTCTGCTAGTATCCTCCCTTACGGGAGGACTGTGATGTCACGGAATCTCATTGCGGCTGCGCTCATCGTCAGCGGCGGACTCGTCGTCGCAGGCGTTCCTCTGTTTGCGCACCACTCGGAGGCGGCCGAGTACGACGCCAACAAGCCGGTGAGGGTGACCGGCGTCGTCAAAAAGGTCGAGTGGACCAATCCCCACATCTGGTTCTACGTCGAGGGCAAAGACGAAGTCTCCGGAAAGGCAGCGGTCTGGGGATTCTCAGGCGCCGCGCCGAACGGACTGAGACGACGGGGCATCACCAGAGACACGCTGAAGGTCGGCGACACGGTGAAGGTCCAGGGCATTCGAGCCAAGGACGGCTCAGCCAACGCGGCCAGCCGCGGCGTAACGTTTGCCGACGGCCGGCAGGTGTTCACGTCATCAGCGGAAACGCCGGTCGCCAAGTAGCGCGGAAAGAGAGCTCAACATGAAGACACTCCTTGGCGCAGTGGCCCTCGCGATGGTCGCCTCGATCGTCGTCGGAACGCAGACGCCACGACCCGCTCCGCGCTTGTCAAACGGCAAACCGGACTTCACCGGAGTCTGGGACCACCCTCGCGTCGGTGACATCACCGCGAATGTGAAGGGCGCCTGCGCCGCGGGAGGCCGCGGCTGCTCGAACGTCGCGTCTGGTGAGCTGCTGTTTACGCCCGCGGGACAGGCGGCATGGGACAAGAACAACAAGCCAACCACGTATGACTATGGATCCCACTGCCAGCCGTGGGGATTCGTTCGCGCGTACAACACGCCTTACCCGCATGAGTATGTGCATCACCCGGACCGTCTGGTGATTCTGTGGGAGCAGGACAATCGCTTTCACGTCGTGCCGACCGACGGACGCGAGCTGCCCAAGGACCTCGAACCCACGTGGATGGGCACATCAGTTGGTCGATGGGACGGCGACACGCTCGTCATCACGACAGCCGGGTTCAACGGACGCACCTGGCTCGATACCGCGCAGCATCCGCACAGCGATGCCCTGCGGCTCACCATCCGGATGACTCGTCCCGACTTCGATCACATCAATTGGGACATCACGATGGACGATCCCAAGTTCTACACGAAGCCAATCAAGAACACCCGGACGTTCGTCCTCATGGAAAAGGGACAGGAGCTGTTCGAGTACTCGTGCTCCGAGAACAACCGCTGCGAGGGCGGCAAGTGCGTCGAAGCCGACGTGCAGAAAACGAAGGGCGACGCCGACGTTCCCAAAAAGAAATAAGGCCCGCGCGTTTCGTTGCCTAGGGCTCTGTATTGATGGCGTAGTAGGCAATCGTCTGCGTCGGAACGTCCTTGAACCAATGCGGCGTCTTCGCCGGCACGGTGATCACATCGCCTTTGGTCAAGTGGTGGACTTCTCCGCCCTTCACATTCGGAGCGCGACGCTGACCTGGAGCCGTCTCCTTGGCATCGATCAAGGTCCCACCCGTCACGAACGTGGCCTCACCCTCGACGATGATGAAGACGTGGTTCGTCTTCTCGTGCACTTCAACCTCGCCGGCGCCTCGACGCTGAGCCAACACGATCAGGCCGTGGTCGTTGATGATTTGTCCGCCCTTCACCATGGTGGCCGACACCTTGTCGTGAGGCACATACGTGACGACGGTTGGAACGCCGTCGGCGGTAACGACGACCGCCATGGTGAGAAACAGTGCCAACGGCCGTAGGAATTTCATGGCTCCTCCTTTGAAAGACTAACGCGTGGCTCGCATGCGAGCCACGATCATCTGAACGGCGCGCTGTGCCGAAAGCGCCGCTCCTTCTTGCCACGTATTCAAGTGGCTGCAGTGATCGCCAGCGAAGTAGATTCGGTCGTCTGGCGTCAGGAGCTCTCGGTACGGACCCGCGTAATAGTCAGGGATGTTGCTGGCGGGATCCGGTGCGGTGCGCACCCACGATCCGAGGCTGAACGGGATTCTGCCCCAGGCCACGTAGAGCGGTTTCGTCAATTCCTTTCCTCGTCCCGGGTGAAGCTTCTCGACCGCGGCCCGCGAGGCCGCGAGCTTCGCTGCCATCGAGGGCAGCTTTCCGAATTCGCCGCCCTCGAGCCCATACCCGGAGATCAGCACGCCCTGGTCCGAGAGCAGTCGATCGCTCGGGTACCACACGTTCGCGAGAACGGAGCCCGACTCGAGACTGATTGGACCGTTCGAGAGCCAGGAGATCCCTCCATAGATGTTCTCGTCCTGCTCCCAGAAGCGGCGCGATTGCCAGGCAATCTTGTAGCCGGGCGCGTACGCCACCTGCTTGATCGCAGACGCGACCCGCGGCGACAGATCGGTCTGCGTCGTGGTGAGGATGCTGATCGGCAACGTGCTGATGCAGTAGGACGCCTCCAACGACCGCATCGTACGACTCTGGCCTTCGGCGTACACCACACGAACACCATTGGCCGCCTTGCGAAGTTCCGTGACTGGGCATCGGTACTTCACCACGCTGCCAAGGCGCTTGGCGAAGGCGTACGGGATCCGATCCATGCCTCCCGCCGCCTGAAACATCGTGGCCTGCATGTCGAGACGCTCTTCGATCGTGATGCCCTGCCAGAATGACGCGTCGAGCAGCGCCTTCAACGGCAAGGGTGCCCGGCGTTCTTCGTCGACGTCACCGGCGCCTGCGAAACGCTTCAGGCCCGCGCGGGTGGATCCGGCGTAGGCGTAATCAGCCCTCAGATCGCCAAAGCTCCGAAGGAACGCCAGCATTCGCTGCCGGTCCTCGCCGGTGACTTCCTGATCCAACGCGCTCTGCCGGATGGCTTTCGCGAGGAGCTCGGCGACATGCCCTCGCATATCGTTGATGGCTTCGCGCTGCTCGATCGGCTTTTGGTCGAACACGTGATCGCCTTGGACGAGCGCGCTGCGCGACGTGTTGACTTCCACTTCCATCGCAACGCCCAGCTCGCGGCAGTAGCCGAGGATCGTCTTGTGAATGGAGGGAATACGTCCCGGACCCGCATTGAGATACAGCCCAGCGTCAAAGCCGCACCGCTGCACCGTTCCATCTGTGAACTGGACCGAGTCGCCTCCGCGAATGCTCCAGTTTCGCCCGCCCGGTCTGTCTCGTGCTTCGAGCACGGTGCATGCGAAGCCAGCCTTCTGCATTTCGTACGCGGCCACAAGACCTGCGATGCCCGCGCCAAGGATCGCGACCTTGGTGCCTTGTCCGATGTTTGCCGGCACATCAAGCGGCGTCGCATCGGCAGGCGGCTCCGCCAGAAGGCCCATCGATCGCATCGCAACGAACGCCGCGCTGTAGCCGCCCGCTCTCCCGGCGCCCAAGATCAGCTCGCGCCTCGTCATGGTCTGCTCATCTCCTTGGCACCAGAGCGAGACTGTGCACGAGTACGCCGCTTGGGATCGACGGGCGTCGGCAGCTCATACCAGATCTCCACCTCGTAGCCGTCAGGATCGGTGAAGAAGACATACGGCTCACCAGGCACGAACTCTCCATGTTCCCGAATCGTTCCACCAGCCGCCCGAACCGCGGCCAGCGCTCGAGTGATATCAGACGCTCGCCGAAGGCGAAACCCAAAGTGCACGACGCCGCCGCGCTTGCCCGCCTGCTGCGGCTTGCGCTCGAAGACCAGCACATCGCGACTGCCAGGCGTTTGCGCCTGAACGAAATCACGCTGCTGATAGACCGGGACGACGCCGAGAACCGCCTGGTAGAAGCGCAGGGAACGCTGCGGATCGCGGACGGCGAGCGCCACGTGCGTCAGGCCGTGCGTCTTCACCGATGAACGTTGTCGCATCGTCATCAAGAGGTCTGTTGATTCTTGGGCGGATGGTCGCATCATCGGCCGTTGGGCGCAATGGCAGCCCGCGCCGCACGGGCTCGCCGCGTGTCAGCGTGTTCGTGGCGTCGCCTCCCTAGGTCATGTCGAAATACCACACTGCGTACGCGACCACGATCCAGGTGACATACGACGCCACAATGAGACCCAAGAGACCCGCCGCGAGGCGCCACCCCGAGCGGCCACGCGTCCT
>Ga0114129_10007080_pt1 | contig 15961 bp, 12 predicted proteins | sample RhiMetdeltSRZDD1_FD_80071 | JGI IMG/M metagenome (GOLD analysis project Ga0114129, IMG submission 80071) | Populus rhizosphere microbial communities from Tennessee, USA - Rhizosphere MetaG P. deltoides SRZDD1 (version 2) (version 2) | ecosystem: Host-associated > Plants > Roots > Rhizosphere >... | reverse complement strand
GACTTCCCCTTCGACCATCTCACCGCGCTGCCGATCCTCTCGAACTACTTCCGCGACGAGATCGGTCTGACCGGCGACGATCTCGTCGTGGTGGCGCCCGACGCCGGCCGGATCAAGACGTCGGAGAAGCTGCGTGAGTACCTCCACGCGGACCTGGCGTTCCTCTACAAGCGCCGTTCCCGCAAGGAGGCGCACAAGATCGAGGAGATGGCGGTGGTCGGCGAGGTCGAGGGCCGACCGGTCGTGATCGTCGACGACATGATCGACACCGCGGCGACGATCTCGAAAGGCGTCCAGATCCTGGCGGAGATGGGCGCCGGCCCGATCTACGTCGGCGCGACCCACGGGCTGTTCAGCGGCAAGGCGCGGCAGCTCCTGGAGGAGGCGCCGATCGATCAGGTCGTCGTGACGAACACCCTCCCGATCCCCGAGGAGCGGAGGTTCGCCAAGCTCAAGGTGCTGTCGATCGCGCCGCTGATCGCGAGCGGGCTCCGCGCGGTCTTCGAGGACGCCTCGGTGTCGGAGATCTTCGGCGGCGACAACCAGGTCTAGCCGATCGGCAGACCGAGGTCGGCGAGCTCTTCCGTCGTCCGCGCGGTGAAGAGCCAGTCCCGGAAGTCCGGATCCGGCTCGATCTCCTTCCGCGGCTCGAGGCGGGCGTTCGTGACCAGGTACCGATCGAGCTGCGCAGGCGACAGCAGCTCGTCCAGCGTCTCCCCGTTCGCCTCGGGAAGCACCTCGCACAGGATGTCCGGGCGGAACGTCGCCAGGAGCTGCCGGCCATAGCGGAACACCGCATCCTCGGTCCCCTCGACGTCGATCTTCATCACGACCCGAGCCCCCGCCGGGATCAACGCGCCGATCGAGTCCAGCGACCGGAACCCGACCTCTTCGCCGTCGTCGAACTCCATGCGGCTGGAATAGAAGGAAGGGAGCGCCGAGCCGCCATCACCGGTCGGTACCCGGAGCGTCTGCCCTGGTTCGCCGACCCCTTCCCGATGGACGGCCACCCGTCGCGAGACCCCGTTGCGGTCGACGTTCGCGACCAGCGTGTCGACGACCGCCGGCACGATCTCGAACGCGTGCGCCTTGAGGTCCGGGGCGGCGGCGGTCGTGGCCAGCGTGAAGAGTCCGGTGTAGGCCCCGATGTCGAGGAAGACATCGGCGTGGCGGGCGAGCGCGGCCACCGTGTCCAGCGCCAGCCGGTCGTGCGCCTTGGGCCGTCGTCCCTCGCCCCAGAACAGCTCCTTCGCGTTCTCGCACCGATCCGGATCGAGCATCACGAAGGTCTCGCCGGCCACCCGGCCGGTGACCTCCGTGAGCCAGGCGGGCGCCGGGAGCCGTCCGCTCCGCAGCTGCGGCACGAACCTGGCGGCGCCGCGCAGGACCGTGTTCGGGACGTCGAGGCTGAGGAAGCGTTTCGCGTGGCGCTTCAGGCCGAACCAGCTCTGCCGCCGCAGGCGGGCGTCCATCGGCCCATCCTGCACCTGCCGTAGGGATCTCGCCAAGCGGTCGGTCGAGGCAGTACGTCGGGGCGAGGATCAGGCGGCGCCGGGCTGGTGCCAGATCGGCCCGACGCAGTCGGTGCGACGAGGGAGCGGGACGGCCGCGCGCGGGTGCTGCTCGAAGTCGAAGACGTTGCTCATGTCGAACGCGTCGCGATCGCGGTGCGTGAGTTGCGAGAGCCCCCAGTTGTCCTCGATGAAACGAAGCACGCTGGAGAACTCGCCGAGCTGCGAGTCGATGTAGCCGGGCTTCGCGTAGGGGCTGATCGTGAGCAGCGGGACCCGGAAGCCGAACCCGAACCGGTCGACCTGCGGCGGCGGCACGTGATCGTAGAACCCCCCGTAGTCGTCCCAGGTGATGAAGATCGCGGTGTCCTTCCACATCGGGCTCTCCATCACGGCGTTCACGATCTCGGTCGTCCAGTTCTCTCCGTGGCAGAAGCTCCACTCGGGGTGCTCGCTGACCTCGTAGCGGGGCGTCACCCAGGTGACCGGCGGCAGCAACCCGTTCCGGACGTCCTTCACGAAGTTGTCGACCGGGAAGATGTGCTGCTGCCAGACCTTCGGGTGCATCCGCACCCGCCGGATCGCCGAGTAGGCCGACCACACGTACCCGCGCTGGTCGTTCCACGCCGCGTAGTAGGCCCACGGGATCCGGGCGGCGTCCAGCAGGTCGCCCTCGGTCAGGAAGTCGAAGCACGGGGGGACCTTCTCGACCTGTCCCTCGCTGTCGACGACCTCGACGTAGGCCTCCTCGAGCGAATCGCATCCCCACGATTTCGCCAGGCCCGTGTCCTGCATGAACTCCGTCACCCGGGACTGCTCCTGATCGGGGTTGTAGTGGGTCCCGCCGGACTGCGCCGCGATCGTGAAGAGGTGGTTCGGGAACGACGGCCCCTGCGCCGAGGCGAAGAAGTTGTCGGAGAGCGCGAACTCCTGGGCCCACCGCCAATAGTTCGGCAGGTCCTCGGGACCCGACATCTGCGTGTACGCGTAGCGCTCGCCCGGATCGCTCCGCGCGAAGTCGTCCATCCGACCGTGGTTCCAGGACTCGATCGCGCACTCGTAACAGTGTGGGATGTCCTCCGGGAGACGGTCGGGCGTCCGCGTGAGCGGCCGGATCTCGTTCCCGTCGAGCCCCTTCGTCGCGCCGTCCGCGCCGGGGAACCGTCCGAACATGTTGTCGAACGTCCGGTTCTCCTTGATCACGAAGATCACGTGTTTGATCGGCCACCGGGTCGCGAACGTGGCCGCGTCGACCGCGCCTGGCCTGCCGGCGGGGAGGAGGTCCGGCGTCTCTCGCGCTCGCGGCGGATCCTGGCACGCGCCGGCGACGAGGCCGGCGACGAGGAGCGTGCCGGCGACGCGGAGGAGGGGTCTCACGGGTGCCCGCATGCTACGGCGGGCTCCGTGGGGAGCGTTCCTCGCGGAGACGGCGAGGGTCCCGCTGGTACGATGACCGGCCTGAACCCCCTCTCGAACAGGACGTTCGACCTGCGATGGAAGTCCAACTGACGGCAGAGCTGCGCACCGAGACCGGCAAGGGCCCGGCCCACCGTCTCCGCGCCACGGGGCGCGTCCCGGCGGTCCTCTACGGACACGGCGTGGAGCCCACCGCGATCCACGTGAGCGCGCAGGACCTGCTGCACATCCTGCACCGGGGCGGCGGCGGGAGCGTCCTCGTCGACCTGAAGCTGGACGGCGAGGCCTACCTGACGATCGCCCGGGAGATCCAGCGAGACCTGATCCACAACCGGTTCATCCACGTCGATCTGATGGCCGTGCGCCGGGACGAGAAGATCCACGTGAACATCGAGCTCCACGAGACCGGCGAGTCCACCGGCGTTCGTGCCGGAGGGGTCGTCGAGCACCATCTCCGCGAGGTCGAGGTGCAGGCGCTGCCGGCCAACGTCCCGCAACGGATCGAGTTCGATATCTCGCGGCTGCGGATCGGCGACGCGATCCGCGTCGGCGATCTGCCGGCCCCCGAAGGCGTCGAGATCCTCACCGATCCGGACACGATGGTGCTCGCCGTGGTGGAGCCCGCCGTGATGGACACCGAGCTGGACCTCGGTGTCGCCGGCGAGGAGGCTCCGGAGGAGGCGGCCGAGGCCGAGGAGGCGCCGGAGGCTGCCGCCGAGGGCGAGGCCGCGGAGGGCGAGGGCGGCGAGGCCGCGGAGGGCGAAGGTGCCGCTCCCGAGGGCGAGGGCGGGTCCGAGTCCGGCGGGGAGGGCGGCGAGGGCTAGCCGATGGCCTGGCTGGTGGCCGGCCTCGGCAACCCCGGCGAACGGTACGCGCAGACGCGCCACAACCTCGGACGGATGGCCGTCGAGGAGCTCGCCCGCGACGCGCGGGCATCCTTCAAGAAGGTCCGGTTCCTCCCGATCGAGATCGCCGAGGTCCGCATCGGGGAGGAGCCCGTCGTGCTCGCTCGTTCGACGCGTTTCATGAACGAGGCCGGGCCGTCGTACGCGTCGCTCGCTCGCAAGCGCGACATCGATCCGGAACGCTTCGTCGCGGTCCACGACGAGCTCGATCTCCAGCCCGGCGTCCTCCGCATCAAGCGAGGCGGCGGGAGTGCCGGTCACAACGGCCTCCGTTCGCTCGACCGCGCGCTCGGGACCTCCGACTATCTCCGCGTGCGGGTCGGGATCGGCCGGCCGCCGGGCCGTCAGGATCCCGCCGATTTCGTCCTCCAACCGATCGGCAAGGGGGACCGGGCGGACGTCGAGCTGCTGGCCGGCCGAGCGGCCGACGCCGTCCGATCCCTCCTCGAGGACGGGCTCGAACGGACCCAGGATCGGTTCAACGGGGCGGCTCCCGGCTCCCCGTCGAACGACGCACCCCCTCGGACGAACTAACCGACCTCCCCCTCACCCGGGCCGGCGTGCCCTTCGGCCTATCCGTATCCCCCGACGAGGGGGGCGACCCCGGACGAAGGACCATGCCGCGGCGGCCGATGGGAACCGACGACCGTCGCCCGATGTCCCGACCTCGGCCGCCGGTCAAGCTGACGTCGCCACAACCACAACGGAAGGAGGTCGACGGATGCGCCGTGCCACGCGGTCGGAGCATGCCGTCGGCGCCCGCTGGAAGCCCCACTGATCGGGGCGGTGGAAGGAGACGGGATGCGACTGCGCAAGATCGCGTACGCGCTCGCCTGGCTGGCCGCCCTCGCGGTGGCGGTCGGAGCCGGCTGGCGTCCGTAGCGAGGATGGGTTCGTTGGGCTCCCGCCCGCGTCCGCGAGTGGACGCGGCCGGGAGCCCACCCGTCTGACTTCAGAGGGATCTGAGGGGGTCGATATCCAGGGCATGAGGCTGGTTGGTCTGATCATCGTCGCCGCGGTCGGTCTCGGGTATCTGCTCGGAGGTCGGTTGTCGCGTCTGTCGGAGCTCCCGATCCGGCTGGGCCCGCTCGCCCTCGGCGGTCTCCTGCTGCAGCTCTGGAACCCGCCCGGCCGCTGGCCCTACACGGTCCTCCTATCGTCGTTCGCGCTGTTGTTCGTCTTCACGACGGCGAATCGGAAGATCACGGGTTTCGCGTTGATCACGGCGGGGCTCGTCCTGAACGTCGGCGTGATCGTCCTGAACGGCGGGATGCCGGTCTCTCGCCATGCCCTGGTGGCATCGGACCAGCGCGAGACGTTGCTGCCGCTCTTCGAGGACGGGGGCGCCAAGCACCACCTCGCGACCGATGACGATCGCTTCTTGTTCCTCGCCGACGTGATCCCGATCCCGTCGCCGATCCGCCAGGTGATCAGCGTCGGTGACCTCTTCACCTACGGCGGCGTCGGGGTCGTGGTGGTGGCCGGGATGCGCCGTCGAGGTCGCTCCCCGGAACCGATCGCCGTCGGCGAAGCGAGTCGCGTCCGTGTCTGAGGATCCCCGCCACGAGCAGCGCCGTCAGGAGGGGCGACGCCGCTCCGACCGCGCCGCGGAGGTTCGGGAACGACGCCGTCCGCTGCTCCAGGCGTACGAGGTCTTCGTCGCGTTCCCGATGCTGGTCTTCTTCGTCGTCGAGGCCTTCCAGACGCCCCAACAGTTCGCGGACTGGCGGATCCTCGTCTGGATCGCTGCGATCGCGATCGTCGATCTGATGCCGGTGCCGATGGCGATGTCGTTCGATTTCAGCCTGAGCTTCCCGTTGGAGCTGTCGGTCGCTCTGCTCTATCCGCCGCCGGTCGCCGCGTTCATCGTGTTCCTCGGGTCGTTCGACCCTCGGGAGTTCCGCCGCGAGATCCCGCCGTTGATGGCGGTCTTCGTCCGAGCGCAGATCGCGATGGCGGTCCTCGTCGAGAGCAAGGTGTTCCAGGGCATCGCCCATCTCGACGATCGGTGGTTCGTCGTCGGGCCGACGGTCCTGCTGGCCGCGGTCGCCGGCTACGCGATCAACACGATCCTCGTGGCCGAGTGGCAATCGCTCCGCGACGGCGAACCCCTGGACCGGATCGTCCAGAAGATGCACAGCGGCATCCTGGGTGAGTTCGTCGTCTCGTACATGGGGCTCGCGCTGTTCAGCGTGATGGTGGCGATCACCACCGAGACGATCGGGCTCTGGGCGATCGCGGTGTTCATCGCGCCGCTCGCGTTCGCATGGCAGATGTTGCACCGGACGCATTCGCTCAAGGTCGCGTCGGAGGAGCTCGCGCGGAGGCAGCGCGAGAACGAGTACCAGGCGTTCCACGACCACCTCACCGGGCTACCGAACCGGCTGCTGTTCCGACTGAGCCTGGGCCGGGCGATCGAGAACGCGGCGGAGAGCGGCGGACGGATCGCGGTGATGCTGATGGACCTCGACCACTTCAAGGAGGTCAACGACGCGCTGGGTCACCACATCGGCGATCGTCTCCTCGCGGCCGTCGGCCCTCGCCTCGCCGGCGCCCTCCGCGAGGGCGACCTGATGGCCCGATTGGGCGGTGATGAGTTCGGCATCCTCTTGCCCGAGGTCGCGGAAGACGCGGCCGCGATCACCGTCGCGCAGCGGCTGATCGAGGGGCTCCACCGTCCGATCGAGGTCGACGAGATGGACCTCGACGTCACCGGCAGCATCGGAATCGCGTTCTTCCCCGATCACGCCCAGGACGCCGACACCTTGCTCCGGCACGCCGACGTGGCGATGTACTCGGCGAAGGACGCGGGCGTCGGGTGGGAGATCTACGACGAGCACGTCGACCGGCACAAGCCGGAGCTGATCACGCTGGTCCAGCAGGTCCGCCCGGCGATCGACCAGGGGCAGTTCCGGATGCATTACCAACCGAAGGTCCGGCTCTCCGACGGACGCGTGGCCGGGGCGGAGGCCTTGATCCGCTGGCACCATCCGACCCTCGGCCGGCTCGGCCCCTCGGATTTCATCCCGCTGATCGAGAAGACCGTCCTCCTCCAGCCGTTGACGCACTGGGCGCTGAACGACGTGCTCCGGACGTGGAAGCGGTGGTCGGAGGACGGGGTGCGGATCCCGGTCGCCGTGAACGTGTCGCCGCGGACGCTCCTCGACCAGGAGTTCCCCGAGATCGTCCGCGGTCTCCTGGACCGATGGAACGTGCCGGCCCGGTTCCTGCGCCTCGAGCTCACCGAGAACTTCCTGGTGGCCGACTCGGGTCGGTCCTCCACGGTGCTGGACGGCCTGTCGGCCGTCGGCGTCGGGCTGTCGATCGACGACTTCGGGACCGGCTTCTCTTCGCTCTCGTACCTGAAGCGCCTGCCGATCGACGAGATCAAGGTCGACCGCTCGTTCGTCTCGCACATGCTGGAGCGGGTCGAGGACTTCACGATCGTGCGGGCCACGGTCGAGCTCGGACGCAACCTCGGCCTCCGCGTCGTGGCCGAGGGCGTGCAGGATCGCGACACGTTCGACCGGTTGGGGGACTTCGGGTGCGACGAGGCCCAGGGGTTCTACATCGCCCGGCCGCTCGACGCCGAAGCGTTCTGGTCGTGGGTCTCGACCCGCGAAGCCGACCTCGACGCACCGGACGCCACGGCGGCGCGGCGTCGCCGCGGAACGCTCCACGCCGTCTAGACTCGAACGCGATGCCCCGTCGCGAGCGCGACCGGGGCTGTTCGTGTTGCGCGAGGAGGTGGGATGGCGCTCCGGGACGTGCTCGACGCCCTGGTTGACTCGGAGCCGTTCGAGCGGCTGTTGCTCGAGCGCTCGCGACCGATCGTCGCGAGGGCGGACGCCGGGCAGGATTTCCTGCTGGCGGGGCTCTCGATCGCGCTGGGTGCGCCGCTCCTGGTGGTCACGCCCGGGCCGCGAGAGGCCGAGGAGCTCGCAGAGGGGATCGGTGCGTACCTCGGCGCCGCCGAGGTCGCGCTGCTGCCGGCGTGGGACGCCCTCCCGTACGAGGGGATGGATCCGGCGCCCGACGTGGCGGCCCGGAGGGCCGACGCGGTCGGGCGCCTCCGCGCGGCCCGCGGCCCGTTCGTGGTGGTCGCTCCGTACCTCTCGGCGATGCAGGGCATGCCGCCGACCCTCGGCTCGACGCCCTCGCTCCAGCTCGGCGCGGGCGTCGAGCTCGCGCCCGACGCCCTCGCCGAGCGGCTGTCGGAGCTGGGCTACCGCCGCGTCGACGTCGTCGAGCACCGCGGCGAGTTCGCGGTCCGCGGCGGGGTCGTCGACGTCTTCCCGGCGATCGATCGCCGGCCGGCGCGCCTGGAGTACTGGGGCGACGAGATCGAGCGGGTCCGGGAGTTCTCCGCGACGACGCAGCTCTCCACGAAGGCGTTGGGCGGGGTCGAGGTCCCCCCGGTCCGGGAGCTGCTCCCCGACGACGAGCTTCGGGCGCGCGCCGCGGCCGCCGCGCGGCGCGCCCCCGAGCGGTACGAGGACCTCCTGCAGCGGTTCGCCGACGGTCTGCGCTTCGAGGGACAGGACACGCTGGCGCCGTTCCTCTTCGATCGGCTCCCGACGCCGGCCGAGCTGCTGCCGGCGGGTTCGTGGGTGGCCGTGACGGACGCGCAACGGACCTTCCAACGCGCGGCGCAGACGCACGCGGAGAGCGAGGCGCTGGCCGAGGCGATCGGATGGCCGTCCGCCCCCGTCGTGCGCCGGCTCGACGAGGCGCTGGGCGATCGGGTCCAGCTCCATCTCACCGCGTTCACCGAGGGCCTCGACCTGGGGCTGTCCGGGTGGGGAACGGCCGAGGGCAACCCGACCGAGCTCGGCGCCCGGCTCGAGCGAGCCGCGGGCGGCGGCACCAAGGTCGTGCTCGTCGGCCGCGGCCGCGGCTCGCTCCAGCGAGCCGCCGAGATCCTCGGCACGCTGTCCGCCGACCGGGTCGAGGCGCCGCTCACGGCCGGCTTCCACTTCGACGCCGGCCGGCTCGCGGTCGCCACGGAGGAGGACGTGTTCGGCTCGCGGCGCCACACGCGGACCGCGCCCCGGTTCACCCAGCGATCGACCGCAGCCATCGCCGACGAGCTCGAGCCGGGCGACTTCGCCGTGCACCGGATCCATGGGATCGGCCGTTACGGCGGCGTCGTCCATCGCGCCCTCGCCGGCGCCGAACGTGACTACCTGGTGCTCGAGTACGCCAGCAACGACAAGCTCTACGTGCCGTCGGACCAGGTCGGCATGGTGGCGAGGTACCTCGGCGGCGACGCGCCCCGCCTCCACCGCCTCGGCGGCTCCGACTGGGCGCGCGCGACCGCGCGCGTGAAGCGCGCGGTCCGCGACATGGCCGGTGAGCTCGTCCGGTTGTACAGCGCCCGGATGGCGATCCCCGGCCACGCGTTCGGTCCCGACACGCCCTGGCAGCTGGAGCTGGAGGACGCGTTCCCGCACGAGGAGACGCCGGACCAGGTGACGGCGATCGACGAGGTGAAACGGGACATGGAGCGGCCCGTGCCGATGGACCGGCTGATCTGTGGCGACGTCGGTTTCGGCAAGACGGAGATCGCCGTCCGGGCCGCGTTCAAGGCGGTGATGGATGGGAAGCAGGTCGCGGTGCTCGTCCCGACCACGCTCCTCGCCGAGCAGCACTTCGTCACGTTCTCGGAGCGGTACGCGCCCTATCCCGTGAAGGTCGAGATGCTCTCGAGGTTCCTCTCGCCGTCACGACAGAAGGAGGTCGTCGCCGGCGTGGCGAGCGGTGCGGTCGACGTGGTGATCGGCACGCACCGGTTGCTCGGCACCGACGTCTCGTTCCGCGACCTCGGGCTCGTGATCGTCGACGAGGAGCAGCGGTTCGGGGTGAGTCACAAGGAACGGTTGAAGCGATACCGCGCACACGTGGACGTCCTCACGATGACCGCGACGCCGATCCCGCGCACGTTGGAGATGGCGCTCACCGGGATCCGGCAGATGTCGACGGTCGACACCCCGCCGGAGGACCGGCAGCCCGTCCTCACGTACGTCGGCGGCTACGACGAGGGGCTCGCGCTCGGCGCCGTGCGGCGCGAGCTGCTCCGGGAAGGTCAGGTGTTCTGGGTCCACAACCGCGTCGCGACGATCGACCGGCAGGCGGCCTGGTTGCAGCAACAGCTCCCGGAGGCACGGATCGTGATCGCGCACGGCCAGATGGAAGAGGACGCCCTGGAGCGGCAGATGATGCGGTTCTGGGATCGCGACGCCGACGTCCTGGTCTGTACGACGATCATCGAATCGGGCCTCGACGTGCCGAACGCCAATACGCTGGTCGTCGACCGCGCCGATCTGCTCGGACTCGCGCAGCTGTACCAGCTCCGCGGGCGAGTCGGGCGAAGCAGCGAGCGCGCGTTCGCGTATTTCTTCTTCCCGCCGGTGCGCGAGCTGACAGAGGAGGCGCACGAGCGCCTGACGACGATCTCGCGGCATCAGGCGCTCGGGTCGGGGTTCAAGATCGCGCTCCGCGATCTCGAGATCCGCGGCGCCGGCAACCTCCTGGGCGCCGAGCAGCACGGCCACATCGCCGCGGTCGGGTTCGACGCGTACTGCCGGATCCTCCAGCAGTCGGTGGCCGAGCTGCAAGGACAGCCGATCGCGGAGGAGAAGGAGCTCCGGATCGACCTCCCGGTCAAGGCGTTCGTCCCGCCGGGCTGGGTGGGACAGGAGTCGCTCCGGCTGGAGCTGTACCGCCGGATCTCGCTGGCCGGCGATCACCAGACCCTCGACCGGATCCGTGAGGAGACGATCGACCGGTACGGCGCGCTCCCCGACGAGGTCGAGACGCTGTTCGCGATCGCCTCGCTCCGCGTGACCGCCCGCGCCTTCGGCATCGAGGAGATCTCCACCTACCGCGACCAGGTTCGGCTCCGGCCGGTGGCGATGGTCGACGCCGCGCTCCTCGACCTCGGAGAGCGCGTTCCGGGCGCGACGTACCACGTCGCGAAGCGGACGCTGAACCTCTCTCCGGACCGCGTGCCCGGCGCCGAGCTCCCGGGGTGGATCGAAGCGCGCCTCCGCGAGGCCGTCGGAGAAGTGAGCCCCGTCGTGGCGGAGACCCGTGGCTAGACTCGGTCGACCGTGATCCGACGCGCGCTCCCGCTCGCCCTGGCCGCTCTGCTCCTGGTCGCCTGTGGCCTCGACCGGCCGGAGGTCGCGCGCGTCGGCGACCGCACGCTCGGCTTCGACCAGCTCCGCAACGCCGTCGCGTTGCAGCGGAGCCTGGCCGATCTGCAGGGGATCCCTTGCGGTCAGAAGGCCGGCGGGGAGACCCAGCGCTCGGCGTGCAGCCGGCAGGCGCTGTCCGGCGAGCTGCTGTGGCTGGCCGTCGCGCCGTACGCCGAGCAGCACGGGCTCGGTCCCTCCGAGGCGCAGATCCGGCAGGCCGTCGGACAGCTCGAGGCGCAGGTCGGCGGCGAACCGCTGGACACGGCCCTCACGGCGCACCACGTCACCCGTGAGGATCTGAACGAGCTGGGCCGGAAGCTCCTCACGATCCGCGACGTGCGACTGGCGGTCGCCCTGCACCGGGCGGGGGAGGCCCGTCTTCGCGCGCTCTACCAGCAGCAGGCGCTGGACTTCACCTCGATCCAGGTCGACCACATCCTGGTGAAGACGAGGGGCGAAGCCGAAGCCGTCTATCGACAGGTGAAGGAGGCCGGCGAGGCGCGCTTCGTGGCTGTCGCCAAGCGCGTGTCGATCGAACCCGGCGCCAAGGAGCGCGGCGGGGAGCTCGGCACGAACGTGGCGTCCACGTTCGACCCTGCGTTCGCGCGCGCGGCGGTCGCGCTCGATGAGGGGCAGGTCTCGCGGCCCGTCCATACGAGTCTCGGCTGGCACGTGATCTACCTCGTCGACAAGGAGGTCACGTCGTTCGACGAAGCGAAGCCTCGCATCGTGGACTCGATCGCCGACCAGGAGTTCCGCGCGTGGCTCCGGCAGCGAGCGCGGTCGCTCCAGATCGAGGTCAACCCGCGGTACGGGCGCTTCGTGCCCGGGTCGTTCTCCGTGGTCCCCGTCCTGAGCACCGATCCGGAGGCGGGAACCGCGACGCCCTCCCCGTCATCGTCGCCGTGACCGCCGACCGACCGGACGTGTCGACGCACGTCCCCGACGGGCCGGTGCCCTCGTCCGAGGGGGGCCGCTGGCTGCTCGACCTGGTGAAGGTGATGGCGCGCCTGCGCGCCCCCGGCGGCTGTCCGTGGGACCGGGAGCAGACCCATCAGACGCTCGGCCGGCACCTGCTGGAGGAAGCCCACGAGCTCCTCGAGGCGATCGATCGTGACGACGACGACGCGATCCGCGACGAGCTCGGCGACCTCCTGCTCCAGGTGGTCTTCCACGCGGGGATCGCCGCCGAGGAAGGGCGGTGGGACGTCGACGACGTGGCGCGGGGGCTCGTCGAGAAGCTCGTCCATCGGCATCCGCACGTGTTCGGCGACGTCGAGGTCTCCGGCGCGGAGGAGGTGCTCACCAACTGGGAGCAGCTGAAGGCCGAGGAGACCGGGGGGAGGACGGGCGTGGACGAGTCGATCCCGGCGACCCTCCCGGCGCTGGCGCGAGCGGCCAAGGTCCAGCGGCGCGCCGCGGGGTGGGGGGTCGAGTGGCCGAGCCGGGAGGCGGCGCTGGCGGCGCTCCGGGAGGAGGTCGAGGCGCTCTCGGACGCGCCGGACGATCCGGAGCGGGAGATCGGTGAGGTGCTGTTCGCGGCGGTCGCGGCGGCGCGGAAGCTCGGCGTGGACGCCGAGACCGCGCTCCGGCGAACGACCGGCGGGTTCGCGGAGCGATCCGAGCGGTTCCTCTCCGGATCCGACGGGGAGAAGGGTGTGACCGACGTCCGCGAGGACGACGTCCGCCGCCTCTTCCGGTCGGACGCCTAAGGGCTCGTCCGCGCGAAGACCGCCAGGCGCCACATGAACCGCTCGCGGGAGCGATGCACCCGACGGAACCCGGCGCGCTCGATCGTTCGGTCGACCGAGTCGAGGTCGTGGACGAACGCCTGGAACCCCCGGAACCGCTTCTTCCTAAGCCGGAACCAGGCGTTCGACATCCGGATGTTGAACCGGTTGATCCTGCCGACCGCGCCGTCGTGGACCGGCGCGGTGTACGCGTACACGGCGCCGGCCGCCCCGAGCGAGTTGGAGAGCAGCCGGTCCACGCTCGGGTAGCAGCACAGCACGCGGTTCAGCGCCACGATGTCATGCGTTCCCAGCTCCTGGGTCGCGCCGTCGCCGACCGAGAAGGTCGTGCGGTCCTGGAAGCTCCGATCCGACGCCAGCGCTCGGGCCTGCTCGATCGCGCCCTCGCTCATATCGATCCCGTCGGCGCTCGTCGCGCCCCGTGCGAGCGCTCCCAGCGCCAGGTCGCCGACCCCACACCCCACGTCCAGCAGGGTTCGCCCGCCGACGCCGACCCGGTCGAGCGCGGCGAGCAGCCGGCCGGTGAGCGGGGCGCCGACGCCGCGCTTCCTGGCGCGGGCGGCGGTGTCGACCGCCCACGAGTCGAAGCAGCAGTACTCGGGATGCTCGCTCCGTCCCATCGGCCGGAAGCGTACGGGGGGAGCCGGGTGCCGGTGCACGAGGGAGCCTCGGTGAGCCGAAATCCCAGGTCGGGAGCCCTCCGGGCCTAGGATGTCCCCCCATGTCCCTGATCGAGCGGATCCACGCGCGCGAGGTCCTCGACTCCCGTGGCAACCCGACCGTCGAGGTCGACGTCGAGCTCGACGACGGGGCGTTCGGTCGGGCCGCCGTCCCGTCGGGAGCATCCACGGGCGAGCACGAGGCCCTCGAGCTCCGCGACGGCGACGCGTCCCGGTTCGGCGGGAAGGGCGTGCTCCGCGCGGTCGACAACGTGAACGGGCCGATCGCCGACGCGGCGATCGGCCTCGACGCGTACGAGCAGCGCGCGATCGACCGCGCGCTGCTCGACCTCGACGGCACCGATGACAAGTCGAGCCTGGGGGCCAACGCGATCCTCGGCGCGTCGCTCGCCGTGGCGAAGGCGGCCGCCGACTCCCAAGGCTTCCCCCTGTGGCGCTCGCTCGGTGGATCGAACGCCCACGTCCTGCCGACGCCGATGCTGAACGTGATCAACGGCGGGGCGCACGCCGATAACGAGCTCGAGCTCCAGGAGTTCATGCTGATGCCGGTCGGGGCCGCTTCCTACGCCGAGGCGCTCCGGTGGGGCGTCGAGTGCTTCCACGCCCTCCGCGGCCTGCTGCACGACAAGGGGCTGTCGACGGCGGTCGGCGACGAGGGGGGCTTCGCGCCGCAGCTGTCCACCGCGGCGGAGGCGCTCGAGCTGCTGTTGCGCTCGATCGAGGCGGTGGGCCTGGAACCCGGCGCGGAGATCGCGTTGGCGATGGACCCGGCCGCCTCGGAGCTCTTCCGCGACGGCACCTACCAGCTCGAGGGCGAGCAGCGGACGGCGGACGACATGATCCGGTTCTGGGGCGGCCTGCTCGATCGGTTCCCGATCGTCTCGATCGAGGATCCGTTGGCCGAGGACGACTGGGAGGGGTGGGCGGCGCTGGTCGGGCAGCTCGGCGGGCGGGTGCAGCTCGTGGGCGACGACCTGTTCGTGACCAACGTCGAGCGCCTGGAGCGCGGGATCCGCGAGCGCTGCGCCAACGCGATCCTGGTCAAGGTGAACCAGATCGGGACGCTCACCGAGACGCTCGACGCGATCGCGTTGGCGCAGCGGAGCCGCTTCGGCGTCGTGGTCTCCCATCGCAGCGGGGAGACCGAGGACACGACGATCGCCGACCTCGCCGTCGCGACGAACGCCGGCCAGATCAAGGCCGGCGCGCCGTCGCGCGGCGAACGCACCGCCAAGTACGACCAACTCCTGCGGATCGAGGAACAGCTCGGCGGGGACGCGGCGTTCGCAGGGAGCGAGTTCCTGGGCGGTGGCGGCGGGTAACCGATGTCCACGACGGCCCCTTCCCCAGCCGTCCGCACCGGGCGCCGAAGCGAACGCTCCGGTCGGCCCGCTCCGGAACGGACCCGGATCCGACTCACGGCCCGAGCGACGGTGCTCCTCGCCCTGATCGGTGGCCTCGGGATCCTGTCGATCGCGCCGGCGCGCCTCTACCTCGAGCAGCGAGCGGAGCTGGGCTCGATGGAACGGCAGGCCTCGCGTCTGGAGTCGGAGAACGACCGACTGTCGTCCCGCGCCGATCAGCTCCGCGACCCGGCCTACCTCGAACGACTGGCCCGGCAGTGCCTCGGGATGGTCCGTCCGGGCGAGACGGTGTTCGTGGCCGTGCCGAAGGAGGGCGCGCCGGCGCCGCCACCGGACTGCTGATCGGCTACGCGGCCGCCTTCGGATCGAACCGGACCTCGGCCGACTCCGCGACCAGTCGATAGCCGATCCGGCGATAGAGCGCGTTCGAGGTCGGGTTGTCGAGGTCGGTGTAGAGGAAGCAGAAGGATCGACCAGCGTCCAGCAGCCATCGGCTCTGGCCCGCGACGAGGGTGGTGGCGTACCCCCGACCGCGGTGCTCGGGAGGCGTGTAGACCGGCCCGATCCGGATGCCGTTGGGGGTCTCGGGGCCGTATCCGGACATCGACACGACCGCCCCGCCGTCCTCCCAGAGCCAGATCCCCCGCGAGTCGGTCGCCTGGAGCCGGCCTTCGACGATCGCCGCCTGGCGATCGCTCTCGGGCTTCTCGGGCAGGGCCTCGTCCGCGAAGGCCTCCATCCACCGCAGCACGAGGTCGCGGTCGTCGAGCGTGGCGGGTCGCGCCGTCCCTCGGGCTGCAGGCAACGGGAGCACGTCGCGGAGTTCGTAGATCCCCTGCCGGAGGACGACCGTCGCGTCGACCCCGTTGGCCGCCGTCCACGCGCTCACGAAGCCGTCGAGCTCCGGGACCGCGGCGACCACGCCGGGAAGCTCCTGGCCCTCGTCGAGCAGCCGGTCGACGAGCGCGTCGAGCGCGGCGGTGTTCACCGGTTCGGCCATGACCAGGTTGAACGGGGGGGTCCGCAGGGCCGCGCCGGCCACGTCGTCGTCGTCGGCCACCAGCCAGAGGTCGAAGAGCTCGTACACGGGAGGCGTCTGGACCAGGTTGGACATCAGCCCCAGGATCAGGTTGTG
>Ga0114129_10007079_pt1 | contig 15964 bp, 18 predicted proteins | sample RhiMetdeltSRZDD1_FD_80071 | JGI IMG/M metagenome (GOLD analysis project Ga0114129, IMG submission 80071) | Populus rhizosphere microbial communities from Tennessee, USA - Rhizosphere MetaG P. deltoides SRZDD1 (version 2) (version 2) | ecosystem: Host-associated > Plants > Roots > Rhizosphere >... | reverse complement strand
GCAGTTGGGGAAAAGGAGTTTCCCGATGGCGCAGACGGGCGTGGTGAAATTCTTTAACGGCGAACGAGGCTACGGCTTCATTAAACCCGACGACGGTGGGCGCGACGTGTTCGTTCATATCACCGCGGTCGAGCAAGCCGGTCTAAAAGGATTGAATGAGGGACAACGGATCAGCTTCGATGTCGAGCCGGACAAAAAAGGCAAAGGTCCAAAGGCTGTAAATCTGGTCGTGACCGGATGATGGTCGCGCAGAGTTCTGTGCGAACGTTCCGTTGACGTGCGTGCCCTGCCTGCAGCGGCGATGTTTCAGTCGTGCTGCGAACTGACAAGCGATCGCCAGCGCATGAAGCCAAAGGGCCGGCGCATTCTCCGACGCTTCGTATTGATTTGATCGAACGGAGCGAGCATCTCGGCATTCGCCGCGCACTGAAATAAAACCCCGGCGACGAGGCCGGGGCTTACTTTGCGGCGCGACGCACCCAAATCAGAAGTGATAGTTCACGCCAAAGCGCAAGTAGCTTGCCTGCAATCCATTGTCGGTGCCGGTAAGCGTATAGAAGTGACTGCCGAGGTCCATATACAGGTACTCAACCTTGGCCGACCAATTCGGCGTGAAGCCAACTTCCATTCCAAGTCCTGCAGTCTAGCCAAAGAGAGTCTTGTTTTCGTCGATACCGAACGCTTCGGCTTTGAGTTTGCAGTAGGCGAGACCGGTAGTGGCAAATACAAAATGATGTTCATCGCGTACCCTGCTCGACCGCGCAGGGTGCCAAACCAGGAGTTGGAAAATTTCCACGGTGCAAAAGTGTCGTCGGCTGCACTCGCTTGGATGTCTGCTTCGGTGCCAAACACGAATTGTCCAATCTGCCAGTTGTACCCAAGCTGGCCGCCACCCGCGATGCCAGCGGGGTCGACACTGCTGCTGGTGACCTTGCCCCATTCATAGCTAAGATTGAGACCGGTGTAGAACCCCGCCCAGTTATAGATGCTCGGCGCAGGCGGGTAGTAATAAGGCGCGGGGACGCGCGGGAGATCGACGGCGGCGGCCGATCCTGCGGCTGCGACTGCGGCCAGCGAGATCGCCAGCATCTTCTTTTTCATTTTATCCTCCACTCTACTCCGCTCGTTCGCGTGACGCAGAAGCGTACAAATGCCTCCATGCATCGGCGAAACTTGAATTTTTTCGTGGAGGAATTTATCGGCCCTTCTAGGTTAAGCGATGTGAACGGCCGGGTGAGAGGAACCGACATCCCTTAAGAACGCTCCTTTTCCGCGTTTTTCTTCGCTTTTGTTTACCATGCCAGGTCAGGCCTCATTTACTATGCAGCGAGGCCTCATGCGGCTGGAGTAGTGCAGTTGGAAACGGAGAAGCCAAAAAGAGGCCCGCACGGATCATTAGGAATGGTTGACGACGTCGCAAAAAACCCTCGCACTGCGCTCGTCACCGGTGCAGGGCGGCGCATCGGCGCCGTTATCGCGCTCGCTCTCGCGCGGGCAGGTTACGGTATTGTGTTGCATGCTCACAATTCCCGCGAGGATGCCGAAAGGCTGGCTGCGGCGATTAACGGCGCCGGCGGGCGGGCAAGGGTTGTACTGGCCGATCTTGCGGACCATGAGGCCGTGCGCGGCATCATACCCGCGTCAGCGGCGTTCGGACCTTTGGCGCTCCTGGTCAACAATGCCGGCGAGTTCGAGCCCGATGACATCGAGACCCTCTCGCCCGCTCGTTTCCAGCGAGCCATCGCGGTGAACCTTGCGGCGCCGCTGTTTCTTTCTCAAGCTTTTGCAGCACAAGCGGCCGCCGGCCTTGATGCTTCGATCGTGAACATTCTTGACCAGCGCGTTCTCAGGCCAACTCCACGCTTTTTCTCCTATACCTTGAGCAAGGCTGCGTTGCATACAGCCACGATCACGCTGGCCCAGGCGCTGGCGCCGCGGATTCGTGTAAACGCGGTGGCGCCGGGTCCGACTCTGCCGAGTGCGCGTCAGACCGATATACAGTTTGCCGCGCAGGCTGAAAGCTTGCCGCTTCAGCGGGGGCCCCGGCCGGACGACATTGCGGCCGCCGTCATCTATCTCGCGCAGGCGAAGACTATCACCGGGGTCACGCTTCCAGTCGATGGCGGGCAGCATCTGTCCTGGCGTACGCCGGACAGCGAGGTCGTGGAATAGCCCTCGTCTTGCATTTCCCACTCGGATAAGACCATGCGCAAACTTCATTCGCGCATTATCTTGTGTGCATGAACGGCATCAATAAAGACATCGATCCGGCAAGCGAGCTTCGCGAGGAAGACGAGGAATCGTCCTTGCCGGAAATCGAGCTTGAAAACGGTCCCACCGGTACGCTTGCAGCCGGGCGCGCTGCGATCCTGCGGTTCGCGAAGGTCGCCCCCTCTGCTCCGGGCGTTTACCGCATGATCGACGCGCAAGGGGACGTGCTTTATGTCGGCAAAGCCAAAAATATCAAAAAGCGGGTGACGGCGTATGCCAGGCCCACCGGGCACGACACCCGAATCGCGCGCATGATTGCGGCAACGGCGACGCTGGAGTTTGTTTCCACCAAGACGGAGACCGAGGCGCTCCTACTCGAAGCCAACCTGATCAAGCGCTTGCGGCCACGCTTCAATGTCCTGTTACGCGACGACAAGTCTTTCCCGTTTATCCTGATCACCTCCGACCATTGGGCGCCGCAAATCCTAAAGCATCGTGGCGCTCGCACGAGGTCCGGGCGTTACTATGGACCCTTCGCTTCGGCTGGGTCGGTCAACCGAACGATCAATGCACTGGAACGCGCTTTTCTGTTGCGCTCCTGTTCGGATTCGTATTTCGAGGCGCGGACGAGACCGTGCCTGCTCCATCAGATCAAGCGCTGTTCGGCGCCTTGCACCGGAGAAATCGATTTTGCCGGCTACACCCAGCTGGTGACTGAGGCCAATGAGTTTCTCTCCGGGCGTAGCCAGTCGGTGCAGAAGGAACTGGCTGACGAAATGGATAAAGCGTCCAATGCTCTCGATTTCGAGCGTGCTGCGATTTATCGCGATCGTCTTACCGCATTGTCGGCAATTCAGTCCCACCAGGGGATCAATCCCCGCAGCATCGAAGAGGCCGATGTATTCGCTGTGCATCAGGCAGGCGGATTCTCATGCGTTGAGGTGTTCTTCTTCCGCACAGGGCAGAACTGGGGCAACCGTGCATACTTTCCGAAAGCTGACCGTACGATCGGCGCAAGCGAAGTTCTGGGCGCCTTCCTTGCGCAATTCTACGACGACAAGCCGCCGCCGCGCTGCATTCTTGTGTCGCATAATTTCGACGAGCGCGATTTGCTTGCAAAGGCGCTTACAGCAAAGTGCGAGCGCAAAGTCGAAGTCAGCGTTCCGACGCGTGGCGAACGCAGAGAATTGGTCGAGCACGCACTGGCCAATGCGCGCGAGGCGCTGGCCCGCAAGCTTGCCGAAACATCCTCGCAGCAGAGGTTGCTCGGCGCGCTAACAGAGACGTTCTCCTTGCCGCGTGCTCCGCGCCGCATCGAGGTCTACGACAACAGCCATATTAGCGGCACCAACGCGGTCGGCGCGATGATCGTGGCCGGTTCGGAGGGCTTCCGCAAAAATCAGTACCGCAAATTCAATATCCGCTCGTCGGATCTCGCGCCTGGCGACGACTACGGAATGCTGCGAGAAGTATTGCAGCGTCGGTTCAAGCGGCTGCTCGAGGAGAACCCGCGCCCTCTTGCGGGCGGTGTCCTCGACGTCGTCAGAGGCGACGACGAGGATCAACCCTGGCCGGATCTGGTGTTGATCGACGGAGGGCAGGGTCAACTCAAGATCGCGCAAGAAACGCTGAGCGTGCTTGGTGTTACGGATGTGCCATTGGTAGCGATTGCGAAGGGCCCGGATCGGGATGCCGGTCGGGAGACCTTTTTCGTGCCCGGCCGGGACCCATTCAAGTTGCCACCGCGCGATCCGTTACTTTATTTCATCGAGCGGCTGCGGGATGAAGCCCACCGCTTTGCCGTGGGGTCTCATCGCGTGCGCCGCAAGAAGGACATTCGCGAGGCGGGATTGCAGGAAATTCCGGGAATTGGTCCGACCCGTAAACGGGCTTTGTTGCGCCATTTTGGCACCGTGAAAGCAATCGAGCGGGCGAGTTTGCCCGATCTGGCCCAGGTCCCCGGAATTAATGCGGAGACCGCGCGAAAGATATATGAGTTTTTCCACGAGTCGGCGGTTCAATGAACGGGAAACGGGAATGATTATTCAGCGCCAGGAAGACGTCACTCGCGCTGTGACGGAAGCCTTCAAAAATACCCAACCTCGACGGCTGCAGGAGATCCTGATATCGCTGGTGAAGCATCTGCATGCATTCGCGCGCGATGTGCACCTGACAGAAGAGGAGTTCGAGAAGGCAGTCCAGTACGTCGCGAGACTCGGGCAGAAGACCGACGACAAACACAATGAAGTGGTGCTGATGTCAGGGTCGCTCGGCTTCTCCACGCTGATCTGCCTCCTGAACAATGGCAACAACGGTCAGACCGAAACTACCGCCAACTTGCTTGGACCGTTCTGGCGCATGAATTCGCCCCGTACGGAAAATGGCGGTTCGATCGTACGGTCACCGACTCCCGGCCCTGCGCTGTTCGTCAATTGCCGCGTCAAGGACCAGAACGGGAAGCCGATCGCCGGCGCCGAGGTCGACGTCTGGCATTCGTCTCCGGAAGGATTCTATGAGCAGCAGGATCCCAAGCAGGCGCCAATGAACTTGCGCGGCAAATTCATGACGGATGCCGAAGGCCATTTCGGCTTCCGTAGCGTCAAGCCTGCCGGCTATCCTATCCCGATCGACGGCCCGGTCGGCGATCTGGTGCGCGCAACGGGGCGTCACAATTATCGACCGGCTCATTTGCATTTTCTGATTTTCAAGGACGGCTTCAAAACTCTGATCTCGCAGGTCTATGTTAATGACGATGAGAAACTCGAGACGGATGTGCAGTTCGGCGTGACCCGCGCTCTCGTCGGCGAGTACGTGCGTCACAAGGGCGCGGCTCCGGCAGACGACGTGACAGGGGACTGGTATTCACTCGATCAGACTTTCGTGATGGAGCCGGGCAAAAGCCGGCTTCCGAAGCCACCAATTCAATAAATCTGTCGTAATCAGCGGGGATTTGATCACTATGCCCGGTTGACCTGACCGCCGGCTGGGTGTTCCTTCTCGGCATGAATGCGATCAGTTCCCGGACGCTGCCGGCGCGGCCGCTCGCGCTTCCAAACCTCCTGACTTATGCGCGCATTGCCGCCGTTCCGGTGGTGGTCGCATTGATGTTTTGGCAGAGCATCTTTGACGGGCCGCTGTGGCTGCGTTGGATAGCGCTCGCGATCTTCATATCGGCTGGCGTCACCGACATTCTCGACGGCTATCTTGCGCGCACGTGGGGCCAGCAATCTTCACTTGGCCGAATGCTTGATCCGATCGCGGACAAATTGCTGGTCGCGTCATGCCTGCTGATGTTGGCCGCGGAAGAAACCATCCGAGGCTGGAGCCTGCTTGCCGCAGTGGTCATTCTATGTCGTGAAATCCTCGTATCGGGCTTGCGGGAATATCTTGCCGAGCTGCGCGTTGGCGTGCCGGTAACGCGGCTCGCGAAATGGAAGACCACCGGGCAGATGGTTGCCGTTGGTTTCTTGATTGCAGGTGAGGCCGGTGATCGTGCCGTTTCGGCAATAATCCTTGGCGCGCCCCCGGTGGTCACCGAGATCGGTATTCTGCTGCTTTGGCTGTCCGCAATTCTGACTCTTTATACGGGCTGGGACTATATGCGCGCCGGCTTGCGGTACATGGTGGATGAATGAGCGTGAGGCTGCGTTATTTCGCCTGGGTGCGCGAGCGTGTCGGCAAGCCGGAAGAAGTCGTCGAGACTCCACCCGGGATTCAAACCGTCGGTGAACTGATGGCATGGCTCGCCTCCCGCGGCGAAGAATATGCTCATGCCTTTGAAACTCCCCATGTGATCCGTGCCGCCATCGATCATCGCCACGTACGGGCGGACGCGGAAATTAAGGACGCCAGCGAAATCGCGTTTTTTCCCCCAATGACGGGTGGATAGCCTCAGCCTCGTCGGGGGGTTAAATTAAGGCCATGAAAGCAACTGTGCGATTGCAGCGCGAGCCTTTTGACGCCGCGGCGGAAGCGGCAGCGCTGACGCGTGGCCGCAGCGATATCGGGGCAGTCGTGACGTTTACCGGAATCTGCCGGGCTCTCGAGGATGGTCAATCGATCGCAGCTCTGACGCTCGAGCACTATCCTGGTATGGCGGAGGCCGAGATCGAGCGTCACGTGAGCGAAGCCGGGCAGCGGTGGCCATTGCTGGGCGTCACCGTGATTCATCGATACGGACGCATCGTTCCCGGCGAAGATATAGTTCTCGTTGTGACTGCGTCGTCACATCGTGAGACGGCGTTTGCGGCAGCCGAATTTCTCATGGACTATCTGAAAACGCGCGCCCCGTTCTGGAAACAAGTCGAGAAAGCTGGCAACAAGTCATGGATCGATGCCAAAGCGACCGATGATGCCGCCGCCGAGCGATGGATGCCGCCTCGCAGACACCAAGCGGCGGAGTAACCCCAGATCTGAAGGCCGGAGGGCAACATGGTTCCGCTCGTGGTGATGACGATCGCGGTCGTGACGCTGGTTGTCCGGCCGGCGCAAGCGACCCAAGTGAGCTACTTTGATGTCCCGCATGGCGCCCATCCTCACGATGTTGCGCCGGCCCCCGACGGGACTGTGTGGTACACGGCGCAACATCAAGGCGCGATCGGCATTCTCGACCCAAAAACCGGCAAGGTCACGCAAGTCTCGCTCGGATCCGGCGCCGCGCCGCACGGCGTAATCGTTGGTCCTGATCGTGCCGCATGGATCACCGAAGGCGGTCAAAATGCAATTGCCCGCTTCGATCCCGAAACCAATGCGGTAAAGCTCTTCCCGCTGCCCAAAGAATTCCCCGGTGCAAATCTCAACACCGCGACTTTCGATCGCAAAGGAATTCTGTGGTTTACCGGTCAAAGCGGCGTCTACGGGCGCGTCGACCCTGCCACCGGCAAGGTTGAGGCATGGAAGGCGCCGAAGGGATTCGGCCCCTATGGGATCACCACGACGCCGGGTGGGGAGGTTTGGTACGCTTCGCTTGCGGGCGATCACATCGCCAAAATCGATACCGTGAGCGGCGACGCACTGGTGGTGCAGCCTCCCAGATCCGGCGTTGGGCCACGCCGTATCTGGTCCGACTCCAAGGGGTTCTTGTGGGTGAGTTTCTGGAACAGTGGCGAGATCGGTCGATATGACCCGATGAACAAGGCTTGGAAAGTTTGGAGCCTGCCGAAAAGCAAAGGCGGATGCTATGCGATTTATGTCGACAACAATGACAAGGTGTGGGTCACCGATTTCATTGCCAACGCCATCCACCGTTTTGATCCAACCACCGAAACATTCGAAAGCTTTCCGAGCGACAAGCGTGGCGCATCGGTGCGTCAGTTGCTCGGTCGAACCGGAGAGGTGTGGGGCGCTGAATCCGGCGTCGATCGTCTGGTCGTCGTGAGGGACTGAATGCTGCACGACGCATTAGTCTGCCGACGGAGCATACTTTTATTCGTCGGCGGCGGTGCTGCCCTGGCTGTAGGCACAAGGCTCGCTGGCGCAGCCGACCCCGGCATCGATCATCTGATCGTCCAATCCCGCGGCAAGGGCACAATTTCACGGAGGATCGATTTTATCTCCGGTGCGCTGCGAGGCATCCGGTACCAGGCAAATACGCTGATTGGCGGGCCAAATCTGTCGGAAAAATTCGTTGTTCGCGATGACGCCTTCGATTGTGTCACATTTTGCGAGACCGTGCTCGCCGCCGCCATCGCATCGGATCGCAACGAGTTTGATTCGATCTTGCGCAATATCCGATACCACAACGGCATCGTCACGTGGCGTGAGCGTAATCATTACTTCTTCGAATGGTGCCAGCACAACGTCGACAACAGCACTTGCCGATGGGTTGGCATGCAGGGCGCGGTTGACTTGCAAAAAACGGTCGACTACCAGGCCGGACTTGGCAAACGGCGTTTTGCGATGCGGGTCATCCCGAGTGCTGCATTTCTCGCGAGTAAAGACAAGCTTGAGCGCGGCGACATTGTCGGATTCGTAAGCCGGCGGCCAAACCTCGACTATTTCCACACAGGCCTGATCACCTTCGATAAATCCGGCGCGCTGCTGCTCCGCCACGCTTCACAAAGCCGTCGCCATGTGCTCGACGAACGGATGGATCAGTTCGTCGCAATCAACGGTGTTCGCTATGTCACGCTGCTGCGGCCGCAGGAGCCGCGCGGTCGCGTCTGATGATCAACCTCAGGCGGCCGCGGCTTTCGGCTTCACTTCGGCAGTATAGTCGTCCATCAGTGTCTTTGTGATGCCGCCTGGGTTGAAATTCCAGTCGGCGATTTCGGCGACAGCGGTCACTTCCGCCGCCGAGCCGGTGATGAAGCACTCCGAAAATCCGGTAAGCTCATCCGGCATGATCCGGCGCTCAATCACCTCGATGCCGCGCTTGCGGGCCAGGCCGATGACTGTCTGCCGGGTGATTCCGTCCAGGAAGCAATCGGCAATCGGGGTGTGAATTCTACCGTCTTTGATGAAGAAGATATTCGCGCCCGTGCACTCGGCCACACGGCCTTCCCAGTCCAGCATCATGGCATCGGCGTAGCCTTTGCGCTCAGCCTTGTGCTTGGCGATCGTGCAAATCATGTAGAGGCCGGCAGCCTTGGCGAGGCATGGCGCTGTTTTCGGATCGGGGCGGCGATAATCCGCGAGGTCGAGCCGGATTCCCTTGAGTCGTTGCTCTGGATCGAAATAGCTTGGCCATTCCCAGCTAGCGATCGCAAGGTGGATCGTATTGCTTTGTGCCGAAACGCCCATCATTTCGGATCCGCGCCAGGCGATGGGGCGGACATACGCTTCTTTCCTGCCGTTTCGATCGACGACGAGTTTTTTGGCGGCATCGATCTCGGCCACTGAATAGGGAATGTCAAAATCGAGAATATTGGCGGAGCGCCTCAGGCGCTCGGAATGCTCGGTGCTTTTAAAGATCTGGCCGCCATAAGCACGCTCACCTTCGAACACGCAGCTGGCATAGTGGAGCCCGTGGGTCAGCACGTGGACGTTGGCCTCGTTCCAGGGCACGAGCTTTCCGTCGTACCAAATGACCCCCTCAAGGCGGTCATAGGACTGCGCAGCCATGATCTCCTCCTTCGCCGTGTCGCGGCGCCTGTGCCGCCGTGATGGCGCATTTTCCGCGCCCATTCCATACTTTGCTTCACCCGGTAACACCCGGTATGAGTGGGCTAGCCGATCGGCTTGCCCGCTACGGGGTTCAAAGTGGCGCGTTACAGCACGATCCTTTCGTCTATCGCCTGATTTTTGTAACATAAAAACAAAATATGTCAACATGGCTGACATAATTGTGAGTAGCAAAGCCCGCACGGCGCCCAGTGTGGCCGAACGCCCTGGCGGCGGGCCTGCACCGGAGGAGCCCATTTGGGACATCATCGAACTTCTTTTTTTCGCTTATCGCGATTTCGTTGGCGACCCGGATGAAGTGCTCTTCAAGCTTGGTTTCGGCCGCGCCCATCATCGGGTGCTGCATTTCGTCAACCGCAATCCGGGCATAAAGGTTGCCGACTTGCTGGAGATCCTCAATATCACCAAGCAGTCGCTCGGCCGCGTCCTGAAGCAATTGGTCGACCAGGGTTACGTTCTACAGAAGGAAGGTGCACAAGATCGCCGCCAACGCCTGCTCTATGCGACGCTGAAAGGCGAAAGTCTCGCTCTCAGGCTGGCGGCCTTGCAGACGCAGAGAATCAGCCGCGCATTTGGCGGGCTCGGGCCGAATGCACACGATGCAGCACGTCGGTTTCTCATCTCGATGATAGATGTCGACAATCGCGACGGGGTATTACGTTTGATCGAGCGCGCCGGCGGTCATCGAAAGCGCGGGGCCGAGTGAGGGAGGAATCTCGGCAATGACACTGCCCGCGACCCCTCCCGACGACGCTCCGCATCTGCTGGTGGTCGATGACGATCGCCGGATCCGCGATTTGCTCTCGAGATTTCTGACAAGCGAGGGCTATCGGGTGACGACTGCGGATACTGCAACGGACGCGCGCGCGAAACTGAAAGGCCTGAGCTTTGATTTGCTCGTTCTCGACGTGATGATGCCGGGCGAAACCGGTTTCGAACTCGCCAAGGCCATTCGCGGCGATTCCAACGTGCCGATCTTGATGTTGACCGCCCGCGACGCCGCGGAGAGCCGTATCAGAGGTCTCGAGATAGGCGCTGACGATTATCTCTCGAAACCATTCGAACCTCGCGAACTGTCGCTGCGCATTGCGAACATCCTCAAGCGAGCGCAGCCTGCTGCGCCATCGCCGGCAGAATCAGTCCGCTTCGGACCATTCGTGTATCACCTTGCGCGTGGCGAATTGCGGAAAGGCGAAGAGATAATTCGGCTGACGGACCGCGAGCGGGACATGTTGCGGGTCCTCGCGCACTCGCCTGGCGAAACAGTGCCGCGCCTGTCGCTCGCCGGCAATGGTGGCTCTGTCAGCGAGAGGGCAGTCGACGTGCAGGTCAACCGCCTGCGGCGCAAGATCGAGCATAACCCCGCGAATCCACTGTTTGTGCAGACGGTGCGGGGCATTGGCTATCGCCTGGTGATCACCTCATGACCAGCCTGGATATCAGCAATGGTGTCCGCAATGCGCTAACCCGCCTGCGTGAGGCCTGGGAATGGTACGACGCGATTCCGCCGGTGCGACGCATTCACAGCGCGCTTTCCCGAGTGGCTGATGGCTGGCGCCGGGTCAACCACTGGGTCAACGGCTTCATGCCGAAAGGGCTTTACGCGCGGGCCCTACTGATCATCATCGCGCCAATGGTGATTTTGCAATCTGTGATCGCGTTTGTATTTATGGAACGGCATTGGAACGTCGTCACGAAGCGGCTTTCCGCCAGTGTCGTGCAGGATGTCGCAGCGCTCATCGATATTTACAGCGCCTACCCGCAGGATGCTGATTACGCGCAGATCCGCCGTATCGCGCAGCAGCGACTCGGGCTGGTGGTTGATTTCCTGCCTTCGACAGACCTGCCCCCGCCCGGACCCAAGCCGTTCTTTTCGCTGCTGGATCAGGCGCTCTCTGACGAACTGCGCAAGCAGATTGGCCGCCCTTATTGGATCGACACGGTCGGCAAATCGGCATTGCTGGAGATTCGCGTCCAGCTCGATAACACGGTGATGCGCATATTCGCGCGCCGAAGCGCAGCCTATGTCTCCAATTCGGAAATTTTCCTGCTCTGGATGGTCGGCACTTCGACGGTGCTGCTCACTGTCGCGATCATTTTCTTGCGCAATCAGATCAGGCCTATTCTCCGCCTTGCTGACGCCGCCGAGAGCTTCGGCAAGGGGCGCGAGGTGCCGAACTTCCGCCCGCGCGGCGCTCGGGAGGTGCGGCGCGCGGCGGCCGCTTTCATCGAAATGAAGACTCGCATCGAGCGCGCGATCGAGCAACGCACAGCCATGCTTGCCGGCGTGTCGCACGATCTGCGCACTGTTCTCACGCGTTTTAAGCTTGAACTTGCGTTGATCGAGGACTCGCCGGAAGTCGACGCGATGAAAAAGGACGTCGACGAAATGGCGCGCATGCTGGAAGCCTATCTGGCGTTCGCGCGCGGCGACAGCGGCGAGACTTCCGCGCCCACCGATATGGCGGAATTCCTTGAGGAGTTGCGGCAGGACGCGGAACGTCACGGCCACAAGACAAGCGTAGTCTTCCATGGGCCACCAATCGTCACGGTGCGACCCGCGGCATTCAAGCGTTGCCTCAGCAATCTGGTCTCCAACGCGGCACGTTTCGCGCCATCGATTGCGATCTCCGGCCACCGCGATCACCGCTATCTCACCGTAACGGTGGACGATGACGGCCCGGGCATACCCGCGAGCTTGCGAGAGGATGTGTTCAAGCCCTTCCTGCGGCTCGACGACGCGCGCAATCAGGACAAGGGTGGTACCGGGCTTGGCTTGGCGATTGCGCGCGATATCGCGCGATCCCATGGCGGCGATATTACGCTGGGCGATAGTCCCCTTGGAGGGTTGCGGGCGACGGTGCGAGTGCCCGTTTAAGCCGCCTCTGCTTCCTCACCGCGTGCGCGACGGCGGCGGCGCGGACCACGCAAGACGCACCTTGGAATGGCGCACAAGTCGTCCAAGAAACCTGCCCACCGTTCCGCGCTAATCAAACTGCGGTCGAGGGCTGCCATAGTCCTGTCATGTGCCTGGTCCTCGTCGTCAACCCAGACAGACAGCACGCGCGCAAACATGAGCGCCGCTCCTTGCGCGCGCAGGGCGCCGCGGGGGCCCGACGCGTTGATGCCCGCAGCTTCCAGCATCCAGTGTTGCGAACGCACCGACATCACATTCAACGCGAACGCAAGTCCCGGATTGCGCCGCGCCGAAATCATGAGGGAACGAACTGCTTCCTTGTACGGGGCGAGGGCGTCGAGGCGCCGCATCAGCACGTCAAACAGACGCTCGCGTGGCGGCTCGTCCTCCATCATCGCATCGGTACCGGCAAGCACGAGACGATCGGTTTCTTTGGTGTGTGCCGCGAAAATGGCCAGCGTGGAGCCAAATTCAGCGCGCAATTGTGAAAGTTTTATTCCAGCTTGGCCGGCGACTTCGGCAAGGCCAATGTCCTCGAAACGACGCGTCGCCAGAAGGGTCATGAGGGCACTTATGGCCTTCTCGCGGTCGCTGGTGCCGCGGGTTGCCGGCGACGGAGGAGGAGGTGAAGCCCTACGCTGACGTTTCGACCTGCGCGCCATGACGGCCTCCTATTGGCGATTTTACACCCTTTAATTTAGGTCCGTGATGGCGACGGTTCTAGGGCAGGAACCTAGCCCGCCAGGTCGCGCGACCGGCGGGTCGCCGCCTCAATGGCCCGCGTCAAGAGACGCTCAAGGCCTTCGGGCCCCATGAGCACCTCCAGTGCTGCCGCCGTGGTGCCGCCCGGCGAGGTTACATTCTGTCGCAGGGTCGCGGCGTCAACATCGGATCGGTGCATTAACTCGCCGGCCCCGGCGACGGTTTCACGCGCAAGCCGGGTCGCAAGCGCAGGCGGCAGTCCGGACGCGATGCCTCCGCTGGCCATCGCTTCCGCCAGCAAGAATACGTACGCCGGACCTGAACCAGACACTGCAGTCACTGCGTCCATAAGACGCTCGTCGCGGACCCATTCCACTTCGCCGATGGCTGCGAGCAGGCTCGATGCCTGATTGCGGTGCTGGCCCGAGATATTCGCATTGGCGACTGCAACGCTGATGCCACGGCCGATGGCCGCAGGCGTGTTTGGCATGGCGCGCACGATTGCCGTGCGCAGCGGTAAGGAGTTTTCGAGGAATCCGATGGTGCGTCCGGCCATGATGGACAGAACGAACGTGGACTTATCGATGTATCCAGAGAGAGATTGCAGGGCTTCAGACGCATTCTGCGGCTTTACGGCAATCACCACAGCGGCGGCCACCGTTGCTTTGATTTTCGGATTAAGTCGGAGGCCTCGCCGCGCCAGGGACCTCAGCACTTTGCCCGGTTGCGGTTCGATGACCACGACCTGCCTTGCCTTGAGACCGCGTGCTAGCCAGCCTTCGAGCATTGCGCTGCCCATTCTGCCAGCGCCAACCAAGACAAGGGTGCCGGGAAATTTTGCTAGCGTTTTGGCAACACGGTTCGCCATGGCCGATCGCCGGCCTTATGCCTCGCCCGAGGTCTCGAACATAGCGGCGTCGAGTGCTTCGCGCGCAGTTTTGCCGGCCCAGACCACGAATTGAAAGGCAGTAAAGTAACGCTCGCAAGCCTCAAGTGCAGTCCCGAGCAGTGCCTCGCACTGTTTGCCGGAAGCTTCGGTCCCGCCTGCCAGTACCAGCGCGTGCCGAAACATGATCATTCCTTCGGCGTTCCAATGGTCGAAATGCCCGACCCAGAGCCGCTCATTGATCAGGGAAATCAGCGCTTGTACCTCGGCGCGCCTTCGTTCCGGCACTCGTAAATCAAAAGCACAAGCCAGGTGCAGGGCCTCGATGTCGCCCATCCACGTGTAGGAAAGCTGATAGTCGGTCCAGCGGCCAGTGACCAGAATGGTAATTTCGTCATCGCTGGAACGTTCGAACGACCAGTCGTTGCCTGCTGCCAGGCGCTCCACAACGTCAAGAGGGTTGATTCGAGATTCTTCCGCGAGGCTGGTCAGGGACATGACGTCTCCGCTTGGCCGAATTGAGCGAGAGGGAAACGCACGCCACCACACGCACGGATCGGGCAAGGCCCCAGGCGGGGTCTGGCCACCAATTGACGCTGAGTTTACGGGATGCCTTGACGGCGAAAGCGAATCACCAAGCGATTCGAATATATCCTGCTTGATTCCGCTCGCCAAAGGCATCGTCAAGTGCCATGAGCCGTGATTTGCCTGTCATAGGCAACCCGGGGGAGGTGACTCTCGACAGCCATTGCTTCGTCACGGACTACTCAGCGGTGGATAATTTAATACCGATCAATTGGAGCGAGCGCAGAGACCGAAGATGCGAATCCGGACGCACGCACTCAGCTTGCATTGGCGCCGGGATCGGCGCTCTCGCACTGTCTGGAATAGCGATGAATTTGTGACAGACTCAGTCGAAAAGGCTTGAGACCGACTCTTCGGCGGCGGTGCGGCCAATTGCTTCGCCGATCAGAGACGCTATTTCCAGAATGCGAATATTTCCGGCAGCCAGAATTTCATTTGTCGGCTGAATCGAGTCCGTGATCACGAGCTCCTTGAGCCGCGAATTGGCAATGCGCTTGGTGGCGCCACCTGACAACACGCCATGGCTGATGTAGGCATAGACTGCCTTGGCTTTATTTTCGAGCAAGGCGTCGGCAGCGTTTACAAGCGTGCCGCCGGAATCGACGATGTCGTCCACCAAAACGCAAGTGTAACCGTCAACGTCACCGATTACGTTCATCACTTCGGATTCGCCGGGGCGTTCGCGACGCTTGTCGATGATGGCCAGCGGCGCGTTGATGCGTTTTGCCAGTCCGCGCGCGCGCACCACGCCGCCGACATCAGGCGAGACAACCATGATATTGTCGATCTTCAACCGCTCGCGGATGTCCCGAACCATCACCGGCGACGCATAGAGGTTATCGGTTGGAATATCGAAAAATCCCTGGATCTGACCGGCGTGCAGGTCGAGCGTCATGACGCGGTCTGCGCCGGCACGAGTGATGAGGTTAGCAACCAGCTTCGCCGAGATTGGCGTTCGGGGGCCAGGCTTGCGGTCCTGGCGGGCGTAACCAAAATAGGGAATAACTGCCGTGATGCGGCGCGCGGAAGAGCGTCGGAGCGCGTCGATTATAATGAGCAGCTCCATTACGTGGTCGTTGGCTGGAAAGGAAGTCGACTGGATCACAAAAACGTCGGCGCCGCGCACGTTTTCCTGAATTTCGACGAAAATTTCCATGTCCGCGAACCGGCGGACGACCGCTTTAGTCAGCGGAAGCTTGAGATAATTCGCGATACCTTTTGCTAGCGCGGGATTGGAATTGCCGGCGACGAGCTTGATCGCTCCGTTCTTGCCCGACATCTTTAACCCTCGCCCTCACTCCCCGCCACAGGCGGCGTGGTCATAACAAGGCAGGCACGGCGCGGCAATACGCCAGTAAGGCTTTGTCCCTCAGCCTTTGTGCGAAAGACGGATTGGCAATCAACGGCTGGGCGCTGCAAGCGTCAGGGCCTCTCGGACCCAGGGCGGCAGTCTTCGGCCGCCGGGGCGGCAGAGGAACGGGTTCGGCATCGTCGATAGCGGCCTCGGCAGCAACCGTCGGCACAGGATCGGCCAGTGGGTG
>Ga0114129_10007077_pt1 | contig 15966 bp, 12 predicted proteins | sample RhiMetdeltSRZDD1_FD_80071 | JGI IMG/M metagenome (GOLD analysis project Ga0114129, IMG submission 80071) | Populus rhizosphere microbial communities from Tennessee, USA - Rhizosphere MetaG P. deltoides SRZDD1 (version 2) (version 2) | ecosystem: Host-associated > Plants > Roots > Rhizosphere >... | reverse complement strand
TTTTCTATTCTGTTTGGAGCGGATAGACGAGCCCGACATTCTTGGCCGTGATTAGTTCGTGCTTCACGAATACCGATGAAGGAACTGGTTTCTTCTGAAGAATGGCCAGCGCTAGCGGCATCAACTCTTCACCATAACGTTCCGGAAAGTACGCAACGGATCCAATAAGCCGAGTACCTGGGCGGCGGAGTTCTTCACGGGCGGCCCGAATCGCATTTTGCCCCATCACCGCGCATAAATGGCTGCGGCCGGATTCCTCGAATGCCCGCAACGCGCCAAGAGCCATTGGGTCATTGACCGCCGCTACCAGGGTGCGCTTCGCTGGTGTTCGACGCAAATATTTGCGGACCGCATCCAAGCTGTGCTCAAACTCTCCCTTTCCGTCCAGATGCGTGGGCGAGCGAGTCTCGACGCCCGGCAAGACATGGCTGAGACCGGCGATAGTGCCTGTAATGCGCAATTGCGGCAAAGGGCCGGCGATGGGCAGTTCGAGAAGCAACAACGCTTCGACGTTTCCGTTCCAGTTTTCTTTTGCCCACCGTCCTAAAGCCCGGCCACCGATCATTCCTGCGCGGTAGTTGTCGGCACCGAAGAAAACTGCTCCCGGATGTGGAATCTCGATGGCAATAACCGGAATGTTTGATTCGAGGAACTTGGAAGAAATGATGGGCGCGACGTGCTCGTAGGTTTGGAATTCGAGGACCAGACTCACGCCTTCCTTGATCAAGAGGTCGGCGTTGTGCAGCGCTGTCTTGGCGCTGTACCGGTTATTCACCGCAATCAACTGGATGTGTTCTCTGGCGGCAATGCGATGCACGCTGTCATTCACATCTCGCGAAAACTCCGAATCCGTCGTCTGGGCGGCAAAGCCCAATTTGAATGTTGGATTCGCCAAAGGCTGTACGCGGCTCCGATACGCTCCTTTTCCCACGCGCTCGATCATGCCGCCTATAACCAGGCTCTGCAGTAATCTGAAGCACGTCGTTTTACTGAGTCCGCTACGCTCGACCAACTGACCCAAAGTCAGCACTTCGTCCGGGTGATAGAACCTTTGCCATAATCGGCATGCGCGCACAACAGACCCAACGACATCGGATTCTCTGGACATGTCTCCAACTATTCCGCGATCCGGAATGTTATCGCTTACGCCTTGCGCCGGACATACGATTCCGACGAATGGAATATAGCACTTAACAGGTGTGGAATCAGAACTCGTGTCTCATTGCGTCAAGCACGGGTGGATTCCGTGATGCGGAATAGTAATCCTATGATCGAGTCGGCGTCACCGAAATAAATCCCCTGAAGTTAATAAGCTTGATTCCGCGATCTGGAATCCACCGAAGGTCGAAACTTTATCCTTGGCCTCTTTCGGACGCTCGACCTAGTGTGCGCTCAACACAAACGAAACGTACAATAAGCCAACAAAGAGAGGCATTAGACATGCGAAAAGTTGTCCTTGTTGTTGTCGCCTTGCTGGTCGTATCAGCGGTCGTGCGCAGCGCCGATTGGTTAACAGATGGCGGTAATCCTCAGCGGACCGCGTGGCAGAAGGATGAGAAAACACTCACTATAGACAATGTCAAGAACCTGAAGCTTCTCTGGAAGCTCAAAACCGACAACGAACCTCGCGAAATGCATTCCCTGCTGCCCGCACTGATTGTCAGCCGTGTCACGACGAGCAGTGGCCCAAGAGAAATAGCGATCGTGACTGGTGTTTCGGACAACATCTATGCGATCGACGTGGAGAACGGCACGCTCCTCTGGAAGAACCACTTTGAGTTTACGGCCGGACCCGTACCCAGAGGCGCAGGAACGCTTTGTCCAGGTGGCATCACAGCGACTCCCGTTATCGGTCCTACGAGCACAACTGGTAAGTACACAATCTATGTCGCGTCATGGGATGGCCTCCTCCATCAGTTGAACGTGGCCGATGGGACGGATGTAGCGCCGCCTTCAAAATTCATGCTACCCAATGGCAAGCCATACGCACTGAATCTTTGGGAAAACGTCGTCTATACGCACACGGCCCAGGGCTGCGGCGGAAACCCTAACCTTATTTATGCATATGATCTCGCCAGCCGCAGAGTCAGCATCTACGCTCCTGCTGGAGGCGGCATGTGGGGCCGTACCGGACCGCCCATCGACTCAACAGGAAGGGTTTATGCCGGAACTGGGGACGCGTTGTTTGATCCACAAAACCAGATTTATGGTCAGGCATGGATTGCGGTAAAGTTGGACCCGCAAACGAAAGAACTGAAGCTCAAGGACTATTACGCCCCCTCAAATGCCGAGTGGATGTTCAAGCGCGATCTGGATCTGAATGTCACTCCGGCGATCTTTACGCAAAAAGGTCGCGAATTGTGGGTGAGCTCAAGTAAGGAATGCAGGATCTGGTTACTCGACACGAAGTATTTTGGCGGTGAAGACCACCGGACGCCTCTTTACAGAACCCCCCTCCTTTGCAACGAAGAGGTGAACTTCGCAGCCGCGGGCGTATGGGGATCCATGGCGAGTTGGGAAGACTCAAGAGGCACGCGCTGGGTTCTTACGCCATTCTGGGGCCCCAAGCATCCACAATACAAATACCCGATCGAACACGGCCCGGTGACGCACGGTGCTGTCGCTGCATTTAAGGTCGTCCAGAAGGGCAGCAAATTCGAGTTGGAACCCGCCTGGCTCTCGCGAGACATGAATCAGGCAGAGCCGCCGGTTGTCGCCAACGGAATCGTGTTCGGTTATGGCAGTGGAGAAGACGCCTCCCAAAGGTGGGTCGAGCCGCCCCCCGGGGGTCCAGCCGAACCTGTCGTGAATCCACGTAATCCGGTCACTGGAGACGAACTGCCGGTAAGTACTCAATCGGCAATCCGAATCGCAGCGTCGACACACGCGATTCTCTATGCCCTCGATGGCCAAACCGGTAAAGAACTGTGGTCGAGCGGTGACCAGATCAAGTCATGGAATCATTGGAGCGGGCTGTCTGTGGCAAACGGGCGCGTCTATATCAGCACGTACGACGGAACCATCTATTGTTTCGGGCTTGGTAAATAGGGGGTTGAATGACGAGACGACTTATTCTTCCGGCCATCATTTTTTTGGGGTGCGAGTTTATCCAGATGGATGTGGCCGTTGCTCAGCGTGGCGGGCAGGAGTGGCTGACCAGCAACGCTGATGCGCAGCGTTCATCGTGGATCCGAACCGATTCGAAGATCTCCAAAGAGGGCATGCAGAAACCGGGTTTCCAATTCCTTTGGAAAATGAAACTCGAGAATGAAGCAAGGCAGCTGAACTCTCTAACCCAACCGGTCCTTTTAGACAGGCTGATTGGTTACCGCGGTTTCAAGTCTCTGGCGTTTGTTGGCGGAAGCTCCGACACTGTTTACGCGATTGATTACGACCTCGCTCGAATATATTGGAAGACGAAATTCAACTCTTCGCCAGCGCCGCCGAGCGGATCGCTTCTCTGCCCTGGAGGATTGACTGCTGCTGCAACGCGGCCAACGAGCCTTCTCCCGCAGACGCCCGGTCGTGGCGGAGGTGGCAACCGTATCAACTCGGCCAAGGCGATGGTTGGTGAACCGGACCAGGGCGTCCCCGACATTTTCGGCCGAGGCGGAGCAACTCCTCCTGCCGGCGGGGCGCCGGCCACTCCCGTTCCTGCGGTAGCGGCCGCACCTGCCGCACCTTTAGGTGCGGCAGGTGGCGGTCCAGGCGCGGTGAATTCAGTGTACGCACTGGCAGGCGATGGCATGCTTCACCAACTCAGCGTTCAGACGGGAAAAGACGTCGTGATGATGCCGCTAAAGTTACTGCCCCCAAATGCGAACGCGTCGAGTTTGCTTCTTGTCGATAACGTACTTTACACAACGACGGCGAACGAATGTGGCGGTGCGCCTAACGGCGTGTGGGCAGTCGATCTAAGCAGTCCGGACAAGACAATCGCCAGTTGGAAAACAAATGGGCCGAATATTGCCGGCTCGGCCGGACTCACAGCCGGAACGGACGGAACAATCTACCTGGCCACAGCTGATGGATCGAGTTCCTCTTCGAGCTATGCAAACTCAGTCGTGGCCCTCGATCCGGACAGTCTGAAGCTGAGAGATTACTTCACGCAGCCGCAAGCGAATTTCAGTGCCTCACCCCTTGTATTCCAGCACCGGGGCAAAGACCTAATCGCGATCGCCGGTAGAGATGGACGCGTATACATTTTGAACAGCACATCTCTCGGTGGTACAGATCACCAGACACCGCTTTCAGCGACAAAGTTGACCACAAATAGCGTGGACTTCGCGCCGGGCGCTTTAGCAACGTGGCAAGATGCGGATGGAACGCGTTGGATCCTGCTGCCCACAAGCAGTACTATTGTCGCGTTCAAGCTCGTCGAGCAAAACGGTATCCCGACCTTGCAGCAGGATTGGATCTCCCGCGAGATGGTTTCACCCTTGCCTCCGATCGTTATCAATGGCGTCGTTTTCGCCGTGTCTAGCGGAGAATATCGTTCCACGAGCCCGCAGATGACCGCGGCGCAGCGTGCACAGCGATCGAAGCCCGCGGTCCTCTACGCCCTTGACGGATCGACAGGCAAGGAATTGTGGAACAGCGGAACGACGATTACTTCGTTCGTACACAGTGGCGGCCTCTCTGGCGGATTGGGTCAAGTGTATGTCGGTACTTACGACAGCACGCTTTATGCGTTCGGGTTCTCTATCGAGAAGTAAGGAAAAATAGAGAAGCCCTTTCCCGCCTATTCCGTATCTCGGAATAGGGTCGAGCGAGAGCTACGATCGGGCCGGATTAAGTATTTGTTGTAAGAAGACCCTCATTCCGCATCCTGGAATATACGACGTAGCAAAGTTTCTAGTTGTGATGAAAGGAAGCCCGAACCTACACTCGCACCCGATGAGCTTAGAACGCAGACACTTGAGCCATGTAAAGTACCTCTGGCGGGATGAGGAAGCCAATAAGCTGCATGGCCTTGACCGTCTGGTTTACCGCTCCAACATGTTGGGTGCGGATTTGACTCTCACGAATACGGGCGGCGGCAACACTTCGTCCAAATTGACCGAACGCGATCCGCTTACCGGCCAAGATGTTGAGGTCCTCTGGATCAAGGCGTCAGGCGGAGATTTGCGAACCGCGAAAGGGGACGGTTTTGCGTCGCTTTATCTGGATAAGGTTCGGGCAATGAAGTCACGTTACCTATCCAGTGCCGGACGTGGCCCAAAGACGGAAGTTGAGGACCAGATGTACGCAATGTACGGCCACTGCGTCTTCAACCTCAATCCGCGGGCCTGTTCGATCGATACTCCTCTGCATACGTTCGTTCCATACCGCCACGTCGATCATCTTCACCCGAACGCCGTGATTGCCATCGCGGCGTCGGTCAACCAGGAATCGCTCTGCAGGAAAATTTACGGCGACGATGTCATCTATGTCTCTTGGCAGCGCCCCGGGTTCGATATTGGCTTGCTAATTGAGTCGTTGATAAAAGAAAACCCGAAAGCTAAAGGCGTGCTCCTCGGACACCACGGCATGAGTTCGTGGAGCAACAACGACAAAACCTGCTACGAGACCGCGCTCGAAATGATCGAGCAAGCGGCCAGTTACATCGAAGAACACGACCGTGGGTTGCAAACGTTCGGTGGACAAAAACATACGCCGTTATCCGAGCACGATAGGAAGCGGATGCTTGTCGAAATCCTTCCGTTCCTACGCGGACAGTTGTCCGTCACGAAAAGTGTCGTCGCAACGGTGCAAGATGATGAATCGATGCTGCGCTTCGTCAATAGTTATGATGGGTTTCGCCTCGCTCAACTCGGCACTTCGTGCCCGGATCACTTCTTGCGCACTAAAATCAAACCGCTCTTCGTAGAGTGGGATCCCGCTTCAGCGGATGTTGAAACGTTGAAATCGGCTTTGTCGAGTGGACTTTCGACTTACCGCAAGGATTACCAACAGTATTACGACCGCTATAGAAGGCGCGATTCGCCGCCGATGCGCGATCCAAACCCCACCGTCGTCCTGATTCCAGGGCTTGGCATGATAGCGTGGGGAAAGAACAAAAGCGAATCGCGTATGACGGCTGAATTCTATAACGGCGCCATCGAGGTCATGCGTGGAGCAGAGGCGATTGACGATTACGAAGGGATGGATCCGCAGGAAGCATTCGACATCGAGTACTGGTCTTTGGAAGAGGCCAAGCTTCGCCGCATGCCGGCAGAAAAGGAACTGGAGCGGCAAATCATTGTCGTCATAGGAGCGGGCAATGGCATTGGAAGAGCCGCCGCAGATCGTTTGGCAAAGGAAGGAGCGCACATTGTGTGTGCTGATCTCAACGAAGGTGCCGCAAAGCAAACCGCGCAGGAGATCATCGCGACCTACGGCGAAGGCATCGGCGTTGCCGGCACGGGCATCAGCAATTGCGGTCCAGCGATTGCGCTCTCTTGCGACATCACCGACCGGCCGAGTGTGGCCGGCGTGCTGGAAAGCACGTTGCTCGCTTACGGTGGACTCGACGCTGTTGTTGTGACTGCCGGCGTTTTCTTTCCACCGGATAAATCCGGCCGTATCGAAGATCATCAATGGGATCGAACTTTTGCAATCAACGTCACAGGGACATACATCCTTGCGGATGAAGCTCGCGAAATCTTCACCCGGCAAAACCTGCCCGCCAGCATGGTTATTACGACAAGTGCCAATGCGATTGTTGCCAAAAAAGGAAGCCTGGCATATGACGCCAGCAAGGCCGCAGCCAACCACCTGGTGCGCGAACTGGCTGTCGAAATGTCGCCCTTCGTCCGGGTGAATGCCGTTGCGCCTGCCACAGTGGTCAAAGGAAGCACGATGTTTCCGCGAGATCGCGTCGTCGCATCACTCATTAAATACGGCATATCGTTTGATGAGAAAGAATCGGCAGAAGACCTGCGTGACAAACTGGCCGCGTTTTATGCTCAACGTACGCTCACACGCTCATCGATTGAGCCCGAAGATCAAGCGGAGGCAATTTTCCTATTGGTTTCCAAGCGATTGTCTAAAACCACTGGCCACATACTTCCAGTCGACGGCGGATTGCAGGATGGATTCCTGAGGTGAACATGGCGATGCATTTTGAAATCGACAACGGCTTCATTGCTGAACAAAACCGAAAGATGAAAGCGGAGGTCACCGAAGATTACGATCATCTTGCGAAGAAACTTCACCGAAGCAACATCGATGTTGAAAACCTCACCACCAGGGCGCAGGCCCTTCGCGTCGCAATTCCTTCATGGGGTGTTGGAACGGGTGGGACGCGATTTGCGCGTTTCCCATTGGCGGGAGAGCCGCGTAATATTTACGAAAAGCTCGAGGATTGTGCGACTGTCTTCAAACTCGTTCGCTCGACTCCAACGGTTTCGCTGCATATTCCTTGGGACAGGCCTGAGGATCCAGCCGAACTTCGCAGATTCGCGCGCGAGCTCGGCCTTCATTTCGACGCCATGAATTCCAACACGTTCCAGGATCAACCCGGTCAGGACCTGTCATACAAGTTCGGTAGTCTTACGCATCCGGATGCTGCGGTGCGCCGGCAGGCAGTTGAACACAATATCGAGTGCATCGAGATTGGAAAACTCCTTGGCTCCAAAGCGCTCACCGTATGGATCGCTGATGGTGGAAACTTCCCCGGCCAAATACACCCACGGCGCGCACTTGAGCGCTACCTCGAAAGCATGAACGTCATTTACAAGGCGTTGCCGGACAACTGGCGCGTTTTCCTGGAACACAAACTTTATGAACCGGCTTTCTATTCGACTGTAATCAACGACTGGGGAACCAGCTACTACTGTGCGCGTGAACTTGGACCGAAGGCGTCATGCCTGGTCGACCTGGGACATCATGCGCCGAACGTGAACATCGAGATCGTTGTTGCGCGGTTGATTCAACTCGGAAAACTTGCGGGATTTCACTTTAACGACAGCAAGTATGGGGATGACGACCTGGATGCGGGCTCCATCAAACCCTTCCAACTGTTCCTCATTTTCAACGAACTTGTGGACGCAGAACTCTGCAGTGTTCCGTATTTCGATCCAGCGTACATGCTGGACCAGTCTCACAATGTCACCGATCCTATCGAGTCGTTGATGACGAGTGCGGCCGAACTGACGCGTGCTTACATTCAGGCTCACCTCGTCGACCGGCAGCAGCTGACCGAAGCCCAGGAGAAGTGTGATCCGCTCAAGGCACTCGCGGTACTCAAGCAAGCCTTTACGACCGATGTCGGCCCAATCGTGGCGATCGCGCGGGAGCGCAGCGGCGGTGCGATTGATCCAATAGCCACCTACCGTGCGAGCGGCTATCGACCACGCAAGGCCCAAGAGCGTCCCGCCGAGCAACACGTTTCTGCCGGAATTATTTGAACCAATGAAGGATCCACTTTATGTTGCAGTTGATCTCGGTGCCGGCAGCGGGCGCGTCTTCCTTACCGGGATCTCACAGACGGAACTGCTACTGGAAGAGATCCATCGATTCCAGTATGCCCCAGTCAATGGCAACGGACATTTGCGATGGAACGCCGCGCGGATGTTCACAGAGATCAAGACGGGATTGCGAGAAGCGAGTGAATGTGCCCGGCAGTTGGAACGGCCGATCTCTAGCATCGGGGTCGATAGCTGGGGAACCGACTATGGCCTGATCGATATCGACGGGAACCTCTGCGAGAATCCGATCTGTTATCGCGACAAACGAACGCAAGGGATAATGGAAAAGGTCTTTGAGCAAATGTCTCGCGAGGAGATATACGCCCGAACCGGTATTCAATTCCTGGTCTTCAATACCTTGTTCCAGTTACACGCGCACGTACAATCCGGCCTCCCAGGAGATGCAACCCGCTTGCTGCTGATTCCTGATCTAATGCACTTTCTGCTAACGGGAAGGGCCGCCACCGAATATACGAATGCCACAACGACCCAGATGGTGAATGCACGAACCGGTGAGTGGGATCAGGAGTTGTTGACATCTCTGAACCTTCCTCAACCGTTGCTAGGCGAGATAATTCCCGCCGGTACGGACCTCGGCATTCTTAAACCCTCCGTTGGTCAAGAAGTGCACTTGAATGGAGTGCGCGTGGTTGCTCCAGCAACACATGACACGGCAAGCGCTATTGCTGGAACCCCGCTTGAAAACGGGTTCGCCTACATCTCTTCCGGAACGTGGTCGCTGGTAGGTATAGAACGTACCCGACCGATCATCGACAATGAAGTAAGCCGCCGGAATTTCACGAACGAAGGGGGCGCCTTCGGAACCATTCGATTCCTGAAGAATGTAATGGGCCTATGGATTTTGGAGTCGTGCCGGAGCGAGTGGAAGGAGAATGGCCTGGACGCGGGCTACGGCAGCCTTTTCTCTCAGATCTCCGCGCTGGAATGTAGTCCCTGCTTTATTTTTGCTGACGACCCGCGATTCTTCAGTCCACTCAGTATGCTGGAGGCGTTATCGCAACATCTTACCGAATCGGGCCAATGTGTCCCGACCACTCCTCCGGCATTAACCAAGGTAATCCTGGATTCGCTCGCATTACGATACGCGTCTGTACTGAACAGCATCCCAGCCCTAACCGGCCAGACGATTCATGGCTTGCACATTGTGGGTGGCGGCAGCAGGAATGACTATCTCAATCAGGCGGCTGCAAACGCCACGGGTCTCCCCGTATTAGCGGGACCGGTGGAGGCCACGGTCACAGGTAACGCACTGGTCCAAGCGATTGCATGCGGTCATTTCAGTTCACTCGCAGAGGCACGAGCGCAAGTGTCTCGCAATGTGTTTGTCAAAAAGTATATGCCGCGGCGAACATCCGCCTGGGAAGAAGCTCTCCGCCGTTATGCAGCCATTGAGGCGCGCTGGGTAGAAGATGAAGCGAGTCTACTGCTTCATCATTTGTCTCACTAAAGTAAAAGCAGCAATCAACGCACCGCCTTTCTGCGTGATAGTGGATTCGCTTGCGTGCTCTAAGATGTGCAGCCGCTCAAGTGGGACGCCATATCCACCTGACTTTCGCCAAAGCCTCGTGCCAATCATAGGCGGTTGATTCTTCCTTCAGGATTCGCGATTCTCATCGTTAACGCAAGAACCGGCGGTACAATGTTGGCCCATGCATACCAGACTTTTGTTCTTCGCTTTGATTGCGATTGTCGCCGGTGCCCTCTGTCTTGCTTCAGCATCCGGCGCGCAAGGTTCATCGGTACACCTTCTCGTTTCGAACGGTCTTAAAGCGTCCATGGAGGACTTACAAACGACCTGCGAAGCGACCGTCGGGCATCCTCTGGATATCCACTACAGCTCAACAGCGTCCTTGAAGAAAAGCATCGAAGCGGGCGAGCGTTTCGATGTGACGATGATTACAACGGAAGCGATCGAAGATCTGGTAAAGCAAGGAAAGCTTGCTGTAGATACGAAAACGTCGATCGGCCGTTCCGAGCTCGGCATCGGTATTAAGGCGGGCATACCCAAACCGGATATCAAGACAGTGGACGGGCTGAAGAAAGCGCTCCTCGAAGTAAAGTCCATTACATATCCGCAGGATGGCGCGAGCCGCGGCTACATCGAGAAAATGTTTGAGCGCCTGGGGATCGCGACGGAAGTGAAACCGAAGATCATTCTTGCGCCGGGCTCGGGCCCCGCCACCCAGAGCGTTGCCGACGGCAAGGCAGGATTCGTGATCACTCTCTTCAGCGAGATCCTGCCGATCAAAGGGGTGGATATTTTGGGTGCGCTGCCCGGCGAATTCCAGTCCGATATCAAGTTCTCCGCGGCAGCCGGCACGGCGGCTTCCGATAAGCAGGCAGCCAAAGCCGTGATCGCGTGTGTGACTGGATCGAAGGCGACACCGCTGCTGAAGGCGAAGGGTATCGACCGCAAGTAGAAAAAACTCGCAGAGCTATTTGCTCATTCATTACTACGATGTGATCGACTGTCCCGCTCAGAGTGAATCATTTATAAATGAATGCTGACGCTATGACCGATGAGCAGTAACAGATCTTCGGAATTTGCAAATCTTCACGGATTCTCAATTTGTAATAAAAAATTTGGAATATCGCGAGTATTCCGAAGATCTGTTACTGTTCATTGCTCATAGTGTCAGCATTCATTTGTTAGCTGCAACCTTTCAGGAGGCAACCTATGAAAGCATGGGCGATCGTCGCGCTGTTGCTCGCGCAGTCCGGGAAAGAAGCAGTCGATACGCATGTCGCGGCCGCCAAGGCGGCCGCAGGGCAGGAGCATACGTCAATATTTGGATTGTGCACGGCACCTGCGCCTGGGCCTGCCGCAACAGCAGCGCCCGCTCAAAGAGGGCAGCGCGCCTCGACGCAACCGCCTGGACCTCCGGATCGTTCCCAGTGGCATGCGGAACCTATGAAGGTTTTCGACAACCTCTACTTTGTCGGCATGACAGAGTATTCCTCGTGGGCCGTAAACACGTCTGATGGGATTATCCTCATCGATGCAATCTACGATTACTCCATTGAAGACGAAGTTGCGAACGGACTGCCGAAGGTCGGACTCGATCCGAACAAAATCAAATACGTCATAGTCAGTCACGGTCATATCGACCACGCGGGAGGCGCGAAGTTTTTGCAGGACCGTTTCGGCGCTCACGTCATCATGGGAGCGGCGGATTGGGATTTGTTGGAACGCACCGGGGGCGCGTGGCCGAAGCCGAAACGCGACATGACCGCGACCGACGGCCAGCGTTTGACTCTGGGTGACACGACACTGACGCTGTATCTGACTCCCGGCCACACGCTCGGAACGATTTCCACACTTATTCCGGTTAAAGACGCAGGAAAACCACACCTTGCGGCCTTATGGGGCGGCACCGGGTTCAATTGGACTCGAACGCCGGCAAGCTACATCACTCCGGAGAGGCCGCCGAGCTTTTGGTTCGAAACCTACATAAAGTCGGCCGAGCGTTTTCGCGACATTGTGGCCAAAGCGGGGGCAGACATCATTCTGTCCAATCACACCAATACCGATGGCTCAAAAACAAAACTGCCGGCGTTGGCGAAACGCAAACCTGGTGACCCTCATCCATACGTCATCGGAGCTGAGAGCGTGCAGCGCTTCTTGACAGTCGCCGATGAATGCGCCAAGGCGGGACTCGGGCGGCTGAACTAGCACTTCGGGCTTTCCGGTTTGGCTATGGCCAAGGCAGCATGGTGATACTCCGGCCTAACAGATCAGAACGATTCGTCCCCTCACGCCTCCTTGCCCGAGCAAGAGATGAGCTCTCCGAATCTCTTGTAACGGGATTCGTTCCGCTATGATCGGTACGATCTCTTTCCGGGCCAGCAGTCCGAACAGAGTCGCAAGATCCTCTCGGAACCAAAGCGGCTTGAACTGCTTCAGCCTGTCTACACTGAACGGCCACACTCTCTTTCTTCCGGGCAAAACGAAGGTGCCGGCCATCATGAGCCCGATGGCGCCGAATCCGCGCAGAGGATATCGAATGCCTGAGAATTTACCGCCGTGCAATCTGCCTGTGAATCCGTAAACCACAACCTTGCCTCCACGACGAAGCGCTTTCCTGGACTCCCAGATGTGGCGGCCGCCGACGCCATCGAATACAACATCGACTCCTCCATTCGGGAGGCGCCGAACCTCTTCGACGAAATCCGCATTTCGATAATCGATCGCAGTGCCTCCGAGGCTCCGAACGATTTCTAGGCCGTCTTGAGAAGCGGTGGCATACATTTCCAACCCTGCAACCCTGCCAAGTTCCAGTAGAGCGGTACCAATGCCGCCGCTGCCGCCGTGGATCAGCACTCGCTGGCCGGATCTGACGTGAGCGCATCGATGCATCATCTGGTAAGCCGTCATGTAATTAAAGACGAGACAGAGCGCCGCGAGCGGATCTAGGCCCGGCGGAACGGGCAAGAGTTCGTCCCGTTTGAGGCAAATGTATCGGGCATGACTGCCCCAGATCGGCATGGCCACGACCATAGGCCCATGTTCGAGACCTGTGGCACCAGGGCCAACTTCGTCGACGAAGCCTACGAGATCCCAACCGGAAGTGAACGGAGTTCGCGGCGTTCGCGGATGAACGCCTTCGCGCATGAGAAGGTCGGCACCTGAAAGACCCGCAGCGATAATCCGTACGCGTACCGTACCAGGGCCGGGTTGGGGAATTTCATTCTCCACTATCTCCAGGACCTCCGGTCCGCCAAACCTGCTTATGACTACACGTTGGTTAGTTGCAGGCATCACCGATTCGGCGATTGATTTGGACACGGCAGCGGTCGTTGACATAACCAGCTCCATCGAGCGATTGCGTTTGTGCGAGTAATTAAGTCGAAAAATGCAGTTGCGCTTCCAAAACGAAACTCAATTGCTTGTGCGTCTTGTGAGTGGACACAGTTGAACAGGGGGACAATCCGTCACGAACGCGTACTGCGAATGCCTGCACCGCAGACAATCCGGCATTCCTAACGTGCGATCCGCCGGTGCGGGTCTAGTTGCGTCAATAGGATGCAAATCCATTCTGAACGGTGTGAAGTGTGCATAACTCCGCTTAGCGTCCGGTCACAGGAGGGGGTTTGCCTATGCGAGCATCAGAGCGTTTCAAAATTCAGGGGCACGTTAACCGCGGATTTGAGGGCGTTCGCGAGGCGTTCATCGAGAACTTCGTTCGGCGACGCGAGCTGGGCGGAGAGTGCTGTGCTTTTCAAGGCGGTCAGAAAGTCGTCGACCTCTGGGGAGGTATTCGGAATAAGCAGACTGGTGAGCCCTGGGAGGAAGACACGATGGTGGTCGTCCACTCGGCGACCAAGGGGTTGGCCGCGATGACACTTGCGATCGCCCACTCGCGTGGATGGCTGGACTACGAAGAAAGGGTAGCCGCGTACTGGCCGGAATTCGCGCAGCAGGGTAAGGAGAGGATAACTGTTCGCCAGCTCCTGGCACATCAGGCAGGTCTGTTCGCGATCGATGAGTTCGTCGATCGCGGCATCGTGTCCGATCTTGATCGGCTCGCGGCGATCCTGGCACGCCAGAAACCGGCGTGGGAGCCCGGAACTCGCCAGGCGTACCACGCGCTCAGCCTCGGATTCTATGAGGGGGAGCTGCTGCGTCGGGTTGATCCGCGTCATCGCAGCCTGGGACAATTCTTCCAGGACGAAATCGCCTCGCCACTCGGTCTGGACGTCTACATCCGGCTCCCCGAACAGATCCCGAACTCGCGATTGGCGACGATTGCGCCGCCTGGTCGAATGGAGATGCTGCTTAGGTTCCCGCTTCGCCTGACATTGGACGCAATGAATCGGCGGTCCAACATCTATCGAGCCCTTCAGGTGAATCCGGGCACTGCTGTGTACCTTGATGAACGACGTCTTTATACACGCAATCTCGAAATACCTTCCGGCGGCGCCGTCGGCACAGCGCGAGCCATCGCCCAGGCGTACAGCGCCTTCACAACTAGTGGAGGTGAGTTAGGTTTACGTCGAGAGACATTGGACTTGTTGGCCGCCCCGGCGATCCCGCCGACCCGCGGCTTTTATGACGAATGCTTGAAAGGCGAGGTGCAGTTCTCATTGGGTTTCATGAAGCCGAGTGCGCTCTGGTCATTCGGCAGTGCCAGCTCGTTCGGCTCGCCTGGAGCAGGTGGTTCTCTTGGCTTTGCTGACCCAAGCGCCGGTATCGGCTACGCGTACGTGACAAGCCAGAGCGGGACGCGACTGAATGGAGATCCGCGTGATGTGGCGCTGAGGGACGCACTCTATGCCGCAGTTTCGGTCTTACGAGGGACGGTGGTGAAAGCACGAGTTGCTTGATTCAACTAGCGAAGGAGCGACTCCATATATTCATTCGATTATTGTGTGTGCGCTGGAGCCTTCACGACGGATCGATGCGATATACCGGATACAGTCCGACGATCTGCTCGAACTCCGCCGGCGGAGCGTCCGCCGTAACCGGAAAATGTAGCCTGCCGCTCGTAGCAATGCGTATGTATTCGCGGAGGATTGGTGCCCGCTGCTCCAACGGTACTCGGACGAGGTGAATATTGCGGCGGCGCCCTTGGCGAATAACAGCGTCGCCTTGTGCCGCTTCAACATTCTTGACCCAATCCGAGTCCGGTCCGAGCATTGATACGAGGTAACGTTTGCCTTCGACTGTTGCGATCACCACGGGGTTCGAGCGTCTACGGCCGGATGTCCGACCTCGCACTTCGAGCGCGGCTTGGGAGCGTGGTGGTAGCCCAAGGCCAGACCACCAACACGAAAAGCGGTTAACCCAAACCCCAAGACGAGTCGGCCGCCAGTTGCGATAAAACAGGCGCATCAGTACGCTGCGCTCGGCCGGATCCGGTTGTCTTGACTTGCTCATTGCAGGTTTTCTCCAGAAACGGCATCAGCTCTTACTATCGATCACGTGATGAGCTGTCGCCGTGTGCCCCACCGTGTCAGGGTGATGACCTAAATAGCGACCATCACGAATCCGAAGAACAACAACCACGTTCTCATGCTCAAGGGTGAACGTCGGTTCGAAAAAGAGACGAAAGAAGAGAACTATCACCGAGTCGAGCGTGAGTTTGGGATTTTCAGCCGGTCGTTCGCTCTCCCCACCGCCGTTAACGGGATAAGGTGACCGCGGAGTACAAAGACGGTGTACTCAAGATTGTCATGCCGAAGAAGGAAGAAACGAAACCTAAACCGATTACGATCGCGGCCGCTTGAGTCGAGTCGGCCGGACGAAAGGAGGTGGCATGTTTCCAGAGGAGAATCGTGACGGTGGCCTGAAGGATAGATGCCGCCGTCAACAAACAATTCTTTAAAAATGAAAAAAACTCGTACCTTTCAGGCGTATGCCGTATGGTGATGGCACGTCTATGATTGCTTGTGTACTCCTTAACGGAGGGTCGGGATGCCTTTCCAACTTTTCCTTACAAATGTTCCGCACGACTGTTCGGATCTGGAGCTGAAAGAGTGGATTGAGTCGAGTGGG
>Ga0114129_10007076_pt1 | contig 15967 bp, 12 predicted proteins | sample RhiMetdeltSRZDD1_FD_80071 | JGI IMG/M metagenome (GOLD analysis project Ga0114129, IMG submission 80071) | Populus rhizosphere microbial communities from Tennessee, USA - Rhizosphere MetaG P. deltoides SRZDD1 (version 2) (version 2) | ecosystem: Host-associated > Plants > Roots > Rhizosphere >... | reverse complement strand
TCTCCTGATCGCCTACGACGATCCGCTCGGGGTGAGCGCCGCGTTCAATCTGAACGTGCTGCTGCGCATCAACCGCGAGCTGGGCGGCAACTTCGACCTTCGCGGCTTCCGCCATCGCGCCGCCTGGAACGCCGCCCTCTCGCGCATGGAGATGTTCGCCGTGTCGACCAGGGCACAGCATGTGCGGATCCAGGCGATCGATCTGGAACTCGATCTCGAGCAGCGTGAGGCGATCTGGACGGAGAGCTCTTACAAATAGACCGCCGAAGGCTTGATCGATCGGCTCGAAAACGCCAGCTTCCAGGCCGTCGCGCAATGGATCGATGGCGACGATGCGTTCGCGCTCACGCTCGCGCGCAAGACGTGATCGTGTGGAGCGCTTAGACGCCCTGCTCGCCGCGATGACGGCGCTTCGGCACAAGTGATCGCGGCAAGTTCCGTCGCCGAGGAACGCAAGGGCCCGTCACCGTCCTAAATGAGCCAAGGTGATGTCGGGACGCGCACTGTGCAAACGCGCGAGGCCCGTCTCAGTGATATCGGTGCCATCGATGTTCAATTTGCGCAGCGCGCGCATTGAAAGAATATGCTCGATGCCGGCGTCACTGACGCGGTTTCCAGGAATGAATAACGTCTCGAGCGCCGCCATCTTTGCGATGTCGGCCAGATCATTGTCTGTGATCTTCGTCGAACCCAAATACAATTCTTTCAACGCAGGCAAACCGGCCAGCGCAGCGAACCCACCGCCGCCCACTTTAGTGCCAGGCATCGAGATGATCTTCAGCCGCTCCAGTTTCACCAAATTCGCGAGCGATTCACCATCGACGTTCGTATCGATCGCCCACAACTCTTCCAAGGAAACCACCCACCCCACTGCGGCGAGACCGGCGCCTTTTATGCCGGCATTGTATTGAAGGTTCAGCGCACGCAGCCTCGGTAGCGCGGGCAAATGCATCAATCCAACATCCGTAATCGTGTCCTGATCCAGGAAGATCTCTTCGAGTCTGCTCAAGCTTCGAAGATTCTCCAAACCAGTTCCACGGATCGGATTCGCTGACAGAATCAACGTCTTCAGGCTCGTCAACGGGCCGACATGAACCAAGTCTTCATCTCGCAACCCGGTCCGTGTGAGATTGAGTGACTCCAGCTGGGTGAACCGTGGCAATCCATTCAGCGTCTTGAGGGGGAGATTCCCAAGGTTGAGATCACGCAGTTTCGGAAATCGTTCCAACAGCGCTAGCCCGCCTGCCGTGAGGTTCGAGTTGTTGGCGTTGATCGTGTCGAGCGTCTCATTGGGCCGCAGCACGCCAATGTCAGCGTCACCGATCTCGGTTTCGGATATATCAAGCTCGTGAATCGCGCCGATAGAGTTCACCGCGCGCATGGCGGTACCAGGCCGAGCTGCATTGAATGACACCGTGACGCGGCCTTTGTCATTCGTCACATAGCCCACCCGTTCGATCTGGTTGACGGCATACGCCCGCGACGCAATCGGCCATCCGACGCCGACGACGGCAGCCACTGCGGCGGCATAGACAATGAGCTTTGTGGGTTTCGCGTTGTGCTGGAGAAACATCTCGACCGGCGTCAGCCAGGACGAGATGCGTTGGTCGATGAGGGGCGGATCCTCCTCTGAGCACAACAACGGAACCCAGTACTGCGACATGAATGCGTCAGATGGCGATCCCTCGGACTGGAAGTAGCCACTATGACCGATGGAAAAGAACCGATTTCTGAGCTGACTGCCAGTCATGCCGACAAAACCGGTGCGGCCTGCCATGCCGAGCAAGGGGATCGCCTGACTCAGCCACAGTACGTTGTCGTGTGTCCCGCAGTCATTGACCACGCGACGGACGTGCGTCGGCACGAGCCGGCTCCACCGAAATCGCGCCGGGAGAACGCTGCCGCCCAGAATCACCGAACGGACGCTGAACGACCTCTGCGCGCAGATCGATCTGAGTGCCAGCGCGACCAGATACGTTCCAAAGCTATGAGCGACGATATCGATGCGATCCCATCCTTCGTCCAGAACCGGCAAGAGCTCGCGGATGAATCGTCGGACTGTGATGAATCTGAGGGTCACCGAGAGTAGCGCGACGGCCGAGAAATAGCCGTACTTATAGTTGACGATTCTTAACGTTTCGTCGGCTGTTTTTCGGCGAGCAATCAGACTTTCGAGACGTTCCTGCCAATTGCCAAACGTACGAATCCCGTGAACCGTGACAACGAGGTGACGAGGGCTATTCGAATTCAGTTCGGCGAGCCTAACATGCGACCCGGTCTACGGCAAGAATTAGCCGGAGCAACCCTGAATGCGCGCACACGAAAGGCCGGCGATCCTTGAAGTCGTTGCGGCGCTGTAAACAGGTGGTGGGATACGATTCGACTCAAGGCCGCTGAACGTCAGAGGGGCGTCGGTCATCGCGTGGGCTGAAGCAATTCCAAGCGGTCGGTTGCGAACAACAGCGGCCAACATCGCGACGCGTCGCAGCCGTCGCGGCGAGGAACGGCCGCGCGTTCGTGCCCGGATGCGCCACGACGGCATCGTTGAACGTGAAATCCGGAAGCGTGTAAGCGAACCGCTCTCGACGGTCCAGACCTATCGTGCGGAGGGCCGGCCTTCGACGATCACGGCGCGATCGGTCGGCCAATCGGCGGCGCCGAGCACAAAGGCGTCGGACGGAACGTGAATCTCGCCGAGCGCGTCACCACCATCGTTCCGGATCGCCACGCGTCTGCCACTGCTGGAGCGTGAGGACGGCTGCGGAAAGGACCGCGACGGCGGTCTTCTGCACCGGTCCGCCACGCTGCCATAATCGGCTGGCCGGGCACCCGCCGACGGCCCCTGCAGGAAGACCGATGAAGGTAATGAGCGCCGGTGAAAAGACGAGCGCGATCGCCGCCGTGGATCCACGCGGGAACAGGAATACCGAAGCGCGCACGCCGCACTCGATCGCAAGCACCATCGCGCCGGAGCCGCCGATGGCCCCGTGCTGGATGTCAGGCGCGGCTCGCGATGAACAACAGGGCTTATGGCAGCAGCGCCCATGCCGTGAAGGCGACGAGTCCCGGGCCGAAGCTGGCGAATCGGAGCGTCGTGACCACGACGATCGCGACGCCACACGCAGCGGCTATCGTTCCGACGGGCCCCGCCACGCGACATCGACGATCTTGTTGTCGGCATCAGCGTCGGTTCGGACCGGTATCGGAAAGGAGCGAGAGACAATGGGTCGAAATCGCCAGCTGTTCACCATATGCCTCGGCGCCCTGTTCGTCGCGGCGTGCGGGCGGACTTCGCCCGCGTCAGCCGGACGCACACCGGCCGCCGCCGAGCCGCAATTCGTTCCCGGGCTTGGCGAGCTCATGAGTCTGCAGCAGATGCGTCACGTGAAGTTGTGGCTCGCCGGCGAGGCCGCAAACTGGGAACTTGCGGATTACGAAGTCGACGAGCTCGGCGAGGGCTTCAACGACATCGTCAAGTTCCACCCGACGCACAAGGACTCACCCGTCGCGCCGAAGGATGCGATTCCGCGGATGGTAACCCAGCCCCTTGCGGACGTGCGCGCGGCGGTCGGCCGGAAGGACGCCGCGGCGTTCACGCGGGCGTACGACGCGCTCACGGCATCGTGCAACGACTGCCACCGCGCGACGAATTTTGGTTTCAATCAGGTTCAGCGGCCTGCGTCGAATCCGTACCCCAACCAGCAGTTCGCGCCGTCGCAGCGATAAACGGGCGCCGGAGGATTACACAGGCTGAAGCAGCCGCAACCGGTCGGTTGCCAGCAGGAGCGCCTCGCTGCCGTCCGCACGCCGCGCCGTCAGCAACCGCACGGGCGCGCCGGCGATCTCGTCGAATACGATGCGACCATCGGCCGAGAACACGAGTACCCGCCAGCGGCCGACATCGCGCGGCGCCGCAGCGATGGCGGCCAGGTACGGCGGCGCGTCGGCTCGCAGGCGCACGACGGCGGCGCCGTTGAATGTGAAGTCGGGAAGCGTGTACGAGAACTGCTCACGACCATCCAGAGTGATCGTCCGCAGGGTCGTGCCTCCGGCGAGGAGCACCCGATCGTTTCGCCAATCCCCGGCGCCGAGCGCACGGCTGTCCGACGAGAGGCGAATCTCACCGAGCGCCTCGCCGGCATCGCTCCAGACAGCCGCGCGTCCGCCCGCGTTGTACGTGACGACCCACGCGGGTCTGCGTCCTTCCTTTGCCAGGGCAGCGACCAAACTGCCGAGCGATAGCGGACGTCGCCATACTTCCTGTCCGTTCTCGTCGAGCCGCGCGATCGCGTTCGTGCTCGATGCGTAGAATTCCGGTCGTCCGTCTCCATCCAGATCGGCCGGCTTCATCGTCGTGGGCGGCAGGTTCGCGTCGGGCCTGTAGCGCCATAGGAGCCGTCCATCGAGATCGTGCACCTCGGTGTCCTGATATCCGCCGCCGGTTTGCGCAACCAGGAGACGGCCGCCGATCCGCACGAGCGTCGCGTCCCAGCCCCAGCGCCGCCTGGCTTCCATGCTGAGCGGCACTCGCTCGCGCGCGACGCCGTCGGGATCGAGAAGCTGCAGATCTGAATCGACGATCGCAATCGAGTCGCCTTGCGCGTCGGTGAAGCGGCCGGTGAGAAACCAGGCCGGCCGTGGCCAGATCGGTTTCACTGTGAATGTCGAGGCTCCAACGAGCATCCGCGGTTCGCCAACGCGGGCGAGCGTCGCTCGCCGCCGAAAGATCGCGGTTGGAAAGAAGTCGGGCGCGGCGAGCTGAACGAAGACGAGCACGAGGACTGCCGCGGACATGGCGGCGATTGCCGCCTTCAGGACGATTCCACCGCGTCGCCAGAAGCGGCCGGCCACGTGCCCGCCGATGGCGCCTGCAGGAAGACCGATGACTGTAATGAGTGCCGGCGAAAAGACGAGCGCGATGGCTGCCGTGGATCCGCGCGGGAACAGGAATACCGATGCGCGCACGCCGCACTCGATCGCGAGCGCAAGGGCGCCTGCACCGGCAATGGTCCACGTACTGGACGTCACGCGACCGGCAAGGAACAGCACGACGTAGGGCAGGAGCGCCCACACGGCGAAGCCCACGAGCCCGGCGCCGAAGCTGCCGAAGAGCAGCGTGGTGATGACGACGATGGCAGTGCCGCACGCCGCGGTTATCGTTCCGACACGGCTCGCAGGCACTGACACGGCCGTCCATATTGTCGGCACGAGCGTCGCTCGCCACCAGCGCAAGTCGGACGCTAGGCGGTAGACGGTCGCTCGCTGTCAATCGTGACGCCGGGGTCCCGACAACGCTGATCCGATGATGACGTCTGAGGAGGCAATGACTCGAAATCGGCAACTGTTCGCCATCTGCCTTGCCGCACTCTTCGTCACCACGTGTGGACGGACGTCGCCGCCGTCTGCTGGAAGCACGCCGGCCGCTGCCGAGCCGGGATTCATTCCGGGGCTCGGTGAGCTGATGAGTCTGCAGCAGATGCGCCACGTCAAGTTGTGGCTGGCGGGTGAGGTGGCCAACTGGGAGTTGGCGGATTACGAAGTCGACGAGCTCGGCGAGGGCTTCGACGACATCATCAAGTTCCAGCCGACGCACAAGGACTCACCTGTCGCCCCGAAGGATGCGATTCCGCGCATGGTGACCCAGCCCCGTGCGGACGTGCGGGCGGCGGTGAGCCGAAAAGACTCCGCCGCGTTCACACGGGCGTACGACGCGCTCACCGCGGCATGCAACGACTGCCATCGGGCGACGAACTTCGGCTTCAATCAGGTTCAACGCCCTGCGTCGAATCCGTATCCGAACCAGTTGTTCGCGGCGCCACGACGATGAGAGGACTTCGGTCATTGCAGGCTGAAGCAATCCAAGGCGATCGCTCGTCGATAGCGACTGCCATGAGATTACGCCGTCGGTTGTGACGGGTCTCGCCTGACCCACTTGTACGCGGCCACCGAGTTCTTCCAGAAGTACTTCTCCGCGACCTCACGCGGTTTCGTCCGGAAGTACTCTTTCGCTACCGCGAAGACCTTGTCAACGGGCGCCACGCCGTCGCTATTCGGCCAGTCGCTCCCGAAGAGGATGCGGTCATCGCCGAACACGCCTGTCAGCGTGTCCAGCCGCGCGCGATACGCGCCGAGCTCGGTTGAAACATGGCCGTTCACGCGGTGGATGATCGCGGAAAGCTTCGCGAAGATCTGCGGGCGCTGGCCGAGCTCCCGCAGCGCCGCGTCGTAGGCGGCCCGATCCGCGTCCGAGGAATCAAGCGCGGGAAGATGATCGAGCACGATGCGAAGCGTCGGCACCGCATCGCTGATGCGAAGCACGGCCTGGAGCAGCGGCACGCGCGGGTTCGCCGTGTCCATCACGAGATCCGCCTCGGCGAGACGTGTGAGGCCGCCGAGGAACGCCGGGTTCGTCGACTGCTTTGTGATGTCTCGTCCCCAGAGGTTCCCATAGCGGATCCCGCGGAAGAGCGGATTCTTGTGGTATCGCTCGAGGTACTCGGGAAACTCCGGCTTGTCCGGCTCCAGATTGCCGACGACGCCGACGATGATCGGGTCTCGCTGCGCAACCTCGAGCACCCACAGGTTGTCTTCAATCCACGGGCTTGCTTCCACCTTGATCGCGCCGACGACACCGAGCGGTCGTGCAAGCCGGCGATAGCGATCGGGATAGGCGGCGAGTGGCGCGGCGCCAGGCGCTGACAGCGGACCGCTGTACGGTGCGCCTTGCGGGCGGTTCGGATCAAAGAGGTGTATGTGCGCGTCGACGATGGGAATCCGCGGCGCCTGCGCCTTTGATGGCCACGGGAATGCGGCCGCAGTGGCTGTGGCCGCCACGTGAGTCAAAAAGGCTCTGCGCGGCACGTCGCCGTACGGTGCATTGCTCCGCGAGCTCGGATGATCTCGCAATCGCTTCTCTCGTTCAGCATACTAATGCCTTCTTCAATCTCGTCCCAGGCGTCATCCCCGCCGCGCGAGCGCCGACAACGTCGGTATCGAACCGGTCTCCCATAACCAGACATCGGCAGGCGACACTCGAAGTGACCCGGCCGCCACCTCAAACAAGAGCGAACCACCTACAATGTGGCGCTATGAGCGAACCCGCCAGAGTCGATCGGCGCGATTTCTTCAAGGCCGCGGGCGCAGGCCTGACCGTCGCCGGCGTGATGATGACCGCACGAGAGCGCGCGCTCGCGCAGGATTTCGCCGAAAAGGCGCGTCTCGAGCGCATCGCCGCATGCACCTGGCCGATCCGTCAGCTGTTCAGGACGCGCGTGCCGGGCGGTGGAGGCCGCGGCGCGGCCGGCGCGGCCTCCGCTCAGCCTCCGCCGGCGATACCGGCGAACCGGGATCGAACGACGGCCGCGGAGATGAAACAGAAGTACGGCGAGATCACGATGCTGGACTTCCCGCAGTGGGCGAAGGACAACTTCCCCGGCGTCACGCGGATGGATCTGTTCTCGGGCCTGTTCGGTGATGTGAGCGACGACAGCATGTTCATGACCGCTGCGGAGGGTGGCGGAGGCGGCGCCGGCTTCGACCCGACGAGCGCGTCGGGACGTCGATGGCTGGACCGGCTCGCGAACGTCCTCGTGAAGACCGGCACCAAGGTGCAGCACATCTCGAACAATGCGCCGTTCGCGCTCGCGGACTACGGATCGGCAGACGCCGACGCGCGACGCAGGGCCGGGGTCGCGATGGGGAAACGGTGGCTCGACGCGTGCGCGGTGCTCGGCGTGAAGTCGATGCGCATGAACTCGCCGCAGGCGCTCGGCCCTCAGATCCGGCCGAACGCGACGCCGAACGGCGGCGACGGCTACCCTCGCAACGTCGAGATCGTCCGGTTGATCGACGCGGCGATCGAATCCTACAAGGAGATGGCCGACTTCGGCGGCAACCTCGGGATCAAAGTGACGTTCGAGAATCACTGGGGGCTCGCGGCGGATCCGATGAACCTGCGCATCATCATCGACGCGATCAACCACCCCTATTGCGACGCGACGCCCGACTTCTGCAACTGGGAGCACGAGCACATGCTCTTCAACGGCCTGAAGGCGCTCGCGCCGTACTCATCCTCGAACGTCCACGCGAAGTACTGGGACCGGTGGGGCGAGAAGAACGACGTGCAGCGGTCCGTTCGCATCATGCTCGCCGGCGGCTTCAAGGGCACGTTCGCGCTCGAGTACGAGGCGGGACCGCTCAACGGCGTCGAGGGCGCGAAGTATCTCTACAAGGAAGTGCTCGCGGCGCTGACGACGCCGCCGCCGGTGACATAGCCGCGTCTCCGCCCGAGGCTCACGCCGAGAGCGCCTCCACCAGCGGCCTCACGCTCGGCAGCCGTTCCGTCGATTCGATGAGCTCCAGCGCGTGCGCGATTCGATCCCCGGCGAGAATCAGCGAGGCGCAGTCCGCGAACTTCTCGTGCAGCTCCGCGCGCGTGAACGGCCGCTCGGGGCCGCCCCGATACCGCTCGTCGGATGCCTGCTCGAACGAGCGCCCGTCGGTCAGGTAGACCTCGATGACGCTGCGCATCTTGTCGAAGCCCCGCGCTTCGATCGCGGGATCGAACTGCGTCTCGACCCGCGGCATCATCTCCTGAACGGCGGCGCTCGCGACGAACTCGTCGGTGAACTCCCGGATGCCGGCTCGCCGGCGCAGCACGAGCGCGGTCATGAGAAACGGCAGGCAGAACTTCGCTTCCAGCTCGGTCCTGGCCGTCTTGTAGCGCAGCGGCTCGAGAATGTTCGATCCCGCCCGGACGCGAATCCTGCGAATCTGCTCCGGCCTGATGTCGTGATCCACGAGCAGTTTCAGCATCGCGTCCATGCTCGGATGGCTCAGCGACCCGCACGGATACGGTTTGACCGACACACCCGGGTTGACGATCGCGAATGGATGGCCAAGCGCGCCGCTGATGCGGGCGGCGTCGGCGCCGCCGCCGAAGACCGCGAAGAAGCCCCACTCGCCGTCGAGCGCATCCGCGCCGCCCGTGAAGCCCGACGCGGCGATACTCGCCGCGAACACGCCGTTTTGCGCCGCGCGCCCCGCGTGCAGCGGCTTCGTCATCGATCCGAAGTTGACGCGTATGCCGGCTGCCAGGCTGGCCGCGATCGCCATCGTGTGGGCGATGACCGCCGGCGGCTGCTTCAGGAGCCTGGCCGCCGCGGCGGCGGCGCCGAACGTGCCGAGCGTGCCGGTCGAGTGGAACCCGTTGTTGTAGTGGTCCGGCGAAATCGCTTCGGCGATCTTGCACTCCACCTCGAAGCCGACGAGAAACGCCTGCAGGAACTCCTTTCCGGTCGCCCCGAGACTCTCGGACACCGCCAGCGCCGCCGCCAGCGCGGGCACGGTCGGATGCGTCAGCAGGCCGAAGGTGCGGTCCGGCGTCGTCGACAGCTGCGTGTCATCGAAGTCCATCGCGTGACCGCTGGCGCCGTTGACCAGCGCCGCGAGCTCCACGCTGGACTTCGTCGGCTTCGTGCCGAACAGTGTCGCCTCGGCCGCGGCACCGGACTTCCGGACGTGGTCGCCGACGATGACGCTGCCGCGAAGCGTCGCGCCCGCGAGGACGACGCCGAAGCCGTCGATAAGACAACGCTTGGCCTGATGAACGACGTCCGCGGGGAACCTATCGATGTTCGCGTCGGCGATGAAGCTCACGACGTCCTGCGTCACGCCCTTCGTCCCCGATCGCGTACGGGCTTTCGTCGAGACGGCGCTCTGATTGGCACGCGCCGCGCCCGGTTGCGGCGCCGCACCGGCCCTCGACGGCGCCAACGACCCGAGAGTCGTTGCCGCGGCCGCCTTCAGGAAATCCTTCCGACTCAGCTGCATGCTCATTCGTTTTTCCTTGCCTCGACTCGAACGGTTGTCTATCGGAGAAAGGCCTCTGGCAGTCCGCCGTCGACGGGAATCACGTGGCCGGTCGTCTTCGCGCTCGCGTCGCCGGCCAGCCAGCAAATCGCGCGCGCGCAGTCCTCGGGCAGAATCGGACGCTTCGTGATCGTACGCTGGGCGTAGAAGTCAGCCAGCTTCGCGCGCAGGGCCTCCGTCGTCTCCTGGTCGTCGAACGGCAGGCCGTATTTCTTCAGCGAGCCCATCACGCGATCGCGCGGAAACATGGCGGACCCGGCGACGACGGTCGCCGGCGCGATGCCGTTGACGCGGACGAGCGGGCCGAAGCGGATCGCGAGCTCGCGAATGAGGTGATTGATGGCGGCCTTGCTGACGTCGTACGGCTCGCTGCCCGCCTTCGGCACGACGGCATTCGCGGAGCTGGTCAGCACGATCGCGGCGGGCAGATTCTGCGCCGTCAGGACGCGCGCCGCGGCGTCCGCGAGGACGTAATTGCTCGTGACGTTGATCTCCAGCGTGCGGGCCCACACGGATTCCGGCGCATCGCCGGCTTCGCGCGTCGGATAAATCGCTGCCGTGTTGACGATGATGTCGACGCCGCCGAACGCGAGGACCGTCGTCCGGAGCGCGGCGGCGACGCTTTCCGCCGAGGACAGATCGACCTCGACCGCGACGGCCATGTCCGCCGACGACAGCTTCTGCGCCTCCTCGCGAGTCGTCTCCGCGGCAGCGGCGTTCCGATCGGCGGCGACGACGTGTCCGCCGCGCTTCGCGATCTCGAGGGCGACCTCGCGGCCGATGCCACTGGCGGCCCCGACGACGAGCGCCACGCGCCGACTGAGCTCGCGCTCCGGCGGCATCCGCTGAAGCTTGGCCTCCTCCAGCGCCCAGTACTCGATCCGGAACGCCTCCGATCGCGGAAGGGCCACGTAGTTGTGAACGCTCGTGAACTCGCGCGCCTGCTCGGGACGGCGCGCCTGCGGGAGCACTCGCTGGGAACCCTGCGAGCCCGAACCCTGCAAACCCGAACCCAGCGAACCCTCCGAACCCTGCGAACCCTGCGAACCCTCCGGATCGTGGAGCCCTGTCGCCCCCGCCATGACGTGAATGGCGTTCACGAAGAACTCGGTCGTGATGCGCGCCTCGCGCTTGTCCTTGCCGAAGCCGAACACGCCGACGCCGGGAATGACCACGACGGACGGGTTCGAACCGCGCATCGCCGGCGAGTCGGATTGTGCGTGCGCTTTGTAGTACGCGGTGTACTGCTGGCGGTACGCGGCGAGCCGCTCGGCGATGCGCTGCTGAAGATCGGCGGCGGTGTCGCGGCCGGGATCCCACGGCACGAACATCGGCGAGATGCGCGTCCGCAGGAAATGATCGGGACAGCTCGTCCCCGCGCGGCAGAGGTCCTCGGCCCACGCGCTGTTGGCAAACTCGAGCGCTTCGTCGCTCCGCTCGAAGTGCGCAACCACGCGCCCCGCCTTCGCTCGATCGTGTGACGTTCGAGCTTCGAGGGGCTCGCTGGACGACAGCGCGCCGCGCAGCGAGGGAAGAATCTCCGCGGCCGTCGAGTCGCGCCCTCGCGGATCGAGAAGAGTCCGGACAGCCGCGCCGCCAAACCGCGCGACCGTGCGCCGGGCGTAGTCGTCGACGAACTGGCCCATCTGATCGATGGTCTTGATGCTGCTCGCGTAGCAGTCGCGCTGCGTCGCGCCCCACGTGAACAGCCCGTGGCTGGCGAGGACGATGCCGTCGCAGTCCGGCTGCTGCGCGACCGCCGCGCGCAGCATCAGCGCGAGCTCGAACCCGGGACGCTGCCACGGCACCCACACGATGCGCCGATCGAAGCGGCGGTTGAACTCGTCCAGCTTCTCGCGGCCGTTCGCGCTCGCGGCGAGCGCGATGGCCCAGTCGGGGTGCAGATGGTCGACGTGGTCGAACGGCAGGAACGCGTGGAGCGGCGTATCGATCGACGCCGCCACGCGGTTCTCGCCGAACGCGCACAGCGGATAGAAACCGACCATCTCGTCTTCGTGCGCTTCGCCGCGATACCGGCCGATCAGCTGTTCGAGCTTCCCGAGACAGAGCACCGCGAACCCGGACGTGCCAATCGATCGCAGGTCGCCGCCGCTGCCTTTGACGGCCATCACGCGGACGCGCGCGCCGGTCAGCGGATCGGCGAGATCGAACTTCGAGCTCGTGTTGCCGCCGCCGAAGTTCGTGATGCGCAGGTCCGCGCCGAGCAGGTTCGACCGGTACCGCAGCAGCGCGAGCGGATCGGACTCCAGCCGCGCGGCCTCGCGCTCGTCCCACAACGACTGCAGGAATTTCGTCTCGATCGTGGCCGTCTCACGCACAGGTGAGCTCCACGTAGTCGAGGAACCGGCGATACTGCGCGTCCCAGCGATCGGTGTCGACCGGCTCGAACCGCTGAACCGGGAACGACCGATCGACAATGGCGCGCGCGTCGCTCAGCGAGCTCGCCGCGCCGGTCGCGAGCATCTGCATCGCGATGTTGCCGAGCGCCGTCGCCTCGACCGGACCGGCGACGACGGTGCGGCCGGTCGCGTCGGCCGTGAACTGATTGAGCAGGCGGTTTCTCGAGCCGCCGCCCACGATCCGGATCTCATCGATGCGGCGGCCGGTCAGCTGCTCGAGCGACTGAAGGACGACCCGATACTTCATTGCGAGGCTTTCGAGGATCGCGCGCGCGAACGCGGGCGGCGACGAAGGCTCGGGCTGCGAGGTCTGCCGGCAGTAGCGCACGATTTCCGCGCGCATGTCCGCCGGATTCAGAAAGCGATCGTCGTCCGGATCGAACAGCGTCGCGAACGCCAGGCCCTCGTCCACCGCCGCGGCGAGCAGCGTGTCGTAGGCGAGCGACCGTCCTTCCGCGGCCCACTGGCGGCGGCACGCCTGCAGCAGCCACAACCCGCCGATGTTCTTCAGCAGCCGGATGGTGCCGCACACGCCGCCTTCGTTCGTGAAGTTCGAATCGCGCGCCTGCGCGGTGATGACGGGTGCGGCGGTCTCCGTGCCGAAGAGCGACCACGTTCCGGAGCTGATGAAGGCCCGCGACCCGCCGGCGCACACCGCGGCGACAGCCGACGCCGTGTCGTGGCAGGCAGGCGCGACCACGGGTGTTCCGGCCAATGCGCCCGCCACGCCAGGCTGAACGGCGCCGACGATCGTTCCGGGCTCGACGATCTCCGTGAGCACACCGGTCGGCAACCCGAGCTCGGCCAGCAGGCCGATCGCCCACGTCCGCGCCCGCGCGTCGACGAACTGCGTCGTCGTCGCGACGGTGTACTCCGAACAGAGGTGGCCGCTCAGCCAGTAGTTCAGCAGATCGGGAATCGTGAGCAGCGACCGCGCGCGGTCGACGATCTCGGGCGACTGCCGGCATGCCGCGTAAAACTGAACCAGCGTGTTGATCTGCAGGAACTGGATGCCGGTGATCGCGTAGATCTTCTCGCGGCTGACGCGCTCGAAGATCGCGTCCATCATGCCTTCGTTGCGCGCGTCGCGGTAGTGATACGGGTTCTCGAGCAGCTCGCCGCGATCGTCCAGCAGCGCGTAGTCGACGCCCCATCCGTCGACGCCGACGCTCGCCAGCCGCCGGTCGGCGGCGCCGTCGAGCGCGAGCTTCATTTCGGTCCACAGGCGGTGGATGTCCCACTGCAGCGATCCGTTGCTGCGGATCGGCTCGTTCGGAAAGCGGCGGAGCTCCTGCAGATCGAGAACGCCGGCGTGCAGCCGGCCGAGCATCGCGCGCCCGCTCTCGGCGCCGAGATCGAACGCGAGGAAGCGGTTCACAACTTCTTGAGCCAGATGTTCCGGAATTCCACTTTCATCGGCGGGCCCACGTGCATCTGGAATCCGATGAGACCGCTGAGCTTGCGATTCGCCTTGTCATCGTCGACGACGATGCTCGTGACGGCGCCGTTCAGGATCTGCACGATCGTGTTTCCGCGGGCGACGATGTGCACCTGGTTCCAGTCGTTCGTTTTGATGATCGACTTCAGCTCGTCGGCGCTTTGCTGCAGGCTGCCGATCACTTTCGGCCGGCCCGAATCGGGCACGTACACCGCCTGGCCGCGCATCGCGAGGAATCCGCGTCCGCGCTCTTCGTAGATCTGCCCGGTGTACTGGTTGGCGAAATCGATGTCGGCCTGATAGCCCTTCATCACCCACTTCCCGGCGTCCGGGCCTTCGGGGAGCTGTACGCTGCGGATCTGGATGCCGCTGTTCGTCGAGTTCATCCGGAATTCGACCTTCAGCTCGAAGTCGGCCGGCTCGCCGCCGCGCCAGATCACGAACGTGTTCTGCTTCAGCGGATTCTGCTCGGTGCTCTGGCCGACTATCGATCCGTTCTCTGCGTGCCAGAAGGCGGGATCGCCATCCCAGCCCTTCAGGCTCGTGCCGTCGAAGATCGAGACGAAGCCGGTGTGATCGTCGAGCACCAGCGGATCGGCGCCGCGCGGCCCCCTGGGCACCGAAGCCGAAGGCGGCTGATCGCGTCCGCGACTCCCCTGGCCTGGGGGAGCGGGATCAGCACCGCGAGTCGAAGGGGCCTGCCCTGAGCGAGCGGTGCCGTCCCCGCGAGTCGAAGGCGCCTGCCCTGAGCGAGCGGTGCCGTCACCGCGAGTCGAAGGGGGCTGCGCGGCGAGCGAGGCGGCCGCGAGCCACACGATGGCGAGCGTGACGCGCCTCATACCGCGCCCGCCTGCTGCGCTACCGCGGCGCTTTCCCACCGGCCGCTCTTCGCGGACCGCAGCACCGCGTCGGTGACGTAATCGGTGGCGAGCGCGTCGCGGAACGTCGGCGCGGCGCTGCCGCCCTTCGCCGCCGCCTCGAGAAAGTCGGCGAACTGGTGGATGAACGTGTGCTCGTATCCGATCTGCAGGCCGGGCACCCACCAGTGCTTCATGTACGGATGATCGCCGTCGGTGATGTGCACGCTGCGCCAGCCGCGCAGCTGCCCTTCGTCGCGGTGATCGAACCACTGGAGGCGATGCAGGTCGTGCAGGTCCCACCGCGCCGACGCGTGCTCGCCGTTGATCTCGAGCGTGTAGAGCGCCTTGTGCCCGCGCGCGTACCGCGTCGCCTCGAACAGCGCGAGCGATCCGTTCTGGAAGCGCGCGAGAAACGCGCTCGCATCGTCGATGCCGACCGGCTCGACGCGTCCGGTGAGATTGTGCTTCCGCTCCTTGATGAACGTCTCGGTCATCGCGGTGACGTCGGCGATCGATCCGTTCAGCCAGAGCGCGGTGTCGATGCAGTGCGCGAGCAGGTCGCCGGTGACGCCGCTGCCGGCGACGGCGACGTCGAGCCGCCACAAGCCCTCGCCGCCCTGCGGCAGATCCTTCGAGATCGTCCAGTCCTGGAGAAACTGGGCGCGGTAGTGGAAGATGCGTCCCAGCTTGCCGGCGTCGATCAGCTGCTTGAGCAGCGTGACGGCGGGCACGCGGCGGTAGTTGTACCAGACCGAGTTCGGCACGCCGGCCGACTCCACGGCCGCGACCATCCGCTCCGCCTCCGCGGCATTTCGGCCGAGCGGCTTCTCGCACATCACCATCTTCCCCGCGCGCGCCGCGGCGACGGCGATCTCCTCGTGCGTATCGTTCGGGCTCGCGATGTCGACGAGATCGATGTCCTTGCGATTGACGAGCGCGCGCCAGTCGGTCTCGACCGATTCGTAGCCCCAGTTCGCCGCGAACGCTTTCACGCGGTCGGCATTGCGCGCGCAGACAGCCTTCAGCACCGGCTCGTACGGCACGTCGAAGAACCGCGGCGCCTGACGAAATGCATTCGAATGCGTGCGGCCCATGAATCCGTAGCCGACGAGGCCGACGTTTATCGTCTTTCCCATAAAGAGCCCTTCATGGGGCAGGTATGAGGGAAGAGGGATGAGGGATGAGGGACGAGGGAAGAGGGAAGAGGGATGAGGGAAGACGGAAGAGGGAAGAGGGATGAGGGATGAGGGATTCGACGTCCTACTCTTCCCCCTTCCCTCATACCTTATACCTCTTACCTCATACCTCTTCCCTCATACCTCTTCCCTCATACCTCTTACCTCTTACCTCTTACCTCTTACCTCTTACCTATACGGCCG
>Ga0114129_10007074_pt1 | contig 15971 bp, 16 predicted proteins | sample RhiMetdeltSRZDD1_FD_80071 | JGI IMG/M metagenome (GOLD analysis project Ga0114129, IMG submission 80071) | Populus rhizosphere microbial communities from Tennessee, USA - Rhizosphere MetaG P. deltoides SRZDD1 (version 2) (version 2) | ecosystem: Host-associated > Plants > Roots > Rhizosphere >... | reverse complement strand
GAGTCCTGCCAGCGTCACTCATGCGCCGCGGACACCGAACGGGAATAAACAATGAGCGACATCCTCACACGTCGTCAAACGCGGTTCGTCCTCTGGTGCCCCGCGACCGTCGCGAGCCCGCCTGAGCTGATCATCGGCCAGTTGGAGAACGGCAATCCGCCCCGGTTCAAGCCGCTCGCACGGAAGGCGCTACAGAGGGCTGGGGGCGACGCCGGAGCACTCGGGGGATTGTTCGAACTGGACGCCGGCGTCCTTGGCCTGACCGAGGATCAGATGTACCACTACTGGTTCGAGGTCCAGGATACCTCGCCAGGCGGCACAGGCCGCGTCCAGACAACGGACCCACTCGCGGCTGTTGTGGATTACCGGTTGTACGCGCCCAGCAACCCCTCGCTGATCCATCCGGCGTCAGTGATCGGCTTCTCGGATGGGCAGCTTGTCGTTCGTGACCCAAACGGCGAAGTGCCCGCGCATAAGGTCGCGAACTTCGAGGCGCTGGCGGCCAACAACCAGCTGGTAATTTACGAACTACCCACGGCATGGGCGCGTTCCAGTGGCAGCGATGAGTTCGAACGCGCTGTCGGCACCTTCCGTGACGCACGAGCGCTGATCGAACCGGGGTTCGAGGGCGCAAATTTCTCCGAATTGACGGTCATGCACCTGGACCCGCCTTATCTCGTCCAGCTCGGCGTGAATGCCGTGGAGATGCTGCCGCCGGCCGACAGCATCTACGCGCGCGAATGGGGCTACGGCACCTCTCACTACCTGTCGGCCGACTACGAACTCGGCTACCCGGAGGGTAACCTTTCGCCGACAGCGGATCAGGATCTGACCGGTTTCATAAACGCGTGCCACGATCGCGGTATTCGGATCTTTCTCGATGTCGTCCTCGGATTCATGAAGGATGAGCCTTATCGGCGGATTGCTTTCGACGACTTCTACCTCGAGAACCCAGAGAGACATCGCGACGATCCTGATGCATTCAATTCGCGCAAGGGTGGAGGCCAGGAGCTCCGAAACGCGTTCGGCGCTTCGTGCCCACGCTATGTGAGGACGAAGACCACCTACGATCCGATCTCGGGCCGGGTGGAGAACATCTCGCCGGCAAGACAGCACATGCTCACCTTCCTGACGCGATGGATGCAGGACTTCCAGATCGACGGCATCCGCATGGACAGCGTGGAGAACGTCGCGAATTGGGACTTCATCCGCGATTTCAAGAATGCTGCCCGCGAGCTGTTCAGGCAGCGGTACTCCGCGGCAGGTGCGGCGGCGGATACCAAGTTCCTTGTTGTCGGCGAAGAGTTGGAAATGCCTCCGGAGTTGCTGAGCACCAAGCGGCTGGATGGTCTCTGGAACGAGCGCTTTCAGGGCCTGGTGCGCGCCGCCCTGCTGGGGGAGAACGCCAGCGGTTTGAACTTCGAAGATACGGTCCGCCGCGCCATCGACTGCAGAATCGAGCGCGTGTTCGACGATGGCGCCCGGGCAATCAATTACCTAACGAGCCACGACGTCGAAGGCCGACGGAAAGAGCGGCTCTATAACTTAATGGAGGCCACGATCTCCCTGGCGAGCAGCGAACCGTTATTTGACCGTCGCACGATCGAGAGCGAAATACGCGACAGAATACGACGGGAGGGGCGGGAGCCCGACGCCGACGAATTACGTGACCGCGCGAGTCAGGTCATACTGCACCGGGCGCGCCTGCGACGCATCAAGCTGGGATTCGTCTGCCAGATGAGCGCCGTTGGCATTCCGATGATTCTGGCCGGCGAGGAATTCGGCGACCAGCACGACCTGTTCGACTCCCGCGGCAACGTCACCCATCAAGGTGGCAAGCAGGTCGATCCGGTGAACTTCAGTCGCGTCGACGACCCGGACCGCAGAGACTTGTTCGAGTACGTCAGCCGATTGGTCCATCTGCGGACGTCCCATCGGGCGCTGTCGGTGAACGAAACGAGCTTCATGCACGTGGATTTCGACGGGAAGCGCGTGCTCGTGTGGAAACGCGGCGAAGATACCAATCCCGTCATCGTCGTTGCCAATTTCTCGGATTTCACGACCCCTCAGGCGCTGTCACCGGGCGCCGAATACTTCGTGCACAACTGGCCGAACACTCCGGCCGGACGCCACTGGTTCGAAGTCACGCAGGGTCGTCACGTGAAGACCGGCCGTCACAATCGTGAATCCATCTTCGCCTGGGAAGCCAAGGTCTATCGCCTCGAGCCCGGTGACAACGTGTGAGCGAGTTTTGGGGCGGTGTGGAGGCGGTGCTGCATAGTTCGCTGTTCCGCGGCGGGTACGTAGGGAGGGCGCGACGGCTTGTCTTTGGGGTCTCGAGGAGGATTTGCCATGCAAAGCTCATTTTTTGTGCAAAGTACAGATTTGCCTGGCTATTTACACGAGCCGAAACTTCCGCACCAAGCGCCCGCGACCCCCACGCTGGACGAGCGGCCCGGCCGTGACCTTTTCTGTCCGCTGCAAGTTCACCAGCGCCCCGTTGACGACCGAGAACGGCACCGGCTTGCGCGCCTCGACGAGCTCCGCGAGGGTTCGCACTCTGCGATTGTCGCGAGGTACACGCGAACGGCCTGCCGAGCGCTCCACATCTTCCGTCGCCCAGGGATGCGCGCCGCCTCGATGGCCTATGCTCGAAGGTGCCGGATATCGATGATGGCCAGAGGCAACGACTGCTTCAGTACGGGCCGGATAATGGTCTCCTGAGTGTCCGCCGTTCGCGCAGTAATGAAGAGACCCCGCGTCTCTCCCGTCGCCGGACCACGTCTCGCTAATCTCACCTCCTGAAAAGAGCCGGTCGTTCGATCCTTCCGGTGCGAGCGCGGGCATGCTCGAGGAAATGGCGCGGCTGGCGAAGAAGCAAGATGACTCTCGAAATAACGGGAGTCGCTAAGCAGGACGCGATTTGAACCCGCAGCTTGCTGCGGATCGAGGCGACGAGCCTCGGTTCATTGGCGTACAGTGCGCGAGTCGCTTAGGATTCAGCAGCCGTCGTGAGATTCATCCGCCGGATCAGGTGTGTGTATCGCGCGTCCGCCCTTAGCCGATCGAACATCGGGTCAACTGCAAGCAACGCCAAGTACCAGAGTCGCTCTTCATAAGCGCGTTCGAGCCACTTGAACGCGAGATCGATCTCGCCCAGGCCGATATAAATCGTCGCTTGAGAAAAAGACGAGACATACCTCTTTTGCCGTGTCAGGTCATCTAACTCTCTGAGCACGTCTCGTGCCTCGCGTTTCATGCCGGACATCCCGTACGCGTAGCCCAGCAGACCCAAGATCTCGGGGCTATTAGCCGTCAGCTCTCCTGCCCTTTGAAACTCTGCGATGGCTTCCCTGTGCATTCCCGTTTGCACCAGAGTGACTCCGAGCATGACGTGGGCATCGGCGAAGTCCGGATTCAGATGGAGCGTTTCTCGGAACCGTTTGACCGCCGCGTCGTACTGGCGCGCTCTGTACAGCGCGAGCCCGACGTGCGAGTTTGCACGAAGCGAGACCGGATCGAGATCAAGCGCCTGTTGCGCCGCGTGAATGGCCTTCTCGTGGTGCCCCATCCATGAGAGATATTCTGAATACCACTCGTGTGCCGTGGCATAGCGTGGCTTAAGGTCGATGGCACGCAGGAAATGCTTCTCGGCTTCCGCCCATTCCCAATCGTACGATGCGATGATCGCGCCCAACGATGTATGGGCTTCGGCGACTTGGTCGTCCAGATCGACAGCTCTCAGCGCTGCCTCCTTGGCCTTCTGCTTTGCTTCCCGCATCGGCATTTCGCCGTAGCTGCCCAACAAATTGTAGGAGTCGGCCAACCCGGCAAAGGCGAGCGAGTAGCCGGGGTCGAGTCTGATCGCGCGCTGAAAGTCTTCGACCGCCCTTCTATAGCCTTCTGCCGTTCCGGTGTTCCAAAAATAGCGGCCCCGGACATAGACCGCGTATGCTTCCGGATTCTCGGTGTAGCGTTTGGTCAGTTGGTGTTGCTCTTCGCCGGTTAGCGTGAGTGCAAGCGCCTCGGCGACCCGCTGTGAGACACGGTCCTGTGCGGCGAAAATGTTTGTCCACTGCTCATCGAACTGATCTGCCCAGAGCTGCTGTCCGTCGCGGACCCTTCGTAGGCTGACGCTCACTCTTATCCGGTCCTGCACCCGCTGGATGTGACCGTCCAGTACTGATTCGACACGCAATGCCTCACCGGCCTTGACTGCGTCCTGAGCCAAGTCTGTGTAGCCGCGTACCGCACTGAGAGGGCGCACCGTGATCTGTCGCAGACCCCCGAGTTTCATGATCAGGCTGTCGGCCATCCCCAACTCAAGGGAGGCATCGCGGCCTTCGGCCACCAGCGGCCTGAACGGCAGCACCGCGATGGACGTAATCGCAGGCGAGCCAGCCGGCAGTCCTATTCGTGTGGTCCGGAAGTAGTAGCCAGTCGCGGTCAGCCCGGCCAGCATCACGCACACGAACAGGACCGGCAGAGGCAGTCGCGGACGCCGATTCGCAGGAACCTCGGTTTCACTGTCGCCAACAGCCTGCGCACCGGATGCCTCAACGCGGGCGCCAACCAGCGGCGGGGTCGTGACGGCAGGCAGCTCCTCGAGCTCCGTCGTGAACTGATTGCCAACTCTTGGAACGGTCTTGATGAATCGCGCGCCGTGAGCGCCATCACCCAAGGCTTCCCGAATTTCCCGAATCCGCTGGGCCAAGGTGTTCTCGACGACGTTCACGTCCGGCCAGACAGCCTCGAGCAGTTCGGCCTTGGTGAGGACCCGACCTCTGTTCTGGAGGAGGTGCAGCAGGAGCTCGAATGTCTTCGGCGGAAGATAAACGTCTTCGCCCGAGCGGAGCAGGCGGCGCTGGGACTCGTCCAGCACGAAATCGCCGAACCGAAATACTGAAAATTGCCCCATGAAAATCTGTGGCGGCCGCGCCTCCATCGTTTCGTCAGCGATCCGTCAGCGTGTCGTCAAGACATCGGCACCTGTCGGTCCAGATGATAGCGGAAACCGAGAGCCATCGAGGGCCGTTGGTCTTTCATCATTTGGATGACTGATTCGGAGGCACGCCATGACGTCACATCGGTTCGGGAAAAAACACCTGCTGCTGCTGACCGTGTTTGTGGGGTTTGGTACTCTCTCGTCGGCATCGGCCCAATCCGGACCGCAGTGGGCACCCGATTGCGCCGCCGGTCCCGGATTGTGTTTCGACCTGCCGATTAACGTCGGCCCGCTCCTTAATACAGCGAACTTCGAAGGTGGGCCATCCCTCTCGCAGGATGGTCTGACGCTACTTTTCGGCGCCGCACGCCCGAACAGCCTCGGCCAGCTCGATGAAGACATCTACACGGCGACGCGTGAGACGACGTCCCAACCGTTTGGCCCGCCCCGCAATCTGGGCGCCCCGGTCAACGCTCTCGGCTTCGGCGACTATTCCCCTGAGCTCTCGCGCGACGGGCTGACGTTGTATTTTTCCTCCAGCCGGCCCGGCGGGCTGGGACTGGCTGATTTGTACGTCACGACGCGCGAGTCGACCGATGATCCGTGGGAGCCCCCGCAGAATCTCGGCCCCACCGTCAACAGTCCGTACTTCGAGGGCCAGCCGAGCATCTCAGCAAACGGCAAAACACTCTACTGGGATTCGAACCGGCCGGACGGCCTGGGCGACTTCGATGTCTGGATGGCGACTCGGGAGGCGCTCTGCGAGTCCTTCGGACCAGCAGTCAACCTGGGCCCACCGGTGAACACTCCTGGACCCGACTTCGGCCCGGCAATCAGCCACAACGAACGACAGCTGTTCTTCTCGTCGGGCAGGCCGGGCAACGTTGGCCAGATCGACATCTGGGTGGTTGAACGTCGGAAGAACAAGAAAAGGGCAGATCCATGGGGCACTCCCATCAACGTCGATACGCTGAACTCGCCGTTCTTCCAAGCGATGCCGACACTTCGTGGCAATGGGAGGGAAGTGTGCTTCATGGCGTTTCGCCCCGACGGCTTCGGCGGACTCGACATCTGGTGTGCCGAGCGATTGCGCTGACAGGCGAATCAAGCTAAAGCTGCATCCTCCTCGCCCCAGGAGGGTCAGAGCCTGAACCGCCCGGACGTGATGACAGCGGTCGGCGACAGGTTGCCTACGCCGCCGGGCGCCAGAGCTGCAGATAATGTTGGTTGCGAGCCCCCGCAACCATCTGTCTGCGCGCGATGTCGCGAGTACGAGTTCGCGGCGACGCCGGCATCTGTCGCGGAGATCCTCGCGGACCGGGGGTTCGCCGCGCGATAGGCTGACGGCGTACGGAGGTTCGCGTCCGGACAGGCTCGCGCCCGACACCTCCATGCGTTCCACTCGGTGACGCCTTACTTGGGGCGTTGGTGCATGGAACGGAGCTGGCGCGCAGCGCGCTCGAAGACCATCCGCGATGATCGACTTGTACCGGAAGAAGGCGTTCTCCACGCGCGCCTGCCGATGGTAGCCAGACGCCGTGTGCACCGTCCGAATCGTGCGATCGCGAGCGGTCGACCGCGGTTTCCGTCGCGACACGGTGGCCGTCCTAGCTGGCGGAATGACGACCGTCGCGCCACGCGCACCCGCGACGTCGTAGATGGCGACCGTGTCGTAGGCCGCGTCCCCCGTGACGCTGGTGAGGCCACCGTCGACGGCTCTGATCAAGTCGATGACCGTCGTCGCGTCATCGATCGTCGCCTCCGTCAATGCGTGGGCGACGATCATCCCCGATCGGTCAACATCAAGATGGAGCTTCTTCCAGCCGCGCGTACTCTCGAATTCATTCTTTCAGTGTGGTCGCGGCGCATGGACGATCGAGCGAATCCCCGTCCGTGGACCTCTCAGACCGTCGATTCATGCACCAACGCCACACTTGTCTCGCCTTGCTTCTCAGGCTGGTCTTCCGGACGAGGTGAACTCGCCTCGCGTGCCAGTATCGCGGCGCGGAGATCAACTTTTCAGCAGGGACAGCGCAACCGGCGGGCCCTGCCGGCCCGCTACAGCACGTCGCTGATTGGGTAGACGTACACCAGGTACAAATAGAAGAACGCCAGAGACAGCGCGAGGATGATCACGCCCATCACCGACGAGTTCACGACGATGCCCTTCGCCGAGACCTCGAGCTGCGTGCCCAGCGTCAGGCTGGGCGGCGCAGACGGCTCGGCCGGTGCGGCCATGGGCCGAGCGGCCGCGCGCATCGCGCCGCGGAACTGCACGGCCGCGAAGTAGATCCCCGCGCCGACCAGCACCAGCACGATCACGAAGATCACGCGCGACGAGAGCAGCTGCCACTCGAACACGCGGCTGCGGTACGCGTAGCCGTTCGCACGGTACTCGTAGTACCGCTGCATCGCCTCGAGATACCGCTGCCGCGTCCCCGGATCGCCGAGCACGACGTTGCCCGGATCGGTCGGCATCGCGGTCGTGGCTGCCGTCGGCGGCTTTTCTTTCTCGGTGCCGCCGGGCAACGCCCCGTCGGGCGGGTGAGCGGCGGCCTGCGCGTCGGCAGCCGCCGTCGCCTGCCCCATGCGCGACTGCGCGCGCGCCGAGCCGCGCGTGCCGGCGACGATCGCGGCCGCGAGCAAGACGATCAGAGCCGCGGCGAGGCGACGCGTCATGGCTGGGCCAGCACGTCGAGCACCTGTATCCGATACTGGATCTGCCGGAACGGATCGGATCCGACGGCCTTGTTCTCCGCGCGATGAAACTGATCCAGTTGCGCGGCGTCCCTGTTAACCAGCACCGAGATCAGATCGAGGAGCTGCTGGTTGTGGTACTTCACCCAGTTCAGGCCGCGCGCCGGATCCTGCGGCAGCTCCGGCGGCGTGGGACTTGGCGCGTTCGCCGCAATGAACTGGTAGGGGTAGTACTGCGACGTGCCGTCAGGCTTAATGACGGTGACACCTGTCGCCATCTGCCGTCGTCGCGAGCCGTCGGGCATGACGTCCTCGACATACGGTGTCCCTTCCTCGTCGAAGCCGCGCTTGGACGCCGAGCCCGACTGCGGACGTGGCGGCGGAGGGCCGGAGATTCGGCCGCCGCCTTGAGGCGTCACGATCGTGCCGGACCGGCCGCCGCGCGCGACGCCGGGCGGCGCGCCCAGACGTCCGCCTCGTCCACGGGCGAGACGGCTCGCGGCGGCGGCGTTGTCGGTGGCCGCCTGCGTGCGCGTGTCCGGCGTCACGCAGACGTGATCGCCCTGACGGGCGTCGCGCCAGACGAAGCCTTGGCGACACGTGTCCGGGCCGTACGCGCCCCCGCCAGGCATCCGCCGCCGGGGCGCGAGCCGATTGTCGGTGGCCGCCTGCGTGCGCGTGTCCGGCGTCACGCAAACGTGATCGCCCGGAAAGGCCTCGCGCCAGACGAAGCCCGATGCGCACGTATCGGGACCGAAGTCCTGCGTGTGTGATGCAGCCGGAACGAGCAAGAGAAACAGGAGCGCGCGAGTAGTCAGCCTCATGATTTCCGGCCTCCGCGCGGACTCGGTAGCCGCGTGCAGCAGGGGCCGTGTCCGCGCCAATCGGTGCACGCGCAGGGACAACACGTCCGAGTGGAGAGAACAAAGAGGCTCGCCGCGAACGCCGCGATGGCGCCCGTTGTGCGACGCGAAATAGTCATGGCGTTCTCCGGGTGAAGGAGTCGGCGTTGCCGTCTGAAGCCGGAAGCGATTCCTTCTGGACGAAAAACACGAGCGACCCATCATGCCGCACGGACGCGATGGCGTCAGTCCCGATTCGTCTCCCTGTCCACCACGTCACCGGCGGTGTGCGCTTAGAATCGGCAAGAAGCAAGCCATTCAACGAGCTGGGCGAATCGCTTGGGAACTGCTGAAGACATGAAGGAATTCATGGGCGTGCGCCATGCGTGGGCCACGGTAAATGCGAGAGACATCCGGCGGTCACAACATGCGGTGCGCGCGAATCGCGATCTCGATACATCGTCTGGCACACGACGACTAACACGCGGGTTGCGAGCTGCAAGATGGAGTGTTCTCTTCTCAGATCGACTTTTCGATAGTCACAGTCGAACATCAATTGCTTTGACGTCTTAAGCGACGGTGACACTCGCGTTCCTGAGCGACGAAGCGACTTGATAGATCAAGAAGGTCGCTTCGAGAGCGGCGGCTCAACCGTGCCTTCGGGCAACTGAACGATCTCGGAGAGCGGTTAGTCGCAATTCGCACATCTGAAATACTCGGAAGGTGATCCTTCAACCACGAACTGCAGTACACTGCCCCGCCAAATCACGACGTTCGACCATGCCGATGTTGAGGCCGACATCAGCGTGGAAAGACACGACGTCGAAAAAATTCCAGCGGGCCCCTTCTTCGGCTGGTGGAACCGCGACCCGCGGTTAATTGCACTGGTCAGCGGTCAAGAGGAGGAATACGCGACGAACCAGCCCTTGTAGCGATCATCCCATCAATCTTCGAACCGGTGTGAAGGGAGGGCTGTAATGGCAGTAGCAGGCGCATCCGCCAGCAGTGTGTTCAATTCCGATGTCGGCACCATTGGCACGAGCTGGACATTCGAGAAGGTTCAGACATTCGCCACGCCACAGAACGTTCTCGCTGTGCCGTTGCTCCGGTATATCTCGGAAAGCGATGACGAGACGGTCACTGAGGCCTACGTCTCGCAGTTTACGGACAACGGAGTTTCCAAGAGCGGACACTTCATGGGTGTCGCAGCCGCGAAGTGCACCAAGATTACGTGGGCTCTTTACTGTGACCACAGCTTCAACAATCCGACGAAGTTGATCCTGTTCTTCGGTTAATCAGGAGGAGCACACATGGACACCACTCATCGCGCGATCGCCGTCATCTACGACCCGGCGACCGGCGACATCGTCCACGGGCATTACTGCGAAGCGGACTCGAACGAAGACCTTCCCAACAAGGAGACGCTCGAGCAGGCGGCGCTCGAGTATGCAAAACGCCACGCGAAGAAGGGCGTCGACTTGTCCAAGGCACGCGTCCTCAGCGTCGACGCGGCGTCATTCCGGATGAATCACAAATACCGTGTGGATCCGAAGCTGAAGAAGCTCATCGATGGGTGAAGAAGCTCACGCGTCGTGGGGGCCTAACCAGGCGATTGGTCGGGCCCTTTCGGCGAGCGTTTCTCCGTCCAAGAACTCCATGACCGGGTAATGGCTCGCCACCACCGGCGGATGCTTCCGCCGTCGTACGAGTGTGGACACGAGTCCTCTGGTGGACCCGTTCGGTCCCAGGACTCGGCCGACGTCTTACCATGGCGAACGAAACCATCACGGCATAGGCAACAAGTTGATTCAGCCACTCGCGCGAGTTGATGGACACGGTCCGGTTCGCCGACGCCGACGGATCGCCGGGCTGCTGAACTACTACTACCGTGCTGCGTAGACGTCGCCAGAGTTGTCGGACACTACGGGCAAACGGCTGAAATCACGACCCTAGTCCGTTACTCAACCATTACGCACTGCGGCACTGATACTGCTGGCCGAGGTCGTAATGGAGAATCAGGCTCATGGTTGACACACTGCACGACGATCACGGTAAGCCTTCAGACAATATGAGTCGTGGAGAGCAGGGCGATTCCGAACCGAAATCGCCGCCCCATGTAACTGCGGAAGAGGTCGAGCAAGACGTGGAGACAGAAGACCGCTTCGAAGCCAGTGACAATTGAGACTCTGCATTGCCATCGAATGCATTGAGGTTCCGGGAGGACTCGACGGCTGTTGACTCCTCCCCGCATGGTGCGACAGCGACGCTTCAGATGTGCGAGAGCTTGGTGCGGTGTATGTCCCGTGGGATCGAAAAGGGGTCAGTCGGGGCTCTCGGAACACGAGACCTGTCGCTCGGCGCGCCATGTGGTTTCCAATAGGCCCCCGGTCGGGGCTCCAGGAACGAATCGTTGTGTAATTGATCAGGGGTTTGATGTGTGCATGCGGTTCCGAAACGATGCGTCGGAATACCGGGCCGCCCGTGACGCCCTCCTCGCGAGCGAAATCGCATTGCGCTGCCACATGGAGGCGGTCGCCGCACAGCTTCGGGCTCTGCCGCCCGGAGGTGAAGTGCCCCAAGACTACGTATCCGACGTGGTTGGCGAAGGAGGCGCCGCGACGAGCGACCGATACCTTGTAACCGAGGCGTTCAGGTAGGTACGGTTCTGCACGGTTAGATAGGTCTGTTGGAGGAACGTCCAATGACGACACCAACAACGGGCTCGTGGCCCGGTCCGGCCTTCGCGAATGGCCGGGCCGTTTTCAACGTCAAGGACCCTGAGTTTGGCGCGAAAGGTGACGGCGTCACTGATGATAGCGCCGCGATCATGGCGGCGATCAACGCGGCGGCAGCTGCGGCGCTGCCCTACGACTTGCCGGGTGTACCGACGCAAAAGGCCTATCCAACCGTCGTGTTTCCGGCAGGAAATTACTTGCTGCTGGAAGACCAGCAATCCCTTCCAGGTGAGCTTTGAAGGCCTATCCTTCTTCGGCTTCCCCATCGGCCTGGAGCTGGGAGCCCCCCAATTACAATGTGGCCACCGCGAGCGCCCAGCTTGTCCGGACCAACTTCTACACCTGCGCGATCGGCCTTTCATACGGCTCGCGGTCCAGCACCCTCAGCCTGGACTACTGCAAGTTCGCCGCGAATACGAAGCACATCTACATCTCCAGGTGTGACCTTATTCACTTGAATCGGTGCCACTTCAACAGGTTCAGTCCGGCCGCCAACGGGGACACCGCAATCCATGTCGGGACCGGCCGGCTCCATGTCTACGGGAGCTCCTTCACACCTGGGCCTGTCCTAACGACCGAGAATGCGCGGATTGGTATCTACGACACGTTCTACGACGGCAGCGGCGGCGCCCACATCGGGCTGATTGCGCACGGCGTGAGAGCGGGGGACGAGAGTGGAGGACTCACGTTCGTCAACTACAACGCGGCTCCCGACACGACATATCCGCTGAACGCGACCACGAGAATTCTCATCCGCGATTCCCAGATGGGACCAGGCCAGGTCAACATCGCAAACCGGGCCCAATGTGTGGTGCGGCTCTGGCGAGCTCCGAATCACCTCGAGATCACCGGATGCCAGTGGTCCGCCGGCCTGGCGGTCGACTGGGCAACCGTCACCTTTCCGGACCCGTCGGTGCACACCGATGGCACGAACTCTCCCCTCGTCTACCGTGTCGAAGGAAACTGCGATAACGCGAACCCCGCAAGAACGCGGCACTGGATGCCTACGGCGTTCCAGGGTAAGGCGAATCTCCTCGGTGGCGTCCGTCGCGGAACTACCACGATCGCTCATCCCTCGGATCACGTCACCATCGATTTGGGTCTCCCCAGTGGCGCCGCCATCCGCCCAAAGGACATCGCAGTGACGCCCTTGTCCTCACAGGGCGCCGCATCTGCCTGGTGGGTCGATCAGATTGTCGATGATCATTTCGACATCCGCTTGAATGCTTCGCCCGGGGTTGATGGCAACGGAAGCCCGGTCGCCGTGAACTTCGCTTGGTCGGTCGATTTGGGCAGGTACTGATGTCGGGATTCAAAGCGCAAAGTGAGGTCGCTGCGCCTATTTATCCCGATCGCGCGCTTCATCCAGAGGGTGGTGATCCTGCGAATCAGTCATCGCGATGAGGCGAGGGCAAAGCCGCGACCTGTTGCAGCGGAAGCCGATCATTACAACACCCATCGACCTCACCGCAGCGTGGACCTCGCGCCGCCCAACGGACGACCGGCGCTTGAACACCAACTCGCCACGTCAAGGATGATCGTTAGGCGGCGTTACCGGCTCGTCGGGTTATTACGTGAGTATCAGTGCGCGGCGTAGGCCGACTTTGAATTTGTGCACCGTACAACGTTCGCGGCGCTCCAGCCAACTGGTGAGCACGACGAAAAAGAGCATCCATTGCAGAGCCGCGGCGTCAAACACGAGCGACAGCGTATATCACCGGCACAACACGTCGAACGAATGCTGAAACACTACGGCCGCAGTGCGACGATTTCCAGGTGGAGCACCGCGCGTGAACGAACCAAGAACCGCAGTGAGTAGAGCAGGGAAGCGACGACGGACACGAATGAGTCGAGCCTATTCGGAATGGTCTACAACCTCAATCGTCACAAGGCGTACCGCGTTTCTGGTAGCCACACCCACTATCATGGCGAACGGAATCATCAAGGACTTGGGAATGACCTGCTTCAGCCGCTCGGGCGAATGGACGGCCGAGGGCCGGTTCGTCGCCGCCAACGGATTGGTGGCATGTTGAACTATTACTACTGTGCTGCCGCGTAGGTGTCCAAACGTCTTGAACCGAGTTGTCAGACATTACGCGATCCGCGCGTTATAGACGTTCGGGGTCCGGAACGTGGTAACTGTGGAGATAGCAGTCGTCCAGTGACGCATCGTTATCGAGCTCCAGCACGTGGACGCTGGCCGTGATGTCCCCGAAGTGCCAGGACCGCACGGTGACGCCTTCCGTTTCGGATCCGCCGACTTTGAAGGCGCCGAAGCAATGACCGGTGAGCGACGAAAAGCAGAAGACCGCGTTGGGATCCGAGCGCGCGATGATCACGCGTCCGTGCTCGGTGAAGACGCCGCCCTGAATGCGATCGAGGTAGATCGGTCCCGGCGCGAGCACGATGTCGTCTTCCGGCCGCCGCTCCAGCGTATCGCGGTCGTACGCAAACAGTGTCGCGTGCTGCCCCTCGAAGATGTCGAACATGGATGTATAGAGCCGGCCGTTCAGCGGGTTGACGTCGCACCAGGGCAGACGGTTATCGGTAGTGGCTGCCGGCAGCCACTGGTGCGTTGAGAAATCGGTGGGCGTCTTCCAGACGCCGTACGGTTTCTGGACGGGCACGTAGATCCAGCCCCCGAAGCAGCCGGGAGCGCCGACGTGACCACCCATCTTGCCCTGGGCCACGTCGATTTTGGCCAGCAGTGTAGGACCGGGCCCGTACTTACGGATGCTCTTTGAGCCATTCGAGGCGAGGAACCAGGCTGCCCCGTCGGTCGTGATGCCCTGGGCCTCTTCAGAGTGTCCCGTATTCTCCGACGAGAAGGCCACGCCCACCTTCACCCACGAGCTTACGCCGGGATCGCTCATGCCACAGATCAGTGAGCCAATGGACCACCATCCTCGCCAGGCGGTGTCGCCCGCCTCCCACGCGGCAGTGTGAATCCCTCCCTCACCCCCGGTGTAGAACACGTCCAGCTTGTTCGGCGCGCGCGACACCGCACCGATCGGGGCGCCGGCCGCCGTGTGACCGCCCGCCACCGGCCACCAGCCGCGCCAGGCGGTGTCGCCGGATTGCCAGGCGGCCGTGGCGACGCTGCCGTCGGCACGCGTGACGAACACGTCGAGCTTGTCCTTCGAGCGCGAAACGACGCTGACGGCACTTTGGCGAGGCGCGCTGGCCGTGCCGATTGGCCACCATCCGCGCCAGGCCGTGTCGCCGGTCTGCCAGGCCGCCGTATAGATTCGGCCGTCGGACCCGACCACGAATACGTCGAGTTTGTCCGGGGACCGCGAGACCGCGGACACCGTGGATCGCGACTCTGTCTTGACGGCCCCGATCGGCCACCAGCCGCGCCATGCGGTATCGCCGGGCTGCCAGGCGGCGGTGTAGACGCGGCCGTCCAGCCCCACCACGAATACGTCGAGTTTCCCGGCTGAACGCGAGACTCCTCCCACCGGAGCGCCCGGAGCCGCCATTCCACCGGCGATATGCCACCAGCCGCGCCACGCCTGATCGCCGGGCTTCCACGCCGCCGTTCGAATTCGGCCGTCCCGGTCCGTCGCGAAGATGTCCAGCATGTCTGCCGACCGCGAGACTGCCGTGACCGGCGCATGCAACACGGTCACGAGATCGCCCACGGTCCACCAGCCGCGCCACTTCGAGTCGCCGGCTTGCCACGCGGCTGTATGCACGCGTCCGTCAGTTCCGACGACGAAGATATCGAGCTTGTCCTTCGACCGCGACACAACGGAGACCGGCGCGCACGGCGCCGCCTTCACGCCAGCAATCGGCCACCACCCACGCCACGCAGTATCCCCTGCTTCCCAGGCGGCAGTATAGATGACGCCGTCGCTGCCGACAGTGAAGACGTCAAGCTTATTCGGTGAACGACTCACCGCTGCCACTGGACCGATCCCACCAGCACCAGGGTTGTTACTCATAAAGTGACGACAGGAAACACCAGGAGGGTGCCAAAAAAAAGACGTCAAACGCGCCCCCGGCCACAGCGCAGATTGGCCACCCGATCACGCGCCGACTCACGCGCCGATTATGACTCGCGTCGATACCTTGTCAAGCGCGGGCAGTGGGTCAGTGTGGGTCAGTGTCGCCTCGTCGGATCGGAGAGGCATCGAGTTCGCCATGATCGCCAGAAATCGCCACTTTGGGCTCGGTGTACTCGGCGGTCAATGGCAAATTGAACCAGCACCCAGGCGCGAACAGTCCCGCGCGCGTCGCTACCTTCAACGAATTCGAAGTTCGGCGATGGATTTGATTCGAAGGCGTTACCTGCTGGCTGAGGACCTCGACAGCATCGTCGAGCGGGCGAAGAAGCACTGGACGTTCGCGACTCGGGAGGAGGACCGCGGTCTGCAGAGCGTCGATGACGGAGTGCTCGATCGAGCATGCTTGGAAAGCGTGCGCCTCTCTGTTTACTCACTCGTCACGGCGACCGACGCGTCACGCGGCAGGTCGCCAAAGCTGCAGATAATGTTGGTTGCGAGCCCCCGCAACCAATTTTACCGACTGCCTTTTTTATCGGCTGCCGCGTCGATGCGATCTCAACGCGCTGCACTTCGCGTGGACGCGGAGGACGAATGTCAGCCTTGTCAACTCCCTCATGGCTCACTTGACGCGCGGCGCCAACGACATCGTTAGCGGCGCACTCGAGATGCGTCCAATCCACACATGGTGAACAACAGCCTCGGGCGAAGGCGGCACGTCGTATACCGCCACGACCTCGATCAG
>Ga0114129_10007073_pt1 | contig 15972 bp, 11 predicted proteins | sample RhiMetdeltSRZDD1_FD_80071 | JGI IMG/M metagenome (GOLD analysis project Ga0114129, IMG submission 80071) | Populus rhizosphere microbial communities from Tennessee, USA - Rhizosphere MetaG P. deltoides SRZDD1 (version 2) (version 2) | ecosystem: Host-associated > Plants > Roots > Rhizosphere >... | reverse complement strand
CCGGGGACGGAATCGATCGGCTCGAGTCCGTACTGCTCGAGCACATGCCTGAAGCGGAACCTATTTACCCCGCCGATTTTCTAACCGATCAGCCCGAGCGTGCGCTTGCCGCGGAAATGGTGCGCGAGAAGGTCCTGTTGCATACCCGGGCGGAGCTGCCGTTTTCTACGGCTGTCGGTGTCGACCAGTTCGACGAGTCCACCAGGGACGAGTTGCTGAAGATCTACTGCACGATCTTCGTCGAGCAGGAATCGCAGAAGCCGATCGTCATCGGCCGCGGTGGCGAGATGATCAAGCGGATCGGCACAGAGGCGCGCCAGGATCTCGAGCGCTTCTTCGACACCAGGGTTTTTCTCGACCTGCGGGTCAAGGTTAATCCCGACTGGCGCAACGACGAGCGGACCCTGGACGAGCTCGGCGTCCCCCGTTCCCGTCCCAAAAAACGCCGCTGAGTGGGGTGAGACGCCGGCGATTGGGGTCAGACCCCGCGGATTGGGGTCAGACCCCACTTCGGGAACTTTTCGGCCGTTCCAACGGAATAGCAGTTGTCGACGTCGTTAACGGCACATGCACTCCGACGCGCCCCCCGATGACCAGTTGCTTGGCCGCATCGCCACCGGCGACGCCGACGCGTTCACGGCGCTGTTTCGCCGGCGTCAAGGGAATGTCTACCGGTTCGCGCTGCACATGACCGCGTCACCGGCGATTGCAGACGATGTGACCCAGGAGACGTTTCTGGCGGTGATGCGGGACGCCTGCCGGTTCGAGCCGGGACGCGCGACGGTGACGGCCTGGCTCTGCGGGATCGCGCGAAATCACGTTCGTCGGAGGCTCGAGCGCGACCGGCCCCTGCAGTCGCTCGACCTCGGCACGGACAATCCGGACATGGACGCACGGCTTGCTACCGACGACGATCCGCTGGGAGATCTGACCCGCGCCGAGCGGCTCGAGGCCTTGCGCGACGCGGTCCTGACGCTGCCGCTGCGCTATCGCGAGGCCGTAGTGCTCTGTGATCTCCAGGAATTGAGTTATGCCGATGCCGCTACGGCGATTGGATGTGCCGTGGGGACGGTGCGGTCGCGGCTGCATCGCGGACGGGCGCTCCTCACGAGAAAGTTGACCACGCCCTCGGAGAAGGAGAAGCCCCAACAGTCGGCTTCGGGCGTCAATCAGGCGCTGCGCATTGTCCGCAGCGCAAGGAATCTGGCATGAGCTGTGACGCGTTGCGCGAGGCGATCGTCGAGACCGGTCGCGGTCAGGAGGTCGGCGTTGGCACTGCGGCGGCGGTTGAAACACACGTCGCCCACTGCCGGGCGTGCGCTGTGCGTCTGGAGCGCGAACGAGAGTTGAGCGCCGGATTGCGAGCGCTGGCGAGTGACGCGTCGCGCAACCTGGGATCATCCGAGCTCGAACAGTCACTCATTGAAGCATTCCGCGAGCGTCAGCGGCCGGCGAGGCGGGCAGCCGTCAGGGCATGGATCCCGATGGCAGCGGCGGCGGTGCTGCTGGTTGGTGCTGGTTTGTGGCTGTCGAGGTCGGGTGCCGAGAATCGAACGGTTGAGCAGCCGCAGCTGGCTCGCACGGCACGTGATCCGTCGCCTGGGCCCATCACGCAAGCGAGTAAACCTGCGACTGTGCCCCTGCAATCGAGAGCTGATGCAGCGGTGACGAAAACCCGGCCGCATAGAAATCTGCGGCCTCGGCCGTCGCGGTTCGTTGCCGCCGAAGGCTTCGTGATGCTGCCCGCGGCCGCAAACCTGCCACCCTTCGAGAGCGGTGAGATCGTTCGAATGGAGCTTCCGGTGACGTCGCTGCCGGCGTACGGGTTGGAGATCGCGCACGACGCGCGCCGGCCGGCGGTCGAAGCAGACCTATTGGTGGGGCAAGACGGGCAGGCACGCGCCATTCGTCTCGTAAACAGCGCTCGACTTCAGCCGAATCAGTAACCGGACGTTGAGGAGTCAGATATGAAGCACATCACCGCAATCGCGATCGGCACGCTAACGCTGGTTGTCCCGGTAGCAGCACAGCAAGTGGTGCAGCCTATCGCTCCGAGCGAGCGAGCCGCCCTTGAAGTTGGACTGCAGCTCGAGCGCGCCCGCATCGGCGTGGAGTCCCGCTTCGTGAAAGGAGCGCCGTACTCAGCTGAAGCCGTCACCGAAACACTGCAGATCCTGGGAGACGGCAATCGCATCTCGCGAAAAAGCGTGACCCGCATCTATCGCGACAGCGAAGGGCGGACTCGGCGCGAGACCCTCAACACGAACGGGGAGGTCACAGCGATCAGCATTAGCGATCCGGTAGGGGAGTCGCAGTACACGCTGAATCCCGCAACGAAGACGGCGTACCGGAGCATGGTCATGGCATCAGGCCGGGGAGGATTCGCGGCCGGCAGAGTAGAGTCAGGCACGCCGCGCGTCGAACCCCGGTCCGTCGAAGCCGAGCGCAGGGCAGAGACAGAAAAGACGGCCGTAGCCGCCGCTGCTCCTGGACCTGGTGGGCGAGGCGGCCGGCGCGAAATGATTGTCTACCCGGCCGAAGTTCCGTCAGGCTCCACGATGATGCGGACTCCTGGAGGAGCCGAGGCAGTCACCGCAGATCTCGGCCAGCAGGTCATCGAAGGCGTGCTTGCGACCGGCACTCGTTCGACGACGGTAATTCCAGCCGGCATGATTGGTAACGACAAGCCTATCAACGTGGTGTCCGAGCAGTGGGTCTCCGAGGACCTGCAAGTCCTCGTGATGACGAAGCACAGCGATCCGCGGAGCGGCGACACCAACTACCGCCTCACGAACGTCGTCCAGGCCGAGCCCCACAAGTCGCTGTTCGAGGTGCCGCCGGATTACACCTTCAGGGAGTCCGTTATCCGCCGCCAGATCCCGCAAGAGCAATAGCTCCAGCGGATAGCGTGGCCCGGTCACGGCAGATCCTCTCTCTTCCCTGCCGCGGCCGAGATTCACGTACACGACGGGTGCTACACGACGGGTTCTACACGTTGGGTTCTACACGGCGGGTTCTACACGACGGGTTCTACGCGTTGGGTTCGACACGGCGGGTTCCATACGTCAGCGCGATCTACAGGGGATCTGCGTTGCGGCTAAACAGGTCACCAGCCGTCCCCATCCCGCTGCTCGTCGCCATCGTGCTCACACTGCATCATCTCGACGCCGTTGTAGACAACCCGTTTTGGCATGGGGGGGTGTAGAACCCGCCGAACCCAACGTGTAGAACCCGTCGTGTCGAACCCGTCGTGTCGAACCCGACGTGTAGAACCTGACGTGTCGAACCCAACGTGTAGAACCCAACGTGTAGAACCCAACGTGTAGAACCCGCCGCGTAGAACCCGCCGTGTAGAACCTGAAGTGTAGAACCCCCCGTAAGTCGTGTTACATTGGGCAGTTACTATGCCCCAGCGCAAGCTCGACGTCGTGCTCGATTCCGTCAAGCGCCTCCTGCGCATGGGTGCCATGGCGAACCTCGTCAATCTGCTTCAGAAGCAGTACCCGGCCGACCTCGCCCAGCTCCTGGCCGAGTTGCCGGACAAGGATCGCCAGTCCGTCTTTTCGCTACTCCTCGAACGGAATAGCCGTCTCGCGATGGAAGCCCTGAGCGAGTTGGGCCCGGAAGTCGGGGCGTCGCTCCTCGCCGGCCGGCCGCCGGAAGAAATCGTCAAGCTGACGCAGGAACTGCCGTCCGACGACGTGGCGTCGATCATCGATCACCTGCCTGAGGACTTAGCGTCGTCGGTGCTCGAGTTGATGCAGAAGAAGCCGGCCAGTGCGGACGTCGGCGAACTGCTCGAGTATCCGGAGAAGACCGCGGGCCGCATCATGAACCCGAAGGTCTTCGCGCTGTCGGAGGACCTGACGGCTGCCGAGGCGATCACCGCGCTGCAGGCATCGAGAGACGTCGAGATGGTTTTCTACCTCTACGTCATCGACGCCCGCCGGCATCTGGTCGGCGTCGTTTCGCTGCGGCGCCTGCTGCTGGTGCGGCCCGAGACGCCGCTGAAGCGGATCATGACGACTGATTTGATCAGCGTCCGCGTTGACATCAATCAGGAAGAAGTCGCCCGCCTGGTTGCCTCGTACAACCTCCTGGCGATTCCAGTCGTTGACGAAGAAAACAAGCTCGTCGGCGTCATTACGGTGGATGACGTAATCGACGTCATCAAGGACGAGGCGACTGAGGACGTCTACCGCCTGGCCGGTCTGGCCAGCGACGATCGCGTGTTCACCGCGCCAAGCGATTCGTTGAGGAAACGGCTCCCGTGGCTGGTGGTAAACCTCGCGACCGCGTTCATTGCAGCCTCCGTCGTGAAACTGTTTGAGGGCACCATTGGCGTCGTCACCTCGCTGGCCGTCTTCATGCCTGTTGTGGCCGGCATGGGAGGCAACGCGGCAACACAGACGCTGGCGGTCATCGTGCGCGGTATTGCTCTGGGCGAGCTGACGTGGCGCAACACCCGTAAGGCCCTGCTCAAGGAAGCCGCTGTCGGCATCGGCAACGGCGTCGTCTGTGGCATCGTCGGCGCCGGTGTGGTGTGGCTGATGCAGGGCAACCCGTTCCTCGGTGCCATTCTTGGGCTCGCGATGGTCATCAACATGTTCGTTGCGGCCATTGCCGGTACGCTGATACCGCTGGCGCTGCGCGCCCTGAAGGTCGATCCGGCTCTGGCATCATCGGTGTTCATCACGACGCTGACGGACGTTTTTGGATTTCTGTCGTTCCTCGGCCTGGGAGCCTTGTTCATCAAATATCTCGCCGTCGCAGGATAAAATGACTGTTTGGCGACTCACGACTGACTAACGACGAACGACGAGCGACTAACGACTTTTGCATGCCTGTGTACAAGTCAGACGCGCTGATCCTGCGCACCTACAAGCTTGGGGAGGCGGATCGGATTGTTGTCTTTCTGACGAGGGATCGGGGGAAGAAGCGCGGGGTGGCCAAGGGCGCCAGGCGTCCGCGGTCGCGGTATGTCGGGGCGCTCGAGCCGATGACGCGCGGTGAGGTGGCGTATTACGAGCGCGAACAGCGGGACCTGGTCAGGCTGAACTACGTCGATCCGGTTCGATCGCCGCTTGCGGCAACGGGTGACGCGCTCGGGTATGTTGGGTACTTCGCTGAGTTGATTGACGAGTGGGCGCCCGAAGCGCACGCCGACGAGCGGCTGTTTCGGCTTGGCGCGTCGATGATTGATGCGCTTGCCGGGGGCGCGCCGGTCGACAAGCTCGCGAGGTATTTCGAGTACTGGCTGCTGCGGTTGCAGGGCGTGTATCCCGCCCTCGCGTGTTTCGATTGCGCGGGCGTGCTCACAGCTGGTGCGCTGATGCCGCCGCGAGCGCACATGTTTGTGTGCCGGCGCTGTGCGCCATCGGGCGGCGGCACCGAGATGTCAGCGGCTGCGATCCGATTTCTCGCGCTAGCGGGCGCCACGGCGCCGGAGCGCTTGGAGCAACTGACTCTGTCGGTCTCGGCCTGCAGGGAACTGGAGACCGCGCACCGGCGGCTCATTAATCTGCATCTGGAGAAGGAGCTGAAATCCGCCAGGGTCTTGCGCGAAATGCGCCACGCCCGTTAAGTCGGTCCGCATGGTCACGCTGCAACAACTGATCTTCAAGCTGTCCGAGTTCTGGGCATCGCGTGGCTGCCTGCTTCAACAGCCGCACGACATCGAAATGGGCGCCGGCACGATGCATCCGGAGACGTTTCTTCGTGTGCTCGGGCCGGACCACTGGAACGTCGCCTACGTTCAGCCTTCGCGCCGGCCGGCCGACGGCCGTTTTGGCGAGAACCCGAACCGCCTGTTCAAGCACCAGCAATTCCAAGTCATTCTCAAGCCGGCGCCAGACGACGTGCAGCAGCTTTACCTGCAGAGTCTCGAGGCGTGCGGCATCGATTTGCGAACCCACGACGTGCGCTTCGAGGAAGACAACTGGGAATCGCCAACCCTCGGCGCCTGGGGGATCGGCTGGCAGGTGCTCTTCGACGGCCAGGAGATCACGCAGTTCACGTACTTTCAGCAGGCCGGCGGCATCGATCTGTCGCCCGTGTCAGTCGAGCTAACGTACGGCATCGAGCGGATCACGATGGCGCTGCAGGACGTCGACAACGTCTTCGATCTGGAATGGGCGCCCGGCGTGAAGTACCGCGACGTGCGGCACCGCGATGAAGTCGAGCAGTCGAAGTACGCGTTCGGCCGCGACATCGACATGCCGATCGCGGAACTGCACGCGTTGCACCGCAACCTGTTCGAGGAGTACTACCGGCTCGCGCAGACCCTGCTCCGGTCCGGCTTGGTCCTGCCGGCCCACGAGTACTGTCTGAAGTGCTCACACATGTTCAATCTGCTCGACGCGAGCGGCGGCATTGGCGTCACCGAGCGGATGGCCTACATCCTGCGCGTGCGGCAGCTGGCCGTGGCGATTGCGAAAGCGTGGGCGGGGATTGACGACCAGGACGGAGGGTTGCCCCGTGGCTGCTGAGCAGCGGCGCGAGCGAGGGCGAGCGCTGGCAGGCGCTGGGGGTGGGGCCCCAGCGCAAAAGGAAAAGAATGGATAGGGAGCTCCTCATCGAAGTCGGCCTCGAGGAAATCCCAGCCGCCTGGATGCCGAACTTGAACCGGCACCTCAAGGATCGGCTCGAGGCGCGACTGAAAGAATTCCGGATTGCTCCCGGCGCCGCGATCGAGACTTTCAGTACGCCCCGTCGTCTGACGGCGCGCGTGGCAGGGATCGCCGAGCGTCAGGAGGACCTCGATGAAACGATCACCGGTCCTCCGGTCTCGGCTGCCGTTGGTAAGGATGGCCAGCCAACGCCGGCGGGCCTGGGATTTGCGAAGAAGCAGGGCGTCTCCTTCGAACAACTGACGCGAGCGCAGACGCCCAAGGGCGAATACCTCGCGTTTCAGAAGCACGTGCGCGGCCGGAGTGCCGTGGACACGCTGCCCGATATCCTCGCTGGCGTTTTGCGCGATCTTCCGTTCCCCAAGCAGATGCACTGGGACGCTCGGCTGGACGACGGCAAGGGCGAGTTGTTATTCGGCCGGCCGATTCGCTGGCTGCTGTTTCTGTACGGCGGTCGAGTGGTGCCGTTCACGATTGCTCGATCGCCGCTGGCCAGCAGCTCGCAAGTGCAGGATGTCGAATCTGGCGCCGTCACCTACGGGCATCGCTTCCTCGCGACCAGTGGCCGCGCCGGGCGCTCGATCAAAGTCCGCAGCTTCGACGAGTATCAGGCCAAGTTGTCGGAGCACTTCGTTGTCCTCGATCACGACGAGCGGCGAGACCGGATTGCGAGGGAACTCGAGAATCACGCGCGGCGACTCGGCGGACGCGTCCAGCTCAAGGAACACGCAGGTCTCCTCGAGGAGGTTGCGGATCTCGTCGAGTACCCGTCCGTGATTGCCGGCTTCTTCGACGCAGGATTCCTCGTGCTCCCGGAAGAAGTGCTGGCGACGACGCTCGTGCACCATCAGCACTGGTTCCCCGTCGTCACGGATCAAGGAAACCTGAAGGAAGCATTTCTGGCGGTCGTCAACACTCAGCCGACGAACGAGCGTTTGATCGCCAAGAATGCCGAGCGCGTCGTCGCGGCGCGGCTGAGGGATGCGCGGTTCTTCTGGGAGTCGGACCGAAAGCACACCCTGGAATCCCGTCTCGATCGCCTGCACACGGTCGTCTTTCACAAGAAGCTTGGCAGCTATCGCGATAAGGCGGAGCGCATCGAGAAGCTCGCGGGCTGGATTGCGTCGGAAGCGCTCGGCGGGCCGGCGATCGCTGCTGCGGCATCGCAGGCAGCCAGATTAGCGAAGGCCGATCTGACGAGCGACATGGTGTTCGAGTTCCCTGAGTTGCAGGGAACGATGGGCGGCATCTACGCGCGCGAGGAAGGGCTGCCCGAGCAGGTGTGGAAGGCCATCTACCATCACTACCTGCCGATCGGCGTGGAAGCCGACGCGCCGCCGACGAAAGCACACCTTGGGCAGGCGGCGGTGGTATGGGCGGCCGTCTCGCTGGCCGACAAGCTCGACACGGTCGTGGGCCTGGCCAATGCCGGTGAGAAAGCGACGGGCTCGCGCGATCCGTTCGGCCTTCGTCGTCAGATGCATGGCGTCGTTCGGATTCTGATGGACTTGCCCGAGCTGGCTGAGGTCGATCGCGAGATCGGCTTGAGAGATCTCGTGGCTGCTGCGAACAAGCCCTTCGAAGGTGGAGGCGGAACGTCCGTCGAGGACGAGGTGCTGACGTTTGCGCAGGAGCGCGTCCGCTACGCGCTCGAGCAACGCGGCAACCCGACTGAAGTCGTGCGCGGCGCAACTGCCGCGCCAGGCGATGTCCGTCCGCTGCGCGCGCGCCGCATTGCGGCCGCATTGCAGCGCATGAGGACGTCGGAAGACTTCCAGGCGCTCGCCGTGCTCTTCAAGCGCGTCAAGAACATCGCGCGCGAGCTCAAGTCCAATGCGCCTCTCGACCGCGGGGCTTTGACGGAACCAGCGGAGCAGGCGCTGCTGGCTGAGCTCGACGCACGGCGACCGAAGATCGCTGAGGCAGCGCAGAAGGCAGACTATCGGCAGGCCTTCACCGAGATCGCGGCGCTGCGGCCGGTCGTCGATCGATTCTTCACGGAGGTGTTCGTCATGGCGGACGACGAGCGGCTTCGCACGGCGCGGCTGCGCCTGATGGCGGATTTGCGCGACCTGATTCTCGAACTCGCAGACATTTCGGAAATCGTTCCTCAAACGGAGTAAAGCAGTCGAATGGCTAAGAAGCTCGCTCGCAAGGCATCGAAGTCGAACGCCCGCAGGGCATCATCGAAAACGTCCGGGTCCCGAAGCCCGAAATCCGGATCCCAGAAATACGTCTACCTGTTCGGCCGCAAAACGGATGGCAACGGTTCGATGAAGCCGCTGCTCGGGGGCAAGGGCGCCAACCTTGCCGAGATGTGCCGTATCGGGCTGCCCGTGCCGCCGGGATTCACGATCAGCACTGACGTCTGCACCTTCTACTACGCGAACAAGCGTTCGTATCCGCCTGCGCTGCGCGCGCAGATGGAAGCCGGCGTTGCCTCGATCGAGCAGCAGACCGGCAAGAGGTTCGGCGACCTGAAGAATCCGCTGCTGGTCTCGGTCCGTTCGGGCGCGCGTGATTCGATGCCGGGCATGATGGACACGATCCTCAACCTCGGTCTCAACAATCAGACGGTCGAGGCGCTGGCGACGAAGACCAACAACCCGCGGTTTGCATGGGACTGCTACCGCCGCTTCGTGCAGATGTACGGCGATGTCGTCCTTGGCGTGCAGAAGCGTCCCGATGAAGATCACGAGCCGTTTGAAACCGTGATCGAACGCCTGAAGCACGATCGGTATCACCACGACGTCGAGGACACGAAGCTGACCGTCGACGATCTGAAGGAGCTGGTGAAGCGGTTCAAGGCGCTCGTGAAGGAGCGCGCTGGCAAGCAGTTTCCGGATTCGCCGTGGGATCAGCTGATGGGCGCCGTCGGCGCGGTGTTCGGATCGTGGATGAACGATCGCGCGATTGTCTATCGGCGCAAGTACAACATCCCGACTGAATGGGGCACCGCGGTCAACGTCCAGGCAATGGTGTACGGCAATACCGGCGACCAGTCGGGATCGGGTGTGGCGTTCACGCGCAACCCGGCGAACGGCGTCAAGGAGTTCTACGGCGAGTTCCTCATCAACGCCCAGGGCGAGGACGTCGTCGCCGGAGTACGGACGCCCGAACCGGTTGCCGAGTTGAAGAAAGAAATGCCAAAGGCCTACGCCGAACTGGAGCGCATCCGCCAGACGCTCGAGAAGCACTTCAAGGACGTCCAGGACTTCGAGTTCACGATCGAGGACGGCGTCGTCTACATGCTGCAGACGCGCAACGGCAAGCGCACGGCGATGGCGGCGCTCAAGTTCTCGATGGACATGTACAAGGAGAAGCTGATCGACTGGAAGACGGCGGTGATGCGGAATCCCGCGGATCAGCTCGACCAGCTACTCGCACCGGTGTTCGACACCGCGGAAGTTGCCAAGGCCAAGGCGATCGCCACAGGACTTCCCGCTGGTCCCGGTGCGGCATCCGGTCAGATTTATCTGAACGCCGATCGCGCCGTCGTGGCGGCGGATCGTGGTGAAAAGGTTCTGCTCGTGCGCGTGGAAACGTCGCCGGAAGATCTCCGCGGGATGATCGCCGCGGAAGGCATCCTCACGGCGCGCGGCGGCGTGTCATCACACGCGGCGCTCGTGGCACGGCAGATGGGCAAGGTGTGCGTCTGCGGCGCCGCGGCGGTCGAAGTCGACTATCAGGCGCGGACTGTGACCGTGGACGGCAAGACTTACAAAGAAGGCGACTGGATGTCGATCGACGGCACCGCTGGCAAGGTCTTCGCCGGACAGGTCAAGACCGCGCCATCGGAGATCGTCGCCGGCCTGATCGATGGCAACGAGACGGCCAAGAAGACCGAGAAGTTCAAGCACTTCCAGCAGCTCATGAAGTGGTGCTCCGACGCGTCGCGGATGAGCGTCCGCACCAACGCAGATACGCCCGAGCAGACGGAGAACGCCGTGGCGTTTGGCGCTGTGGGCATCGGGCTCACGCGGACGGAGCACATGTTCTTCGAGGGTGACCGCATCGACGCGATGCGCGAGATGATCCTCGCGGAGACGGTCGAGGCACGCAAGGCTGCGCTCGCCAAACTGCTGCCGTATCAGCGCGAGGACTTCGCCGGTATTTTCCGCGCGTTGAAGGGCTATCCCGCGACGATTCGCTTCCTCGACCCACCGCTCCACGAATTCCTGCCGCACACCAAAGAGCAGCAGGAGGAGCTGGCGAAGAAGATGGGCGTGCCGGCGGCACGCATTCAGCAGCGCGTCTCGCAGTTGCACGAGTTCAACCCGATGCTCGGCTTCCGCGGTTGCCGTCTCGGCATTGGCTATCCCGAGATTTCGGCAATGCAGGCACGCGCCGTTTTCGAAGCTGCGGCGGAAGTCCAGAAGGAAGGCATCAAGGTCCGGCCCGAGATTATGATCCCGCTCGTCGGGTTCAAGAAGGAGCTCGATCTGCAGATTGACGTGGTGCACCAAGCGGCCAAGGAGGTCGAGAAGGAGCAGCGCGTCAAGTTGAACTACATGGTCGGCACGATGATCGAAGTGCCGCGTGGTGCGCTGACCGCCGACGAGATCGCCCAGTCCGCCGAGTTTTTCAGCTTCGGCACCAACGATCTCACCCAGACCGGCCTCGGCATGTCGCGCGACGACTCGGGATCGTTCCTGCCGCAGTATCAGGAGCTGGAGATCGTCACGAAGAACCCGTTTGCGACGATCGATTCCAGCGGCGTCGGTCAACTCGTCGCGATCGCGGTGGAGAAGGGCCGCGCCTCACGTCCGAACATCAAGCTCGGCATCTGCGGCGAGCACGGTGGAGATCCGGCGTCGATCCGGTTCTTTGAAAAGGTCGGCTTGGACTACGTCAGCTGCTCCCCCTACCGCGTACCGGTAGCGCGCCTCGCGGCGGCGCAGGCGGCGCTGCAAGTCAAGGGTGGGGATTGATCAAGGTCTACAAACACGAGCACGGATCCACCCAGGTCGTCGACCGGGTGGATCCGGCCTGGCTGCAGCCAGACAGCCACGTGTGGGTGTGGGTGGACCTTTCGGCTCCCGACGCGGAAGAAGCAAAAATCCTGCAGGACGTTTTTCATTTTCACGAACTGGCGATCGAGGACGCGATCGCGGAGATTCATCACCCCAAGGTCGAATCGTACGGCGATTACCTGTATCTGATCCTGCACGGCATCGACTTCAAGGCCCGGGAACACGCGTTCCGGACGCAGGAAGTCGACTTCTTCCTCGGCCAGCACTACCTCGTCACGTTTCACAACGGCATGTCCAGGTCGATCGGCCGGATTGGCGAGATCTGCAGCCGCAATGAGCGAGTGCTGGGCGAAGGCCCGGCGTCGCTCCTTCATCGGATCGTCGACACGATGGTCGACAATTATCGGCCCGAAGTGGACAAGCTCGCCGATCGTCTGGATGCGCTGGAGAAAGAAGTGTTTCAGCGGCCGAAGGAATCGGTCGTCAAGCGGATTCTCGACTTCAAGCGCGACATAGCGTCACTGCGGCGTGTCGTCCAGCCGCAGCGTGACGTCGTCGGGCGACTCGCGCGCCGGGAGTTTAGTCAGATCTCTGAGCCGATCTCATACAAGTTCCGCGACGTGCACGATCACCTCGTCCGTCTGGCGGACGAAGCGATGTTCTTTCAGGACCGCATTTCCAGCCTGCTCGACGCGCATCTCTCGAACGTGTCGAACCAGTTGAACGGAATCATGAAGGTGCTGACCATCATCTCCACGATCTTCATGCCCTTGACCGTCCTCACCGGACTGTACGGAATGAACGTCGGCCTGCCGCACTTGCCGGGTGGCAACGCCGCGCAGTTCTGGTGGATTCTTGGGATCATGGTCAGTGTCGCGGTCGTGATGCTCTACTTCTTCCGAACGAAACGGTGGCTGTGAGCCGGATCCGTCGTCTTCCTCTCCATCTTGCCAACCAGATCGCCGCGGGCGAGGTCGTGGAGCGCCCCGCCTCAGTGGTCAAAGAACTGGTCGAGAATGCGATTGACGCTCAGGCCAGGCGAATCGTCGTCGCCGTCGAACTCGGCGGCAAGAAGTCGATCCGCGTCGAGGACGACGGGGATGGGATGGATGCGGAGGACGCAAGGCTGGCGATCGAACGCCATGCCACGAGCAAGATCGCCGCGCCAGAGGACCTCGCCGCGATCCTGACGCTCGGCTTCAGGGGGGAGGCGCTTCCGAGCATCGCGTCAGTCTCGCATTTCACGATCCGTACGCGCGCGAAAGGCAGCGCCACAGGAACGGAGATTCGCATCAACGGCGGTACCGTTGCGTCCGAACGTGAAGTCGGAGCGCCGGAAGGCACGACCATCGAGGTCAGCGATCTCTTCTACAACCTGCCGGCTCGCCGGAAGTTCCTGAAGTCGGACACCGCAGAAGCGACTCAGATCTCACGCCTTTTGACGCAGATGGCGCTTGGATATCCCGAAGTCGGGTTCTGGTTGACCAGCGGTGGACGGAAGTTGATTGAGTGCCCGCCGGCGCCCGGGTTGAGAGAGCGATTCTTTCAGTTGTTCGGCGAACGTCCCGACTTGATCGAGGTGCGGAAAGAAGCAGGCGGCCTCGCGATTCATGGGTATGTGGCAGCACTCGGCGATCAAGGGCCAGTGCGTGGCCCTCAGAACGTGTTCGTGAACCGGCGCATCGTGAAGGATCGAACCATCGCGCACGCGATCGGCGACGCCTATAGCGTCGCGACGATCAAGGAGCGCAGCCCCGAGGTCCACCTGTTCCTGCAGATAGCGCCGGATCGCGTCGACGTCAACGTCCATCCCACCAAAGCGGAAGTGCGCTTCCTGGAGCAATCGCTCGTGCATGAAGTGCTGCGGCGCGCGCTGGCCGATGCGCTTGGGCAGGGCAGAGCACCGGAACTGCAGTTCACACCGTTCGCTCCTCGTCCCGAGGAGCCGCGCGCCGTCAGCATTCCGGGCGTTCTGGCCGGCGCGACCATTGGCAGTCGCTGGGTTCCAGAAGTGCTCGCCCGGCAGGAACCTGACACATCAGTGTCGAGTTCCTCACGCGATGTCGCGGCGCCTGTTCAGCAAATGCCGGCCGAGATCAGACCGATGATTCCGCTCGGCCAGTTCCGCGACACGTTCATCATTGCCGTGGACGACGAGGGCGTTGCGATCGTCGATCAGCACGTCGCGCACGAACGGATCCTGTTCGAGCGCGTCATGGAGAAACTGACCACCGGTCGGCTCGAGAGTCAGCGGCTGCTGACGCCAATCCTGATTGAGATGTCACCGGCGCAACGCCAGTCGCTGTCGCAACACCGATCGACGTGGGAGCGGTTTGGGCTGGAGATCGAGGACTTCGGAGGAGATAGCCTCCGGCTCTCGGCTGTGCCCGCCATCCTCGAACCAGCCGAGTGCGAGGCCGCGGTTCGCGCGCTGGCTGAGGATTTGGAAGGTCTCGACCGAGGATCTGGCGTCGAGGCGGCGCTGCGCCGGATCGCCGCGACGATGGCGTGCCATGCGGCGGTCAAGGCGAACTATCCGCTCACGCTCGAAAAGATGCGGTTCATTCTCGAAGAGCTTCGCCGCACCGCCTATTCGTCCGTCTGCCCACACGGCAGGCCGGTGGTGCTGCGCCTGTCGCGGCGAGAGATCGAGAAGAATTTCCAACGAATCTAGAGGCGCCAGCCTCAGCGAGGCTTGTTCAGGAATCGCGCCGCCGCCGCAAATCCACCAGCATCCCCGTCAGTTCCTCCTCCGGGAGCTCTGAGCTCCTCACGAACGCCGCGGCCCGCCTTTTCGACGCCGGTTGCAGAATCCACGCCTTCTCAAAAAGCTCGAAGTAGCTCGGCAGCCTGTCGTCAACGTACTCGCTGCACGACGTCACCTTGAACGTGATGCGGACGGCGTGCACGACGCCAGCATTACATTGGACGATCTCCTCGTCGAGCGTGCGGCCGCGGATGATTGTCGAATGGCGGCACGTGTGGCACAGGCTGCATTCACCGTGTGCCGGCGTGCCGTCGTAAACCTTGACGCGCATCTGGTTGTCTCCTGGCTGTGGACATTGCACGCGACCTGCCAGAGGTCGCTCGTGCCGTTTCCTGCGGTTTCTCACGCGCGTATTCAAAGTGGCCGTCGAGACATCGCGGTTTCTGCACTTCGCGCCTGTTTGGACCGCGCAGTAATAGCCCTATCAAAACTTTCGAAAGGCGATTGACCGCACCCGTGCGCTACACTCCCCGCCTATGTGCACCGCTTCTCGAGCCGCTCTCGCCGTTCTATTCACGTTAGCGGTCAGCACCACAGTTCGAGCGCAGCAAATCACGGCCGCCGGCCAGCCGGCCCAGCTGGATATCCGCGCCGCCGGCGACACCAGCATCCGTGTGACGCTGAAGCCACGAAGTTTTGATCGCGAGTTCCCGGTCAACCCCGCGATCGTCGATCGCAAGTACAGCGCGCCCGCGCTCAGCGTTCGCGAGCTGTCGAAGCCGGTACAGCGCAAGATAGGCAGCCTCCTTGTCGACGTGCGGCCGAATCCATTGACGCTAACCGTCCAGACTTCCGCTGGTGCCGTTGTGCAGGAGGTTGTGTTCGAGCCTGACGGCAGCCTGTCGTTCACGCTCGATGCGCATCCCGTCCTCGGAATGGGAGAGGGTGGCCCCCGGCCGGACAAGGCCCGACCCTGGCGCGAGCAACCGGTGCAGTTCGATCGCCGCGGTGCGCTCGATACGATGGAGCCGCGCTGGCAGAGCGACATGTACGGCTCGCGGAATCCAGTTGCGATGCTCCTCGGAACCGGCGGGTGGGGCCTGTTCGTGGCGGCGCCATGGGTGCATGTGGATCTGCGAAAGACCGATCGCGGCCTGTTCCTGCCGTGGAAACCGACCGGGACCGAGCAACCCCAGACGCAGCAGAATCAACAGCAGAACGCTGGAAAAGGCGTGCCGCCGGCCGACGCGTACGTTCCGGGCCTCTACGACTTCTTCGTCTTCGATGCGCGCGATCCCGTCAGGGCTCTCAAAGATTTCTCGACCATCACCGGTCCGGCTGTCATGCCGCCGAAGTGGGCGCTTGGCTACATGCAGTCGCATCGAACCTTGGACGACGAGAAGCAGATGCTCGGTATCATCGACACGTTCCGGTCGAAGAGCATTCCGCTCGATGCCGTCATCTATTTAGGGACCGGGTTTTCGCCGCGCGGCTGGAACACGCGCCAGCCATCGTTCGATTTCAATCCCGACGTCTTCACGCGCGATCCGAAAGACGTGCTGGCCGACATGCACGCGCGCAACGTGAAGGTCGTGGTTCACATGGTGCCGTGGGATCGTGACAAGCTGCCGACCCTGCACGGCACGAACCCACCCACCACTGG
>Ga0114129_10007072_pt1 | contig 15972 bp, 12 predicted proteins | sample RhiMetdeltSRZDD1_FD_80071 | JGI IMG/M metagenome (GOLD analysis project Ga0114129, IMG submission 80071) | Populus rhizosphere microbial communities from Tennessee, USA - Rhizosphere MetaG P. deltoides SRZDD1 (version 2) (version 2) | ecosystem: Host-associated > Plants > Roots > Rhizosphere >... | reverse complement strand
CTGCTCCAACTTGAAAAAGAACCGAACCATGCCGAGTTGATCAATCAACTCTTTCGGACCGCGCACACGCTGAAAGGATCGGCCTATACCGTTGGTTTTCAATCGATCGGAGATCTCACCCATTACATCGAAGACTTCATGGGCGCCGTGCGGGAAGGACGTGTCAAAGTCCTTCCCGGTCATGCCGATATGCTGCTGAAGGCGATCGATGTGGTCCGGCTGCTATTGCGCCGTGATCCGGCGTTGACCGAAACGATCCGACAGCGGTTTGGCGTGGCCATGCAGGGATTGAAACAGCTGGAGCAGCCCTCGGCCATGGGAGTGATGGCGGAAGCGCCGAGCCAGCAGCCTGTGCAGCCGGCGGCCAGTGAACAGCGCGACCAGTCAGAAGCTGATCCGAGTAAGGCGGTAGATAGCAAAGGTAAAGAGAGTGGGGCCGAGGATCGCGAAGTCATCCGCGTCAGCCGCGATCGGTTGGAGCGGTTGCTCAACCTGGTCGGTGAGTTGGTCATCGGTCGTGGACGGCTCGAGCAGCGCTTGCGGGTCTTAGAGCAATTGTCGCAACAGGTATTGGCTTGTAAGGTCCGGATGATGGATGCCGTCCATTCATTTGAGGAGAAACACACCTTTACCCTTCCCTCCACCAGTGCCGGATCGGAGGATCCCGGGACGCGGGCCGGAGCGGCCGCCTTTCCTGGTATCAGCGATTTCGGCACCCTCGAATTCGACAAATACGACGACTTCAACATTTTGGCCCGCCGTATCAGCGAGGTGACAGCCGATATTTCGGAGTCCATGTCGCAATTAAGCGGATCGATTCGCCGCTCACACGAGGACATGAGCCATTTACAGCAGTTAACGCTGGGCATGAGAGACGAGATCGCGCGCGCCCGCATGGTGCCGATCGGAACACCCTTTACCCGCTTCCGCCGCGCCACCCGTGAAATGGCCCGAGCGACGGGAAAAGAGGTGACCCTGGTCACGTCGGGCGAACATACGGAAGTCGATACCGGGGTAGTCGAGCGGTTGGTCGATCCCCTCGTGCACTTGGTCAGGAACGCTGTATTTCACGGCATTGAACCGGCGGCCACGCGCGTTGCCCAAGGTAAGCCGGCAGCGGGCACGATTTACCTGCATGCTTCGCATCGTGGCAACGCGGTGTTGATCGAAGTTGAAGACGACGGAGCCGGATTGGATATTGGAAAAATTCGGGCTAAAGCGGTTGAGCGCGGACTGGTGCGTGCCGACGTGGCCAAAAACTTGTCTGAAGCTGAGGCCATCAAGTTTATCTTTATGCCGGGGTTTTCGACGGCCGCTCAGGTTGGCGACCAAGCCGGACGGGGCGTCGGCATGGACGTCGTGAGGCGTGTGATCGAAAGCATGAACGGGCACATCGATGTCGAGTCGATCCGAGGGGTGGGAACCAAGTTCACCCTCCACCTGCCGCTGACGTTGCTCATTGCTACGGCGTTGATGGTCCGTGCGGGAAACGAGCAGTACGGAATTCCGTTGCCGAGCGTCCGCGAGGTGACGATGTTGACCGGCAGTTCGCTGCAGCAGTTGGGTGACCGCGCGGTCATCCAGCTCGGAGATGAGGCGATCGAGGTCCAGCCGCTCCAACGGTTGCTCGTCCGAGGATCCGTCGGTTCAATTGAAATCGGCAAACCGGTCGTCATCGTCCGGACCGGTGTGGGCCCGATCGGTCTTGCCGTCGATGAACTGTTAGGCCGTCAGGAAATCGTCATCAAGCCCATCGGCTCTCTAAAGTCATTGGCCCACTCCAGTTTCGGCGGAGCCACCATCGATCCGGAGGGACGCGTAGTGCTGGTGCTCGATCCTGCTCGTTTGGTCTCCGGCGGGACCAAGACCGCGGACGCTCTCGAAACAGCTGGGCAAGCGCCGTCGGTCGGCGAACCGGAGACGCCGTACGAGGAAGCAGCGAAGCAGTTGGGAGGAGACAAAAAGATCCTGCTCATCGATGATTCGCTGAGCATTCGCAAGTTCGTCGGACGCATGCTGGAAACCGCGGGCTATGACGTCGACACGGCAGTGGATGGCGAAGAGGGACTCAGGAAAGCCTCCGCCCAGAACTACCGCGTGATTCTGACGGATCTTGAAATGCCGAAGTTGAACGGATATGAGGTGATTCAGGCCCTACGGAGCAGGCCTCAAACGCAGCAGACGCCGATCATAGTGATGACCACCAGGGCGGGCGACAAGCACCGTCAAATGGCCATCAATATCGGTGCCAGCTCTTATATCGCAAAACCGGTTGAAGAACGTGCACTCATTCAAGAATTGGAACGCTGGATCGGACAGGAGGCCTCAGTGCGGAAAGCCTAGCCGGCACCGGTCCCCGGCCAGACCCTTGTCTCGCGTTTTTAACGAAAGATTCAATTTCCATGAGCCTTAGAGGTCATTATAAGGCCGCCGCAGCCAACGTGCAGGCGGCCAATTTTTTGGTCATACGGTATGGTGCGCGCTACTGCGCCTTACCTTCCGACGGGGTGCGCGGGGTCCTGACCAAAGAAGAGGCCGGCGAGGGACGGACCGTGACATGGGTCGGGGCCACTTATCAGGACGTCGATCTTGCCGGCCTGCTGTCTACGGCGTTGGATACGACCAGCTCCGATATGCGGACAGTGCTCTTTTCCAGCGGCCATTCGCGCGGCGCCATTCGTGTCGATGAGGTGATTGGATTAATCGATGTGGACCGGGAACAGTGCCGGCCCCTCCCACCGCATTTTCGGCGGGAGGAAAGGACCTGGGTAACCGGCATGATTGTCTATCGAGATCAGTTGGTACTGGTGCTGAATCCGGAATGGGTGTTAGGAGAACTCGGTGAAGTGGTGACGGTCGGCGCAGGGGATACAGAAAGGCGCGCGATCACCGGCGGAATTCGGTAAGCCATGCTCAGAGCCGCACGTCAACAGGGGCAAGCAGTTGCCAAGAAGCAATCGTGGAATGTCGTTATATTTTCCATCGGTGGCATGAAGCTGGCGGCAAGAACAGAGGACGTCGGCGGGGTGACGCCGTGGGGAAAAGAAATACCAGTGCCCAGCCGCACGCCCTTTGTCGATTCTCTGGTAAAGCGCGACAAAGACGTCATGCCGGTATACGATCTGGCATCACGCCTGCGTCGCGCCCTCCATGAAGACTCGAGGCTCTGTTTAGTGGCTCGTCATGTCGATGGGCCGATGGCCGTTTGCATCGATGCGGATATTCCCTCACTTCATACCGTCGATGCGGCGCAGATCAGACAAAGCCGCAGACTAGACATCGAAACCTTGGGCAGTTTCGAGCGCGATGGAGAGGACATCGAGATCGTGGCGCTCCACCGATTGGGAAGGCATTGAAAAGAGGACTTGCGGCGGTGACGGGCCAGTCTAAAGGAATCCTGACATGCCGAAAGTGTTAGTGGCCGACGACAGTATCGCCGTTCGGAAAGTGGCGGAACGCCTGCTCACGGAAGCCGGATTGGGAGTTACTCTGGCGGCCAACGGCGAGGAGGCCTTGGCGCTCCTCTCGAAGGAACGCCCGGATCTCATCGTGACCGACGTGATCATGCCGGACAAGAGTGGGTATGAAGTCTGCGCCTTTGTCCGGAGCCAGACTGCATTGGCCGGCACGCCGGTGTTGCTGATCTCCGGCATCGTCAATGACGAAGTCGCCAAACAAGCGGAATCGTGTAAAGCCGACGGGGTGCTGAAAAAGCCATTCCAAGGCACCTCGCTGAAAGACCGCGTACTTGAACTTCTAGCGAAACGGCAGGAGTCTTCTACCGCGCCGGCCAAAGGGCCGGCGAAAGCAGCGCCTTCCACAGAGGCCGGACAGGCGGCTCGTGCCGATCAGGAACAACTCGACACTCACCGGCTAGCGGCCCAGCTCAAGCAGGTGGAGGACGATCTTCGAAAGGAGCGAGAGCAGACGAGCAAGCTCAGCCAAAAGCTCAACCAGCTTGAGGGCCAGCTCGTCCGAGTCAAAGAGCTCGAATCGATGGCGACGGGCGGTCAAGATCAGGCGATCCAGGACAAGAGATCCGCCGAGGACATGCAACAGATGAAGGGACGGATGAAGGAGCTTGAAGCCAAGCTTGCGGGCGAACGAGAACTGGCCGCTCAGGCGAAGAAGGCCATGGACGAACTGCAGTTGGTGAAAGGCCGCGTCAGTGAACTGGAAGTGCAGCTGAGGGCCGAAGAGGAACAGTCCGCGCAATTGAAGAAGCGGGTTTCGGACACGGAGGACATGGCCAAGCGTGTTCAAGAACTGGAATCGGCGCTCAATAAGGAGCGCGATCAGGCCGCCCAACAAGCGAAGCGCGTCGCTGAGCTGCAGAAGCACGCCGATCGGGCACGCGAGTTCGAAGCCGCCTTGTACGCCGAACGGCAAGCCGCAACGCAACTGGTGGAACAAATGACATCGATGGAAAAAGCGGTGGCCCGCTCGCAGGATCTGGGGCAGCAGTTTGCGCGAGAACACCAACGGTCTGAAGAGTTGGCGCGTCGTCTGTCCCAAGTGGAAGGGGTGGCGACAAAAGCGAAAGAACTGGAAGCCTTGCTGCAGATGGAACGGGACCGCAATGCAGTGTTGACCCGGCACGTGTCGGAAACCGAGCAATTCGCGCAGCAGGCGACCAAGCGATTCGAGGAAATGGCCAAGAAGCTCGGTGAAATCGCCGGACTGGCATCACAACTCGGAAGTGTGACACGACGGTCCTGATCGCGCACGGTCCGCGTTGAGGGTGAGCCGGAATAGGTGTGTGGGGCTGGATCCATGGCAGGTGAGACATCGGACGATTTTCAGAAAGAGCTCGTCGACCTGTTCGTGCAGGAGGCTCGTGAGTGGCTGCAGAACATTCACGTGGCTTTGGATGAGTTGCAGCAGGGCCCGGTGGCTGAACGTCATGCCGCGCTCATCGCCGTCCTGACAGGTGGCGTCACCAACCTCGGCGGCTCCGCCGCCACCATCAATCTTCCCGAGGTCGAACAGGCCAGCTTTGCGGCGATTCCTTTTATCGAAGCGCTCAAGGACCCTGAGAAATCTTTCGCCGTACAAGACTTCCTCTCTCTGTGCAAGCAACTTGGACAAATTCATGCAGCCTTGACCCGCGCCACCGGCGTGTCCTTCGAAGGGCAGGCGGCGAAACTCGATCACCCGGTCCAAGTCACTCTATCGCCGGAGGAGTTCCTTCAGGCGCTACGCCAAATTCTCACGGGACAGCAGGACGAGGCGCCATCCGACCGAAATCTTGTCAGCGCGATGATGGATCAAATGGATGCGCAGATCAAGGCCGGCGTTCAACAGGTCGGTGTGGACGTGATCCAAGGATATTTGGACCGGATGTCCCAGTCGGAGGAAGCCTTTGTCCAGGCCGTCGACGTGTCGGTCCCAAATCTGATGGAGAAGCTGTCTTCGCTGGACCGGCAGGACCCAAGCGGAGTATTGGAAGCGTCGTTGCAGGATGTCACGCAACTGCGGGCGGAGGCGCAACAAGTGAATGCAGTGCACGCGGTTACGTTCTTTTCCGGATTGCACAGCCTGTTGTCGGTCATGATACAACATCGCGTACGGCTGGCGGCTCAACGGGTGGAAGCGATCACGGCTCGCCTGGGTGCTATCTCAGAGATGATCCATCAATGGGTTGAACGAGGACGAATCGAGCGCACGGCCATCGGTCACGTGTTGCCGATGAACCGGTAGGCACCGAGGTCACAAGCCAGTAGGCTTCGTGACCCTGTTCCTCGATCCCACCTTCAGGCTCCCCTTCCATTCGAGTGAGCAAGACGCTACCCCTCCATTCCGGTTACAATGTGAAGGCATGGAAGCACGTCGGACCGACGATTTGTATCGCAGGGCCGAACAGCAACTGGCCGCTGTGGCAACTGGCGTCCAGCGCCGCGATGAGATCGACCTCGACGGTCTCTCTGAGCTGGCGACGGCCATTGCCGTCGCAGTGCGGCACAACGATCAATTGGTCGTCTACGCCCTGGCCGGTCCGAGCGGACCGCCGCTGGTCACCAATTTGCTCAACGTCGGCATCCTCTCCGCAAAGGTCGGCGCCGGACTGGGCTACTATGGTCAAGAGCTGCAACGGCTGGTGTTGGCCGGTCTTGTACACGATATCGGTCTCTTTGCCGTGCCGCAATCACTGGTGACAAAATCGGGCCGGTTCACCCTCGATGAACGGATGGTGATCGAGCAACATCCCGAACTCGGTTATCACGTGATTGGCAAAGCCGGTGCGGCATGGGAATGGTTGGCCCAAGTCGTGCGGCAGGCTCATGAGCGGTGGAACGGACAGGGATACCCCAACAAGCTCAAAGGACGTGACATCAGCGAGCTGGCGCAAATCATCGGCGCTGTCGACGTGTTCGACGCCTTGGTGTCACCGCGTCCCTATCGACGCCGGTTCTTTCCTCATGAAGCGGTCCGGGAATTGATCGTGGCCGAGCGAATGGCCTTTCCGCGAGAAATTGTAAAGGCGATGGTCCAGCAACTCTCGGCCTATCCTCTGGGCACGTTGGTTCGACTGACGACCGGTGAAGTGGGGACGGTCGTCCGAATCAACGCCGATTTTCCTCTCCGTCCGCTGGTCGAGATCGGGAGACGTGCACAAGGCGGGCAGGATTGCCGCCAGCTGGATCTCAGCCGCCTACCGCTGGTGTCAATCATCGAAACGCTCGAGCCTCCGGACCTGGCCCGTGTGGCGTCTCCAGCCGACCGACCGGGGGATCGCCGGACTAAATTCGACCCATCGGTTTCCAATCAGTTTTGTTCCTTGTTAGAAAGCCTCGATGGAATGACCAGCGCCATCCAGGACATAGTCAAATCCAGAGCCATGCCCGCGCAGCGCTCCGGCTCCGAGCCCGTTCGCAGTGAAACGCAATGGTCTCTCACACATCGATCGATCGACGATCGTGCCGATCCGGCATTCGAGAAAGAGGTGATCGGCTTGTTTGCGTTGGAAGCCCATGAATGGCTGGCACAGATCCATTCGGCTCTGCGACAGCTCGGTGAGGACACGAACGGGATGATCCGACCCAAGTTATACGGCATCATGCTGCGAGGTTTGACGCACCTGGCCAAATCCGCAGCAATGGTTCATCAGCCCGCAATTGAACGCCTGGCGTCGAGCCTCCTTCCGATCGTGCAGGATGTGGACAAACAAGAACCGCGTGCCATGACCGACACGCTCGCGTCGCTGCAAGCGGGCCTCGATCGCATTGCCGCAGCGGTGCGTCACGCGGCGAGAGACAGGGAAGTTCAACAGCCGTTGCCCTTGGCCATCGGAGGGAGGACCGGCGAGGAATCGGAGCCGGCTGAAGACGGGGCAGTTGCCCCGCGACCATCTCAGTCTCCATTGCCGGCGGTACTCGCATCCGGCGATTTGTTGTTGAACGCGCTACGCGAGCTGCAACAGGTGCGCTCGCGCTCCGTGCAGCCGGCAAGAGATTTGTTGGAGTCGGTAATCCTACGCGCGGAGCAACAAGCCGGGCATCTGACAGTCGCGGGAGTCCGCGACATCTTGGCGGAACTCGATCGTAACGATGAAGCCTTTCTCGAAGAGGTGAAGACTCGCGTGCCGCTCATGAGCCGGACGTTGACCGCAGTGCGAGAAACGGGAGCCGAGGATTTTGTGACGGCCTCGCAACTGGATCCGATCATGGAACAGGTGGAAGCGTTGCATGACGTCGCAAGCCGTCTACAGGCCGGCATGATCATGATGTTGCTGCAGGGCTTGCGATCGTTTTTGCTGTTTGCCGCCTATCGAAAGACGACCAGCTTGGCTCAACGATTGGAAGCGGTCGAGGAACGAATCCAATCGCTCACTCCGATGGCCGAACAGTGGGTGGCCATCGGGCGGGTCGAGCGGGCCGCGATCGCCGATATCCTGCCTTCGTAATCGCCGTTTTTTCTGGCACCTGTTCACTTCTCACCGACCTCTGATGCGCCTCAGTTGAAGCCTTCTTTTTTCCGGCTGCTTTTTCCCTCACGCGCCGATCGGAGAAATGAATGTATCTTACTGATAATACAGCGATTGCTCTGCCTAGGACTTAGGCAATCTGCCAAGCCATGCGGCAGGGGGTGTGATTGCCATTCCATCCACATGGTTATCCACATGCGGTGCACATCTTTTGTGGACAGCGACATGCCGAGAGAAAATCGCACAACGTTCGATCGGCTTACCAGTGGCTCGGATGACATGTCGAAGGAGAACAATTCGGTGCTGCGCCTTGCCTTGAGCGCCCCATATCTCTCTTTGTCAAGCTGACCGACGAGTTTCAGAGGGCGAGCGGGCGATCATCGCATTCCATCGCATGAATCCGGCGCCCGTCGTCAAAACCATCACGATGGCAAGGAGAATGTAACGGCTCGCGCGAAGAGAAACACAGTCATGTGCAAAGCTATGTCTCGTCGCCGATGAGAATGCTATGATGCCGATTCCATACAGTCGGTGAGGTGAACGAAACAGAGGGCGGAGATCGCGTGCCGAAGCTCGTAAGCAGGTGGCGAAAGGAAGAGATCGAAGTTCAGGCCAAACATTACGTGCGGTCGTACATTCTCTTTCCATCGGGGTTGCTCGGGCTCGTCTGCATGCTTGGAGGTCTCGGTGGACTTGCTTACCAGTTCGTCGCCTCGAGTTCTTATACGTGGACGACCTTTCTTGCCAGTTCCGGATTGTTGGTCGTCGGCGGACTTTGCGGGGTCGCGCAGACGATCTATCATCGCTATTTGCTTAAGACGGTTCCGGAAGCGTTCGCCGCGCGTATGAGGACCGCCGCCGGCAAGCAAGGGAAAAAGGCCAACGTCGTTCCAGAGCAGACTCGAATCGATCATCCTGGACGCGCATTTGTGCCGTTGGGATACGTGGGTGGACTGTCATTCTTATTAGCCTGCTCCGCCCTGGCGCTGGTCAATGGCAAAGTGGACGCACTGCCCGCGATTCTGATGCCCTGGGCCGGGTTTTATTGGGGCAAGTTGTTTATGTGGCGAGGAGTCATCCAATAACGCAATGGGGTGTTATGAGCCTGGACCGCGAGCCGCTTGCCGTGCTCGTGTGGTCGAGACCTTCGCTCGCTCTTCCAAAGCCGTCACGCGTTCTTCCAACGTCCTGACCAGCCGGCGCAATTCCGGAAGGCGTGGAATCACCGCTTGGGCCTTCATCCAGGTCTCATGCGGCATGACCGGCGCGCCTGAGACGATCTGATTCGGTTCAAGACTGCGGTTGACGCCCGCCCGCGCCGCGATCATCACCTGATCGCCGATGTGGAGGTGGTCGGCCAAGCCGGCCTGCCCGCCGATCATCACGTGATGTCCGATAGTCGTGCTGCCGGCAATGCCTACCTGAGCGACAAGGATGGCATGGTCGCCGACTACCACGTTATGGGCGATCTGCACCAGGTTGTCGACTTTCGTTCCTCTCTTGATGACAGTCTGGCCGAGCGTGGCCCGATCGATCGTGACGTTGGCCCCAAGCTCGACATCGTCTTCGATCGTGACGCCGCCTAACTGGGGAATCTTGTGGTGGCTGCCGCCGTGCTGCACATAGCCGAATCCGTCCGACCCGATCACCGTTCCGCTGTGGACGATCACGCGGGAACCGATCGAACAGCCTTCCCGAACTACGACGTTCGGATAGAGCAGGCTGTCGTCGCCTATCGTGGAGCCTGCGCCGACGAAGACACCCGGGTAGAGGGTCACCCGGGATCCGATCTTCACCCCGTCTCCGAGCGTCACCAACGGCCAAATTGACGGATCCGATCCGATTGTGACGTCTCTGCCTTTAATCACCTCCGGTGCGATTCCACGACTGGTGTAGGGCGGGACGAAGAAGGTTTGTGCCACTTGCGCAAAGGCTAATAAGGGGTTCCCGACTACGACTTGTGGAATGGGGATGTCGGGAAGATGACGGTGAGTCAGGAGAGCTCCGGCGCGGATGTCTCCCGATTGCTTGAGCGCCTTGTCGGTCGTGACGAAGGAAAGGGCTTCCGGCGTCGCGTCGGCCAGGCCAGCGAGAGTGGAAACGACCACCGTCTTGCTGCCATGAATCGTGCCGCCGACAAGCTGATGAATTTGCGCAAGGGAGATCGGCATCGAAGAAACGGGGGCCGTCATCAGTCCGTTAGCCCTTCTTCTTCGGCTTGGCTGCGGTCTTGGTGGCGGAGGCTCTAGAGGCGGGGGGAGCCGGAGCGAGCCGTTTTTCCACATAGGCGGCGACGGACCCGACAGTCGTCAGCCCTGGCAAGTCCTCATCCGGAATCTGAAGATTGAATTCTTCTTCGATTTTATAGAGCAACTCGATGACCGCCATGGAATCCAGGCCGAGGTCGTCACGGAGGTGATACGTCTCATTGATGGTTCCAGAGTCCCGTTTCAAGTACTCCGCCAGAGCCTTGATGATCTTGCTCAGGATCACGGCACGGTCACTCATTGTCTGCTACTCCTGCCTTTAGCATCTTCTTAGGCGGCATAGCGCTTCAGCACGACCGCCGCATTGTTGCTGCCAAACCCAAACGCATTCAACAGCGCCATCTTTACCTTGCGTTCTTGAATCGTTCGACTGATGCCGCCAAGCCTGCAAGCCGGATCAGGGTCATCGTAATTGGCCGTGGGATGAATCTGGCCCGTATGGATGGCCAGCACGGACGCGATGCCGCCCAACGCGCCGGCTGCGCCCAACGTGTGTCCGACCAGCGATTTCGTGGCGCTCACCGCGATCTTGTCGGCTCGCGAGTTGAAGAGTTGACGGATCGCTTTCGCCTCCACGGCGTCGCCGATCGTAGTCGAAGTGGCGTGGGCATTGATGTAGTCTACCTGCGCCGGCGTGGCGCCTGCATCGGAGAGCGCCAAGCGCATGGTCGTCGCCACTTCCTCGCCGTCTTCACGGGGGATCACCATATGATAGGCCTCGCTGGTGGCGGCATAGCCGGAGACTTCGGCGTAGATTCTCGCTTTGCGTTTTTTGGCATGGGCCGCCGACTCCAGAATGAGCGCGCCCGCGCCTTCGCCCATGACGAACCCGTCGCGTGACCGATCAAACGGGCGTGAGGCCTTCTCGGGCTGCCCGTTAAATTTCGTCGACAGGGCCCGCAGCGAACAAAATCCCGCGAAGACCAACGGCGTGATACTGGCGTCGGCGCCGACGACGATGACGACGTCCGCACGGCCTTCGCGGATGCAGTGCAGCGCTTGGCCCAAAGCATGGGCGCTGGACGAGCAGGCGGTGGAAATCGTCACGTTCGGTCCCTTGGCGCCATAGGCCATGGCTACGATGCCCGATGCGCTGTTCAAGGTAATGACCGGAATAAAATTGGGATGCACGCGATGCGGCTTCTGCTGCTGATAGAGCTGGGTAATCTCACGTTCTCCCATCACCATCCCGCCCATACCGGCGCCCACGATGACGCCGACGCGATGAGGGTTCTCTTTGGCCATGTGTAATCCGGAGTCGGCGAGCGCTTCTTTCGAGGCCACCAACGCAAACTGGGCGTAGCGGTCGACACGATCGGCATGGGGTGAATCCAGGTGGCGCTCGGGCGAAAATTCTCGCACTTGACCGGCGACCTGTGAACGATAACCCTCCATCGGAAAGGGATCGAAACCGGTAATGGCAGAGATGCCGGAACGTCCGGCAAGGGCGGCTTTCCAAAACTCACTGACCCCGATGCCGATCGGAGAGACGACGCCCAATCCGGTGACAACTACACGGGCCTTCATTCAAGTCCTCTGAATCATTGCCGCCCTTGTACTTACCGGAAGCATCGTGGATCAGTCAACCGGCGAAAATTCCAACCTCCGGCCTTCGATTGAGATCGTTGCGCTAGTATCTGACCTTGAGCATCAAGTAGAGGCCGAAGCTCATGAACAGCACGTTCGTCATCCAACCGGCGACCATCGGAGGAAGCGCCCCGCCTCGGCCGAAGGCAATGGCGATCGAGTGGGTGGCCCAATAGCAAAAGCCGATCGCCAGCGCCTGTCCGATTCCCATTGCCATGCTGCCCCCACGTATGCCGCTCCGGCGCAGGCTGAGCGCGATGCCGACAAGGACCATAATGATCGTGACGAAGGGAAAGGCGATCCGTCCATAATAGTCGGTCTTGAGCCGGGTGATTTGAGAACCGCTGTGATACAGGCGGCCGGTATGTTCGCGAATATCGCGAAACGTCATCGATTCGGAATCGCTGGCCAGCCAAGTGGTAAAGTCCGCCGGAATCAGGGTCATAGGGACCGGCCGCTGGTCGAACTGCGTCAGCGTGATGGTTCCGTCCGGATTGAATGATCGATGAAACCCACGATGCAACGTCCACTTGTCGTCGGCATACCGGGCTTCCTCCGCGTCCGTCATGTCGATCAGACGAAACCGGCGGTCGAAATGGAACAACTGGACGCCGCCGAGACTTTCGCCGCCGACCGCCACGCTGTTCACGTGCAAGAGGGTATCAGCGCCCATCCTCGCCCAGGGCTGCGGCAGCTTGAGGGCGGTCGACGGCGGTTTCTTCTCGATGCGGATCGCGCGGATTTCCTCCGCCTTGTTCGAGGCCAAGGGAATGACGGTCGAGCTGAACAGCAACAACACCGAGGCAATGCCGATCGCCAAAGCAAGGAATGGCGAGGCAATCCAAGGCAGACTGATGCCGCAACTCCGCATCGCCGTAATTTCATGGCTGCGCGAAAGGAGCCCGAGCGTCAGCAGCGTGGCCATGAGAATCGCCAGCGGGGCAATCTGGAAGGAAATCGCCGGCGCTTTCAGCGCAAAATAGGTCAGCACATCCAACCAACTGGCGTCATACCGCAGGAATCTCCGCACCTTTTCAAAAAAGTCGATGACTAGATAGATCGTCATCAGCCCGGCGAAGCACATGCCGAAGATCTTGGCGTATTCGCGAAGGAGATAGCGAAAGAGGATCGTCATGATTATCAGATCGTTTTTTAGAAGTCGGCTTTGATGTTGAGAATGATGAAAAACCCCTCTGGTCTCACCCGCCCAACCCCCGCGCGCCGAGACGCGCCTTTCACCATGCAAGCCCGCAGCGTGCGACATCCCGAGGAGGTACATACCAAGCTTCGCTTGAGCCGCTCGCTTGATCACATGCGAGCGGATAGGTACCTTGCCACCGCCTTCGGTACGTTGAGGCCTTGAGCGATGCGAGAACGCAGCTGGAGGGGTTTTGCATCGTTCTCACTCGCGGCTCATCTTGTAGAACCACCATACCGTCACGATCGAAAAGATGCCGTTCGGCAGCCAGGCACCGGCGAAAGGGGAGATGACCGCGGTGGTGACCAGGAATTCGCACCCGATGTTCAGCACGTAATAGATGATCACGACCAGCACGCCCACGGCGAACCCGCCGATCCGCCCGGAGCGCTTAGAGACGATTCCCACCGGGACACCCAAAATGCAAAAAACCAACGAGGCGGTTGGAAATGCCAGGTCTTTGTAATATTCCATCATCCGCCGCAGCGCGGACGGATCGCGTCCCTGCGATTGCGCCAGCTGCGCCTTGATCGTCTCGTACGAAGGGCGTTCTTCGGTGGAGGTATACCCGCTTTGATTGAGCGACAGTTTCAGGTCGTAGGTCGAAAACGCAATCTGTTGGTACTCGTCGATTTCATCCGGTTTGCTGTGTATGACGCCGTCGTGCAGGCGCAAGGCCACCTGATTCGTCGAGGCGTCGATAAAGACGCGATACTGCTGCGCCACGATCACCCGGGGGTCGTCCGCATTGCGCTCGTCGGAAACGAAGATGCCGGTCGACTCCTCTTCGTCTCCGAGATCCGATACGTAGATCATCATCTTGGGAATCGGCTCGTTGAACGTGCCCCGCTCCAGCGCGAGTACCAGCTGATCGCGAAGGAGGTTCAGCGCCACCTTCTTCAGATTCATCGAACTCCAGGGTTGTCCCCACTGGGCGAGCCAGAGCGTCAGCCCGAACACCAACAGCGCGAATAGGAAGACAGGCTGCGAGAGCCGGAGAAGGCTCAAGCCTGCGGCCCGCATGGCGACCAACTCTTTATCGAATGACAAACGGCCGAAGGCGGTAATCGAGGCGATGATTCCGGCAATGGGGAGGGTGAGGACCAGAAAGGAGGGAAGAAGGTTGGCAAACACTTTGAGGACCGCGAACAGTCCGACGCCTTTGGACACGAGCAATTCGACCAGCCGGAGCAGTTCCCGGGTGAGCATCACAAAGCAGAGGGCGCCCAAGCTGACGAGGAACGGCGACAAGAGTTCCGTGAAGATATAGCGGTCGAGGAGTTTGCGAAGCACCATCGGTCTTGCTGCGCTCTGGATTAGCGCGACACTATAGGGAACCAGCCTGCTCTTGTCCATCGGAGCAGGCGGCCCCAACAAGAGGGCTGCTGAAAGATCGGCTTGACAAGAGGAAAATGCTTGTGGTACATGCTGCGCGGTTTGTAACCGAGATGGGTCTCGTGAGTGATTTGTCTTTTCTTCAAAGAGCCCGTCCTCCCCACTCTACTCCTATTTTATCGTTCATCATTCAGTGCGAAGCATCAACCGGGCTTTGGGCACGGCGACGTAAGTCTGCGTGGCCGTTGAAAAAAGGAGGGGTTCTGTGAAGACAAAAGGTACGGTGAAGTGGTTTAACGATCGAAAGGGATTCGGGTTTATTCGTCTTGATAGCGGAGAGGATGTGTTCGTCCATTACTCCGCCCTTCAAGGTGAAGGATTCAAGACCTTGAAAGAAGGAGAAAACGTCGAATTCGATATCGTGCAGGGCGCGAAGGGACCGCAGGCGGCCAACGTCGCCAAGATGATTGCAGCATCCTAATCGATTCAGCACACCAGGAGGGGGCAAACATCAAGGCCTGCCGTGAAAACGGCAGGCCTTTTTGTTTGCGCCGTTGCGCTAGATGTAGACAATCATGAACGGCGTAAAAGGCCGCTGGTCTTACCCGCCCAACCCCGACGCGCCGAGACGCGTCGTTCCGTGGGCAAGACCGCAGCGAGGTCCGCGACGCGAAGAATAATGAGCGTCACGTTTGCGGACGGGCGCGAGTTGGTGAGCGCCCAGTGTCTTGAGGCGAAGCGTATACTATTTTCACCCGCCCACCCATCGACTCTGGGAAGAGTCGTTTTCCCAGGCCGTACGTTGAGCCTCTAAGCGATGCGAGAACGCCGCTGGCGGTCTTTTTCAACAGCCTACTAACGGATCGTCGGATCGATTTGCAACTGCGCGCTACCGGCCGACGCGTAGGCGAGCGTCACTTCGGCGATTTTATAATCGTATTGGGCTTCGGCCAGTTTCGTCTGAGCGGCGGTCAACCCTACTTCTGCCTGCGTCACCTCCACAATCGATCCCAGGCCCAGCTTGTACCGCTGCTTGGCGAGATTCAGGGCCTCTTGTGCCGTCTTCACTTGTTCTTCGCCCAATTTGATCTGTTGGGCGAACGAGACGGTGTCGAGATAGGCATTGGTCACCTGTTGGGTCAAGGCCTGCTCGATATTGGTGCTCGCGGCTTGCGCCGCCGCCCTCTGCGCCTTGGCTTCCTGAATCTGGTTCTCGATCATAAAACCGGTAAACAACGGCATGGAGATAAATCCTCCGGCCGCCCACCATCCACCGGTTTGGTTGGCCTGCGAACGGCTTGAGTCGTAGACCTGGAAGTCGCCGCCGCTCGCATAGGCTGAAACGGTCGGAAGGTATTGCCGTTTCGCAGCGGTGACCCGGGACTCCGCCGACGCCGTCAGTTCCTTCGCCTTGCGAAATTCCGGGTGGGAGAGACTGTCGTTGACGAGCGTGTCAAGCGGACGCTGGGGCCGAACTTCAATGGGCAGCTCTTCGAGGACATAGTCCTCCGCCCCTCCGATACCGATCGAACGATTGAGGTTGGCAAAACTTGATTTGAGACCATTGCGGGCCTTCACGAGCAGGGACTCGGCATTCGTCAGCTCCAGCTGCACCAGATCCAAATCCAGCTTGGATTTGAGCTGCTGGCGATAGAGCGCTT
>Ga0114129_10007071_pt1 | contig 15975 bp, 14 predicted proteins | sample RhiMetdeltSRZDD1_FD_80071 | JGI IMG/M metagenome (GOLD analysis project Ga0114129, IMG submission 80071) | Populus rhizosphere microbial communities from Tennessee, USA - Rhizosphere MetaG P. deltoides SRZDD1 (version 2) (version 2) | ecosystem: Host-associated > Plants > Roots > Rhizosphere >... | reverse complement strand
TACCTGTTTCCTGGTGTCTATCTGTTTACGTGTCTGCTTTTCCACTCAATACGTCACGCTCCCAAGCACCACGGCTCGTGATGCGCCCGTAGCAGCAGGGACATTGCCAGGGCGCCTGTGCCAGGTCTCGTATGCCAGGACTGCAAAAGCGACGGCTTCCTTGGCTTCGACAGCCAGCCCATATTCATCGGATGTGGTTACTCTTGCTGGAGTCAGGCGTTCTTTCAACATCGCCATCAACGTACTGTTGCGTGCACCGCCACCACTGACGATGAGTTCATCCGGGAAAGCGGGTAAAAAAGTTCGATAAGCGTACTCAATCGAACGAGCTGTTAAAGCAGTGAATGTGGCAACGATATCATTTGGACCAAGGCCGTTCCCAGTAGCTTGCTTCCAATACTCCATTGCACGTTGTACACCGAACAATTCACGCCCAGTCGTGCGCGGCGGTTTTTGTTGGAAGTACGGTTCTGCCAGCCACCCCACCAATAGATTTTCTTCCACATGTCCCTGCGCCGCCAATTCGCCATCATGGTCGTACTCCCAGGCCCCATTCGTTGCCAGCCGTGCCGCTTCGTCAATCAACATATTACCGGGACCGGTATCGAAAGCAATCACGCCATTTTCTCTTCTTTGTGGCTCTTTGTTTTGCCCAAATGGAGGCAGGAAAGTCACGTTCGCGATCCCGCCAATGTTTTGCGTTGCCCTTGTTCGAGTAGGGTGTGATAGCAGCAACCAATCTGCCAGTGGGACAAGCGGCGCGCCCTGCCCACCCACTGCCATGTCGCGCGTACGGAAGTTGCTCACCACTGGCACACCTGTCATCTCGGCGATCACCGCAGGTTCACCTACCTGAAGTGTGGAACCGACACCATTGCTTGGTGGCTCATGCCAGAGGGTCTGACCATGCGAACCGATCAGGTCAATATTGTCCATGGTCAGTCCTGCATCACGCGCAGCATCCAACGCTGCTGCGCCGAATGCTCGTCCCAGTGCGAAGTTCAAGCGGCACAGGCGGTCGACGGAACTACTGTCTGGGTTGAAACCGGCAAATAGCTCAGCGCGCAATTCCGGGGGCAATGAACGATGCGAATGTCCGAGCACCTCCCACGTCAACGATGGCGGAGTTCCCTCAAGACGCACGACGGCTGCGTCGATCCCATCCGCTGAGGTACCCGACATCAAGCCAAGGACGATCATACCGAGTCCACACTTTCCACGATGGCCCGGTGGACTTTCACACGCAAATCAGCGATGCCGCGACCTTCGCGCCCGTTGTACACATCGTCTGTCAGAAGAACCACCACTAAGTCGCGCTGCGGGTCAACCCACAGGCAGGTTCCTGTAAAGCCGGTGTGCCCAAATGTGGCTGGACTGAACGGGTTGCTGCTGGCTTCGGGATCAGGGCTCCACAGTGCGAATCCCAGCCCACGTCGCACTGCATTGAACTCCGCTTGCAGGCGGGTCATCTCGGCAATTGTCTCGCGCCGCAGCAATGATGCATCGAGAAAGCTTTGCCCAAACGCCGCCACATCCCGCGCGTGCGCAAACATCCCGGCGTGCCCAGCTACCCCGCCCAACCGCCAGGCACTCTCGTCATGGACTTCGCCCACGATGCGCCGTCCGCGCCACTTGCAAAATTCGGTTGGGGCAATATTTTGAGAGGATTGAAGCGGGGCTGCGGGCTGGAAGTGAGCACCCAACCCCAACCGCTGGGTAACACGCTGGTAAATGGTCTCGTCGAGCGGACTCCCCGTGAGCCGGCTGACCGCTACCCCGAGCAGGATCAATCCAACATCACTATACACAATGCGCTCGCCGGTGGGGTACGAAAAAAAAGTATCGAACGCCAATTGAAGTGCGGCCTGGGCATCAGGCTGATCTTTGAACGCACGCCAGGCGGGCAGACCTGAGTTATGCACCAACAGGTTGCGAAATGTGACTTTGTCAGCATCCACTGTGCCGGGCTGGTTCGTCACGCTGACAGTTTTGCCCCAATCGAGAGGGTCTTCATACGGTTGAATGGGACGCACGCCGCTGAATTCGGGCAACACATGCCGCACGGCGTCATCGAGGGATACTTTGCCCTGCTCAACGACAGTCATAAATGCTGCCGTGGCGAACAACTTGGTGACAGATGCCAGGTCAAAAAGTGTTTCAGCATCCGTTGGACGTGTTTTTGTTTCAGGGTCGATGAAGCCCATGGCTACATCATGAACAACTGCACCATGATGACGAATCACCAGTTGCGCCGCCGGTGTAATAGTACTTGTTGCTTGAGAGAGAATTGAGTCCGCTTGGGAAAAGTTCATAGTAAAGTAGTTAGTAGAGATTAAACGGTAGAGATTAGTAAAACGGTCGCTATTCTCTAATCGTCTTGAACAAACTAATATATTGGTTATAGACCTTGAACCCAAACTTGCCATACAACTCCACCAGGGATGTCCAATCGATGACACAGCCATCTACGCCGAGTGATTGCATGTGACAAGCCGCAGCATCAATCAAGTAGCCACCGAGTCCCTGCCCGCGGACGGCTTTCGACAGTCCGAGTGGACCGTACTGCCCCCAGGGCCGGGGCAACCGCTGCGGATAAAACCGTTCAATAGGGCGTTCCGAGTCGGGAAGTGTCAAACGACAAAAGCCCTGTACTTCTCCATCCACACGCAAGAGCAGATAATCTGCCGCCCGCCCGCCATTCTTAACAAACTCCTGCGCTTCAAATTCCCAACGTCCAGGATACTCGCGGTGCAGAAGGTCAAGCAGTAAGTATTCTTCCCCACACTTCATTGGAGTGAGTTCAACATGAGCAGGCTGTGAGTAGACAGATTGGTAGTCTTTCAGACTACGGGCAATATCGTATTCATAGGGTTGATCGGCAGAGAATTTGTATCTATATTTCTCAAAGAAAGCTGCATCTGCGCGCATGACATAAGGCAACCCGGGGAGGAATGGACGCAGATTACCACCAATGCGGATGCGTTTACAACCATGATCCTTGAGCCAGTTTTCCGCCCAGTGAAGTAATTGGGAACCAATGCCCTGTCGCTGCGCAGACCGGTGGACAGCGATGGCACTCACCCATCCAAGCGGACCATCTTGCATCGCGCAAGCCAACACAAACCCAACGGGTTCATCGTTATGCAAAGCGACGCGTCCTTCCATGGTCTCACCAGTCGCTGGGATTACATTGTAGGCGAGAAAACGTTCATTGATGAGGTAATCAGGATGGCTGGCGGCATTCCAAATGCGGATGGCGTCGGCATGGTAAGAGGAAGTGAAGGGAATAAGGTTTTGCATAAAATCTTCAGGGCCAAAATTGCATCAACCCAAATTACAGGATCAGACAATGCTTACGGCAACGTGACAGGCAATGCACCAGATGCCTGGATCTTTCCCGCAAGCACATCAGCTAATGCATCACGGATGGGCGGGTTGAATCCATAGGTGATGAGGATCGTCGCATTTTCAGGTAACAAGGCCGCATCGAAAGGATTGCGATGAGCAATGACGATAACCGGATTGCCAGCCTCCACCAGGTCCTGCACCAGCTCCAACTGGCCGTTATTGATATCCAGATCATTGACCGGCATGATGACGATACGCTTATCCTGAGCAGCGTGAATCACGTCCACGATTTGTGTAGGACTGGGCTGAGTATCGATCGCTAGAGTTGTACAATTCAAGCCGAGATATTGAGTCTGGTCGCGAACGGCAGCAGGTTCAACAATCAAGGTTGTTGTATCCTTGAGTGGAATCAAACGCGGTGGATCGCGCAAAAGCGTGATAGCCTTTTGAGCCAACTCACGCGACAGGTCAAGATGCTCGCTCGTTTTGACGGAAGTGACCGCCGACTCCACATCCACCGGAACTGGCTGCAACAACCCAAAGCGTTGCTTGGTCTGCAAAATACGCTGCACCGTTTCATCCAATTGTTCCTGCGAAATTTTCCCATCCGTGACGGCCCGCACCAGATTGGCAAAAGCCTCCTGGTGCATCGCATGGTCACGATTGAATAGCAGTAAATCTGCGCCGGCCAACAGAGCCAGTGGCGCGCCAACCTGCGGAGGATAACCCCTGGCAGCCAGTGCACCCATCTCAAGCGAGTCGGTGGCGATGAGGCCTCTAAAGCCAAGTTCATCACGCAGCAGACCCGTCAACACGGGGCGCGAAAGAGTCGCAGCCAGACCTGGAGTTGGATCGATGGCTGGAAACGTGACATGTGCCGACATGATGCCCGCAAAATTGGCGTCGATGGCCGCCTTGAAGGGTATGAGTTCGATCTGATCGAGGCGGGCACGGTCATAGGGGACCAGTGGCAGGTCCATGTGCGAATCAGTGCTGGTATCACCATGACCGGGGAAATGTTTGCCAAAAGCCAAAATGCCGTTTTCCTGTAAGCCTTTTGCGAATGCGAGACCATATTTGGCAACCCTGGCTGGATCGGAACTAAAAGAACGGATGCCGATCACCGGATTGGTAGGATTGTTATTCACATCCAGGTCAGGTGCAAAATCGACATTTATGCCAACGGCGCGAAGTTCAGCAGCCATCGCAGCGGCAACACGATAGGCGTTTTGTGGATCACCCGTGGCGGTCACTGCCATCGCAGCTGGAAATTCGGTAAAGCCTTTATCCTCAGTCAGACGAGCCACGCGACCACCTTCCTGGTCAATGGCAATGAACAAACCCGGGCTTCCACTTTCGATGGCTATTTGTTGCAGTTCGTTGGTCAATGCAGCAACCTGTGGAGGTGATTGAACATTACGGGCAAACAGAATCACGCCGCCAACATGATATTGGCTGATCATGCGACGCAGTTCGACATCGACATTGATGCCATCGAAACCGATGAGCATGACCTGACCAATTTTTTGCTCGAGGGTCATGGATCGTTCTGAACCAGGAAACACAGATTGGGCCATGATGTGACGGGAAAAGAGGTGGGAGGGGCAGCCGGTCCCTTAATCGGAAGGCCGGCTACGGGTAGAATGATGAAGGACAAGACTAGGAAAATTAAGCGTGGGACAAAATCATCGCCACTTCCTGGCCTGCATCCTGCGCCCCTCTCCCAATGAGAGAGGGGCTGAAGGTGGATGCATAGGGCTAGAGCCTATTCGATAATTTTGATCTCCCAGCTCTCCGCAAAGAAGGGGATGTATTTTCCTTCATTAACATCGTAGAAGGTAAAGGGCGGGTATAGGAAGGTCCTGAGTACCGCGCCGTTGATTAGGACCGTGTCCGGCGAGTACAGGTTGTAGTTACCTTTGGGTGGTTGAATATACGGATAACTGGTCTTGAACTCCTTCGCCGTGTTGCTGTCACTGGGCTGCAATGTGCCGCTCAGGAACTGGCGCGCAATCGGTGAGTTGTTCTGGTTGTTATTGTAGATCGGGTCATCGACCGGCAGCCAACCCACCACCCTAGTCTGGGTATCGATTGGATCGGTCAGATAACGCTCGAACATTTGCACCACCGGCAGGTTCTCGTTGAACATGGAAGCCATATCGGCGACGTACGGCTTTTGGGTCTCGATATCAAACCCTTCGGCCATCTTATCCACCCATTCCTTGATATTGATCTCTTTGCCATCGGCTGTCATCTGAACGTATGGGAAGTTCATGCCGCGCGCGCCCTCGGCTCCCTCGGGATCGTTCTTGAAACCGATGCCGGGGCGAACGTTGTAATCATACGAAACAAACGGATGGAAGTAGGTGAAGCGCATGCCAATATCCATGGACATTTCATAGTCGCCCGCTTTGTGCTTGTCATTGCGCTGTGCAGATTCATACGGCTGGACGTTGATCTTGATGCCGAAGTTGGCAAGCTGTTGTGCGACATTCTCGGAGGAGGCCAGGTACTCGGTGAAGTCCGCGGGCACACTCAGGTCGAATTCCATCTTATTTCCCTGATCATCCACCCAGATTCCATCGCTGCCCTTCGTGAAACCGATGCCTGTCAGCAACGCTTCGGCTTTTGCCACATCGTGATCATACGTGTTGAGTTTAGCGATCTGATCGGCTGATAGCCAGGTGGGTACAGCAGCATCCGTGAAGCCCACCATATATTTGATCGGGCGGCAGCTTTCGCCAAAGGCAACGGTGCAGTTCTCCACACGATCAATGGCGTAGGCGATGGCCTGGCGAACTTCCTTGCGGCCGAGCGGGTAAACGTCGTTGTTGAAGTAGATTCCAGGACCGTTGGTCGCGGGGCCGCCGAGCACCTCAATTTGAGGTCCCATGGCACGAATGGCCTCCAGGTTGGCCGGGCTGTACGCGTTGGATGAGTAGTCCATCTCGCCTGAGAGATAGAGCGGCATATCCTGGGCGGTATCGCCCCAATAGACGGTTACCGTGTCAAAGTCAATCTTGTCAGCATTGAAACCAGTCGGGACCTTCGTCATGCTGAATAGAGCTTCGTTGACAGATGCCGGGTCAATATTATACGGGCCGTAGGTAACACCCGCCTCTGGGGTAAGAGCGTTCAGTTCGTCATTGAGGGCCGTGACTTCAGTGCCATCGCGATCGGCATTTGCCGCGCGAAATTCAGCTGCAGCATCCATCCACTTGCCATATTGCGAATAGGGCACCGGCGTGGTGGAGCGAACGATGGCATCCAGGATAGCGGGACCAGGGGTGCTGATCTGGAATTCAACCGTCTGGTCATTCTTGGCCACCACATCGAACAACGAATTCCAGTTTCCACTTTTACGCATCCACAGGACATCCCACGTTCCGACAACATCTTTGGAAGTCAATGGAGTGCCATCGCTCCATGTGGCGTTTTCGGGCAGGGTGATCGTGATGACAGCTTTGACATCTGGTGGGTATGCAACCGGCGCTTCGGTTGCTGTGGGTGCCTCCGTCGCGGGAGGCTCGGTTGGCGCAAGTGTTTCCGTAGGCGCCTGAGTGGGTGCCTCCGTGGGAGCCGGTGTGGCGCCCCCACACGCGCTCAATACCAGCGTGAGCAGTGCAATCAGGCTGAAAAGAACAGAGACTTTCTTAGACATGGGATTCTTCTCCTAGAGTAAATTTGGAAGTCGAATGGAACACAAGGTTCAAATACAGAAATTAGGTACTTCTACTGGACCCAATCACCTCCTTTACGAATGATCACGGCGGATCAATACAATAATGGTGCCGCTGAACAACAAGCCAATGAGCAAGGTAATTGTTGATACGACCCGTTCAGCAGTACCTGGCTCCGTAAAATACACCAATACCGCGGAAACCAGCGTGATCGTCATGGCAATGCGGAACCAGGCCCGCCCAGCTTCAGGATTCATGAGCCTGCACCAGATGACAAGCTACGTCACTGCCCCAATCGCCTTTCTTGAGCGGCGGTACAACCTTTTCGCATACCTCGCCTGCAAAGACCGGGCAGCGGGGATGGAACGTACAACCCGTTGGAATTTGCAACAGGCTGGGCATATCCGTGCTGCGTAACTCGATCCGTTTTTTGGCGCGGGCCGCATCAGGATCCGCTTCAGGGATGGCCGATAACAACACCTGAGTGTATGGATGCTGAGGATGATCCACCACCTCGCGCGCTTGGCCGATCTCCATGATACGGCCAAGATACATCACCCCGATCCGTCCCTCCCACGCAAAATACTTGGCGAGAGCCAGGTCGTGAGTAATGAGCAGGACACCCACTCCCATTTCATCCTTGAGCCGGGTGAACATCTTTAGCAAACTGATTCGGATGGAGACATCCACCATCGAAACCGCTTCATCAGCCACAATGAACTCCGGTAGCACTGTCAGAGCCCGCGCCACCGAGACGCGCTGACGTTGCCCACCACTGAGCTGGTGCGGATATTTTTCCAGGAAATCATCGGGTGGCGTCAGATCCACGATCTCCAGCAATTCGCGTACGCGTCGCTTTGTCTCCGATTCACCGCGTGTAAAGCGATGATGTTGCAACGGAGCTGCCAGGGTCTGGTAGATAGTCTGGATTGGGTTGAGCGAGGCATAGGGGTCCTGATGCACCATCTGCACGCCCAGGCGATATGCTTTGCGATCCTTGTCCGCGATCGACGCGATATCCTTGCCACGATACAAAATGCGGCCAGACGATGTTGGCAGCAAGCCTGCGATCATTTTGCCCGTTGTCGTTTTGCCACACCCCGATTCGCCCACCAGGCACAACACCTCCCCGGCCTGGATGTCCAAGTTAATATCATCGACAGCCTTAATGGTCTGCCCTTTAACCGTAAAAGTTCGATTTACATGGTCAAGAGCGAGGAGCGGTTCGGGCATTGATTTTTCCTGTTGGAAATTCCATGGGTCATGATTGAAACAAAGAGTAGGCATCGCTATTTACGCACGATACACTTTCAATACTTCACGGGCTTTGGACCAATGCCAGCATGCCGTCTTATGCCCTGATACGACTTCGGTCAACGGAGGCTCTTCGCGGCGACAACGATCATCAGCCAGCGGGCAGCGCGGATGAAACTTGCAACCCGTTGGTAATTGGATTAGATCAGGTGGTGAGCCTGGGACCGAGATGAGGGTAGATTTGTCGCTGGTCAGAGTCGGCACAGCATTAATTAATCCGATAGTATAAGGATGATATGGTTTACGGAAGATCGTGCGCACATCGCCGATCTCGATGATTGCTCCGGCGTAGACAGTCGCCACGCGATCTGCCAGTTCAGCCGCCAGGGCGAGATCGTGTGAGATGAAAAGCATCGCGAAACCGAGTTTTTGACGCAGTTCCTTGAGCACATCCATAATGCTGCGTTGCGTCAGAATATCCAAAGCGGTGGTCGGCTCGTCGAGGATTAACAGTTGTGGTTCCAACAACAGGGCCAGGGCAATCAATACGCGCTGACGCATCCCGCCCGAGAGTTCATGCGGGAAGGAGCGCCAGACGCGCTCCGGGTCAAGCCGCACCATGGATAGTAGTTGCAATGAACGTTCTTTGAGTGCGGTGGTTTGCCGATACCCCGACAAATAGCCGTGTGCTTTGGCAGTATCTGCGAAGTGCTCAGAGATACGCAAGACCGGGTTCAAAGCGTTAAGCGCCGATTGAAATACCATGGCGCATTCGTGCCAACGGAACTGGCGAAGATTATCGCCTTTTAGACTCAACACTTCGATTTCGCGTCCAGCCAAACCGTTCGAGTGGCGGCGATAAAGAACATTCCCTTCCAGGACTTTGGCTGTGGCAGGTAACAAGTGCATAAGTCCCAATCCCACAGTGGTCTTGCCGGAGCCGCTTTCGCCGATTAACGCTACCGCTTCACCACGCTCGACATCGAACGAGATGCTGCGTACCGCTTGCACCTTGCCGCGACGCGCTTGATACGCAATGGATAGATCGCGAACGGAGAGTACGGGTTCAGGCATACGCAGTTACCCTGCAAAAAATTCCAAAAGAAGATTCACCATTAACAATTATCCCTCTCCTCTACACACTGGTGCGCAAACGGGGGTTGAATACCTCGTCCAACGATCGGGCAAACGACACCAGGGCCAGTTGAAAGAGGACAATGGCGGCTATCGGCGCCAGGATGCTCCAGGCCGCCTGCGGATTGAACAACACACCGCGCCGTTCAGCCGCGCTGATCATCACGCCCCAGTTGGCACTGGAGTATGGCACGATGCCCAAAAAGACCAAACCCGTTTGCTGGTAAATGGCATGTGTCATTTCGAAGATCGTCGAAACGGCGATGAATGACATCATATTGGGCAACAGCTCGCGGAAGATAATGCGCGGTGTGCCCAGATCCAACATCGTAGCGGCTTCGATATATTCGCGACTCTTCAGCGATAACACCTGACTGCGCACCTGCCGGGCTAATGCCGGCCAATCGAGAATTGCCATCAAGACCGAAAGTGTGATCACATCTTTCAGAGACAGCACTGTGGCTAATACGGCGAGTAATGGGAATTTGGGGATGGTCAGCCAGATATTGACAAACTCCATAAGGAGACTGTCGACCCGGCCACCAATAAAGGCACTGAACGAACCAACGATAACTGCGATCAGCATTGATAATATTCCGGTGAGCAACGCGATTACTACGATGTCCCTTCCGCCATTAACGATCTTGCGCAGGTTGTCTTGGCCCTGAAAATCAGTTCCTAGCCAGTGCTGAGCTGAACTGCCTTTATTGATCTCAGCGACGTTGGCAGAGGTCTCAGGGGGCCAGATCAGGGGACCGACGAATGACATCAGGATAATCAGGATGGTCATGATGAAGCCGAACAATCCCATCTTGTTACGGCTCAGAATCTTGAACGTCTTGACGATCTCCTGCCAGAATCCTGTTACGAAGTCATAAAAGTGGTGCATATCAATTCTCTGCTCCCAGAATATGAACACGAGGGTCGAGCCAGCCGTAGACATAATCCGCCAACAGGTTGGCAAAAATCACCGCAATGGTAATGATAAGAAATACACCTTGCATGATGGGATAATCACGATCGGAAATGGAACGAGCCAGCAGGAACCCGACACCCTGGTAAGTAAACAGCGTTTCCAGTAGCACCGAGCCGCCTACTACAAATCCCACAGAGGTAGCGAGTCGCGTGAACAGTGGCAGCGTGGCATTGCGGCCAACATACGCCGTAAGAATTCGCCCATCGGTAAGCCCGCGCGCTCTCGCAACAGTGACATAGTCTTCACCCAGAGTCGCTACGGTGTTGCTTTTCATCTGCAACATCCAAGAACCGATGGAAGATAGAACATACACCAAAAGGAGCACGCGCACGTGTTTGAAAATATCTGCGAGAAACGCCAGAGTGAATTCAGGCTTCATGCCAGATGACATTGCACCGCGCATTTCCATGATTGGCACGAGTTTCCAAATGATGCCAAACAGCAAGATGGCCAGCAGGCCAATCAGATAGGGTGAAACGGCATCCAGGGTCGCTGCCAGATTGCTCAACAGGTGGTCAATCCACGTGTCGCGTTTGTAAGCCATGACGGTACCTAGTGCTATCCCGAGTACGAAGGTGATCAGCAATGCCAAACCGACACTGAACAACGTCCACGGCAACACTTGGGCAATCAGTTGGGATACTGGTTTGCCAGCTGACCTGTACGAATTGCCCAGGTCACCGCGCAGTACATTGCCCAAGTATTCCAGGTACTGACTCGCGAGCGGCTGTTCAAGGTCGATGTTCATCAACGCAGCCGCCTGGTTCCTGGCATCTTCAGGCGACACCCCTTGTGCAGTGAGCTCCTGCATTAAAACATCCACTGCGCTCCCGGGCATTGCCCGGATCACGAAAAAGGTGATGGTAGTCACGAGCCAAATACTGAACAGCGCCTTAGCAAGGCGCCGCAACAGATAACTGGAGGCAATCTTCCGAATGCCATCCAGCAATGTCCGCTGAGGAGTTGTGGAAGTCGTGGGCGTTGCAATCGTGGTCATGGGATCACCTAATGAGGCTCCTTAATACAACAGGTACTTTTCTCTTTTACGGATAAACCCAGAGATCGATTCTGCCCAAGAGCCAATGATTTCAGTCAGACTGCTTCCTGCTTCCAATGCGGATCGGACGCCGCTGCCACCTGCCAGCCGATCAAAATGCGGATTCCAGGCCCAGGCCTCACCGGCCATTTGCCGAATGATTGCGATCAGATTCATCGCCATGGTCATCGGGCGCAATGCGTTTCTATTAAGGATGTGTACCTGCACTCCGTAACACTCATTTCCCGCATGGTTGGAAGCTGAGGGTGTGAACACGATGGGACGGAATCGTACACCTGGCAGGCAGAGCCCATTCATTTCCTCTGCCAGGGCATAACCACGCTCCGCGAGCCAGGGCGCACCGCAAATTTCAAAAGGCAGACTGGTACCACGTCCTAATGAGAGATTCGTCCCTTCCAGCAAACACATGCCTGGATAGAGAATTGTCGTCGAAAGATGTGGCATCGCTGGCGAAGTTGGCACCCACGGTAAACCAGTTTCAGCAAACCACATGGCACGTTTCCAATTCTGCATTTCAATTACATGCAGGTCAGCACCCAGTCCATACTCGGCATTCATAAAGTGCGCCAACTCACCGAGAGTCATGCCATGGCGCATGGGCATGTTGACGATGCCCACAAACGACTCAAATCCCGATTCGATAGGTGCCCCTTCGATGATGGTCCCGGTAATGGGATTCGGTCGATCCAGTACATAAATTGGTTTTCCATGGCGACCCGCGCCGCGCAGAACATAGTAAAGCGTGCTGAGGTAGGTGTAGAAACGTACGCCAACATCCTGCATATCAAAGATCAGTACATCCACATTGGTGAGCATTTCCGCAGTAGGTTCGTTGACTGAACCATACAGGCTGAACACAGGTAATCCGGTACGCCGATCGGTGGCATCACCGACTGCTGCGCCATCCAGTGTTGCGCCGCCAAAACCATGTTCGGGGCCGAACAGTGCGGTGATATTAATGCCAGCCTTGCACAAAGCATCCAGTGATGAAGTCAGGTCAGGCAAGACGGCCGCCGGCATGGAAACCAGCCCCACTCGTTGGTTTGCGGGCAGACTGGCTTGCCTATGCACGAGAGCGTCTAGCCCAGTTTGAATCATATGGATGCCTGAGGCAAGAGCGTAGTGTGGAATTTGTAACGATCTCCACGGTATGCGGAAACGACGAATTCAACGAGCCTGTTCTGTTCGTTATAGGAAAGACGTTCGATGCGTAATACAGGAGCGGGAGATGTGGTTTGAAGTAACTCGATTTCCTGTGGGGTTGCAAGACCGGATTCCATGGTTTGTTCAGCACGTACCAGGTGGATGTTGTAGCGAGTGGCAAGGATGTGATAAAGGCTTTCTTTCGAAAAATCAAAATCAAGAATGCTGGGGCAGACCTGATGAAGTATGTACGCCACTTCAATTGCCAGTGGGTTTCCATCTGAGAGGCGCAAGCGTGAGAGCAGGACCAGTTCGGTATTCATTGGTATCGAAAAAATCGCCGCCAGCGTCAGGGTCGCTGGAATAATCTTTGACTCCAAAACCCGTCCGGACGCAGCACTGCCACGTGCCGCCATATCCTGGCTGAAACCGGTCAAAGTTTGCAGTTCCTGTTTGATCTTGGGCTCACTAACATAAGTGCCCTTTCCCACCTGGGTATAAAGGATACCTTCGTGTGTCATCTCAATAAGTGCCTGACGCACGGTCATGCGACTGACCTTGAACTTTTCCCCCAGCGCGCGCTCAGACATGAGTCGTTCATGGGGCTTATAGCGTCCGGTATCTATTTCAGTAAGCAAAGCATTTTTGAGTTGGAGATAGAGAGGTGTGGGAGCTTCACGCTTAAGTTTCATCGTCTGTCTCGGTATGACTGGTACATACCAGTTATACCAAAAACCAATTCGAAAATCAATGCGGTAACGCGCGGACTTTCCTAGTGGTCAAGAGCTTTTCATTTTGGAGCTAAGGCTTCCCCAACATTCCACATGTATTTTGTGATACTGCTTTATTTACGCGTTGCAAAAGCTTGGAAATTATGCTTTCGTTTTAACGAAGCCTGTTCAGTCGATCCTGCACATCCACGGCGAATCGCTGAACGAATTGTCCAACAAATTCCGCTGGCTGGAGATTTACATCGTTCATCAAAGGCGTCATATCCATTCCATAACTCAACCCGGTGGTTTCATCTACGCCATGCGCCTCAAGGTATGTGGCATTCGCACGCCTGCGCCCCAGGGAAGCCAGGTCGTACCGCTTGCCGCCCACGATTTGCGAATCGAACACGCCCAATAAGGCCGCTTGTAAATTTTCATGAGTGGATAGATCCATCATGACTTTATCAGAGTCGACCATCCAATCCAACGCACGCCACACCTCACATCCAACGAGTCGTTCCGGACGTTCCGCTTGGTCCAGCTTTCTCAAGGCTTGAATCACCTTGAGAGCGACTCCCACGTGCGTGTCATGCTTATCGGCGAGGTTATGGGTATACACCACTTGTGGCTGGGTCGCGCGGAGAATCGCAAGAATATCATCCAAAGGTTGAGAGCGCGACGCGTCCTTAATCATCTTGCTGGGAAAATCCAGCATAATCTGGGCTGCAAACTCACCGATGATCGCCGCTTTGCGCTGCTCCTTAAAACGGACAAGGCGCATCTCATCGTCCGTGTAATCCTGATATAGATCGTCACGTGGTGAGCCGCGACCGTCAGTCACTACCACACCCGTGAACCATTTATCCTCCTGCTGAAAACATTCAATGATTGGCTGTGCCGCCATAATCTCGATATCATCTTGATGGGCAGCGAGACAAAGATGTGTAGTCCGCGCCAATGCCTGCCCAACAGGTTGATGGTCAGGAATATAAACTTCGGCTGTCTCGAGATACAATTTCATGATGTCCTCTTCGTATCAAAAATGTTCCTTTGTGAAGCGAAATGTCGCTTCAGCAACGACCCACTCATATGCTTACCGCATCAACAAGGAACAGTCATTTCATCTGTATTCGACAAATGTTCATCGCGTTCATTAAAATATTGTGGAAACCGACAATATGCCCGATCTCCCCATAAGTAGCCCTTTGCGATGTCGGATCGATTGTCGCGGCATTCGGCCGTCAACCTTAAGGCATTACTGCTTGCAAAGATGGTATGACTGTCGAGACAGTTACCATCGACAGATACTCGACTCCTGCCGAAGCGATACAAGGTGCGCTATAGATCCTGGATCTCCGCTGCACGATAGGTGTTACGCATGAGCATGGCAATAGTCATAGGTCCAACCCCACCCGGGACCGGTGTAATGAAACCTGCTACTTCCTTCGCTTCGTCGAAGCAGACATCGCCCACGAGACGATAGCCGCTCTTCCTGGTGGCATCCGGTTTGGAGTTAATCCCTACATCAATGATCGCCGCGCCAGGCTTGATCCAGTCACCGCGCACCATCTCGGTCTTGCCAATCGCGGCGATCAGGATATCGGCCTGCCGCACCACGTCGGGCAGATCCTGTGTACGTGAGTGACAAACCGTCACCGTCGCGTTTTTTCCGATTAGAAGTAATGCCGCCGGCATACCCACGATATTGGAACGCCCCAGCACCACCGCGTTCGCGCCTTCGATTTTCACACCGGCTTTTTCGAGCAGGTAGATACATCCATAAGGCGTGCAGGGAACGAACAACGGCTCACGTCCCTTCTGCGCCAGGCGGCCGATATTGATAGGCGAGAATCCGTCCACGTCTTTTTCAATGCTTACAAGCTGCAACACGCGTTCTTCATTCAAATGGGCCGGCAAGGGTAATTGCACCAAAATACCATGCACCGAGGTATCGTCATTCAAAGACTTGATAAGTTTTTCCAATTCTTCCTGAGAAATATCAGCAGACAGATTATGGCTGATCGACCCCATACCCAACTCTGCACACGCTTTCTGTTTGGAGGCCACATACGTGGCTGAATCAACGCGTTCACCGACCAACACCGTGGCCAATGTGGGTCTTGATTTCCCCGCGGCCGTACGCTCTGACACCTTTGCAGCGACCTCCTCGCGTACCTGTTGTGCAATCGCTTTGCCATCAATCAATTGAGCAGTCATGGTTATTCTCCTGCATTCATTGTAAAACGGCTTTTCCCGGCCCCACAGTGACACTTATCCCATCTTTGTGATTACGCCCCTCAATTTATCGCCGACACACTCCTGTAAATGCACTTCATCTAATTCATTCCAGCGCGGCGAGGGCGCAAAGGCTTGCACCCGCAAATAATTCTCTGTATAGCCTTCCATTCGCCAGCCCCACTCACCCATTTCAGATGTGGATTCCCAGAGAATTGCCATTTTATGACCGATGAATTTTTTGCGATAGGATTTCGCCGACTCTTCGAGCGCAGCATGCAGGATATGATTCCGCCTCTTTCGCAGCCCGGTCTTAACCTGTCCCTTCATCCTGGCCGCCCCGGTACCGGGCCGCGCCGAATACGTGAAAACATGCCCACCTGCGAAGTCCATTTCACGCACGAAGTCCAGCGTCTCGGTAAACTCTGCTTCCGT
>Ga0114129_10007070_pt1 | contig 15975 bp, 15 predicted proteins | sample RhiMetdeltSRZDD1_FD_80071 | JGI IMG/M metagenome (GOLD analysis project Ga0114129, IMG submission 80071) | Populus rhizosphere microbial communities from Tennessee, USA - Rhizosphere MetaG P. deltoides SRZDD1 (version 2) (version 2) | ecosystem: Host-associated > Plants > Roots > Rhizosphere >... | reverse complement strand
TGCGGCGTCATCTCGACAAGACCTGGTTCGCCTGGATGGGCAAGACCGATGACGGCGCCGTCTTCTACTACCGGATTCACAGCCCTGTCGTCCTGATCGAGTTCGATCACCAGGTGCCTGCGAACCTCAAGGCCTACGCGAAGGATCCCAACGCTCCCAATCCTCAGCACATCCACGTCGTCGTGCGCACGCCGAACGGCAACGACTACGGAAAGGATCTGCTGCGGCAGCACTACGTGCAGCATCCGCACGCGACCGCCGGACAGTAGCCGGATCCGTCGACCGATTCATGGCCTCTGGCACGTGACGCAGCGTGACTCGTCCTCATCGCCCGTCGACATCACGCGACTGTTGCAGGACTGGCAGGCGGGCAACCACGACGCGCTCGATCGCCTGATGCCGCTCGTGTACGACGAGCTGCACCTCATCGCCAGCCGTCACCTCGCCCGCGAGCGACCCGAGCGCACGTTGCAAACCACCGCGCTCGTCAACGAGGCGTACTTGAAGCTCGTCGATCAGCGGAAGGTCGATTGGCAGAACCGCGCGCATTTCTTTGCGCTCGCCGCACGCCTGATGCGACGCATCGTCCTGGACGATGCGCGCCGGCGACAGCGGGAGAAACACGGCGGTGAAGCCGTGCATGTCCCGCTCGACGGCGTTCAGATCCCGGTGCCGGCTGCGGGCTTGGATGTCGTGGACGTGCTGGAGCTCGATCGCGTCATGACGCAGCTCGAAGCGATCGATGCCGATCAGGGCCGGATCGTCGAGCTGCGGTTCTACGGCGGGCTGACAGTCGAAGAGACGGCCGCGGTGATGGACGTCTCGCCGGCGACGATCAAGAGAGAATGGGCGATGGCCAAGAGCTGGCTCTATCGGGCGCTGACCGCTCGCCGCGATACTTCACCACACTCCTGAACTCTCAGTTCTTCAGCAGCTTTCTCCTCGCGAACCAGAGCGAAGATCCGACGAGAAACAATGTGCCGGGTTCTGGCACCGCATTCGGCGACGGCCCAACGAAGGTGAAGTTGGCCCTGACATTGTTGACAAATACCGTCGGCCCTGCAAATGTCGCGTCAAACGCCGTCGAATCGCTGAAGACCAGATGCAGTATTCCGCCGTCCATTCCGGCGCCTGTCGGAGGAGTTATGAGTGGAAGCGCACTGGGACGCACCAACGACCAACCGAGGTCAAGACTGTCACCGGAATCAAATCCCGTCGCCGTGAATCCGAACACCTTGGTAAATGGCGGAATCACAGGAAAAGTCGCGTAACTCGTGACACCCGCATTGACGTCGTCGCCAGGGTTGCGTCCTCGGTTTTCCAGGTCCTTCCCGGAAAAGTCGAAGGTTGCGGACACGAGCTGAATTGCCACGTCCGAGGTGAATTCGACAAAGCTGGTGCACGATGTCACAAACCCGCAATTGACCGTGGCGTGACCGGTGATGGTTGTCGCAGAGCTGACCGTTGAGAGGCCTAGGACGATTACAACCGTCGCCGACCATGATCGGACGTCAAGAAACGCCTTCGTCATCGCGATTCTCCCTCGCAGTTCAGAAAACTGCGAACAACCGAGGTCCTTAGCAACCGTGTACGCACACCGTCAAACGAAATGTCTGCGCGGTTCGTGCAACGATCCTGCCGGTCGAGGCGTGCACGACGGGCCGAGAATTGATTGGGCCAGCGCTCTGTGTCCGACTGGCTCGATCCGAGAAACATGACTTGGTGTCGCGCGTCGGCGAAGCGGCCAAGCCATTTGGCTCGGCGCCGATTCGGAGCACCGCGGCATCAATCGAGAAGGTTGCGGCCGGCGCGACAAAAAACTTCCAAGCCGATCGCGGCGGCGACACGTCACGCCGACGCTCCTACCGAGCAAGGCTTTCGGCCTCGACCCGGACGGTCGCAGGTCAGCGTTTGTGAGCCTTCCTGTGCGTATCGGGCTCTCCAGAGGTCCACCGTATTCCGGCTCACGCCGAGCATGCGGGCGACTTCGCGCCCGGAAAAGCCTTCGGCGAGCAGCAGCACGATCCGGCTTCTTCGTACGGTGCGCTGCGGCGTCGTCGGTGCGCGCACCCAGCGTTCGAGCTGATGGCGGACGGCCGGGTCGATTTGCAACGACAAGTTCAATTGCGCAAAACGTGGCGTGTGCGAAGTCAAGCGGATGGCCCTCTCTGTCCGCAGCTAGACGCGCGTTTGCACGCAAAGAGGGCTCAAGTCCGGCGTTTGGCAGACTTTCGAGAGGTGACGAGATCAGGGGGTCAAGCCGACGCGTTTCAACAGATCGTCAAAGCGGGGGTCGGATCGCACGGGATCGAAAATGGGTTCGACCTTGAGGAACGTCAACGCCTGCGCGCGTTCAGCGAACCCACGCTCAAACCACCGAAAGGCCTCGTCTCGATCGTCGAGGCCGACATATGCCATCGCGATGTGGGTGGCGGGCACGAACTCGGTCTTCGACGACTTGATGAGCGAGCCCACGATGGATTCAGCCACTCGTCGATGCCCCGCTCGTGCCTCGGCGTGGGCCAGCATCGCGACATGCAGCGAGTTGCCGGGAGCGAGCTCCGACAAGCGACGCATCTGGGAGATCGCATCTTCGTCACGGTGCTCGGCCAGGTTCACCGATCCCAGGAGCCGCAACCCCGGTGGAAATGTCGGCGACATTTCCAATGTTTTTTGCGCGAACTGGCGCGCAGGTCCGAACCGACGCGCATGATAGTGCGCGAGGCCGACTGCATAGGTCCCGACCAGCGACAAAGGCTCCAAATCTAGCGCACGCTGGGCTTCGATCAACTGTTCGTCGTACCGGCCGAGTTGACCGAGGTACAGCGCGTACCAATAATGCGCCGTGGCGTAATCGGGATCGAGCGCGATCGCACGCTGGAACTCCCGCTCTCCTCCGCGCCAGTCCCAATCGAAGCTGTACGTCGCGAAGGCAAGGGAAACGTGTGCCTCTGCGAGCGCCGGATCGATCCGCAGCGCCGTCGTCGCCGCGGCCTTGGCCTTCGTGCCGGCTTCGGTCGGCGGCATGACCGCGTACGGCATCGACCCGAGCAGCGCGTAGGTGTCGGCGAGACCGGCGTACGCCGGCGCGTAATTGCCATCGCGGTCGATTGCCTGCTGGAAGTAGTCCAACGCCTTCTGAAAGCCTTCGGGAGTGCGCATGTTCCAGAAGTAGCGCCCTTTCAGGTACGCCTCGTACGCCTCGACGTTGCTCGTGCGGCGGCGCTCGATGCGCCGGCGCCCTTCGCCAGGCAGCGCGACCGCCAGGGCCCGTCCGACCTGCTCGGCAATGGCGTCCTGGATCTGAAACACGTCCGTCCATGGCGAATCGAATTGGTGGCTCCAGACGGTCACATCGTCCGCGACACGAACGAGCGAGACGCTCACTCGGAGCCGATCTCCCGCGCGCTGAATCGCACCGTCCAGGACGAGATCGGCGCGGAGATCGCGGCCGGCCGCAATCGGATCGCGGTCCGACGCGTACCGGCCCGTCGCGCTGAGCGGCCGCACGGCAACCGTCTTGAAGGCGCCCAGCTGCGTGATGAGCGCGTCCGCGATCCCCATCCCAAGATAGTTGTCACTGCCCTCTCCGGGAACGAACGGCTTGAACGGCAGGACGGCAATCGATTGCGTCTGCCTCGGGGCCGCCGTCGTCCCGCGCCGCGCCGCCACCATCAGGGCCACGGCGAGTACGAGCCCCGCGGTGACGACCGCCGCGGCCGCCAGCCTGCGCACGGTCCAGCGTCTGGCCGATTCGTTGAACGAACCCTGGCGCGATTCCCAGTCGCGCGCCACCCGGCGCAGATCGGCCCGAATGTCCGATGCCGACTGATACCGTCGATTAAGATCCGGGTCGAGCGCCCTTTCGATCACGTCGGCGAGCGCAGCCGGCACGACCGGATTCAGATCGGTCACGCGCGGGCACCGCTCGTGCTGAATCGCCGCGACGCTTTCGACCGTCGCGCGGCGGAAGGCCCGATGGCCTGACGCCATTTCGAACAGCATGGCGCCGAACGAGAAGAGATCGCTGCGCGCGTCGATCGGGCCGCCAGCCACCTGTTCCGGTGACATGTACGCGGCGGTACCGGCGATCCGACCCGACTGCGTGGCATGAGGCCGCTCACCACCTGGCGCGGGTCCGCTCGAAACACCGTCACCCGAGTGAAGTTTGGCGATGCCGAAATCGAGCAGTTTGGCGCCCGACTCGGTCAACACGATGTTCGACGGTTTCAGGTCGCGATGGACGACGCCATGACGATGGGCGCGATCGAGGGCGTCGGCAATTTCCACCGCCGACTGAAGCACCTGACCGGGCGTCAGCGGACCGCGCTCGAGGCGCGTCGACAGCGTTTCGCCTTCGAGGTACTCCATGACCAGGAAGTCGATGTCGTCGTGGCGCCCGACGTCGTACAACGCGCAGATGTTCGGGTGATTGAGCTTCGAGATCACCCGGGCTTCCTGCTCGAACCGGCGGCGCGCCCCGGCATCCTGTGCGGCAAGTCGAGGGAGTACCTTAAGAGCGACGATGCGATCGAGCCGCGTGTCGAGGGCGCAATACACCTCGCCCATTCCACCCGCGCCGATCGCCATCCGAATTTCGTAGGGTCCGAGCCTCCGGCCGGATTCGAGGTGCGGACGGGGTGAAGCCAGCTGCAGCGCGATAGGCGCCGCGGACGAAAGGCTGGCGGCCTGTTCGAGAAAATCTCCCGCACGATCGTGCGCGGTCAGTAGCGATTCCAGTTCAGCGCGCATCGCCGAATCGTCGCAGCGCTCGATCAAGAACCGGACGCGCTCGCCGTGAGAGAGGAGCACCGCGCCCGCGAAGAGCTGCTTCAACCGTTGCCTGGACTCGGTCTGCATGGGCGGATCGGAGCGGCATCTTACCGCGATGGCGATCGAGGGCGCGCCTCGCATCCTCGATCCACGCGTTGTCGAAGAACGCTTCGCGCCTTGACATCTGATGCGTGATGCGAGATGATCTCAACGATGCGAACGACCCTCGATCTCGACGACGACGTGCTGCTGGCGGCCAAAGAGCTCGCAGCCGCGCGCGGTACGACCGCGGGCAAGATCGTTTCCGACCTCGTCCGTCAGGCGCTGACACCGCGGCGGGCCGCTCGTCTGAGAAACGGCGTGCCGGTGTTGTCGAACCGACCGCCCGGCACGACGCGGCCGACGATGAAGCGCGTCAACGATCTTCGGGACGACCCGTGAGCCTTGTGGCGCTGCTGGACGTCAACCTTTTGGTCGCCCTCTTCGATCCCGACCACATCCATCACGACCTGGCGCACGATTGGTTCGAGGACCATCGCCAGCACGGGTGGGCGACCTGTCCCGTCACCGAGAACGGATTCGTCCGCGTGCTGTCGAATCCCGCCTACGGCGCCACCACCACGAGACCAGTGGAACTCGTCGAGCGTCTCACGCAATTCTGTTCGACGAAGCACCATGTCTTCTGGGCCGACGTGGTGTCATTGTCTGACACGGCGGTCTTCAATTCCTCGATGATTCGCGGCCACCGACAAGTGACGGATGTGTACCTTCTTGGCCTGGCCAAGAGGATGGGCGGCTGCCTCGCGACGTTCGATCGAACGATTCCGCTCGGGGCAGTGGCAGGAGCGACGCGCTCGACGCTTGCGATCGTTTCAGCGACGTGAGGGCAGGAATTGTGGCCCGGCTGAAGCCGGGCCGCACGTGCCTCGATAGCCGGTCAACCCGATTCGCGCGACAGCAGGTGGAGCGCGCGGGATTCAAGCAGCTTGAGACGCTCCTCGAGCATCAGCCGCGCCCGCTCGAGCGCTCCCTCATCCGCATCTGACGCGACCTGGAACGGCTCGCCCATCGCGATGGCCACGGTGGAGAACGGCTTCGGGATTTGGGTGCGGTCCCAGCTGTCGAGGGTCCAGTATCGACTCGCTTCGAGATGGAACGGCAACACCGGGTGGCCCGTCGCCTTCGACAGCCAGACCGCGCCGGGCTGCGCGACCCGGGCGGGTCCGCGCGGCCCGTCAAGGGTGAATCCCGCCGGCTTCCCCGCCGCCAGATCACGCACCAGTTGCAGCAGCGCCTTGCGCCCGCCGCGTGACGTCGATCCGCGCGCCGTCCCGTAGCCGAAGCGCTCGATGATGCCCGCGATCCACTCGCCGTCGAAGTTCTCGCTCGTGATGACGACGATGCCGCGCCGGCGGAAGTAGTACGTCGCCGGAAGAATCCGTCCGTGCCAGAACGCCATCACTGGCTGGCGGCCGCCGGCGACGATCGCGTCGAAGTGCTCGAGCCCCTCGGTTTTCCAGCGCAGGGTCGATCCGAGGAGCTCAACGAGGCGGAAACCAAGAATCGAGATGAGGCGAGCCTGAATGCGCTTGATGCGCGACGCCCGCCAATCGCTCGCGGTCACGCCCGGGGCTGCAGCTTGCCGTTGACGTAGGTCATCAAATCGACGAACTGGGTGTCGGCCTGCGCGCTGGCCTGGGCGCCCTTGAGCATGATCGAGCAGAACGGGCACGCCGTCACGACCGTGTGGGCGCCGGTCGCCTGCAGCTGCTTGAAGCGCACGTCGCTGATGCGCGAGCCGGGCTCTTCTTCCTTGTCGGCGAAAAGAAGTCCGCCGCCGGCGCCGCAGCAATACGGGTTGTCGCGGTTGCGCTCGGGCTCGATGATGTCGGCGCCGAAGCGCGTCAGCAGGTTGCGCGGTTCGTCGACCTTGCCGGCGTAGCGACCGAGATAACACGGATCGTGGTACGTGACCGTCTCTCGCGGCCCTGAAAGGGCCGCGCTACTTGTGCCTGCAAGGGCGGCGTTCCCGTCTCGCAGCAGTCCTTCGACGAACACGGACGTGTGAAGGATCTCCACCTCGTACCCGAACTTGCGGTAGTCGTCGCCGATCGTCTTGACGCAATGCGGACACGACGTCAGGATTTTCTTCACCCCGGACGCCTTCAGGTCCTCGATGTTGCCGTTGGCCAGCTCCTGGTACATGTATTCGTTGCCGGTGCGCTTGGCCGGATCGCCGTTGCAGCGCTCCTTCGCGAGAACTCCGAATCTCACGCCGGCGGCACGGAGAATCCCGAACAACGAGCGCAGCGACTTCTGGAAATCGGCGTCGAACGAACCGGCGCAGCCGAGCCAGACAAGCACATCGTGCTTCGCCGCATCGAACGTTTCCAGGCCAGCCGACTGCACGAACTTGGTACGCTGATCGTAGCCAAGTCCCCAGATGTTGCTGCGCCGCTCGAGGTTGTTGTACATCGCGCCCAGGTAGTCCGGCGCGTCGCCGTTCGACACCAGGCCGCGGCGCGACCCGATGAGCACCGGCAGATGCTCGATGCCGACCGGACACTGATTCTCGCAGGCGCCGCACGTCGTGCACTGCCAGAGGACCTTCTCGCTGTAGATCTCGCCGAGCTTGCGATCGCGTCCGCCGGCGAGCAGCGCGTCCTTGGTCTGCAGGATGATCGCCTTGGGGTTCAGCTCCTTGCCCGCGCCCCAGGCCGGGCAATTCACCTGACAGCGCCCGCATTCGACACAGGTGAACGCGTCGAGCACGCTCTTGCTGCCGAGATCCTTCACGGTTTCGAGGCCGACCTGTTCCTTCTCGAAATCGAGGTTCGGCAGGTTCCCGAGCTCAGGCGACTTCAGGAGCACGGTGATCGGCGACACGACCAGATGAAAGTGCTTCGAGGCCGGGATCAGCGCCATGAAGGCGAGGATCACCAGCATGTGCACCCACCAGTTGACCTGCTCCACTATCGTCCCCTCCTCCAGCCGGAACGTGAGGAGATAGGTGATCATCAGCGTAGCAATGAACAGCGCGATGACGATCGACTCGATCGACACTTTCGTGCCCAATCCGACCGGACGCACGAACACCCGCCGAATCAGCAGAAAGAGGATGCCGCCGAGGACCGCCAGGGCAAAGGGCGTCAATGCCATCCGATAGGCCGTGAACCACGTGGTGTGCGTGAGATCGACGATGCCAAGGCCGCGCAGGAATTCGGTCAGCGTGTAGCCGCCGAACGCGACGAACCCCCAGAACACGAATGCGTGCGCGATGCCGGCGATCGGCCGCTCGCGGATGGTTCGCGCCTGGAAGATGACGTCCACCAGAAAGCGGTTGACTCGAAACCCGAGGTTGTCGACGGAAAACGTGTTGGGGGCGGCGGCAATCAGCTGGACGCGGCGTGCGACCTGCGCCGCGAAGGCAGCGACGGACGCCACGAACAGGAGCCAAAAGCCTACAGTTGACATCGCATGCAGACGAGGACACAGAGGTCGACAAAGGACACAGGCCTCTGTGTCCTTGTCACTGTTTCAGAGCACTTATCATCGCGGGTACGATCTCGAACAGATCCCCGACGATGCCGTAGTCAGCGATTTCGAAGATCGGGGCGTCCGGATCCTTGTTGATGGCGACGACCGTGTTCGCGCCCTTCATGCCGACCAGGTGCTGAATCGCGCCCGAGATACCGAGCGCGAGATACAACTTCGGCGCGACGGTCTGACCCGAGCTGCCCACCTGACGCTCCATGGGCAGCCACCCGGCGTCGCAGATCGGGCGCGACGCCGCGATTTCCGCGCCGAGCGCTTCCGCCAGCTGCTGCGCGAGGGCGATGTTGGTCTGCTCCTTGATCCCGCGGCCAACCGACACGATCCGCTCGGCCTGCGACAGATCCACCGCCTGCCTGGCCTGCTGGAAGGGTGCCTCCGGCTTCTGCCGAATCGCCGCCGCGTCGACGGCGACATCGAGCGCGCGCACCGGCGCCGCGGCGGTGCCCTTCGCGACCTGATCCACGCGATACGCGCCGATCTGGAAGGTGATGAAGTGCGGCCCAGGGCCCTGGGGCACGATGTCGGCGGTGAGCTTGCCCTGGAACATCGGCCGGACGAACGCGGTGTCGGATCCCACGGTCTTGATCGCAGTGACGTCGGTGACGAGCGCGCGATCGAGCCGGGCCGCCAGCTTCGGCGCGAAGTCGCGCGTCTGGTAGGTGTGCGGCAACAGCACGTGCGCCGGCGACAGCTGCCCGATGACGGCCTGCAGCGCCGCGGTGAAGCCGTCTGGCGTGTACGGCTCGAGCGCTGCGTGCTCGACGGAAAGGACTTCGGCGACCTGTGCGGCAGCGAGCTCGGCCGCCACGCCTGCGGCGTGCGCCCCCGGAACAAGGACGCTGATTGGCGCCCCTGAAACCTTTGCGAGCTGTTGCGCGCCGACGATCGTCTCCCACGTGGCGCGATTGAGCTTGCCGTCGCGCTGCTCGGCAATGACGAGAATCATGCGATGACCCGCGCCTCCTCGCGCAGTTTCCGCACGAGCTCTTTCGCGGCTTCCGCCGGCGAGCCGTCGATGATCTGGGTTTTCTTGCCCTTTTCCGGCACGTAGAGACTGACGATTTTCTGTTTACCCGCCGAAGCTCCCGCAGGGAGCGAAGGCGGGCTAACCTTGCGAATCTCTTTTTTCTTCGCGGCCATGATCCCCTTGAGCGTGGCGTAGCGGAGCTGGTTGATTCCGCTTTGGATCGTGAGCACCGCCGGCAGCGGCATGGCGACCCACTGAAACCACCCGCCCTCGAGCTCGCGCTTGACCTTGAGTCCGTTGTTCGCCGCGGTAACCTCGACCTCCATGATGATCGTGGCGTGAGGCCGGCCGAGCTTTTCGGCGAGAATGACGCCGACCTGGGCGAACCCCTGATCGTCGGATTGGAGACCGGTCAGCACGAGATCGAACTCGTCGCCTTTCATTGCGGCGGCCAGCGCGTCAGCGGTCACGAAGGCATCGGCGCTGGCGAGGCTCTCGTCGTCGACATGGATGGCACGGTCGGCGCCGCGCGCGAGCGCTTCGCGGATGACCTGCGCCACCCGCGCCGGGCCGGCCGAGCAGACAACGACCTCGCCGCCATGCTTCTCCTTGAGGCGCAGCGCCTCTTCGAGCGCATACGCGTCCGGTTCGTTCATCTCGAAAGCCGCATCCTGCTCGCGAATCCAGGTTTTCGAATCGTCGAGGCGGGGTTGCCACTCCCGGGTGGGGACCTGCTTGATGCAGACAGCAATCTTCATCTGGTGATTTGATGATTTGGTGATTGGGTGATTGTTGTTGGTGGATTTGAAGGTTTGGTCATTTGATGATTGGAATTCACGTATCGAATGATTACTCCTTGAGCGTTTGGGTGATCGGCCAATCGATCGACCAATCAATCAACCAATCAATCAACGATCACCAAATCACTCGATCACCAAATCACCAGATCCACCGCGTCACCCCTCATATCTCTTGAACAGCAACGCGGCGTTCGTCCCGCCGAAGCCGAACGAATTCGACAGCGCGTAGACGATGCGCGACGGCCGCGCCGTGTTGGGCACGTAGTCGAGGTCGCACTCGGGATCGGGCTGATCGAGGTTGATCGTGGGCGGGGCGATCTGGTGATGCACGGCGAGCACCGTGATACCCGCCTCGAGGCCGCCGGCAGCGCCGAGGAGGTGGCCGGTCATCGACTTGGTGGACGACACCGGCAGCGTCTTGGCATGGTCCCCGAAGCAGCGTTTGATGGCAATCGTCTCGACCTTGTCGCCGTGCGGCGTCGAGGTGCCGTGCGCGTTGATGTAGTCCACCTGCGACGGCTGGATGCCGGCGCTCTCGAGCGCCGCGCCCATCACGCGAAAGGGACCGTCGCCGTCCTCCGACGGCGCCGTGATGTGATACGCGTCGGCGGACATGCCGTAGCCGACGAGCTCCGCGTAGATCCGCGCGCCGCGCCTCCGGGCCGAGTCGTAATCCTCGAGAATCAAGACGCCCGCGCCCTCGCCGACGACGAACCCGTCGCGGTCCTTGTCGAATGGACGGCTGGCGCGGGACGGCTCGTCGTTGCGCGTGGACAGCGCGCGCAGGGCGCCGAATCCACCAATACCCATGGGGGTGATGGCCGCCTCCGAACCGCCGGCGATCATCACGTCGGCGCCGCCGCGCCGGATGATCTCGAACGCGTCGCCAATGGCGTGCGCCGAGGCGGAGCAGGCAGTGCAGGTCGCCGAGTTGGGCCCCTTGGCGCCGAACCGGATCGATACCTGGCCGGCCGCGAGGTTGATGATGGCCGAGGGGATGAAGAACGGCGAGATCTTGCGCGGGCCGCCCTCGAGCAACGCCTTGTGCTCGCGTTCGATCGTCGTGAATCCGCCGATGCCGGACGCGATGAAGACGCCCACGCGGCCGGCGTTCTCCTTGGTAATCGCCACGCCGGCGTCGTCCATGGCGAACTGTGACGCCGCGATGGCGTACTGAATGAAGACGTCCATCTTCTTGACGTCTTTCTTATCGATGAACTGCAGCGGATCGAACCCCCGCACTTCGCCCGCAATCTGCGTGGCGAACTGTGAGGCATCGAACTTCGTGATGGTTTCGACACCGCTGCGGCCGGCGCCGAGCGCCGCCCAGTTCGCGTCGGTGCCGATTCCGAGCGACGACACCAGGCCGATGCCGGTGACGACGACTCGCCGACTATTGGTCATCCCCTACTTCTTGCCCTTCGCGTGCGAGTCGATGTACTCGACCGCTTCCTTGACGCGGGTGATTTTCTCGGCGTCCTCGTCGGGAATCTCGATCCCGAACTCCTCCTCGAACGCCATCACCAGTTCGACGGTATCGAGCGAGTCGGCGCCGAGGTCGTCGACGAACGAGGCGTCCGGCGTCACTTCCTCTTCGTCCACCCCGAGCTGCTCCACGATGATGCTCTTTACCTTGTCGGCTACGGCCATTCAATCCTCCTACATGTACATCCCACCGTTGACGGCGAGCACGTGCCCTGTAATATACGCTGCCTCGTCCGACGCAAGAAAGCAGACGGCCGCGGCCACCTCGTCGACGCCGCCCAGCCGCCCGAGCGGAATCTGCGAGGCCCAGTCGACCTGCGCCTTCTCGGCGACGGCGCGCGTCATGTCGGTCTCGATCATCCCGGGCGCGACGGCGTTGACGGTGATCGTCCGCGACGCCACTTCACGCGCCAGCGCCTTGACGAACCCTTCGAGCCCGGCCTTCGACGCGGCGTAGTTGGTCTGTCCCGCGTTGCCCATCTGTCCGACGACCGAGCTGACCGCGATGATCCGGCCGCCGCGCTGCTTGAGCATCGGCCGCATGGCGGCCTGCGCCAGGACGAACATGGCGGTGAGGTTGGTGGCCATCACGGCGTCCCAGTCCTCGCGCTTCATGCGCATGAGCAGCTGATCGCGCGTGATGCCGGCGTTGCTGACGACGATGTCGAGCCGCCCGTGGCGGTCGATGATTCCCGAGGGCACCGACTCGAGGGCGGCGGCATCCGTCACGTCGACGCTGAGCGCTTCGGCCTTCAAGCCGCGCGTCTTCAGCGCCGCCACGCAGTCGTTGGCGTGATCGCCGCGCGCGGCGGCCACTACGGTCGCCCCCTGCGCCGCGAGCCGCTCCGCAATCGCGCGCCCGATGCCACGCGATGCTCCGGTCACCAGGGCGGTTTTGCCGGCGAGATTGAACATTACGATCGGGTGAGAGCCGATTCGACCGCCGCGAGATCATCGGGACCGCCGAAATTGACGATCGTGGCGTTGCGATGGATCTTGCGGACCAGGCCGCTCAACGCCGTACCTGGACCTACCTCAACATACGTTGTGACGCCCTCCGACGCAAGGCGGGTCACGACCGCTTCCCAGCGCACCGGCGACGCCACTTGCGCGACCAGCGCTTCGATCGCGGCCGCCGCGTCGCGCTTCGGCTCGGCATCGACGTTGGCCACGATTGGCACGCGCGGCGCATGCGTGTCGACTGCTCGCAATTCCGGCGCGAGGCGTTCCGCCGCAGGCGCCATCAGCGCGCAGTGAAACGGCGCGCTCACGGCCAGCGGGATGACGCGTCTGGCGCCCAGAGCCCGCGCGCGCTCGCCCGCGCGTGCGACCGCGTCGCGCGCGCCGGCAATGACCACCTGCCCGCCGCCGTTGAGGTTCGCGGGACTGACGACCTCCCCATCGGCGGCCTCCCGGCACGCCTGCGCGACGACGTCGGCATCCGCGCCGATCACCGCGGCCATCGCGCCGGTGCCGACCGGTACCGCCTCCTGCATGTAGCGCCCGCGGCGCCGCACGATGCGCAGCGCGTCGGCAAAGTCGAACGTCCCCGCCGCCACGTTCGCGGAGTACTCGCCAAGGCTGTGCCCCGCGACGTACTCGGGTGCGATGCCGCGCGAGACGAGCAGGCGGCACGCCGCGGTGCTGACCGCCAGGATCGCCGGCTGTGCGTTCTCCGTGAGGGTGAGCCGATCCTCTGGCCCCTCGTCGATCAGGCCGCTCAGCGACTCGCCGAGGGCGGCGTCGGCTTCAGCCAGCGTCTCGCGACAGATGGGATACGCGTCGGCCAGCGGCCTGGCCATGCCGACTTTCTGCGATCCCTGTCCTGGAAAGATGAACGCGATCACGAGTGGGTGATGGCCGCCGCCGCGATGTCCTGCTCCACGCGGGCGACGAACCGTTCGGAGGCAAAGCGATGGGCCAGCACGATGCCGTTGCGGACGGCTTTGGCACTCGAGCGCCCGTGGCCGACGACGGCGACGCCGGCCAGTCCGAGGAGCGGCGCACCGCCGTACTCGGAATAGTCGACCCGCCGGCGGAACTCCTCGGAGAGAAAATCGGCAAGCACTTCGACGAGACCCTCACTCACCTTCAACGCGACATTACCCGTGAACCCGTCGCAAACAATGACGTCGGCCTTGCCGCTGTACACGTCGCGTGCTTCGACGTTGCCGATGAACGACACCGACGATGTCTTGAGCAGCCGGTGCGCCTCACGGGTCAGCTCGTTGCCCTTCGACGCCTCCTCGCCGATCGAGAGGAGGCCGACACGCGGCGACGCGATGCCGAACGCCAAGCGCGCGTACACCGAACCCATGACGGCAAACTGCACGAGATGGGACGGCCGGCATTCCACGCTGGCGCCGACGTCGAGGAGAATCGCAGGACATTGCGGGCGCGGGATGGCCGCTGCCAGCGCGGGCCGATCGACGCCGGGGAGCATGCCGAAGGCCGTGTAGGCCGCCATCACCGTCGCGCCGGTGTGTCCGGCGCTGAAGAGGGCTGCCGCATCACCGTTCGCAACCGTTTCAGCGGCCACCCTGATCGACGCACCGGGCTTGCGGCGGAGCGCCGCGGCAGGCGCCTCGTCCATGGTGATCACGTCGGCGGCGGGAACAAGACGGATGCGGCTCGCATCGGCGTCTGCATGCCGGCGCAGTTCGGCACCGAGCAGGTCGGACGGACCGACGAGCGCCACGCCGAGCCCGAAATCGCGGACTGCGGCGAGCGCGCCGTCGACCACCAGACGCGGCGCGTAATCGCCGCCCATCGCGTCAACTGCGATCCAGTTCATGAACAGCAGTGCCCGTCGGGTTCGGGGTTCCGGGTGCCGGGTTCAGCGTTCTGGTTCAGAGTTCCGGTGCCCGGAACCCCAGAACCGAGAACGAACCCTGAACCCGGAACCTGGAACCCTGAACCCGGCAAGTATCTATTCCTCATCCACTGCGCGAGCCTGCCGTCCACGGTAATAACCGCAGTTCGCGCAGACACGGTGCGGCGGCTTCGGCTCGTGGCAATGTGGACATTCGCTGAGCCCCACCGGCTTCAGCGCGTCGTGCGTCCGGCGTTTGGCCGTCCGCGTCTTCGAGTGGCGTCGTTTTGGATTCGGCATCTCGTCCTCTTGAATCAGCTATCAGCTATCGGCTTTCAGCTGTCAGCTCTTCGCTTTCAGGTCCCTCAACGCCGCGAGTCGAGGGTCTTCCCAGTCGCGCTTGCAGTCGCACGAGCCCTTGTTCAAATTGATCCCGCAGACCGGGCACAGCCCGCGGCAGTCGTCCCGGCACAGCGGCTTCATCGGCAGTGACAGGTTGAATTGCTCGCGCATCAAGTGCCCGAGATCGATCTCGTCGTTCTCGTAGAACGCGGTCGTCAGGTCGTCGTCCTCGATTTCCTGCTCCGCTTCACCGGTACCCGTGTTCTGGACGTGCGGGTGGTAGCGCAGATCGAAGTCCGCGTCGACTGGCAACGTGAACGGCTCCAGACAGCGGCCGCAGTTCAGCTCCAGCGTGGTCTGCACCCGCCCGACGAGGCGAAACTGCTGCTTGTCCTTGAAGATATCGAACGCCAGCGAGACCGGAGCGGCGACCCTGAAATCGGGATCCGTGCCCAGCTGACCAGGCTCGTAGACCTTCTCGAACCGCTCCTGCGCCGTCCGGATCTTCGCCAGATTCAGGAGCAGCATGAACTCCCCAATATAGCAGGGACGAGGGACTAGGGGCTAGCTCGGTCTCAGTCGATGGCCCAGGGCTTCGGGATGAAGAGTTGCTCGAACAGGCGAATGGCGTAGCGGTCGGTCATGCCGGCGATGAAGTCGCGGGTGGCGGCGTCGAGCCCCTCCTTCTCGACAATCGCCATGTCGAGGAACTCGGCGGGACGTTCACGCACCTTCTCCCAGAGGCCCGACAGGATGCCGGTCGCCTTCTTGAATTCAGCGGTCGCGATGGTGTTCTCGTAGACGGCGTCAAAGAGAAAGCTCCGCAGTTCGAGGACCGCGTGGAGCACGCGGTCGCTCATGCGGATTTCCGACAGGCCGCCGGCGAGCGTCTCGGTGACCACGTCCTTCACGAGCGTCGCGATGCGAGCCGACGACGTGTTGCCGAGGATGTGCACCGGCTCGACGGGGAGCGCCTCGGCGCGCAACAGTCCCGCGCGCGTCGCGTCGTCGATGTCGTGGTTGACGTAGGCGATGAGATCGGCGACGCGCATGATCTGGCCTTCGATGGTGCTCGCACGCCGCGCGGCATCCATGCCGACCGGTGCGCCCGACTTGCCCTTCGAATGCTTGGCGATGCCGTCGCGCACTTCCCACGTGAGGTTCAGGCCGCGGCCGTCGTTCTCCAGCTGATCGACGATGCGCAGGCTCTGCTCGTAGTGGTTGAACCCGCCGGGGACGAG
>Ga0114129_10007069_pt1 | contig 15976 bp, 8 predicted proteins | sample RhiMetdeltSRZDD1_FD_80071 | JGI IMG/M metagenome (GOLD analysis project Ga0114129, IMG submission 80071) | Populus rhizosphere microbial communities from Tennessee, USA - Rhizosphere MetaG P. deltoides SRZDD1 (version 2) (version 2) | ecosystem: Host-associated > Plants > Roots > Rhizosphere >... | reverse complement strand
TTCCATCAGGCTCTCACGAAACAGGCCAAAACTCGCGATTTCCTATCAATATCCCTCGATCGCAATTCTGTCCTGTGTCTCCCGATGCGTCGTGAGCCGACACGATCGCTGCACAATTTGCTGCACAGGGCGGAGGAACTTCGCTAGGGTAGCCGACACGTTCGCACCGGTGAACAGCGTGGCGTGTGCTGCTCGAGGCCAGTCGGGGCGCGAGGCGCGCTGCGAGCAGCCCAGTCGTGTTCGCGGACGCGGCCTGCGTTCCAGCGCTGTCTCTGTTCTTCGGCGTAATCCATCAGCTCTCCTCTTTGAAAAAGGATGGCCGAACACCGGTCGGAAGCCATTGTGGCGTTGATCGTTACGTAACGTCGTTCGGCTGGGTGTCAGGGACGACTTCCGCAAAGTGGATGATCGCCAACATGGCCTGAGCGCCGCCGGTTAGGACTTTCGGGGCAGCCACTCCACTTTGAGTGCATTTCACCCTCTAGAGGCTCGATTTCCGGATCGCCGGTGAGCAGTATCGCGTTGAACTCCACAACTGTCGCGACCGCGACGGCGTCGGCATAGGCAATCGCGTGCGTCGACTTGCTCGATCGCGCGGCGCACTCGCTGGCGCGTGGCGTCCTTTACCGACACGGAAGTCCCCCGCAAAGCCACGCGCCACAGCGACTCCGCCTCGTCGCGCCGATCGACACGGACCACGCGGTAGTACGCTTCGCCGAGATTAAGGATCTTCAGCGTCCCGCCGGTGAACACCGGACCGGCGAGAAGGACTCGCTGATGATGCTCCGCAGTGATGTGGTCGATCTGCCGAACCGCGCCGGAGTCCGCACCAACAACGGACAGCTGTTTCGGCCGACCGCCGAGCGGTCCTGCTGTAGGATTTGAAAGGGGATTGCAGTGTTTTCCGAGCGAACCATGGAAGTCTTGCAGCAGCGGTCAAGGTCCTGGCTGAGGGCCATCCTCGATGGACGCTGATCGAGCGCGTGCGCAACTCGCCCGGATTCTGGCGAGCGCAACCTTCAGCGACGCCGAACGCGCGAGCAAGTTTCTGCGCTTCGTGGTGGAGTCTGCGCTCGACGGTCACTCCAGCACCATCAAGGAATCGGTCATCGGTGTCGACGTGCTCGGCCGGAGCCCGTCCTTCGATCCGAAAACTGACCCCATCGTCCGGGTCGAGGCCGGCCGACTGCGGGCGCGCCTCGGCTCCTATTACCAGAACGAAGGAAAGCACGACGCCATCCTGATCGACTTGCCGAAGGGCGGCTACGTGCCTGAGTTCTCCGAGCGACCGTGGAGCGGGCGAGTCTGGGTAGCTCGGAATCCCGCCGTGCTTCTCGTCGTCGGAATGGTGTTGGGGCTCGCTCTGGCCGCCGCTCTGGCGTGGTTCCTCTCCAGCCCCGCACCGGATCACGGCGGAGTACTGCGGCTTTCCATTCTTCCGCCGGACAACGCGCCTTTCGAATCCTTCGCTGTCTCTCCGGACGGTCGCAAGCTCGCATTCACTGCCGTGTCAAACGGAAAGCTGATGCTCTGGGTTCAATCACTCGATTCACTCGAGGCCAAGCCTCTGACGACGACAGAGGACGCGTTGAATCCGTTCTGGTCGGCCGACGGTCGGTCCATTGGCTTTTTCGCCGTGCCGAACAAGTTGAAGACTATCCAGATTGCCGGAGGCCCCGCCCAGGACGTCGCTGATGTCGTGATGGGAAAAGGAGGAGCCTGGAGTCCCGACGGAACCATTCTGTTCGGCCCGAGGCCGGTTGGCATCCTGTACCAGGTTGCCGCGACGGGTGGAACGCCGAAGCCTGCAACGACTCTTGATGCGTCGCGCGGCGAAGTCACGCACGGGTTTCCGCAGTTTCTTCCCGACGGCCGCCACTTCATCTACCTCGCCGCGAGCTCGAGGCCTGGCCAGTCTTCGATTCGAGTGGGCTCGCTCGATTCGACGACTTCCAAAGTGCTCGTGAGCTCGGACACGAGCGCAGCCTATGCGCCGCGTGTGCACGGACAGCCGGCCTCGCTCATATTCGTGCACGACGGCGCGCTCATCGCGCAGCCGTTCGACTTGCAGCGTCTCGAGCTGACTGGCGAGCGAGTCATCGTGGTCCCGCAGGTCCGATATCTGCGTTGGCACCAGGTTGCCTTTTCGGTTTCCGGCAATGGAGTACTGCTCTACCAGGCCGGAAGTGCCGAGAATCGACAGTTCGGCTGGTTCGATCGACAGGGCAAGTTGCTTGCGGCGGCCGGTCCGCGAAACAGCTACACCTCGTTCAGCCTTTCCCCCGATGAAAGGGACGTGGCCATGCAGCGAGGGGACGACCCGGACACAGGCCTCCCCACTATCTGGATCATGGATCTGGGCCGCGAAGGCGCCATGTCCCGCTTTACGGACACGGGGGGCGAGCAGGCAGCGTTCGTTCCGGTCTGGTCCGCCGACGGCAGCGAAATCGTTTACAGCCAAGGCGATGACCGGGGGATGCGCCTGCTGCGCCAGCCGCTGGACCACGGAGCTGCGAAGGTAGTGATTGACTCCAAAGGTCCGAAATTCCCGACTGACTGGTCTTCCGACGGCCGCTTCATCGCCTTCAATTCGCAATGGCCTGATTACCAATACCAGCATGCCTGGATTGTCTCGCTTACAGGCTCCGGGCAACCGGCGGAACCGCGTCCATTCCTGCAGCATTCCTATTCAGAGGGGGGCGCATCCTTCTCCCCCGTGGCCGGCCGAGATGGACCCCGCTGGATCGCCTACGCGTCTGACGAAACGGGACGCCTCGAGGTCTACGTTCGGGACTTTCCCAAGGGCAGCCACAAGTGGCTGGTCTCGAACGGCGGGGGCATGGCCCCTCACTGGCGCCGCGACGGTCGCGAGCTGTTTTATCTGACTCAGGATGGCACGCTTATGGCCGTGGCCGTGAACCAGGGCGCGACCTTCGATTTCGACGCTCCGCAAGCCCTCTTCCAGACCGGTGTCAGGCTGACTCCGCAGAACTTCTGGGCGAATGAATACGCGGTGGCGGCCGATGGACAGAGATTTCTCGTGAACCGCCGGCCTCCGGTCCCCGCACCTGACGCGATCACGGTCGTCATTCCCTGGCAGTGAGCAGTCCCGTAACCCGTTGAATCCAAAGCGCACGTACACGTACGTGCCCTCTCGCTAACGCCTGCGTACTCCCAGCAGCCCGTCCTCCCGGACATCATCTCGCGAGCAAGTCCAAGGAGGAATCACCATGCGCGAAGCATTCATCAGCCTTCTTGCGGTCGGGCACTGCGTTGTCCTGTGGTCCGCTGCCTCGACGCCTGAGGCCCAGAAGGGAAATCCGAACAGCGCGAGCCTGCGGCCAAATATCCCCAGAACCTGGGACGATCGGGCGATCGCCGAGGTGGAAGTACCGCTGGCCAACCCCGTCGGTTCACCGAAACACGTTTCCGCCGATTACTACTACAAGATTCCGGTGCGGCCGATTTACAAGCAGTATCCGGTGTACGCGCCCGGCCGCGAGCCGCAGGGCTACATGGACTGGCTGGGAAAACAGGAGCCAGAGATTGTCTGGGGTGTGGATCCGGTGACCGGTGTCGAGCACGCCCCCTCATTGAAAACGGAAGCGGATTGGATCAAGGCCGGCGAGCTGGTATTTGACTCGCCTGTGGTGTTCAGCGCGCCTCCTCCTCCGCAGGTTGTACTTCAGTTCTATCAGTCAGCGGGAAGACCCGTCACCTCCAGCGGAATCGACCCCTTCGCCGTCTTCGTCATCCGTCAGAAAGGGACGGTGGAGGCCGGATTCGCCGCCTGCGCCGACTGCCACACCCGCGTGATGCCGGATGGCACGCTCATCAAAGGCGCTCAGGGGAACAATCCCATCGATCGAGGCACCGCCATTGCCCTGCGCGCTCTGGCTGCAGCGTCACCGGACAAGGCGGCGGTTGAAGCGGCTCGCCGCCTTGCCGACCGGGCCCAATTCGAGGTTCCGTGGCTGAAAGATTCCGAACGGCCAGACTACGGCCGCATGTCGATCGAGGAAATGGCGAACGTTCGCGCAGCGATTCCGCCAAGCGTGTTTGCCAGACAGGGGACGAGCCCCTTCTCGCCGCCGCACATACCGGACTTGATTGGGATAAAAGATCGGAAATACCTCGATGCCACGGGCTTGCAGCAACACCGCGGCATCGTGGACTTGATGCGCTACGCCGCCTTCAACCAGGGCGCGGACACCCTCGCCAGCTACGACGGCTTCGTTCCAGCAGACGCGCCGAATTTCAAGACGCGGCCTGACCCCGGCAAAATAAATCCCTTTACCGCAGCTGTTCGGCCGGATCGCTACAGCGACGAACAACTGTACGCGCTCGCACTCTATCTTTATTCGCTCCAGCCCCCGTCCAACCCGAACCGATTTGACGCCGTGGCGGCACGCGGTCAGAAAGTCTTCGAGGAGGAAGGCTGCCGGAGCTGCCACACGCCGCCGCTTTACACCAGTAACAAACTGACTCCGGCGGAAGGTTTCGTGCCGCCACCGGGCGCCGAGCGGACGTACGACATCCGGCCCAGATCAGTGGGCACCGACCCAGGCCTCGCGCTCAGGACCAGGAGGGGAACGGGCTATTACAAGGTGCCATCGCTCAAAGGGGTCTGGTATCGCAGCATGTTCGGGCACAGTGGCTGGTGCGCCACTCTCGAAGACTGGTTCGATGCGCGCCGCACTCGCGATGACTACGTTCCCACGGGTTTCAAGCCCTACGGCTCGAACACGCATGCCGTGAAGGGTCATCCCTTCGGGCTGGATTTGTCGGACGAGGATCGCAAAGCGCTCATCGCGTTCCTGAGGACTCTGTGAACATCAGAGGAACTGCTTCAGAAACGCCAGGTCTCCTGGCGTGACGAAACAGCCCTTTGTCGTCAGGGAGCGCCCGAAAGTCGGTGAGGCAGTTGATGTCGACGGTGACCTTGCTCCGCTTCAAGCGCGTTTGCTCGAAACGCTGGTTTCGAATTGCACATTCGATCGCGGAAGTCTTTCAGTTGCCCTTAGAAAGTCGGTCGGCATGTTCGTCGAATGCAACAGAAACGAGAATTGGCTGGGTGTTCGGGATTCGAACCCACACGAGGCGGGTGGGCGTAGGCCGGCTCCCGCAAAAACGGCGCAACATCGTGATTGGTCCTGAGTAGCGACAACACGAGTTGGGCACAGCCGTGAAATCGTGTTCTCTCGACGCATCGGGGCGGACTGCTCCTCGAACATCACGACGAACGACTCACCGACCGCGGGATCCACCTCGCGATCGGTGCCAGTAGTGGCGCCCAGAAGACACAGGGCAACTACTGCACAATTTGCTGCACGATCGCGGACACCGCCGGCTGGCTCTCCGGATCATTAGCAATTTCTCGACTTGACGTGATGACGTGAGCGCGGGTCGGCAACGGGAAAGATTGAGAATTCTGGCCAAAATCGCGCAGGTCTCGGACCGAAAAACCGTCGCCCCTCGATCCGAGATGTTTACGCAAGTGCTGGTTTCACGTACACTTAGCGTTTGCGGTGAGGTGGCCGAGAGGCTGAAGGCGGCGGTTTGCTAAACCGTTATGCGGCCTAAAAGCTGTATCCAGGGTTCGAATCCCTGCCTCACCGCCAGTTAAATTGTTCTAGCCATTGACTTTTCCTTCAGGACCAGTCGCCGTCTCCAGAAACGTCTCCAAGGTTCTTGACGACGGCGGCTGATCCAAGAGTCGAATCGCAAACCTCCTAATCGTTCGGGTCAATCTCTCCGCGTTTGCGTCGGAAGAAGTACGCGACCCAGTCTGCGACCTGTTCGCCGATTCTTGCGCCGACTTCAACGGAATTCCGGTAGTGCATGCCGCCGTACACACGCGCGTTGATGATTTCAGTCCGCAGATCGTCCGTGTTCTCGAACACGTGCGTCGTCCTGGTCACCGTGCTGTCGAGGACGAAGTGAACGGCCTTCGTGCCATTGAAGTCTTCGAGAATCGTGGCGGTCGCGCTCGTCCAGCAGCCGTGGGCCGCCGGGTACTCGGGATGCGCAGGCGTGACGGCAAGCCCAATCCAGGCCGGATCCGGGTTCGTGGCTGGATTCCCATCGGTCTCTCCGGCGCGGATCGCTGTCACCGGTCGCCAGAAGTTGTAATGGAACTTCGCGTCCCAGCACGCGATCTGGGAATCGAGGATTGCGGTATTCGCCATCGCAAGGAACCGAGCGGTCTGCCGAACGTCGAAACCGTTCTCGATCGCATACCGTCGGAACGCACGGCTGTACTGGGTAACGGCGTGCTCGGTGTAGAAGCGCCCAATCTCCGTCTGCTCCGGCGTCCGAAGAGATCCGGTCGCCACGCCGAACGCCATCACCTCGTTGTAGTCCCTCGTCCACACAATGCTCGACAGGGACGGCGGCGGACCGGGGCGAAACTGCGATGCGCTCGCGAGCGCGAAGGGAGTGATCTGCGCAAACCCGGGCAGCAGCGCATTCGCGAACGCGGGTGGAGTTGGTTGCCAGACGCCCGGCCCGGCGCCAGGTGTGTAGGTGACGGTCGGGATTACACCGTCGTGGATCTCGAGAAGCCGCGACGCAACTTCCTCCCCGATCGCGATTCCATTGTCCTTTTTGGCTCCATCGCGGATCGCAGCGAGTGAACGCTCGCGCGCCGCGTCGAGGGTCGCCTGCTGACTCGGGAGGAGCCTGACGAGAATTCCGTGGGCCGCTGCGATCGCAGCAGCGTCGCGCGATGCCGGTCGCAGGTGGGCCGGCGTCACTTTGAATTGTTCGTACTCGCCATTGATGGAAGTGACGGCATCGTAGATCGCAACATGAACGAGCGTCATCCAGAGCTGTGACCGTTGAATCGGCTGCGCGCCGATAGTGACGATCGCATCGTGGGCGATCGCATTCCACTCGGTCACGACATTGCCGGCAAATTCTCCCGGTTTGGCTTGGCCCGTGATCTGCGGCACGAGCACCAGCGCGATCAGGAACAGGTAGCACCCACCGAGGAGCAGGCAAATCCAGGCGCGTCGAATCTGGCTCATAGAGCCTCCTGTTTCTGGAGGCGCGAATCCCGACCAGGAACTGGCGTGGAGCCCACAATTCGCTAGAATGGCGACATTCGGGCCTCCTCAGGCAGCGTGACTCGGCTCCTACTGGCGTGGCGAGCGGGCGACGAGACCGCGCTCGCCCAACTGACTCCCCTCGTCCATAAGGAGCTGCAGCGGATCGCCCGCGGGTGCATGCGCGGCGAACGTCCGCGCGACAGCTTCCAGGCCACCGCCCTCGTCCACGAGGCCTACCTGCGGCTGGTGGGGACGCAGCACGTGAACTGGCAGAATCGGGCGCACTTTCTCGCCATGGCCGCCCGACTGATGCGCCGGATTCTTGTGGACCTCGCGAGAGCCCGGCAGTATCAGAAACGAGGCGGCGGTGCGCTCCGGGTCTCGCTCACCGACGCGCTGTCCGTGCCGCACAAAACAGAAGATCTGGTGGCACTCGACTCGGCGCTGTGTGCGCTCGCGGAGCTTGACGAACGAAGAAGCCGCGTCGTCGAGTTGCGTTTTTTCGGTGGCCTCAGCGTCGAAGAGACGGCGGCAGTGCTGCGGATTTCGCCCGAGACGGTCATGCGCGACTGGAAGCTCGCCCGAGCGTGGCTGCGGCGGGAGCTGCGGAGATGACGCCCGAGCGATGGCAGCAGGTTTCGCGGATTTATCATGACGCGCTTGCGCGCGATTCCCGCGAGCGCGTGTCGTTCCTGCGTGAAGTGTGTCGGGACGACGAAGCGCTGCAACAGGAAGTCGAATCGCTACTTGCGGAACCTGCGTCGGCGGAGAATTTCCTGGGAAAGCCAGCTCTGGCCATGTCCGCGGGACTCGTTGATGATCCCGCCGAGCCGCCGCTGACGGGACAGCGTCTGGGCGCCTATCACATCCTCGACCTCATCGGGGTGGGCGGCATGGGTGAGGTGTACCGCGCGCGCGACACGAAACTCGGTCGCGACGTGGCGGTCAAAGTGCTGCCGCGGCTCTTTTCGGCAGATCGCGAACGGTTGGCGCGCTTCGAACGCGAGGCGCGGCTGCTCGCCTCGCTGAATCACCCGCACATCGCTGCGATTTACGGCTTCGAAGAAACCGCAGGCATTCATGCGTTGGTTCTCGAATTGGTCGACGGGCCGACCCTCGCCGATCGATTGCAGCGCGGGCCTTTGCCGATCACACAGGCCGTGCGCATTGCGCGTCAGATCGCCGAAGCGCTCGAGGCCGCCCACGAGAGGGGGATCGTGCATCGCGATCTCAAACCTCAGAACATCAAGGTGAAGCCTGACGGCACAGTGAAGGTGCTTGATTTCGGCCTCGCGAAGGCCGCGACGGCTGCGGCAAACGACTCTGATGTCTCGCCGATATCAACGACATCCATCGATGGAACGCGGGAAGGCGTCATCCTCGGCACGACAAGCTACATGAGCCCGGAGCAATCCCGCGGACGTGCGGTCGACAAACGGACCGATATCTGGGCGTTCGGCTGCGTGCTGTACGAGATGGTGACGGGGCGCGCAGCGTTCGCGGGCGAGACGATCTCCGATACGATCGCGGCAATTCTCGGACGGGACGCGGACCTCTCGAAGCTGCCGGCAACGACGCCGCCAGGAGTCCGTCGGCTGCTGAGGCGGTGTCTCGACAAAGATCCGAAACGGCGCCTGCGCGACATCGGCGACGCGCAGCCGGACCTCGATGACGTCGGTTCGATCCCCGCAACAGAGAGCCGAGGGCGCACCACTTGGTGGACACCCGGGTGGGCCGTCGTGCTTGCGATTGGCGTAGCCATTGGTGGCGCAGGTGTCTGGCTGACTCGTCTACTGCCACGCCGGGAGGTTCAGCCGTCGTTCTCACGGGCCCTCCGCCTCACCACGACGCCCGCTCACGAATTCGGCCCGGCGATCTCTCCAGACGGTAAGTGGGTAGCCTATCTGTCAGACGCGCGCGGACCCACGGACGTATGGGTCAAATTCATTGCGGGAGGAGAGCCAGCGAACCTCACGGCATCGATAGGCCTTGAAATCCAGGTTCGCTCGGCTATTGGTGGCCTCGAAATCTCGCCCGAGGGAAGCAGCATTGCAGTCCAGGCGAGGGAGAAAGGCAGTCGCGCGCCGACGTTTGACACCTGGCTTATTCCTGCACCGCTCGGAGGAACTCCTCGCAAGTTCGTTGAAACCGCTGGCGCACTGCGATGGTCACCTGACGGAACGAGAATCGCCTATGTACGTCCCGGCGAAACCCGCGGCGATGCCATAGTGGTGGCGGATGCCGACGGTGGCAATCCCCGAGACCTCGTCGCCGCGCGTGGCGGTTGGCACACCCACTGGCCCGCGTGGTCCGCCGATGGTCGATTCGTGTACTTCTTTCAAACCATCGCAACCTGGAACGGCGAGCCATCGGAGATCCTTCGTGTGCCGGCGAGCGGCGGTGAACCGCAGATCGTGGTCCACACGACGCGTCGGGCTTTGTTCCCGCTTCCCAATGTCAACGGAGGTTTGTTCTACGCCGCGAACCCTAATGGGGTTGATCTCGATCTCTGGTGGCTCCCGTCGATCAACAAGGAACCGCAACGTCTCACAACAGGAATTGGCGAATACGCTGAGCCACGAATCTCGTCGGACGGCCGAAGACTCGTGAGCACGCTCATCGAGTACCGGCGCGCGCTCGTGTCTATGCCGGTCGTTTTCGAGGAAAGCCCCCGGTTGCGCCACCTCACGGACGGGTTTGGCGGCGACCTGGAGCCGTGCATTTCGCTTTCAAGTGGTCGGATGGTGTTGAGTTCGTCGCGCTCCGGCAACCGTAATCTTTGGACCGCTGATGAAAACGGTACGAACCTTCGCCCACTGACATCGGATGCGGCCATTGACGAGCGGCCATCGTTCTCGCCCGACGCACGCCAGGTGGCCTTCGTCTCTGACCGCGGCGGTGAACATGGCATCTGGGTCGTGAAGAGCGATGGTGCGGCTCCGCGGAGGCTTGCAAGCACGCCGGTTCTCGACGCGCTGACATGGTCGCCGGATGGTCAGCTGATCGCGTATGCCGTACCTGGCGGCGATGCGCCGAGACTATCGATTGTTGGCGTGAATGACGGAGCGATGCACAAACTGCCGACGCCCAACGGTGGTCATTCACCGTCCTGGTCACCTCGCGGCGACGTGATCGCCTATCTCGAGCCGCGCGGACCGGGTCGGACATATTTGAAGTTCGTGAGCAGCCGCGGGCAGGTGCTGTACTCAAGACTGCCTGATGGGCCCGCGTTGACGAATGGGTTCCTCGCCTGGGCGCCGGACGGCAAGCGCCTGGCGGCGGTTGGCGTCCCGGGAAGTGCCAACGCTTCGGTTTGGATCGTTGAACCGGAGAGCTCCGAACCCTTTCGCAAGCTGATCGAATTTTCGGGGGAGGTGCGCCCACGCGGTATTACCTGGTCGCGTGACGGTTCCTCGCTCATTTTCGGTAGACAGGAGGCTCTGAGCGATCTCGTCGTGTTCGAGCGGCCGGAATGACATCGACTCTTGCTCGCGAAATCAGTGCGTCTCAGACGGGACCTCCTGCAGCCATGAACGGACCGGTTTCGAACTCGCGCGCCAACATCATCTTAGAAAAACGCGTTCGTGGGGTTCGAATCTCTGCCTCACCGCCAGCCTTCGCTCAAGATTCGCGCGAAGGCCGGCCGAGAGTTCCTTCCGACGAGTCGCGCTCTCCGAAACTTTCACGTTCTCGCTTTCACGCTCTTGCCAAGCACCATACAGAACATGGTGCTCTTCCCGACCGCGTGCGGCGAGAAGAAGCTCACCACCTCGTCGTCATAGAAGGTCAGCCCACTCGCGCCTAAACGCTGCGCGTAAGCCGCGAGATACAGACGGCCGCCGAGAATTCCGGCCTCGAGCTGCGCCGCACGATAACCCCGGTTCCCGAGACGATCGAGGACGTCGCGCAGATCCGTGAGAAAGAATCCGACCGCGCTCGCATCGGCCGGGAGGTCCTGCTCGAGGCCCAGGAATCCCGCCTCGTTGCGAAAGGTTCCTGCCCTCAACAGCTCGAGTGCCCACCGTTCACGATCGAGGACGTAAACGCCAGGTGCCAACTCGTCGACGGCGTGGACGATCAGGTAGAAATCGTTCAACAGCCGCGCCGTCGAGCCTCGGGCGGCACCCAAGCCCGTCCCCAGGAAGTCCGCTGGTATCCCGCGCATCGCACAGACGAGCGCTGTAGAAAGCTGCTCCAAGCTCCAGGACGCGCCGCGGCGGAACCGGCGTGTCGAACCGCGCCGAACAATCACCTCCTCGAGCGAGTCACGAGGCAGCGCAGCGCTGGTCGCCGGACGCAGTGCGAAGAGTCTGCCGGCGGCGTCTGCTCCGGACTGCCCGGCGTGCGCGGCGGCGTCTGAGATCGCGCTCGCAGTCTTGTGCCATTCCGCGACTTCGCGCTCGCTGTTCAGGGACGAAGCCTCCTGCATGCGACGCATCGCCGGGTAGTCGACCTCGGAACCGGAGACCGGAACTGTCTCGAGCGCGAGCGATTCGACGGGCGGCGAATCCGGTGCCGAGTCGGCGATTCGTCCCAGTGCAACCATCGAGAACGCCACTTCTCGTGCGCTGTCCACCGAGAGCAGCTTGTTGACCGCGTCGTCGACGAAACCGCAGACGACGCGCGCGGGAAGGCGGCGCGCGGTTGCCGCGGCAAGCATGTTGGCCAGGATCGTCCCGTTGTCCCAGCCGAAGTGCCGATACGTGCGTGCCTGGTACTTCCAGGCGTTTCGCCAGTACGTCCCCGCGCACACGATCGTCACGGGCGCGTGACGGATCGAGTTTTCGTCCGCAGTCGTACGCACCAGCACGGCGCGGTAATCACCCCTGCGCAAAACGCGCAGCGCGAAGTCTGCCGGGTCGAAATGGTAGACGCCGGTGTGCAGTCCTGGGAGGTCCGTACACACGACGTACAGCTCGATCTCGTACAGCGCTCCGGTGCACGAAGCCGCCCTGAACGCGATCTCGCCGCCCGGGTGTTGCATACGCTTGGTGATGCCCGCGGAGAGAAACAATATGTAGGCGAGGCTCCGGAGATCGGGCAGCGCGTCGCTGCCGGGAGCCTCGGATGCGCCAGAGATTATGCCAAGCGCCGGCGCCTCCGAGCCCGGCAGATCGCGCGGCAGCGGGACTGCTTCGAGATCGCGGTAGATCTTCAGCGAGCGCGGCCGGTTGGCCCAGTCGAGCGTATGCCGGTCGGCGCGCACGCTCTCCGGCGAGTGCTTTGTGCCGTTGTGGTAACGCCAGGCTTCATCGACGTCGCGATTGGACACGGCCCTGTTCAGCAAATGCGCCGATAGCTGCTCAGAAAATCCAGACGGTGGCTCGGTAGTAGCGCCTGCGGCCGCAGCGCTTGAGGGTGGGGGCCCCAAGCGCATTGTGAAAGGATGTTAACTGCTGGTGATCTCCTCTGCAAAGCCTTCGAGAATGACCGCATCGTCTCCGCTCTCGAGATGGACGACGGCTCCCTGATTCGTCGCCAGATTGCGCGCTTTGCGGGAGCGCCGGTCCGTTCCGAAATAGAGCGCTCCATCCACCCAGACGCCCCACACCGGCACGGCATGCGGCAGCCCGTCGGCGTCGTCGTGGCGATCCAGTAGTTTCGCGACTGACGGAGTTGCTGGCTGACACGCTTCCATTCCAGCATGCCCTTGCGAACCGCGGAATGCCGTAGCCCTTCCCATGTGGGCGCTCTTGCTGCGCCTAGGTGTCTTCTTCATCGCGCGTCAGGCGTGCGGCTCAGCTCTATAAGTTGCTGCCGCAGCGAAACGACTCTAAAAAGGATTGTTGACCCCCTCCAATGTTGGTACGGCATCATCAACCGCGAGACTCCTCCCGTCGCAGACGCAGGCTTGACGGTCCTGCGTCTGCGCGACATCGCCTCGTGTTTACCAGTTGACTCGAAAGACCAGCTCGATGAGGCGCGAGGTGTTCGTGCCGGCCAACGCCGTTAGTTCGTAGTTGGTCAGGACGTTCGTCCCTGAGTTCGCCGTCCCGCTCCCGGCTCCGCCAGTAATGCTGGTGATGGTCCCGACGTGCCCGACTGGCAGGAAGTTCGCCTGGTTGAAGACGTTCAGCGCGTTGACACCGAACTCGACGTTTGTTCGTCCGGCGATCGTCGTGCGCTTGTTGAAACGGAGGTCGGTCTGGCGGAACAGCGGACCGGTGACGACAAGTGTTCGTCGCGCGCAGTCGCCGTAGCGCATGGCGGCATCGACCTCGATGCAATCGGGACCGTTGGCCGGCGCGAAGTATCGGCCCGTCGGCGACGCGCCGGCATAGCCGGTGGGCGAGGTCGGGCTCGTGTTGAACGCGGCGATCGTGTTGTCGATCACGTCCTGCGGCAGCACGTAGACGTGGCGACCCGCGTCATCGAACCGCAGCTTGAACATCTTCTCCACATCACGCTGGGTCATCCCGACCAGACGGACGTTGCCGAGGTCCACGAGCTCGCCGCTCCGTACGATGGAGGCGACGCCGATTTGCCAGCCGCCGGTGAGCCGCCTGAGCAGGGCGTTGCCGGAACCGAACCGGTAGCCGTCGCCGAACGGCAGGTCGTAGACGACGTTCATCTTGAAAGTGTGCGTGATGTCGCCAGGATCGCTCGTCTGCCGGAGATCGACTTGCGCCTTCCGGAGCGTGAGCAGGTTCGAGGCGTACTGGTGGCCGTAGACGTAGTTGGCCTGCGCTTGCAGCCCACCCGCGAACCGGCGGCGCAGCTCCATCTGCAGCGCGTTGTACCTCGTCGTGCCGATGCTGTTGGTCACGTTGGCGCCGGCGAGCGCGTCCGGGTTCGCGATGAAGAAGTTGGCAGGCAGGCCCGCGGCGGCCGCGTTGGCGCGAAACGTGGCGTTCCCGATGAATCCGTTCTGACGGGTCGTGTCGGTGCAGCCTGCGACGCTGAAACACGCGAACGCGTGCGGGTTCGGGTTTCGCGCCGCCAGGAATGCGAGCGTCGCGGTGTTCGACCAGTTGCCGCCCGCGTACTTGCTCGGGTCGCCCGACTGTGCGGCGTTGATGCCATTGAAGTACGCGAGGAAGGTCGGCAGCGGCGAAGTGCCCGCTGCCCCGGTGTACGCGAACGTGTTGCCCCGGCCCGCCGCGATGTTCGCCTGCAGGTTTGCCTGTGCCTTCCTGAATTCGTCGAGGAATCCGTTCTCGATGATGTTGAACTCGTTGTAGTTCTGTACCATCCAGGCATCGTTGCCACGGGTCCCGACGTACCGGATCTCCATCGACATGTCACGATTGAGGGCGCGCTGGATGCCGACGGTGAACGAGTCCGCGGACGGGACCTGGATGTTGGGCGTGAAGCCGTTGACCGAGCTCGTGAGCGACGGCGTGAGCGGATAGGCGGGTGCTGCCGGGAACGCCGGAGGCGTCAACGAGCTCGGATCGCTGAGCAGCATGAACGTGCTGGGCACGCGCGTCAGCGACTGCACCAGTCCCGTGTTGTTGTTGAATGGACCGGTGAAGTCGTTCAGCCCCGGCCGGCTGTAGTTCCGCGCGTACCCGCCGCGGATGACGAACTGATCGGGCGGTCCCATCAGCGCGCCGAGCCACCCTCGTCGCGTTTGAGGCGTCCACACAACGCCGATACTCGGCGCGATGTTGTTCGTGTCCGTGTCGTACGCCGGACTGCCTTCGGTGAATTGCGGCAGCGCGGTGCGGCCGGCCCGTATTCCCGGCTGAAACAGGTTGCACGTCCCGTCGCTGCCCACGCCGGTGACGCCGCAGACCTCCGTCATCGACGCCCAGCTGTAGCTGCTGTTGAGCGGGGAGAACGGGAACTGCAGCCCGTATCGCACGCCCGCATTGATCGTCACATTCGATCGGATGCGCCACTGATCCTGAATGAACAGATCGGTCTCGCGCATCCGCGCGCGTTGCACGCCCTCCCCGAGATACTTGTAGTCGCCGCTTTGCTCGTCGATTCGTGCGTCGGATGTGACCTGGTTGATGCGGCCCGTCAGCAGCGCGTACAGGTTCTGCGCGGCTGTCTGCTGCGCCGACGACAAGTTCGGGAAGTTCGTCGCGTTGAACATCGCGACCGCGGGATCGTTGGCGGCGATGCCGAACGTCGCCGTGGGCACCAGCCGTTGGTCCTTCCGGTGGAACGTGTACTGCGTCCATGACACGCCCGTCGTGAAGCTGTGCGCCCCTTTCAGCCACGTGACGGTGTCTTCGAAGAGGTCCGCCGTGGCGTTGCGCCACTGGGTGGTGGGATTGCTTGCCGGCGACTGCAGCGTGGACCCCACGGAGGGGAACGTCAGGTTCACGCCAGGGGTCGGCGCGGGACTCTTCCCCCACAGGTCTGGCGAGAACTGTGGATTGAAGAACACCGGCGCGCCGCTGTAGCCGTACCGGGCCTCGTTCACCAGGTTTCTGCTGAAGTTCGAACGGATCCAACTGCTGAACGCGATGCGTTTCGACTCCTGTCCGCCGGTCACAGGGAAGCCCGGGAACGACGCGTCGCGGTTGTTCAGCGTGTCAGGGAAGGAATATGGCGATTGGTAGTTCCAGGCCGCGCTGGCGCGGTGCTTCTCGGTCAGGTTGACGTCGCCGCGCACCGTCGGAAGATGATTGCGCGACTCGACATCGTTGTTGAACGTCAGTCGATCGAGGTTGGCATCGACGCTGGTGAGGCCTCCGGCAACAGTCGTCGAATTCCGTATGTCGCTCAGCACCTGCGCCATTGTGGGATCGCGGGTCGACGTGTAGCCGTTCGCCGCGGCGAGCTCGGTGACGGCCTGGATGCCGGCCGGGATCGAGTCGTGCCGGGATCCCGCGGTCCTGGAGAAGACCAGCACGTCGTACGGCGTGTCTGCGGCGCGCGTCGCCGGTCCGGCGGTGCAGCCTTGGATCACCAGCGCACCCAGGATGGCACTGACCGCACGCCGTGTCCGTCGCACCCAAGCTTCCTATCAG
>Ga0114129_10007068_pt1 | contig 15976 bp, 18 predicted proteins | sample RhiMetdeltSRZDD1_FD_80071 | JGI IMG/M metagenome (GOLD analysis project Ga0114129, IMG submission 80071) | Populus rhizosphere microbial communities from Tennessee, USA - Rhizosphere MetaG P. deltoides SRZDD1 (version 2) (version 2) | ecosystem: Host-associated > Plants > Roots > Rhizosphere >... | reverse complement strand
CGGCCATGAATCTTTTTACGCCTGCCAATTCTTTGCGGGGTACGGTTTCGAAGGTGAAGCGAAAATTGTGGTGGGCACGATTGGCGATGCGATTACGGACGATTTTACGCGCTTCCTCGCCGTCGGCGCGCACGCAGAGCATGCCGGCAGCGATGATTGCAACGTCGCTTGCTTCACGTCCAGCCTCGGTTTTGCCGGTGCAGATCTTTTCCTTAGCCCATTCGTAGACGTGCAGATCGAAGCCGGTGCCAAGAATCACTCCGTCCGCAGATCGCCCCGCGAGTTGCAAGCCTTTCGGCCCTTCGGCCGAGACGTAGATCGGCGTGGGGCGGAGATTGAAGCTGATGCCGACTTTGCCGGTTGGGAACCGAATAGCTTTGCCTTGCACGAGTTCGCGGATCATGCGCACACCGTCTTCAAACCGTTTGATCGGCGTCGCTTTCAGCCCTTGACTGTAAACTGGACCGTCACCTGTGCCGAGCCCGAGAATTGCGCGGCCTTTGGAGATTTCGTTAAGCGACGCTGCGGCGCCGGCCAGAACCGTTGGGTGGCGAAAAACCATGTTCGTTACGGCGATACCGAGGAGCACGCGCTTCGTGATCATCGCGCAGCTCGCCAGCGTCTGGAACGAGTCGATGGAGCTCAGATGGCTTTCACCGAGAAAGATGCCGTCGTAACCCAACTCTTCGGCGCGCTCGGCGCGTTTGTGAATCTCGTCGATGCTCTTAACGCCGCCGTGGACGCTATGGAGACTGAATTTCATTTCGAAAAGGCAACAGGCACTAGGCAACAGGCAATAATGAAGAAACCAGAATATGACAACAAAGTGGAGGTACGCATGCGGCGCTCCGGCGAATTCTACGGATGGAACGCGACTAACCCACAGCCTGTCGCCCAGGGCACGACGGGTTCGTAGGCAAGCAGTTCGGCCGTCCAGTTTTGGACAGCGCCGGCGAGAGCTATCCAAGTTCGAATCTCGTGACCGCCGGAGCCGGCTTCGGCGTTGATCTCATCATAGGTATAAGCGGTCAAACTCGTGAAGTCGCGAGCGATCAAGTTCTCGAGGAAATTTTTATCGAAGGGGATATTGATCTTGCCGTGCTTGGCTTCGCCAGGCCAATGCGATAAGCCACCCGTCGCGATCACGGCGACACGTTTCTGATTGCGTTCCAAAGTTCTTCCTAGAAACTGGCCGAGAGCAAAGCAACGTCTCGCCGTCGGCATGGGCGGCGTCAAGGTGTTAATGATCACCGGAACCACCGGTACGGCCATTTGCGGATTCAAAAAATGCAGCGGCAAAAATGTCGCGTGATCGAACAACAGCTCGTCGGAAAAAGTCGGATCGAATCCTCCGTCGAGACAGGCTTCGATGAGCTCCTTTCCCAACTTCGCATCGCCGGGCACACGCGCCTTTGGAATTCTCAGCCACTCCTCGATGGGCCCGTCGTAATGTTCGGCGCGGCCGATGCAAAAGCTCGGCATGCTATTAAGGAAAAAATTGGCCCAATGCTCGACGGTGAGAGCGACGATGGCGTCGGGCTTCGATGCGGTGAGCATCTCGCCGAGCTTTCGGTAACTCCCTAAGAAATTGTCGGCTTGTTGTTTCGGCGCGGCCTCCGTCCAGGCGGTCATTCCTGGCGCGTGACTGGCGGCGCAGGCAAATACGATGGGCATAGCTCACTCCGATTCTTTGAGCGCTTTGGCGTAGTCTTCGTTGGAGACTTTGTGCAGCAATGAGAACGGCCGCAGCAACAGGGAATGCACTCCCATGGAGTACAGCGTGCGCAAATCGACCTTCAGTGCTGCCTTCGATTCCTCTTCCGTCAGCTCATAGGATGTGATGAATGCCGCAGGATCTTGTCGGTAGCGTTCCCGCTGCGCGGGGTCACGATTGACGTGATAAATCAGTTTTTGCAATTGATAGAGGCTCATGGCTACCCGTCCAATCTTGTGTGAAGCCAGGCGACGATGGTCTTAAAAATATTCGGAATCGAGCCCATGTGGCCGCCGGGAAATAAACGAATCGCTTTGGGATCACCATGTTCGAGCAGCAGGTAGAAATCGTCAAGCGGTACCTGCTTGTCTTCTTTGCCGTTGACGATCAGCAGTGGCGCGCAGGGCTTATCGAGCCAGCCCTGGTCAAGCAGCGAGAGCGCGGGCATGACCGCGCAAAGCTCGTCGAATGTCTTTTTGCCGAAGAGATTGGCGCGGGCTTCGATCAAATCAAACAGATAGGAATCGGCGTGGCGCGAGCGTTCCTGCCACTCCGGCTGGAAAAAATAGTGGATGCCCCCGCCCCAATTGACCGCGGCGCGCAATTTTTCCGGCGCGACGTGAGCGAGCTTGGTCGACCAATGGCCGCCAAAGCTGGCGCCGACCACGGCAATTTTGGCGCTGTCCACCTCAGGTCGCTCGAGTAAATAGTCCAGGACCGTCGCGTGTACCGCATGGGCCAGCGGTCCTGCGAGTACCGGGCATTCTCCGGTGCCGGGGCTGTCCATGATAAAGCAGCCCCAGCCTTCTTTTACGAAGGACTCGCCGAATGAATGGCGCTCTTCCTTCCAGTTATCGATGCCGCCCCAGTGCATGATCATCGGCGCGGGAAGTTTTTTTGGCAAGCGAAGATGACCGACGATCGCCTTGCCTTGAAACGGAATCGAAACGCGTTCGACCGGGGTGTCAAAATATTTGGACGCGGCGAGAAACATCTCGCGGGTTTTTTCGTAGCCATGATATTTGCCCGGGGAGCTCGGAAAGGGATGGCGCGCAATGCCGTAGTAGCCATAGGATTTGAGAAACGCCTCTTTGGCTTGAGCGCTATTGCCCGCTTTCTCGGCAGCTTTGGCTCTCTCTTCCCACCGAGACCCAAGCTCGTTCCAAGCGGCGGCCCAACTTTCGCCTTCGAAGTTCGGCATTTTTGTCAGCGCTTCTTCCGCCTCGCTCTTGTCCGCGTGAAGAAACGGTGCGCGGTGGCCGACCCGGCCACGAATATCATTTTTAACTTCTTCGAGGGTGCGTGGTTCGCTCATGGAAACGTCCTTTCGCAAAGGACCGCCGAGTGATGACTTTAATGCTTATTTCCGCCCGCCGTCAATCAAAAGCAGTTCGTGAAAACGTCGTCAACTTCCGCGTAAAAAGGTTTCCGAGAAGGGTGAACCTTGGCGTTTTCAGCGTGTCAGACTTTGCGAGACTGCGGCAATCATTCCACGGCGTGCAAGGGTGGTTGACGTTGGCACATCGCCATGTCATGCAATTAATTGAACTCAGTCCTTTACAATCGGTTTTTTTACGATATAGATTTTCCATTCTCTTCGCGGAGCAGGTCATGGCCTCAATCATTGATGGTAAAGCCGTTGCCAAGGAAGTTCAAAAACAAATCAAAGAAGAAGTCGATGGGCTTGAGCGACGCTGGGGATTGGTGCCGGGCTTGGCCGTCGTCTTGGTCGGTGACGATCCCGGGTCGCATATTTACGTTCGCAATAAAGAGAAGGCATGCAAGGAAGTCGGGATTAAATCCTTTGAACATCTTCTTCCGGCGACTATCTCCGAAAAGGAGTTGCTCGCACTCGTCCACCAGCTCAACAAAGATAAAAACGTTCACGGGATTTTGGTTCAGCTGCCGCTACCGCCGCACATCCGCGCCGAACGCATACTGGAGGCGGTTTCGCCGCATAAAGACATCGACGGTTTTCATCCGATGAGCCAGGGGATGTTGCTGCTCGGCGGCCAAGGTTTTAGACCCTGTACGCCGTTGGGCATCATGAAGCTCCTCGAATCAGTGGGCTGCGATCCAAAGGGCAAAAATGCCGTGGTCGTCGGGCGCAGCGCCATTGTCGGTAAACCCGTGGCGTTGTTGCTGCTTGAGAAGCATGCCACTGTGACGATCTGTCATTCGCGTACGGCGAGCCTGCGCGACGAAGTCGGCCGGGCGGATATTCTCGTCGTTGCCATCGGCAAGCCGAGGCTCGTTCGCGGCGATTGGGTGAAGCCCGGCGCCGTGGTTATCGACGTCGGTGTGAACCGATTGCCAAACGGCAAACTATGCGGCGATGTGGAATTCGAAGTTGCCAAAGATCGCGCCTCGGCGATTACACCGGTTCCCGGCGGAGTCGGTCCCATGACAATTTGCATGCTGCTCCACAACACCCTAAAAGCCGCTAAAGAATCGCTACAGCGCGAGCGTTAGGCGATTTAAACGTCGACCGCGTGCCTAGAATGAACAGAACGCCGCTATACAACGCTCATCGGCGGGCCGGCGCGAAGATGGTCGAGTTCGCCGGTTGGGAAATGCCGGTTCAGTACAAGGGCATCATCGAAGAGCACGAGGCGGTGCGTCGCCAGGCGGGACTTTTTGACGTCAGCCACATGGGCGAGATCGAAGTGCGCGGCGAAGGCGCGCTTGATCTCTGCCAACGCATTTCGGCCAACGACGTCGCGAGCATGACCGCGTTCCAGGCGCAGTACAATTTGCTGCTCAACGAAAGCGCCGGCGTGGTCGACGACGTGATTTTCTATAGATTGGAGCCGAATGTATTTTTCATTTGCGTCAACGCGGCCAACAGCGACAAAGATTACCGCTGGATCGGCAACCACGCCGGGAAAACGGTCGAGGTCGAAAACGTCAGCGCCAAGTACGCCCAGCTCGCTTTGCAAGGTCCGCTGGCGGCAAAAATTCTCCAAGCGTTGACCGCGTTCGATCTCGGTCAGATCAAATCATTCCGCTTCGTGTTTGCCGACGTGGCGGCAATCCGCTGTTTGGTGGCGCGAACCGGTTACACGGGCGAAGACGGCTTTGAGCTCTATTGCAATGCCGTCGACGGTTCGCGGCTCTGGAACGCGCTCTTGGAATCCGGCTCTCCGGATGGTTTGATCCCCGTCGGGCTTGGTGCCCGCGATACACTTCGACTCGAAAAGGCTTACCCCTTGTACGGACATGAGCTGGACGATACCACGACGCCGCTCGAAGCTGGGTTAGGGTGGGTGACAAAATTTTCTAAGCCGTCATTCATCGGGCGCGAGGTTTTATTGCGGCAAAAGCGGGAAGGGGTCAAGCGCAGGTTGGTAGGCCTTGAGTTGTTGGAGCCCGGTATCGCCCGCAGCGGGTATGAGTTGTTCAAAGACGGCCGTTCCGTCGGGCGAGTAACGAGCGGCACTAAGTCTCCGACGCTTGGTAAATCGATCGCGCTCGGTTACGTTGCCGGCGAAGAAGCACACACCGGCAATGTTCTGGAGGTGGAAATCCGTGGTCGAAGGATTCCATCAAAATTGGTTTCGTTACCGTTCTACCGCCGCTAAGCGGCGCAGCCAAGAGCTTGAAGGAGGTCAGCAATGGAGTTTCCTGACGGGCTAAGATATTCCAAAGAGCATGAATGGGTGCTGGTCGAAGGAAACACGGCGACCATCGGTATTACAGAGTACGCGCAAGAAGAGCTCGGTGATATCGTCTATGTTGAATTGCCGGAAGTCGGCGAAAAGGTCGTCAAGGACGATCCGTTTGGCGCGGTCGAGTCGGTCAAGGCGGTCTCCGATGTCTACGCGCCCGTCGGCGGAACGGTGCTCGAGATCAATGATATACTGCCGGACAATCCGGAGACGATTAACGATGATCCTTACGGCGATGGATGGATGATTCGGGTCGAGTTGTCCGACAAAGATGATCTCAAAGATCTCATGGATGCTGAAGAATATGCCGAGTACATCCAACAACAAAAAGCCGACGATGAAGAGGAAGACGACGAATCCGACGAGGAAGAGGAAGACGAAAAAGAAAAAGAGTAGCCGCGAATCATGCTTTACACGCCGCATACGTCCGCCGACAAAGAACGCATGCTTCGAACGATCGGAATTCGTTCGGTCGAGGAACTCTATCAGCACATTCCACGGACTCTTCGTGAGCGCGCCAGAATCGATCTGCCCCGGGGTTTAAGCGAGCTGGCGGTGCGCCGGCAAATGGCCAGTCTGGCCGCGCAAAACGCCAACGCTGCCGACTGGAGCTTTTTTCTGGGCGGTGGCATTTACCATCACTTTATTCCGACCGCGGTCGACGCGATCATCTCGCGCTCGGAATTCTCCACGTCCTACACGCCGTACCAGCCTGAGGTGAGCCAGGGCACTCTGCAAGCTCTCTTCGAGTACCAGACCTTGATTTGCCAGCTGACGGGTATGGAAGTCTCCAATGCGGCAGTGTACGACGGCGCTTCGGCGGCGGCTGAAGCCGTGCTGATGTCGCGACGCATCCAACCATCGGGCAAACGGTGCGTGTTGGTATCCAAAGCCGCGCATCCGCAGTATCGCGCGGTCATCGCGACTTATCTCAAGAATCTTCAAGATGTGCAGCTCGAAGAAATTTCTTTCGACGCCAGCGGCGCCACCGATATCGCCGAGCTGATGCGTCACCTCGATGATCAATCTATGTGCGTGCTCGTCGGGTATCCCAACTTCTTCGGCGTCATTGAAGATCTCACGCAGATCAAATCGGCTTGTGCGCGGGTGGGAGCCCAACTGATTTCAGCGACAACCGAACCTCTGGCGCTTGGACTTGTCAAACCGCCCGGCGAATTCGGCGTTGACATTGCCGTGGGCGAAGGCCAGAGCCTCGGCGTGCCGATGAATCTCGGCGGACCGGCGTTTGGGTTTTTCGCCTGCCAAAAAAAGTTCGTCCGCAATATTCCGGGGCGGCTTGTCGGCGAAACCGTCGATACGGAAGGCCGCCGGGGATTTGTCTTAACGCTCGCTACCCGTGAGCAGCATATCCGGCGCGAAAAGGCGACTTCAAATATTTGCACCAGCCAAACTCTCTGCGCGCTGGCTGCGACGGTGTTCATGTCGCTGCTGGGAAAGTCCGGCATCAGGCGTTTGGCTGAAATCAACGTCGCGCGGTCCCACGACGCTCACGCGCGACTTGTCGATAAAGCTAAGCTCGAGACGGTGTTTTCCGGACCGTATTTTAACGAGTTTGTCGTGCGGGCAAAAAATTTGGACGAAGTCTTCGGCCGTTGCGCGGAGAAAAAAATCGTCCCTGGCATCAAATTGGGACAATGGTACCCGGAGCTGCAGGATGGTTTACTGGTCTGTGTGACTGAAATGAACGAATACGAGGAGATCGAGCAGCTTGTCAGAAGCATCTCAGGACAGTAAGCGGTCCCGCGTCGGGGCGCCAAAACTCCTCTTCGAAACCGGCTCTTCGGGAAGAAGCGCGTTCGACTGGCCGGAGGAAGGCGGCCAGGTTGAAGAGGATATTCCGTCGGCGCTGCGGCGTGACGATATCCCGGGATTTCCAGAGTTGGGCGAGCTCGAAGTCCTGCGCCATTTCACCGTTTTGTCGCAGCGGAACTTCGCTATCGAGAGCCAATTTTATCCGCTCGGCTCCTGCACGATGAAGTACAATCCCAAGATCAATGAAGCAGTGGCCCGATTGCCCGGCTTCGCACAAATTCATCCGTTGGCTTCAGCCGAGTTACTGCAGGGCGCGCTGGCATTGCTCTATCACTTAGAAGAAATGCTCGTCGCAATCAGCGGCATGAAATATGTGAGCTTGCAACCGTCCGCCGGCGCCCAAGGCGAGCTTACAGGCCTCATGCTGATCCGCGCCTATCTCACCGAGCAAGGCGCGCCGCGCAAGAAAATCATCGTTCCCGATACGGCCCATGGCACGAATCCCGCGAGCTCGACGTTGTGCGGCTACGACGTTATTCAAATTACCTCGAGCGCGCGCGGCGTGATAGGCGCCTCGACGATCGAGAAAGTCATGGACGAGGACGTTGCCGCCGTAATGATCACGAATCCCAACACTCTGGGGTTGTTCGAGACCGAAATTGAGGCGATCGCCAAAGTGGTTCATGCCAAGGGTGGACTCGTCTATCTCGACGGTGCCAATCTCAATGCGCTCATGGGAATTGCCAAACCGGGAGATATGGGCGTCGATGTGCTGCACATGAACCTGCACAAAACCTTTTCGACGCCTCACGGTGGCGGCGGACCGGGAGCGGGACCGGTTGCAGTACAGGCGTCGCTGCGCGACTACTTGCCGGCACCGCGAATCGTCAAGAGCGGTGGTAAGTTTCAGTTGCAGGATGATTGCCCGAAATCGATAGGCCGCGTGCGCTCGTTCTTCGGCAACTTCGGGATTCTCGTGCGCGCCTACACGTACATTCTTTCACTGGGCGGCGTTGGTCTCGAAGAGGCAAGCCGGATGGCGCTGCTCAATGCCAATTACATTCGTAAAAAACTCGAAAAGAGCTATCAAATCGCCTATGACGAGCCTTGTATGCACGAATGCATTTTCACCGATCGGCTGCAGCACAGGAACGGCGTCACGACGTTGGATATGGCGAAGCGACTGCTGGATTATGGCTACCATCCGCCGACCATTTATTTTCCCCTGGTAGTTGCCGGCGCGCTGATGATTGAGCCGACGGAAACCGAAACGCCCGAAACTCTGGACGGCTTCATTGACGCGATGCTGGAAATTGCCCGGGAGGCCAAGGAAGATCCCGAGCTCGTCAAAAACGCGCCATACTCGACCCCGGTCAGACGGCTGGACGAGGCGCGCGCGGCGCGAAAACCGGTGCTGCGGTGGGAACCCGATTCGTCAAGCCGTTCCTAGCTCGATTATCTACGAGCTTTGGTCACGGAGGACTTAACCTCTGCGCTGGCGGGCAAGGACCTGTGTTAGCGGCTCAATCCGTAATTCAAGCGATTGTCGTGGTACTCCATTGACGCCGAGACCGGCAGTGGGTTGGGTTTTATCCAAGGGGGGATAGGGGGAAAAGGCGCCGCTGCTTTGATCGCGCGTATCGCTTCCTCGTCGAGCAGTTGAGAACCCGATGAACGGATCAGTCGCAGCTGCGCCAACTGTCCATCGTTGGCAATTGTAAACTCCAATGAAAGTTTGCCCTGTAGACCATAGCGCAAGGCGAGTTCGGGGTATTCCCATTCAGATTCGATCGATTGCTTAATTTTGTTGAAATAACTGACAAAGATCGGATCCCTGGTATTTAAACTCACGGGAGCGCTGACTCTGGAGTTTGACGATGACCAGGTTAGCGGTGGCAACAGGTCCTTGACTGTTGGCAGTTCGCGCTCGGCAACCACCGTCTTCTCCCGAATCGGTTCACTCGGCGGCACTGAGGGTGGCGCTGCAGGGATTGAATCCTGGCGGCTGATTTCATTTTTCACCGTTTTTTCCTGTGCCGGAAAGGACCTTTCTTTGCTCATCAGAGAATCTTTTTTTGCAACTACCGTGGGTGCTTTAACTTTAAGAGGGCGTGTCGGTGCCCTTGGAACCGGAGTGGCGGACTGTTCGTTCTCAGGAGCGAGCAAAAGTGACACTGCGATTGGGTCCTGAGGCGCTATTTTGACGTGCCGTCCCAAATAGATGAAGGAGAAGAAGAGGGTATGGACCGCGACCGAAACAAAGAAGAAGCGGACTAGGGATGTATTTAATAACGCCACAATCGTATATTATCGCCTTGGCGTGCGTGCGCAAATAGGCGGCAAATATTAACAGCAATTCCGCTCTAATCGGGCCAAAGGAGGTTCTATGTTTGGGTTGGGAATCGGCGAACTCCTCATTATCCTCGTCATTGTCTTGGTTGTTTTTAGTCGTCGTTTGCCTGATTTAGGTGAAGGCCTTGGCAAAAGCATCAAGAAGTTTCGTAAAGCGGTGAATCAGCCCGATGAAATCGATGTGACGCCAAAAAAGGATTCGGGCAAGCCATAGTCATCAGTCAAACTTCTCCTTCCGCCGTCACCACCTCGCATGTGAAGTCCCGGGCGTTCTTGGTCAATTTCAAAAACACGATCGTAAACGGTACGGAATCTCCCGAAGGAATTTCAAAGCTCTTGAGCGGCTTAAGGTTCTGCAAATGAGGGATATCTTCGGTCGTCATACCGCGGATGATTTTCGGCGAGATGGTGTTGCCCACCCAAATGGTCTGCCGATCTAGCTCCTTGCCCTCCTGGTTGTAAATCTTTCCGGTCAGTTGAATTTCGCGCACGACCACCGGGTTCCGATTGAGCGCTACGCCGGTGATCAATAAAATCTCGCGGTTACCCTGGATGACTTGGTATCCTGACCGGAGCGATTGAATGAGAATTCCTTCTTTTAAGTGATTGTTCTTCAGCACAGAAGTGCCGATGAGCGGGATTTTTTTGACGACTTGTTCCGAAGCCTTCGGATGGGCATGGCTGATAACCGCAACCAATGAAAAGCCGATCACAAGAAGGCCAAAGAGCGTGAGGAAGGGGAGGATCGAGGCCCGTTGTTCCAAGTAGGGTGAGATCGCTAAAATGTTATTGAAACTTGCGATTTTGTCTTGCTCGTCCGTTATTGGGACCGCTGGATCGGTGAGCGAAAAATCCTTCGGCGTAACCGGCGCGCGATTCGTATCGGAGATTGTAAATGGATGATCCAGCGGCGGCTCATCATGACTCAGCGACCAGTGGTCGCCGCTGTCGAGCTTTAGACCATCCTTGTCTTTCTCCGGAAAAGCAACCGCTTCCTTCTTGTCGCCGCCGGCGCGAGCGGGTTCCGGTTTCGCTGTAAAAGGTAACCTCAATTCTTGGTCCGCGGGCGGCGGTGCGGATTGCGAAACGGGCCCCGTTAGCCGTTCGGTCGGGAGTTCCGACGGCTCGTTCGCCTGGAGCTCGAAGGTGTGTTTGCAGCGCGAGCAACGGAAAACAGGGGCGCTGCCCCTCAAAACGTCATCGGATACTTTGTACGTTGTTCGGCACTTTGGGCATCGAACCAGCATGGCCGATCCTTTTTTGGATTTGCGTGAGCGATTAGAAATTGCAAGAAAATCAAAGTGATTGTAGAGGAATTCGCGAAAACGTCAAGGTTTTATGCTATTAAGTTCCCTTGGCGACTGAATAAATGTTTTTTGACGGCGTCTAACGGACAGGATCATTGTGGAGCTGAACGACTGGGAGCTGGTTCAGAAGTGCCAGGCCGGAGAGATGAGCGCATTTCAAGAGCTTGTCTCCCGTTATCACCAGAAGGTTTACATGGTGATCCTAGGGTTGCTGCGTAATCGCGAGGACGCGCTGGAAGTCGCGCAAGAAACTTTTTTCCGAGCGTACCGAAAGATCAAGAGCTTCCAAGGCGGTTCGTCGTTTTACACTTGGATATATCGGATCGCCGTCAATCTTTCGATCGATGCGCAGCGGCGTCAAAAGAGAAATCCGTTGGACTTTCGTGAAAGCATGGATGGACTCTTGGAAACTCAAAATGAAGTTGCACGGGATCCATTTTCCGATGTTCACGATAGGGAGTTGCGAGAGACGCTGCTCAAGGCGATTAACGATTTGACACCGGAACACAAAGCGGTCATCGTGTTAAGAACGATCGAAGGGTTGTCTTACAAAGATATCGGCGAAATTTTGGGATGTTCCGAAGGAACGGTGATGAGCCGGCTCCATTATGCGAGAAAGAAATTGCACGATAAGTTGAGCGCATTTTTATGAGAGACTGTGAGAATATTCGGGAATCGATTGGCAGTTGGCTGGACGGCGAATTGAGCGCGGCTGAGAGCGAATCCGTGCGCTCCCACCTGGCCAGTTGCACCGATTGCGGGGAGGCGCAGCGGCGTCTGGAAAGAATGCACCTGGCGCTGAAGGCCGCGCTGACATCCCAAGCCCCCCAGATCGAATTTACGTCTTTCTGGCGGGGGGTGGAGCGTCGCATCAACGAGAAGCGGACCTGGTACGAAGATCTACTCGATGGATCGCGGCGTCTTTTCACGGCGCCGAGAGTTGCTTGGATGGTGCCCGCGGTGATTGGTCTTTTGCTGGTGTTGATCTCTATGGACTTTGTGCCTTTCCGGGGTTCACGCAATAGTTTTGCGTCCGTCGAGTCCATCGATGCCTACGGGCGCAGCGTCGCGCTATTGCGGCAACCCGAGACCAGAACGACTGTGATTTGGTTATACCAAGACCAAGAAGGTGAAAATGAGACTGCTGAAGACCCTGCGAAATCGGCTCCGACTTTTTAGTCTCATCCTAGTTTTGGTGGCGGGATGGGTTGGCGCGGCAGAAAAAAATCCTCAGTCGGTTCAGGTTAGGATTCGAACCATCCTGGCGGGAAGCAAAAGCGATGAGTTCGATCCAAAGTTAAAGGACATGGAGCGGCAGCTAAAGCCTCTCAAATACCGCTCTTACCGGTCGCTAAAGGACGACACTCAAAGCGTACCCTGGCAGGGGACCGGGTCATTTGACATCCCCGGCGGTCGGTCTTTGACCGTGGCGCCGCAGGAATTCCAAAATAATCGTGTATCTCTCAAGGTTCGATTAACCGAGGGAGCTAAACCGGAGCTGGATACAACGGTGGGAATCCAGAACAAAGGAAATTTTATCTTGGGTGGGCCGCCCCACGAAGGGGGCACGCTCGTGCTATCGATTTCGGCAACGGCGCAATAGTCGCCGGGTAATCGATCAGGTTCTTTTTAGATCCATTCTACCCCATTCCCTTAGCCCGGATCATTTACAAGATGATGTCCGAGGCGCAAGTCCCTCCGCTCGCGGCGCATGGGCTGTACGTACGAAAGCTTATTGGTTCCAATCGTTCCAAACGCTCTGAACGGATTGAACCTTTGGAACTCTTTGAACTCAAGTCACACGAGGCGTGCTACTCGCAGTACACTCTTCGGCAGCAAGCTCAGGATCGGTTCTTTGATTGGTTCTTTGGGAAGGGTCAGGTCGCGAGCGGGGAAATCTAGATGGAAAATTTTAGATTGCCCACCGCCATTCGATCGCGCCAACCGACCCACAGGTTGGTGGTTAGATATTTATCCCCGAAATCGGGGAAAATGGTTACGATCGTACCGGTCCGAAGTTTGCGCGCGATCTTGAGCGCGGCGAACATCGCAGCGCCCGAGGATTGGCCTACGAGCACGCCTTCTTCTTGACTCAGCCGGTAGACCATCGAGTAGGCGTCTTCCGTCGCAACCGGAATTTTTTCATCCAATTTTTCCTCGTGGTAAATCCCAGGAATGATCGAGCTCGCCATGTGCTTCAGACCTTCAAGACCGTGAAGCGCGTCGTCCGGTTCGACCGCGATCACTTGGATGTTAGGGTTAACTTCTTTTAGGTATCGGCCGGTGCCCATCACCGTTCCCCCAGTGCCGATCCCAGCGACAAAGTGGGTTACGGTTTTGTTCGTTTGGCGATAGATCTCGGGTCCCGTATTCTCGTAGTGAGCTTGGGGATTCATCGGATTAAAGTATTGGTCCGGTTTGAAATACTTTTCCGGGTCCGCTTCGAGAATTTTTCGGCACAGACGAATTGCGCCGTCAGAACCCTCCAGCGGATCGCTATAGGTCACCTTGGCGCCATAGGCATGGATGATTTGTTTACGCTCAGCGCTGACATTGCCGGGCATGACTAATTCGACGGGGTATCCCAAAACGCTGCCGATCAACGCGAGTGCGATACCGGTGTTGCCGGAAGTCGAATCGATAATGGTTTTTCCGGGCCGCAGTTTCTTACTTTGGAGCCCTTCCTGAACCATTCTCAACGCCGGCCGGTCCTTTACGGACCCGCCCGGGTTGAGACCTTCCAATTTAGCATAGATCTTTACCTGCGCCGGAACTCCCTCGGTAATCCTGTTGATCTCGAGCAACGGGGTATTGCCGATCAGATCGAGAACCGATTCAACTTTTCCGAGCTCTGATTGCTGCTCCGCTACGAGACGCAAATTAGGCGACGTTGCGGCCATCATCGACCTTTCGTTCTAGTTTCCGCCGGCGATCGCTGGAACGATCGAGATATTGTCGCCTTCCTTCAAGGACGTTTCCAAATTTTGCAGAAAGCGGATGTCGTCGCCGTTAACGTAAACGTTGACAAAGCGGCGCACTTTACCGCTTTCGTCGCAAATCCGTTCCTTGATGCCTGGGTAATTTTTTTCTAAATCATCGACGAGCGCTTTAACGTTGTTTCCCTGCGCATCGACTTCGTCGGCGCCCTGAGTAAATTTTCTCAGTGGGGTTGGCACGCGCACACGCACCGGCATATCGATCCTCCTTCGAAACTGAGTGAGTCTTATTGTATCAAACTAGAATAATCCGTCACCTGAGACCTTGCAAGGCGAAGAACGGTGCGATTCCGTTGCAGAGATGAGCTTAACGGGCTGCCGCCTTCCTCAGGGTCGCCGGCTCCAGCTGATGAAACAACGCATCAAAGTTCTCTAACGTCGCATTGATCGTATAAGGCTTTTCGACGCTGGCGGCGACCGTTTCCAGGGTCTTGTAACCATTGCCGGTGATGCTGATGACGATCGATTCGTCGCGCGGGATTCGACCCTTTTCGATGAGCTTCTTAGTGACAGCGACTTCGGTCCCTCCGGCCGGCTCGGTGAAAATGCCTTCGGTCCGGGCGAGCAGCTTGATAGCGTCGAGAATTTCCTCATCGGTGACGCTTTCACCCCAGCCACCGGACTCCCTCACGGCTTGGATGACGTAATAGCCGTCTGCCGGATTGCCGATAGCGATCGAGCTGGCGATCGTGTTGGGTTTTACCGGACTGATCAGATCGGTGTCCTTGTGCAATGCATTGATGATCGGCGCGCAGCCGGCCGCTTGCGCTGAGTAAATCTTACATCCGGTATCTTCCACCAGACCGACTTTGATCAACTCTTTAAAGCCCTTGGCGAGCTTCGGCAAGATCGTGCCGCCGGCCGATGCCACGACAATATGTTTAGGCAATTTCCAGCCAAGTTGTTCGGCAACTTCGAAACCATGGGTCTTAGCGCCTTCGGAGTAATAGGGACGCAAGTTGACGTTGACGAAGGCCCAGCCGTATTTGTCGCCGATTTCGGTGCACAGTCGATTGACGTCGTCATAGTTGCCTTTGATAGATATCGTTTTTGGACCATAGATGGCGGAGCCGATGATTTTGCCTTGCTCGAGCCCGTCGGGGATGAATACGTAGCAGTTGAGCCCAGCTTTTGCCGCATGCGCTGCCACCGAATTCGCCAAATTCCCGGTGGACGCGCAAGAGACGGTATCGAAGCCAAATTCGATCGCTTTTGAGATGGCCACCGAAACCACACGGTCTTTGTAGGAAAAAGTCGGGTGGTTGACCGAATCATCTTTGAGATAAAGCTCTTTAACGCCTAAAGTGGCGCCGAGCCGGTGGGCGCGCACCAAAGGCGTGAAGCCGGAGTACAATCCGACCGTCGGCTCACCGTCGATCGGGAGCAGTTCGCGGTAACGCCACAGGTTTCGTTCGCGTGACGCGATCTTCTCCCGGCTGATGGATTTGCTGATGCCCTCGTAATCATACTGTATCTCCAGCGGACCGAAGCAGGTCGCGCAGACATGGAGCGGCTCCTTGGGATACTCTTGGCCGCATTCACGACATTGCAATCCTTTGACAAAACTCATGGTGTTTCCTTTCGTGGCGTTCACATCAGTAGTTTTCCGACAGAACCGGCGCTTTGGTTTTGGCGCCTCTGCAAGCAGCGCATTCGGGATTGCGCTTAATTTCAACGCTGTGAAATTTCATCGCCTTGGCGTCATAAGTCAATAAACGATCCGTGATCAGTCCTTCTTCAAATCCGGCAAGATATTTAATGGCTTCGGTTGCTTGGATCGTGCCAAGTGTGCCGGCCACAGCGCCGAGAATGCCCGCCTGCTGGCAGCTCAAGATTTCTTCCGGTGGCGGCGGCGCTTGGAAAAGGCAGCGGTAACAAGCTGTTTTTCCAGGTATCACCGTCATCGTTTGACCTTGCAGGCGAACGATACCGGCGTGCGAAAACGCGATACCCAGTTGAATTGCGATGTCGTTCACCAAAAATTTTGTCTCAAAATTGTCGGCGCCATCGACAATGAAGTTGTAGCCGGCGGCGATTTCTGCGGCGTTGTTGTTTTCGAAGCGCGCGGGATAGGTCTTCACTTCCACGTCGGGATTGAGCTCGTTCAGTTTCGTCTTTGCCGATGCTACTTTTTCTCGGCCAATATCCGAAGTCGAGTGCAGTATT
>Ga0114129_10007067_pt1 | contig 15977 bp, 15 predicted proteins | sample RhiMetdeltSRZDD1_FD_80071 | JGI IMG/M metagenome (GOLD analysis project Ga0114129, IMG submission 80071) | Populus rhizosphere microbial communities from Tennessee, USA - Rhizosphere MetaG P. deltoides SRZDD1 (version 2) (version 2) | ecosystem: Host-associated > Plants > Roots > Rhizosphere >... | reverse complement strand
CGAGCGTTCCGCCGGCAAGGTCGACGCGCGCCGGGGCCGAGGCTTCGATGAAGCCGGAGCTCACCCGTCGATTGTAGGTTGGAAGGAAGAGCTAGTAGCCGACGCGATTCGCGCGCAGGAAACCGGACTGCGGAAACGCCGTGCCTTCGAGCGTCGCCGCGCGGCCGAGCGCCGAGTCGCCGAAGCCGTGATCCTGCGTCATGAGCCGCCAGATCTCGCCGTTGTCCGCGCAGAAGCCGGGAACGTGCTCCGTTTCGGGCAGAGGGCAGAGTCCCGCCTCCTGCCGCGCTTCGCACCGAACGCAGACGAAGGTTCCCGTGACGCGCTTGGAGACGAGAGCGAGCGGCTCTGCGGCCGCGGCGTTGGAGACGCGTTCCGGAGCGCCGTTGTCTGAGCGCGTCGCCGGTGCATCGGCGACGAGCGGCACGATCAGGAGCGCCACCGCGGCAGCGAAGAAGTACGACCCGGGCCGGGGACGCGCAAGTTCGTAAGGCATCATTTGGAGACGCGACCGCAGCCGGGGCGGAGCGGGCGCCCGGTCGAGCCGGGAGCGCAGGACCCTCGCGAGCCCGCGCGCCGAATCGGCTCGCGCCGCACACGGAGAGCACAGCGCCAGGTGTCGGGCGAGCTCCTCCGCATCACTTCGCGTGAGCTCCCGATCGAGGTGGGCGTACAGCAGGAAGCGGGCTTGCGGGCAGTTCATCGGACCGTTTGCGCAAACCGGCCGCCGGGACCGGAAATTCCGGTTTCCGGGGAGGAGGGCCCAGCCCTGCCCACCCGGTCTTACTCTGGCTGCCGGTCGGAGAGGGACCGCTGACGGCCCCAGTTCCGGGGCCCTCCTAGGCGGCCGGCGGCTTCGGACGGGTGCGCATCTTGACCGGCTCCGCTCCCCGGATGTATCCGTGGCGGCGGGCATACCGCAGGAGAGCCTTTTCGAGAAGCTTCCTTCCCCGGTACAGACGGGACATCACGGTGCCCACGGGGCAGTCGAGGATCTCGGCGATCTCCTTGTACGAGAAGTCCTCCAGGTCGGCCAGGATCACGACCATCCGGTAGTCGTACGGGAGCGACTCGAGAGCTTTGCGGACGTCGTCGTCCAGAACCCCGGTGAAGAACTCGGCCTCCGGATCGGAGGGCTGCTCGGAGTTGTCGCGCCGGACGATCCGCTCGAAAGAGTCTTCGATCTCGGCGAAGTCGACGCTGCGCGGCTCGAGCTTCTTCTTCCGGTAGTTGTTGATGAACGTGTTCTTGAGGATCTTGAAGAGCCACGCCTTCAGGTTGGTACCCTCTTCGAACTTGTCGTAGTACTTGTACGCCTTGAAGAACGTCTCCTGGACCAGGTCCTCGGCGTCCTCGGCGCTCCGGGTCATCCGGTACGCCGTGTTGTAGAGCGAATCCACGTACGGCATGACCTGGGAGTCGAAGTCCCAGGACGTAACCGCCGGGGGATTTCCTTCGGGAGTTGGTCGCACGCTTAACTTCTCCATGCCTTTCGAGGTCGCAAATTCCTTGCCCGGCCGGCCCAATGACGATCGGGCCGGCCGAGCCGGGCTAACCTCCGCCGTTCCTACGGAATAGACGCCCGGCTCGTTGAGGCGGTTTCAGCAATAAGTACGGAAGAACGAAGCGACCGGTTTCTGGAGAGGGCACCCTGTCCCCCGGCGGGGACACGGTTCGCCTCCGGATGAGGTCGTTTCCGCGGGACTCGCGAAGGTCCCTAGACGCCCTTGATCAGAAACGCGATCAGAAGCGCGTACAGGACGAGCGACTCGATCAAGGCCAGGCCGATGATGGTCATGGTCCGGATCGGTCCGGCGGCGCCCGGGTTCCGGGACATGCCTTCGGCGGCAGCGGACGTGGCCCGACCCTGCGCCATCGCGCCCGCGGCGGCCGCCACTCCCAGCAGGAAAGCCGCGCCCAGCGCGCCCGCTCCCCAACTCTTGACCGCACCACCACCTGGGGCGGCCGGTTCCTGGGCGATCGCCGGCAGGGCGATGGCCAGAAGCGTCAACGCGATAAAGACAGCCGTTTTCTTCCGCATCTCTGAATCTCTCCTTGTCTTTCTTGGGCCGCCGGAAGCTCAGTGCTCCTCGTGGACCGTTGCGAGGCTGATGTAGACGGACGAAAGCGTCGCGAAGATGAACGCCTGAAGGATGGCTGTAAAAAGCCCGAGAGCCATGAGCGGCCAGGGCACGACGATCGGGACGAGCCCCGCGAAGATGCCGGTCGCCGTGTGCTCCCCGTAGATGTTCATGAAGAGCCGCAGCGAGAGCGACAGGATCCGGGCGAAGTTGCCGATGATCTCGATCACGAAGAAGAGCGGGGCGAGCCAGAGGACCGGCCCCATGAAATGCTTCAGGTATCCGAAAAATCCGTGCTCCTTGATCCCCTGAAAGTTGAAATAGACGAACGAGAGCAGGGCGAGGGCGACCGTCGTCGACAGCGATCCCGTGGGGGGCTGCAGGAAGAAGAACAGCCCGAAGAGGTTCCCGACGAAGATGAAGAGGGCGAAGCCCCCGATGACGTTCAGGTACCTGTTCTCGGCGCCCGGCCCGATCACGTCGGAGAGGAGCGACCGGACCCCGGCGACCACCATCTCGAGGAAGTTCTGGACACGGCCCGGCCGCTCCTTGTCATACCTGCGGGCGGCCAGGGGCAGGAACACCAGGAAGAGGAGCAGAAGCAGGAGAGCCATCAGGGCAGGGTCCGGGATCCAGGCGGCCTTCCCGTCGGGAAACCAGAACGCGGCGGCGCCGGGAGACAGGCGCTCGACCGGAGGCGGCCCGAACAATGCGATCAACAGCCGGTTGACCGGCGCGTAGAGAATCGAATGGTGCTCGCTCACCCGATCAGCCCTTCCTCCCCGTCAGAAGCTCCGCTCCGATCGCCAGGACCACGACCGACAGCCCGGCCATGCCGGCTACCGGCTCGAAACCCCTCCAGCGAAGGAGGGCGATCCCGAGAACGGCCGCGCCGGCGGCCGTGACCAGCAGGAGGGGGAGCACAGCTCGAAACCCTTTCTTTTCCTGCGGGGGAACGAGACGCTCGGTCAGCTTCTCGAGAACGAGAAAGCTGAAAATAACGACGACCGCGGCGATTGTCAAGGAGACCGCCGCGCGCCATCCGAAGAAGAGCGCCACGACCGCTCCGGCCACGGCGATCTCGATCGACCGCGTCCGGATGCGCCGCAGAATCGCCTCTTCGTCGCTCAGGGGCGGTCCCCCCCCGACTCGAGCCCGCGAAGGAGACGGTAGAGGTTCCAGAACCCGCCGGCGGCCCCGAGCGCGGCCCCGACGAAAGCCGGCCACCTCCCGACATCGAGCGCGGCCCCGACCCACTTGCCCAGCAGGTATCCCGCGACGATCGATAGCGGAAAGAGGACTCCCGCCGCCCCCGCCCGCGCCACACTGCCCGAGGTCAACGCTGAATCACTGAATTCAGCATTTCAGCGTTGACCCGATCAGCTTTCAGCGATGACCCTACGGCGTCCGGATCACGCACGCCCGCAGAATCTCGACGAAGGGCTGCGGCGCGACGCCGATGACCACCGTCGCGACCGCACAAATCAGGACCGCGGCCGTCAGGGGGTAGGAGCTCCTGAGCGGGGCGCCTTCCCCCTCCGAGAAGAACATCGCGGCTGCGATGCGGAAGTAGTAGAAGAGCGACAGCGCCGACATCAGGACGGCGAGGACCGCAAGCCAGGCGTAGCCCGCTTTCATCGCCGAGGTGAACAGGTAGTACTTGCCGATGAAGCCGGCGGTGGGCGGAATCCCGGCGAGCGAGAGAAGGAACACGAGCATCACGACCGCCGCCGTCATGTTCCGGCGGGCCAGACCGTTGAAGTCCGCGACCGACTCGGCCGCGTACCCCTTGGTCTCCAGGAACACGACGAGCGCGAAGACGCCGAAGTTCATGAAGGTGTACGCGAGCAGGTAGACCAGGATCCCCCACAGTCCGAACTCCGTGCGGAATCCGAGCACGCCCATGAGCGCATAGCCCGCATGAGCGATCGACGAGTACGCGAGCATGCGTTTGACGTTCGACTGCAGCAGAGCGGCTACGTTACCGAAAACCATCGTCGCAGCGGAGACGAGCGCGATGATCAGTCCCCAGTCGGCGTGGAACTTCGGGAAGCCGACGTAAAAGATCCGGGCCAGGATCGCGTACGCCGCGAGCTTCGGGCCGACCGAGAAGAATGCCGTGACGGGCGTGGGCGAGCCCTCGTACACGTCGGGCGTCCAGACGTGGAACGGCACGGCGGCGATCTTGAAGAGGAGTCCGGCGAGAATCAGCAGGATCCCGACGATCAGAAGGTTCGACTTCGGCTGCGACTCGAAGAGCTTCGCGAGCTCGGGTAGACCCATCCGGCCGGCAATTCCATATACGAGCGAGAGGCCGTAGAGGAGGACGCCTGAAGAGAAGGCCCCGAGCACGAAGTACTTCAGCGCCGCTTCGGTGCTCTTGATCTCCAGCTTGAAATAGCCGGCGAGGATGTAGGAAGAGAGGGCCATCAGCTCCAGCGCCACGTAGATCGACACGAGGTTGTTGCCCGACACCATGAAGAGCATCCCGACGCCCGTGAAGAGAAGGAGCGCGTAGTAATCGCCGGCGGGGTAGGGAGCGCGGCCCACGAACTGGATGGACGCGAGCACGGTCAGGACGATCGACACGAGCATCAGGAGCTTGAAGAAGATCGCGAAGTTGTCCAGGATGAACATCCCCGCGAAGATCGGCGCGCTCCGTCCCGGATACCCCGAGAGAAAAGCGACGAGTCCGATCGTGATTGCCGTGAAGAGGAGCGTCAGAAACGCGAGGAATTCCTCCTTCGCCTTCTCGAAGAAGGCGGAGATCGACAGGATGAAGAGTCCCGCCGCCGTCAGGAAGAGCTCGGGCGAGAGGAGGAGCCAGTCCGAGGCGGAGACCTTCACGGGCGCGACGCGCCCACCGTGAGCGACGTTTCCTTCTGGGGGGCGGTTCCGCGGCGGGCGAACGCCGGGCTCGGAACGGTCCGACCGCCGACCGCGGCCACGATCTTTTCCGAAGGCAGGCGGAGCACGTCGAACATGGGCTTGGGGTACAGGCCGATCCACAGCGCCAGAACGACGAGCGGGATGAGCGTGAGCTGCTCACGGACCGTCAGGTCCGGAAGGTTCGCGTTGGCGGGGTTCGTGATCTCACCGAAAAAGACACGCTGATACAGCCAGAGGAGATACGCGGCGCCGAGCACGATCCCGGTGGCCGCGGAGAACGCCCACCAGAAGTTCTTCGCGAAAGCTCCCTGGAGGATCGCGAACTCGCCGATGAAGCCGTTCAAGATCGGCAGGCCCATCGAGGAGAGCGCCATGATCAGGAAGTACGTCGCGTAGATCGGCATCTGGCGGGCGAGACCGCCGTAATCCGAGATCATCCGCGTGTGGCGCCTCTCGTAGATCATTCCGACGAGAAGGAACAGAGCGCCGGTCGAGATTCCGTGGTTGACCATCTGGAGGATTCCGCCCTGCAATCCGGCCATGTTCAAGGCGAAGACGCCGAGCATCACGAACCCCAGGTGCGAGACGGAGGAGTACGCGATCAAGCGCTTCATGTCCTTCTGGACGAGCGTCACCATCGCGCCGTAGACGATTCCCACGATCGAGAGCGTGACCACGACGGCGAGGACCCAAGGCGTATTGATCGCGTCCGGGAACATCGGTAGCGAGAACCGGACGAACCCGTACGTCCCCATCTTCAGAAGGATCGCCGCGAGGATGACCGAGCCGGCCGTCGGCGCCTCGGTATGGGCGTCCGGCAGCCACGTGTGGAACGGGAACATCGGGACCTTGATCGCAAAGCCGAAGAAGAACGCGAAGAACAGCCAGATCTGCAGGTCTGGCGGCATCCCCGCGGCGACCGCGGTCAACTTCTCGATCGAGAACGTCGGCGGCTGCTGGAGCCCCTTATAACCGAGGAAGCCGGTCGTGTTGTAGAAGTAGAGCGCGATGATGCCGAGCAGCATCAGGACCGATCCCGCGAGCGTGTAGAGAAAGAACTTGATCGCGGCGTACAGCCGGCGGTCGCTGCCCCACACACCGATCAGGAAATACATCGGTACGAGCATGACCTCCCAGAAAACGTAGAAGAGGAAGAGGTCGAGCGCGCAGAAAGTCCCGATCATGAACGTCTGGAGGAGAAGGAGGAGGACGTAGTACTCCTTCTGGCGCTCCGAGATCGCCGTGTAGGAGCAGGCGACCGCGATGATTCCCATGAGGGTCGTCAGGAGAATCAGGACGAGCGAAATCCCGTCGATGCCGAAGTGGTAGTCGACGCCGAGAGACGGGATCCACGAGGCCTTCTCGACGAACTGGTAACCCTCCCGGCCGCGCTCGAAGAGGAACCACAAAGGCAGCGACACGACGAAGTCGAGGAGCACGACGGCCGTCGAGATCGCGCGGATTGCACCGGTCCTCTCCTTGGGCACGAGGAACACGACGGCGAGCGCCCCGGCGAGCGGGATGTAGGTCACGATCGAAAGGATCGGGATCCAGATGCCCATCAATTCCATTCAGTTGCCCTCGCTCGTCACCGGAAGATCAGATAAACCGCGACGATACAGAAGAGCCCCGCCCCCATCACGAGGGCGTAGTTCTGAACGCGTCCGGTCTGCGCGCGGCGCAGCAGCCGGAATCCTCCCTGCAGGGAATCCGCGACCCCGTTGACCGCGCCGTCCACGAAGTACTTGTCGAAAAAGTGCGAAAGCCAGGCCGCTCCGCGCGTGGCGGCGGCGGCGCCGTTGGGAATGAGGTCGACCACCGTCGCGTCCACTTCCCAGAGGAACCTTCCTCCGCTCTTGGCGAGGCCTTCGACGAACAGGGCGTCGTACGCCTCATCCACGTAATACTTGTTCGCGACAACCCGGTAGAGAGCGGGAAACCGCTCGGCCAGGCGCGCCGGCACCCGCCCCTCCCCCTTCGCGTACCACAGATAGGCCAGGAGGAGGCCGATCATCGCGACCGCGACGGACGCCGCCATCAAGGCGACCTCGAGCGACACGGGGGCGGCGTGCTCTTCCGCGCGGGCCCCGGCGAGGGCCGGCACGATCGGCGACAGGAATCTTCCGATCCGGTCGCCGCCGCGGATGATGGGAATGCCGATCCAGCCGCCGACAACCGACAGAAACGCGAGGACGATCAACGGCACGGTCATCGACTTCGGAGACTCGTGGACGTGCGCCGCCTGCTCCGCGGTGCCCCGGAACGTCCCGTAGAACGCGAGCGAGACCAGCCGGAACATGTAGAACGCGGTCAGGCCGGCCGTGAAGAGCGCCGCCATCCACAAGAGCTTCGGCAGCCAGGGCGCCTGGCGGAAATGCGCCTCGAACACGGCGGCTAAGATCGCGTCCTTCGAGAAGAAGCCCGCCAGCAGAGGAACGCCGGCGATCGCGAACGTCGCCGTCAGGAAGGTCGCATAGGTGACCGGGATCTTGCGTGCGAGGCCGCCCATGCGGCGCAGGTCCTGTTCGCCCCCGAGAGCGTGGATCACGGACCCGGATCCGAGAAACAGGCACGCTTTGAAGAAGGCGTGCGTCAGCACGTGAAACATCCCGGCGACGAAAGCGCCGACGCCGCAGGCGAGAAACATGTAGCCGAGCTGCGAAACGGTCGAGTAGGCGAGGACCTTCTTGATGTCGTTCTGGACGAGGCCGATCGTCGCCGCGAACAGCGCGGTGAACCCGCCGACGATCGCCACCACGAGAAGGGCGTCGGGGGAAAGGCGGAACAGCACGTTGCAGCGCGCGACCATGTAGACGCCGGCGGTCACCATCGTGGCGGCGTGAATGAGCGCCGAGACCGGGGTCGGTCCGGCCATCGCGTCCGGCAGCCAGACGTGGAGGGGAACCTGGGCGGATTTTCCCGCGGCGCCCAGGAACAGGCAGAGGCAGACGAGCGTCATCCACGGGGCGTACGCGGCCGGGTTCGAGGCGGCCGCCGCGAAGACCTTTCCGAAATCGAGCGTGCCGAAGAGCGCGAACACGCCGAAGATCCCCAGGATGAAGCCGAAGTCGCCGATGCGGTTCACGACGAACGCCTTCTTGCCGGCGTCCGCGGCGAATTTCTTGTGGTAGTCGTACCCGATCAGCAGGTACGAGCAGAGACCCACGCCTTCCCAACCCACGAACATCAGCAGGAAGTTCGCGGCGAGGACGAGCGTGAGCATGGAGAACATGAACAGGTTCAGGTACGCGAAGTAGCGGCCGTAGCCCGCGTCGTGCCCCATGTAGCCGACGGAATAGACGTGAATCAAGAACCCGACGAACGTGACGAAGGCGATCATCAGCGCGGAGAGCGAATCGAGCGAGAGCGCCATGTCGACAAACCATTCGCCGAGCGGCCCCGGAACCTGTCCGGTCGCCTGGTTGACCCCCAGCGGGATCCACCGCCAGAGCGTCAGCAGATGGTGGGCGCCGTGAGAGAGAGCCGGGATCCCGAGGTCGAGGATCGCGCCGAACGCGAAGATGCCGGAGAGCGCGACGCTCCCCGTGCCCACGATCGTGTGGAGCGTCTTCCACTTCGGCTCCGTCTCCAGGTGGACATGCGCGTGCGGGTGGCCGGCCGCTTCGCTCGATTCGGCGGCCGCCTGGTCCGCCGGGGGGTGCGGCGCCCCGCTGGTCCGGTGAGAGAACAGGTAGACGAGCCCGTTGACGAGGAACCCCGCCAGCGGGAAAGCCGGGACGAGCCAGAGAAGGTCCCGCATCGCCTTCTAGCCCTGCATCGAGCTCGCATCTTCCACGTTCAGCGTGCGGCGCTGCCGGAAGAGCGAGATCGTCAGAGCGAGGCCGATCGCGGCCTCCCCCGCCGCGATCGTGATCACGAACACCGAGAAGACCTGCCCGGTCAGATCCGAAAGCCTCCTCGAGAACGCGATCAGGTTCAGGTTGACTGCGTTCAGCATCAGCTCGACCGACATGAGCACCGTCAGGAAGTTTCTCCGCACGAGCACGCCAAGGAGCCCGATCGAAAAGAGCAGGAAAGAGACGACGAGGAAGTGGTTGATGGTGATGGTCATGGGTGCGCCGCTAGTCCACCTTCTCTGCCGATCTCTTTCCCAGCACGACCGCCCCGACCATCGCGACGAGGAGAAACACCGACGCAACTTCGAACGGCAGCAGGTAGTCGCGGTAGAGCACCCAAGCGACCGCCTCCGTGTTGCCCGCGATCTTTCCCTTGACCATCCGAAACGCATCGAGGTTCTGCGGCAGCTCCGGAAAGCGCTCGGTCCAGAGGACGTATAGAAACGGCAGAAGGAACACGAGCAGGAAGAGAAGCGCGACGTCCCACTGGTGCTGGAAGGTGAGGCGCTCCTGAACGCCCCGCTGATGGACGAGCATGATGACGAAGAGGAACAGCACCATGATGCCGCCCGCGTAGACCAGGATCTGGACCGCGCCGACGAACTCCGCTTGCTGCAGGATGAAGATGCAGGCGACCAGCAGGAACGAGGAGAGCAGGAAGAGCGCCGAGTGGATCGGGTTCCGGGCGACCACGACGGCGACCGCCATCCCCAGCGCGAGCACCGCGAAGACCACGAACATCCATCCGGCCGCCCCGGTCAGAAGCGCGCCCGGGACGGCTTGCGCCGCGGTCACTTCACCCCTGCTCGACGACGGTGAACGGCTTGACGTTTGGCGCCGCCCGCCAGTCGGTCAGCTTGCGAATGTCGAGGTAGAGCGAGTCGTTCCGGTCGTACGCCGCCATCTCGTAGGTCTTCGTCGTCAGCCAGATCGACTTGGGATTGGTCGGGCACGCCTCTTCGCACAGCTGGCAGAACATGCAGCGCTTCAGGTCCACGTCGAACCGGTCGAGGACCTTCACCGACTTACCCTGCGGGTTCTTCTCGTTGTGCCAGTCGATGTAGATGATGTTGATCGGGCACTCGATCGCGCAGAGCGTGCACTTGATGCAGCGCTCCTCGTCGAGCCGGAACATCCCCCGGAAACGGTCGGAGGGCAGCTTCTTCTGCTCGGGGTACTGGATCGTGACCTTCTTCTTGAAGAGATGACGGCCCGTGACGGAAAGCCCGTCGAACAGGTCGAGCAGGGTCAGCTTGTCGAGCCACCTCTTCAAGGCCATCCGATCACTCCACCGCCGACGCGGGAATTGCTGCCAGCCGCTCGCGGCGGGCGAGCTTCTGGCGCAGCTTCGCCAGGAGGAACATCACGACGAACAGGCCGCCAAAGATATACGAGAGGACGAAAAGCCCGTTGCTCCGCCCGGGAGTCGCGAGGATCGCGAGCGCCACGATGACGATGTTCGCGAGTGCGGTCGGAATCAGCCACTTCCAGCCGAGCGCCATCAGCTGGTCGAACCGGTAGCGCGGGAAGGTCGAACGGAACCAGATGTAGCCGAAGAGGAACAACCCGGCCTTGATGAGGAACCAGCCGAAGGGCGGAACGATCCGGAGGAATTTCAGCGCCGCGACGTGCGGAAACGGCGGGAGCCAGCCGCCCAGGAAAACGGTCACGGCGACGCAGGAGATCACGATCATCGCGGCGTACTCGCCGAGGAAGAAGAACGCGAACTTGACGCCGGAGTACTCGGTATTGAAACCCGACACGAGCTCCGACTCCGCCTCCGGCAGATCGAACGGATTCCGGTTCGTCTCGGCCACGCCCGAGACGAAATAGATGAAGAAGGCGAGGAGGCCGGGAAAGATGAACCAGAGGTGGAGACTCGCCTGCCGGTGGACGATCTCGACCATCGAGAGCGACCGCGACAGGAGAAGCACCGAGACGAGAGCGAGCCCCATCGGGACTTCGTAGGAGACGAGCTGGGCCGCCGAGCGCAGGCCTCCCAGGAGCGAGTACTTGTTGTTCGAGGCCCAACCGCCGAGGATGATCCCGTACACGCCGATCGACGTGATCGCGAGCACGAAGAGGAGGCCGATGTTCACGTCGGTCACCCAGAGCGGCGTCTTGATCTTCCCGATCCGAACGGCCGGGCCGAACGGGATGACCGCGAGCGCCGTCAGGGCCGGGATGACGGCCAGGACCGGCGCGAGGAAGAACACCGTCCGCTCGGCGCGCGCCGGCATGATGTCTTCCTTCGTCACGAGCTTGACCAGGTCGGCCACCCCCTGGAGGAGACCTTTCGGGCCGACGCGGTTCGGGCCGAGCCGCACCTGCATGAAACCCATCAGCCTCCGCTCCGCGAGGACGACCACAAAGCCGACAATCGCCGGCACCACGGCCACCAGGGTGACCACCTTCAGGTAGGTCAGCACGGTCGGCGTCAGGACCTTCACCGATCCACCTCGCCGAGCACGATGTCGATCGTGCCGATGAGCGCCACGAGATCGCTCACCAGGTGGCCTTTTGCCAGCCGCGGGAGCGCCTGGAGGTTGATGAACGACGGCGGCCGCACGTGCATCCGGTACGGCCGGTTCGTTCCGTTGGAGACGCAGTAGAACCCGAGCTCCCCTTTCGGGGACTCGATCGAGGCGTACACCTCTTCGGCGATCGGCTTGATGACGCGCGGGACCTTGCCGCGAAACTCACCCGGCTCGAGGAGGTCGATGCACTGCCTCAGGATGCGGACGCTCTGGCGCATCTCCTGCACGCGGACGATGTACCGATCGTAAGTGTCGCCATTCACGCGGGTCGGAATCGCGAAATCGAGCTCGTCGTAGCACTCGTACGGCTGAGCGCGACGCAGGTCCCATTCCACGCCGGAGGCGCGGAGCACCGGGCCGGTGACTCCCCACTCGATGCATTCCTGCCCGGAGATGACGCCGATTCCGACCGTCCGCTTTTTCCAGATCCGGTTGTCGGTCAGCAGCTGCTCGTAGTCGTCAATGCGCGACGGCAGGTCGTCGACGAACTCCATCAGGCGCTCGACCCACCCGGCGGTCAAATCGAACGGCAGCCCGCCGATCCGCATGCAGTTCAGGGTGAGCCGCGCGCCGCAGTACTCCTCGAAAAAGTCGAGGATCTGCTCCCGCTCCCGGAAGGCGTACCAGAACGGGGTGACCGCTCCGAGGTCGAGGCCCGAGGTCCCGAGCCAGACGAGGTGGGAAGAGAGCCGCTGGAGCTCGTCCAGGATGACGCGGATCAACTGGGCCCGGCGCGGGATCTCGACGGCGAGGAGCTTCTCAATCGTCAGGCAGAAGGCGTGGTTGTTCGTCGCTGCGGCGACGTAGTCCATCCGGTCGGTGTGCGGGATCCCCATCGGGTATGTCTCGGTCTCGAACAGCTTCTCGGTGCCCCGATGGAGGTATCCGACGTCCGGCTTCGTCTCGAGGATCCTCTCCCCGTCCACCCGGATGACGAGCCGCAGGACTCCGTGCGTCGAGGGATGCTGCGGCCCGAAGTTCAGCTCCATTTCCTGGACTTCGAAGAGGGTCGGCGGGTCGACCGAGACGGGGACGGACTCGGCCGCGGCGAGCGCCGCCGCCCGCAGGTCTTCCCCGGTGCGCGTCGCCTGATCCTTCTCGGCGCCGGTGATGGGCCGCTCGTCGTTCACGACACCACCTTCCGATTCGGATCGTCCGCCGCCGGGCCGCCCCCCTCGGGCCACTCCTCCGGATAGACGGCGGCGCCCGTGTCGATTCCTTCGACCGGAAAGTCCTTGCGGAGCGGATACCCGTGAAAACCGTCCCAGGTCAGGATGCGTCGCAGGTCGGGATGGCCGGCAAAACGAATCCCGAACATGTCGAAGGTCTCGCGCTCCGGCCAGTTGGCCGCGAGGAAGACCTCGGCAATCGAAGGCACCTCTTCCTCGTCCGCGACGCCGCATTTGACCCGGATCCGGTCGTTCTTGGAGAACGAGTAGAAGTGATAGACGACGTCGAACCGCGGCTGCCGATCCCGCCAGTCGACAGCGGTGACATCGACGCAGTAGCGAAAGTCCTCCGCATCCTTCAAGTGACGCGCGACGTCGGCGATCTTCTCGCGGCGGACGACCACGGTAACCTGCTTCGCAAACTGCTTGGCCGAGAGGACGGAGTCGGTCACACCGGAGCGGATCGATTCGACCCAGGGATGAGATGAGGCGTCCGTAGCCTCGACCTTCTTCGGCGGCGGTGGCTTGGGCGCCGGTGCGGCGGCGGGTTCGGCGGCCGGCGCGGCGGCGGGCTCCGGGGTTGGCGCGGCGTCCGGTGGGGGCGTGGTCTCGTCGGCCACCGAGGGTCCTACGAGGCCTTCCGGATCACTTTCATCCGGTCGATCTTCTTCTGGAGAGCCATGATTCCGTAGATCAGGGCCTCGGGGCGCGGCGGACAGCCCGGCACGTACACGTCCACCGGCACGATGCGGTCGACCCCCTGGGTGACGGCGTACGTCCGGTACGGCCCGCCGCACGTGGCGCAGGACCCCATCGCGATCACCCACTTGGGCTCGGGCATCTGGTCGTAGAGCCGCTTGACGATCGGCGCCATCTTCTCGACGACCGTGCCCGCGACGATCATCAGGTCCGATTGTCGCGGAGTTCCCCGGAAGACCTCGGCCCCGAAGCGCGCGAGGTCGTGACGGGAGTCCATGACCGCCATCATCTCGATGGCGCAGCACGCGAGGCCGAACTGCATCGGCCAGATGGACGACCGTCGGGCCCAGTTGATGACCGAGTCCACCGACGTCGTCAGGACGTTCTCTTCGAAGCGGTCGACGATCCCCGGCATTCTGCGGTCTCCTCGGTGTCCGATCCGGCCGCTCAGGCCCAGTCCAGCGCCTTGCGCTTCCACACGTAGAAGTAGCCGACCACCAGGATCACCAGAAAAATGAGCATTTCGACCAGGCCGAACAGCCCGAGGCGGTTGAACATGACCGCCCAGGGAAAGAGGAAAATCGTCTCGACGTCGAAGACGACGAAGAGAACCGCGATCAGGAAGTAGCGCACCGAGAAACGGGTGTCCAGCGCGAAGGTGGTCGCCTCGATGCCGCACTCGTACGGCTCGAGCTTCGCCGGATTCGGCTTGCGGCTCTGAAGGGCGCGCGCGATCAGGATGGTCGCGAGCGGAAGCGCCGCCGCGAGCAGCGCGAAAATCAGGATGGGAAGGTAATCCGACACGGTCCGGCATTGTATCGGAGGGGTCGGGCGAATCAAACTCGGCGGTCGATGCCGCGCGACTGCACGAGAACGGAAATCTCGTCTCCCATTCCGGCCGGATCGACGAGTCGGTAAGCGCGCCACTTCTCCGCCTCGCTCTCCGCGAAGTCGAAGATTCCCGACTCGGCGAGAAAGCGTCCCTGCCGGATCGGCCCCTCGCTCTCCAGTCCTTCTTCCTCGCCAGAGGTGATGAGCTCGTCCCAATCGACGTGGGCGGTCAGATCCTGCTCGCCCGGCCGTTCGAGAGGATCGCCGCCGCGGCGTCCGCCGCGATGCACGGCGAGCGTCCCACCCGGGCGCGCGAGCGGATGGTAGAGCGTGGGCGCGCGATGACCGTAGTCGAAGACCACGAGCCGTCCGCAAGAGAGAGCGCGCGAGAGCCTGCGATGGAGTTCCGCCGCGCCGGGGCGGATCTCGCCGATCTGGCCGGCCGCGAGCGAGACTCCGGACCGCGCCAGGCGATCCCGCCAGGCCGCGGGCGCGGCCGCGCAGGTCCAGATGAACCGATCCTCCTCGACCCCGACGCGCAGCTCCTCCAGACCCTCCGTTCCCCCGCGGACCCGCGCCACGGGGAGAGCGTCGTAGAGCTCGTTGGCGAAGATCCAGCCGACGATGGATCGTTCGGGAAGGTCCCCGGCGCCCGTCCGGATCGCGAGCGGAAGCTTCGCGAGCTTCTCGCGCGCTGACGCGCTGCGCTCGACTGCAGTCAATCGCGTCCGGGCGGCGACGGCCGGATGCTCGCGCGCGAGCGCCTCGGCGAAATCGGCGAGAAACTTCCCCTCGCCCGCGCCGATCTCGACGAAGTCGAGATCGCCTTCGAGCTGGTGCGCGTCCTTCGCAAACCGGCGGGCGATCGTCGCGGCAAACGCGGGCGAGACCGACGGAGACGTGACGAAGTCTCCGCCCTCTCCGATCGGCGCGCCGCGCGCGTAGTAACCGGAGTCGGGATCGTAGAGCGCCGCCTCCATAAAGTCGGCGAACGAGATCGGTCCCTCGCGCCGGATGCGGTCGCGCAATCGCTCGGCGAGACTTCGCGGCACGGGGCTCGCATTATATTTTCGGGGTGAGGACGTTCTCGCGCCACGCCGTCGCGCTCGCGGCCCTCGCGATTCTCCTTTCGATACGCTGCGCTTCGCGCAAGCTTCCGCTTCCGACCCTCGAGGACTACTCGGACCGGGTATCGATCTTTGCCGAACGTTTCCTCGAGGACTGGAAGGGCGGAGCGAAGGACGCGAGCCTCTACTCTTCCGACTTCCGCTGGAGCGGGCCTCGGCCGGGAGATGCGCTCTCACACGTTCCTTCACGGCCGCCCCTCGCGATCCGGATGTACCGGGCCGGGTCTCCCGCGCTCCTCCCCGGAGCCAGGGGCGGTCCTGCCGACGAATTTCGCCGCCGTCTCGCCGAGATCCGTGCTCGCTTCGCGACGCTCGGCCGTTGCGAGAACGTCCTCTTCGACTTCCGGCGGCGTGGGCGTGACCGGGAGGTCGTCTTCGGCCTGCTCCTGACCGGAAAAGACCGCGACGGCGGCCTGCGCCAGGAGGGGGGCAAAATCCGTGCGATCCTCGCCCCCGCAGGCGACGGGGGCTGGCGGCTGCAGTGGGCGACGCTCCTCGAATGGATGTCGGCCTCGGCCTCCGAGCCGCTCTTCGAGGAGACGGCCGAGAAAGCGGGCCTGGCTGCGGTCCACGAGGCTTTCCTGCCCAATGCGCCGAAGAACATTCCCATTCCGGGCGAGCACATGCCTCCGGGCGCCGCGGTCCTCGATTTCGACGGCGACGGCCGCGAAGACCTCTTCGTCCCGGGAGGCCACGGCAATCACCTCTACCGGAACCTGGGCAACGGGCGGTTCGAGGACGTCACGAAAAAAGCGGGAGTCGGGGGCCAGGAGGGAGAGGCTATCGG
>Ga0114129_10007066_pt1 | contig 15978 bp, 15 predicted proteins | sample RhiMetdeltSRZDD1_FD_80071 | JGI IMG/M metagenome (GOLD analysis project Ga0114129, IMG submission 80071) | Populus rhizosphere microbial communities from Tennessee, USA - Rhizosphere MetaG P. deltoides SRZDD1 (version 2) (version 2) | ecosystem: Host-associated > Plants > Roots > Rhizosphere >... | reverse complement strand
TCTCCTCCGGTGTCAGAAGATCGTGGCCCGCGAGACTTGGAACGAGCTCGGCCGGCACGCGGAAGCCGGTGCGGTGGTCGCGCTCCCGCCGGCCAAGGTGCGGCGTGTCGGCGGTGAGGAGGATGGCCGAGAAGCCAGCAGCGACGGCCCGCTCGACCAGGGTACGCGTGAACCCGCGGTCCTTGAAGACGTAGAGCTGGAACCACCGCACGCCCTCGCTGATGTTGGAGGGCGCGGAGGTTGCGAACGTGGAGAGGCAGAAGATCGTGCCGGCGCGCGCGGCCGCCCGCGCCGTTGCGACTTCCCCTTCCGGATGCGCGAGCCGCTGGAAGGCGAGGGGCGCCACCAGGATCGGCATCGAGACGTGGTGGCCGAGGACGGTCGCGGCAGTGGACACTCCGGACACGTCTGCAAGGACGCGCGGCCGCAGCCGGAGCCGGGCGAAGGCCTGCACGTTCTCGCGCAACGTCAGCTCGTCGCCCGCGCCCCCGGCGAAGTAGCCGTACGCACGAGGATCGAGACGCTCCTCGGCGAGCCGTTCGTACTCGGCCACGTTCAGCGGACTTTCCACAGCGTTTTCCACGGTATCCACGGGGGACATCCAAGCGGATGAAGCCGATCGAGGCCGGCCCGTAAGCTACGGGGGGTGACCCCGGAGGACGCATTCGCCCTGCTGGAGCGCTCGCGCGAGCTGCGCTTTGCTTACCCGTCCTCCTTCGGGGATCCAGGGCTGGAAGGTGACGCGCCCGATCGCGAGGAGCTCGCCGAGGCCGTGGACGTCCTCGACGCCGAGCGGACGGACGAGCTCGCGGCAAACACGTGGCGGCTGTGGATGACCGCTCCCCGCGACGTCGAGGGCGGCCGCAGGTTCCTCGAGGGGAAGAAGAGCTCGGGTGCCCTGTACGGAGCGGGGTTGCTTGCGTTGCGGGACGGCGATGTCGTCGAGTCGCGACGGCTGAGCGAGCAGGCCTTGGAGGTCGCCGACGGTCCGGAAGAGACAGCGCTCGCGCACCTGGGCCTGAGCCGCGTGGCGTTCGAGGAGGGGAACGCGGACGAGGCGCTCCGGCATGCGCTGGATGCACGGCAGGCGGCCGCGCCGCTCGGGGAGCCCCCATGGCCCACGCCGCTGCACCTGCAGGCCCAGGCGCTCCGCCTGCAGGGCGATCTGGACCAGGCGGCAGAGCTGTTCGAGGAAAGCCTCGTGCTGAATCGCAGGATCGGCGACGAAGGCATGGTCACGGTCGAGGTGTACAACCTCGGGCTCGTCCACGTTCGCCGTGAAGACAGGGAGGCGGCTGAGCGCTACCTCACCCAAGTCGAAGACGATCCACTTGCTGCAGCCGCGCTCGCCTTCGTGAGAGGCGACCGAGACGGCGCGCGCGCATACCTCGACCAGGTCGACGACGGCGAGCTGCCGACCGACGACCGCGCCGAGGCCGACTGGCTGCGGAGCCGCCTCTGATGGCGCAGCTGCGGGAGTACAAACGCAAGCGCGACCCGAAGAAGACGCCCGAGCCCTTCGGCTCGAAGAAGCGCGGCCAGGAGCCGATCTTCGTCGTCCAGCGCCACGACGCCCGCGCGTTGCACTACGACTTTCGTCTCGAGCGGGACGGTGCGCTCGCGAGCTGGGCCGTCCCGAAGGGCATCCCGCTCGAACCTGGGACGCAGCACCTCGCCGTCCACGTCGAGGACCATCCGCTCGAGTACGCGACGTTCGAGGGCGAGATCCCGAAGGGCGAGTACGGCGCCGGCTCCGTCGAGCTCTGGGACAACGGCACGTACGAGCTGCTCGAGGAGAAGAAGAACGGCGGCCTGACGGTTCGCCTGCACGGCAAGCGACTCGAGGGCATCTGGGCGCTCGTCCCGGCGCATCTGTCAGGCCAGGAGAAGAACTGGTTGATCCTGCGCAAACGGGACGACGGCGCTCCCGCCGCCCCCAAGAGGAAGCGGGTCTACGCGCCGATGCTCGCCACGCTCGTCAAGGAGCTCCCGCGCGGGGGCGACTGGCTCTTCGAGGTCAAGTGGGACGGCTACCGGGCGGTGTCGTACGTGGCCGGCGGCGAGGTCGAGATGCGCAGTCGCAGAGGCAACGACTTCACCGAGAAGTTCCAGCGCGTCGCGAGGGAGATCCCGAAGGCGATGAAGACTCCCGACTGCGTCATCGACGGCGAGGTGTGCGCACTGGACGAGAACGGCCGTGCGAGCTTCTCGGAGATGCAGCAGCTCGGCCCATCGACGCCACTCGTGTACTACGTCTACGACCTACTCGAAGTCGACGGCAACCCGATCGTCGACCTGCCCATCGAGGAGCGGCGTGCGCGGCTCGAGGATCTGCTCGACCGGCGCAACAAGACGGTCCGCCTCTCCGAGTTCTTTGACGACGGCGAGGCGCTACTCGCTGCGGCCCAGGAGCAGGGGCTCGAAGGCGTCGTCGCGAAGCGGATCGGCTCCCGCTATCTCCTCGGCAAGCGCACGCGTGACTGGGAGAAGGTCAAGACCCACGGCGACCAGGAGCTCGTGATCGTCGGTTACACCGGGGGGCAAGGACGGCGCTCGGGGCGATTCGGCTCGCTCGTCCTCGGTTACTGGCAGGGGAATGAGCTCGTGTACGCGGGCAACGTCGGTACCGGCTTCAGTGAGGACGAGATCGACCGGCTCCTCGCCAAGCTCAAACCACTGGAGCGCGACGCGCCGTCGTTCCGCGAAGTGCCGAAGATGCCGAAGGTGCGCAAGGGCGACGTCGTCTGGGTGGAGCCGGAGCTCGTGGCGCAGGTCGAGTTCAGCGAGTGGACGCACGACGGCCACCTGCGCGCGCCCGTGTACAAGGGGCTGCGGGAGGACAAGAGTGCGGGGGAGGTGGTGATGGAGGCCCCGACGCCCATCGAGCCCGAGATTCGGAAGGGCAGTCGCACGCTGAAGCTGTCCAACCTGGACAAGCCCTTCTGGCCGGAGGAGGGGGTTACCAAGGGCGACCTCCTCGCGTACTACCGCGACGTCGCCGCCGTACTCGTCCCGCACCTGCGCGACCGGCCCTTCACGATGAAGCGCTACCCCGACGGCTGGCAAGGCAACTTCTTCTTCCAGAAGGACGCGCCCAAGCACATGCCGGAGTGGATCAAGGCGGCCGAGTTCCCGGCGACCTCGCGGGACTCGCGGCAGAAACGGATGATCCGCTACCCGCTCGCGAACGACGAGCTTGCGCTCCTGTGGATGGTGAACATGGGCTGCATCGACATGAACACCTGGTACTCGCGCGTGGACAAGCCCGAGCGCCCCGACTGGGTGCTCTTCGACCTCGACCCCTCTCCGGACGTGGGCTTCCAGGAGACGGTCGAGGTCGCGCTGCTCGTGCGGCAGGCGCTGGATGCGCTCGAGCTTGCGAGCTTCCCCAAGACGAGCGGCGCGGACGGGATCCACATCCTCGTGCCGATCGCGCGACGCCACACCTACGACGACACGCGCCAGTTCTCGGAGATCATCGCTCGCGCGCTCGCGCGGACGCACCGTGGCCTGGTGACGACGGAGTGGGCGAAGGCGAAGCGCCGCGGCGTTTTGATCGACTCGAACCAGAACGGCGAGGGGAAGACGATCGCGTCGGTCTACTCGGTGCGGCCGAAAGCGGGCGCCCCGGTGTCGACTCCGCTGCGGTGGGAGGAAGTGAACGAGAAGCTCGACCCCGCCGACTTCACGATGGACGTCATTCGCGAGCGCATCGCCCGCGACGGCGACCTCTACGAGGGCGTGCTGACGACGAAGCAGGCGCTCGGACCGGCGCTCAAGTCTCTTGAGTGAGCACGAATCGCCGGACGACAGCATTGAACTCGTCCGGTCGCTCCATGTTGCTCACATGCCCCGCTCCTTTTATCAAGGCGAACTCCGCGCCCGGGATTGCTTCGTGGAACTGTTTCGCAATGCTGAGAGGGCTACGGGCATCTCCGTCACCCCAGACGAGGAGCGTTGGCACTTCAATCTTCGGGAGCAGCGCCGTCGTGTCGGTGTCCGCGCTCGATCTGGCCATCAAGCGGAAGCCGAGCGGATGAAAGCCGATCACGATAGTCGCCATTTCTTCGCGGAGCGCCTTCGGGGCGGCTGTGGTGAAGAATTCACTGACCCACGTGGCGGCAAACTCTTCGGGAGCGAGCGACGAGTCACTCAGGCAGCGAGACAACCGCCGCTCGACGGTCTCGCGAGGTAGCGACCCCTTCCAGCCCGCGTATGTACCTGCCAGGATCAGCGAGCGGACGCGGGACGAATCGAGCCGGTACAGCTCCTGCGCGAGGATTCCTCCCCACGACAGCCCCACAATGTGTGCGGTCTCGACATCGAGTGCGTCGAGAAACCAAGTGAGGGAACGAGCCCAGTCGCCGGTGTCGAACAAATCAGGGGGATCCGACGATGCTCCCGTACCGGGCGCATCCCAGGCGATCACGTCGAATTGGTCGGAGAGACCCTCCAATTGCAGCTGCCAGATTCGCGAATCGCACGCAAAGCCATGCAGGAGCACAATCGGCGGACCGTGACCGGCTCGCCGATACGCCACCGAGATCTCGCCGACTTCGATGTGCAGGTGATAGGTCATCGCCTCGGGAGGAGTAGGAAGTCCCAGATGCTGCCCGTGGTCTCGAAGCCGAGCCTACGGTAGAGCTGCTTCGGCCAGTCCTCGGCCTCGGCCACGAGGAAGGTGAAGTCGTTGCCGGCGGCTCCTGATTCGATCAGCGCACGTGTGACGACGGCCTTGGCGAGCCCGCGCCCGCGGAACGGCTCGAGCGTCATGACGCTTTCGATCTGGCCCGTGCCTTCGGCCGAGAAGAGCTCGCAGTAGCTCGCGATCTGCCCATCGACGCGCGCAGCGAAGTAGCGGACGTCGACCGCGATTCGCCGTCGGTGCTGAGCGGCGACCAGCTGGCGGACCTCCTCCTCGTCCTGGATGTCGGGGCTCGAGCGGATCCCCTCCGCCCAGACCGACGCAAGCTCTTCCCAGCCCACCTCCTCCACGCCGGAGGTGTCGAGCGTGGGCGGTTGCCCGGTGTGCGGCATGACGAGGAGCTCTTCGACCTTCCATCCGCGCCGCCCGAACTCGGGAGCGAGCCGCGCGCCCAGTTCCTCGTCGATCGACACCTTCCGGTGGCCGAGCCCCGCCGTCGCGAAGAGCGGCTCGAGCTCCTCGACGAGGTCGGCCGCCGACACTTGCGCGCCGAGATCGACCGCGAACACGTTCGCGTAGTAGACGCGTGGCAGGCTCGGCGTCAGAAGCGCGCAACCGTGTGCCGCCACGACGGTTTCCTCCACCAGTCGTTCGTCGAAGCGGCGGCCGAACGCGACCGCGCGGTTCATTCCCCGAGCCGGTGCGGCTCCGCGAGACCCGAGAGCTCGGTGATGTCGCGCCGGAAGAAGAGCGCGACCGTCCAGTCGGTGACGATCCTGAGCTTTCTCGAGATGAGCGGCACCTGGTAGAGGTGGTAGGTCCGCGTGATCCACCAGGCGACGAAGCCACGGAGCCGGAAACCGGGGATCTCGGCGATGCCCTTGTAGCGGCCGAGCGTCGCCACCTGCCCGATCATGCGGAAGCGGTACGGCTCCGGCGTCCCCGTCAGGTTGCGGGCGAGCCGACGTGCCTGGCGCAGCACGTGCTGGCTGGTCGGTGGATCGGGATGGTCAGGCGTAGCCAGGTTCGGCACGCGGGCGGCATCCCCGAGAGCCCAGACGTTCGAGCGACCTTCCACCCGTAGGAACGGGTCGACTCTGACCCGCCCACGCTCGTCGAGCGGCAGCCCGAACTGCTCGACCGCCGGCCGGGGGCGCACTCCCGCGGTCCATACGAGCGTGTGGGTCTCGATGCGCGATCCGTCTGACAGCGTGACCGCATGGGCCTCGGCCGACTCGAGCGTGGTCGAGATGCGGATGTCGACGCCGCGCTCGGTGAGGAGCCGGGCGGCGTACTCGCCGAGGCCGGTTGGGATCTCCGGGAGGATTTTCGGCGCCGCGTCCACGAGCACCCAGTGCTGCGGAGCCTCCCGGAGCATCGGGTAGTGGCGCAGTGCGTCCCGCACGAGGTCGGACAGCTCGCCCAGCGCCTCGACTCCTGCGTATCCCGCACCTACGAAGACGAACGTCAGCTCGCGCTCGGTGTTGTCAGGGTCGATGACGGCCGTCTCGAGCCGGCGCAGGACGTGGTTCCTGAGACGGATCGCGTCGACGAGGTCGTGGAATCCGAGGCCATGCTCGGCGAGGCCCGGGATCGGCAGGGTTCGCGAGACCGATCCGACCGCGACGACGAGGTTCTCGTACTCGGCGACTTGGGTGCCGATCTCTGTCTCGATCGTGACAGTCTGCGCCTCCTCGTTCAGTTCCGTCGCGCGCCCGAGGAGGAGCTCGGCGTGCGGGCACATCATCCGCAGCGGGACGACGCAGTGACGCGGCTCCAGCGTGCCCGAAGCCGCCTCCGGCAGCATCGGCGAGAAGAGCATGAAGTTCTCGACGCTGACGATCGTCGCTCCGCGCTCGCCGAGGTGGCGCGCCACGTACGCTCCGCCAAAGCCACCGCCGAGGATGAGCGTGCCGCCCCGCGCCTGTCGTGTGGGCATGCCCCTTACCATCGCAGGCCATGGCCGTTCAGGTCGCCGTCATCGGCAGCGGGAGGGAGCACGAGGAGCGCGCCGAAAGCGTGGGCCGCCTGCTCGCCGAGCGCGGCTGCGTCGTCGTGACCGGAGGGCTGGGCGAGGTGATGGAGGCCGCCGCCCGCGGCGCGAAGTCCGCCGGCGGGACGACGATCGGGATCCTGCCCGGTGAGGAACGGCGCAGCGGGAACGAGTGGCTCGATTACGAGATCGTCACCGGGATCGGCCACGCGCGAAACCTCGCGGTCGCGGCGTCCGGGGACGCGGTGATCGCGGTCGGCGGGAGCTGGGGAACGCTGGCGGAAGTGGCCTTCGCCTCTCGGCTCGGCCGCCGGGTCGTGATCCTCGAGCCCGGACTCGTGGTGGAGGGGATCCCGCGCGCGCGGACGCCCGGGGAAGCGGTCGAACTCGCGTGCTCAGGACTGGATGCCGAGGCCCGCTAGACCCTCGCGCCCCTTCGCCGTCACGCGCACGGCCCTCCCGGAGCCGCTGCGCTGGATCCAGCCGAGTTTGAACAGCTGTCGCGTGAGGGCGGCGCCGAGGGCGCCGGCGAGGTGGTAACGCCGTTCGCTCCAGTCGAGGCAGAGCCTCGTGAATTGCCGGCGCGCGGGTGCGAGATCGACACCGAGCTCCTCGAGACGCTTGCGGCCGCTCGCGGTGAGCTCGACGTGCGAATCCTGCACGCGCACGATCCGCTTGCGGCGGAGGCCTTCGAGAAGCGAGACCCCGAGTTCCCCTGCCAGGTGGTCGTAGCAGGTGCGCGCCGCGCGGATTCCATTCGTCTTCTGCGAGGGAGGGGACGGCCGCGCCGGGGCGATCGCGGCGAGAGCCTCGAGCGCTCTCGCGACGGCGGGGGCGGCCAGCCGGAAGTACCGGTGCCGGCCGTGCGGCTCGACGGAGAGCAGGCCGGCGTCGACGAGCTTGCCGAGGTGGATGCTGGCGGTCGAGTTGCTCACGCCGGCGAGGCGCGCGAGCTCGCTGAGAGGGAGCGCGTCCTTCTCGCTCAGGGCGAGCAGGAACGTGGCTCGGGTGGGATCGCCGATCAGTGCGGCAGGAAGCGCGATATCCACAGACATAGGTTGACGCTCGTCAAACTATCACAGCTTCTTGACGAGGTCAATCAAGACGACATCGAAGGAGTAAGGCTTGCCGCGGAGCATGATGGTCCCGGCCTGGCGGCGAGGCGGCGTGCCGCGGTCGCGGTAGCCGAGCTTCTCGTAGAGCGCCCGGGCCGGCGTATTCTCGACGTCGACGTCCAGCGCGATCGTGTCGAATCCGCGCTCGCGCACGAGGTTCTCCGCTGACGCCGAGAGCAGGCTGGCGATACCGCGGCGGCGGTGCGCCTCGTCGACGAAGACGTCCTGAACCTCCGGCGGGTCGTGGCGCCAGTCCAGGTGAGCGTGACCGATGGGGATTCCGTCCTCCCACGCGACGAGGTACTCGCCGCCGTCCTGGTCGAGGCGATGGAGCGGGAGGTGGCGATCGACGAGCTCGAGTTCGTCAGGGGTCAGCTGCCGGACGTCGATCACGCCGCCAGCATTCGCTGTAGCAGCGTCAGCGCGCCGCTTTTGTCGAGCATGTCGTTCAGGTTCCCGCACTTGGGGGACTGGACGCAGGAGGGGCAGCCATGCTCGCACGGGCAGCCCTCGAGCAGCTTGGCCGTGTCCCCGACCCAGCCCTCGAAGACCTCGAAGCCGCGCTCCGTGATCCCCACGCCGCCAGGATGCCCGTCGTAGATGAAGACGGTCGGGCGGCCGGTCTGGGAGTGCAGGTTCGTGGAGAGGCCGCCGATGTCCCAGCGATCGCACATCGCCCATAGTGGGAGAAGCGCGATCATCGAGTGCTCGGCCGCGTGGAGCGAGCCGAGCAGGCGCGGCATCGCCTCCAGTCCATCCAGCATCTCCGGCTCGGGCAGGTACCAGATCGCCTCCGTCTCGAAGGTCGTTTCCGGGAGATCGAGCGGCATGAGGTCGATGGTCGCGTGATCGCGGATCGACTTCCTCTGGTAGCCGATCACCTGCTCGGACACGGAGACGCTGCCGAAGAAGAGCTGCAGCCCCAGCCGATGTTCGACCTTCGCAATGCCGCCGATCGTCGTCGCAGTTTCTTTCTTCGCCTGGGTGTAGTAGTTGCCGCGGAACGGCTCGACGAGGGCCGTACGGGTGGCGAGATCCAGCGAGACGACTCGATAGCTCTCGCCCTGATGGAGGTAGATCGCGCCCTCGTACACGGTAGAAAAGGCGCGGTCGTACTCGACCGTTCCGAGAAGTGACCCGAGCTCCATATCGATCAGTGTGAAGACGTCCGGCGTGGCCGAACGGAGACCGAAACGTGCGGCGGGATAGTCCTGTCCAGCCCAGACGTACCCCGCGGCCGTTCTCTTGAGCTCCGGATGAACTGCTGCCGCGCTGAGTGCAGCGTTTCCAAGGATCTCCGTGTCGGCTTCGTCGAGCGGCCCTTCGAAGGCGGCTGCCGCCACGTGGCCGTCGAGCACGCGTGGGTTCTCATGATCGAGGATCGCGGCCTCGACTCGGCGGTCGAGCAGCATCTCCGGCTCACGCATGAAGTACTGGTCGAGAGCGTCCTCGGTTGCGACGAGCACCGCCAGACCGTGGTCGCGGCGGCCGGCGCGACCCCATTGCTGGCGTAGGCTCGCCACGGTCCCCGGGAACCCGACAGAGATCACCGCGTCGAGCGAGCCGACGTCGACGCCGAGCTCGAGCGCGTTCGTTGCGCTCACGCCCAGAAGCTCGCCTCCGAACAGGCGCCGTTCAATCTCTCGGCGCTGCTCCGGTGTGTATCCCGCGCGATAGGGCGATAGCCGCGAGTCGTCCCCGAGGCGCTCTGCCGTGAATCTGTGAATCAGCTCGGCCGTTCCGCGTCCCTTGGCGAACGAGAGCGTCCGCAGTCCGCGCGAGACGAGGTCGGCCATGAGCCTGGACGCTTCGCCCAGCGGGCTCGCGCGCAGGCCGAGCTCCTCGTCCTCGAGCGGCGGGTTCCAGAAGGCGATTGTTCGCTCCGCCCGTGGCGCCGCGTCTCCTGAAACCACGGTTGCATCGGCCCCCAGGAGCGCCTGCGCGAGCTCGCCGGGATTGGCGATCGTCGCCGACGCGAGCAGGAACTGAGGCTCTGAGCCGTAGATCCGGGCGATGCGCCGCAGCCGGCGCAGGACGTTCCCCACGTGCGACCCGAACACCCCGCGGTAGACGTGGGCCTCGTCCACGATCACGTAGCGGAGGTTCTGGAAGACGTCGCCCCAGCGGTCGTGGTGCGGGAGGATTCCCACGTGGAGCATGTCTGGGTTCGTGAGGATGACGTTCGCCCACTTGCGGATCTGCCAGCGTCGCTCGGTCTCGGTGTCGCCGTCGTAGATGGCGGGCCGCAGCCGTTTGACGCCGAGTGATGCCAGCGCACGTGCCTGGTCCTGCGCGAGCGCCTTCGTGGGGTAGAGGTAGAACGCGCGGAGCTTGGGCTCGCGCGCCAGAGCGTCCGCGACCGGAAGATTGAAGGCGAGGGTCTTGCCGCTCGCGGTGCCGGTCGTGACGATCACGTGCTCCCCGCGCGCTGCCGCCTCCCAGGCCTCCGCCTGGTGCGCGTACAGAGTGTCGAAGGGGAGGGCGGCGCGGACCCGCTCGTCCAGCTCGGCGGGGACCGGCGCGGTGCGCGGCGGCCGCACTGGCTCGGTCCCTACGTAGGCGAGCTCCTCGCCCTGGAGCAGATCGTCCCAGGTGGCGACCGAAGTCATCGTCTCAGTCTGAGTGCGAGCATGTATGGGTACTCGCGTCCCTCGGGCTCTTCGATGTGCTCGAACCGGAAGCCGGCGTCGAGGAACGACTGCAGGAACCGTCCCAGCGGGATGTGAGAAGCACCGAAGCGAGCTCGAAGGCCCTCGGGCGAGATGCCCGGAGCCGCCGTGTAGTGGCCTTCGCGGCGATACCAGCCCTCGTGCAGCTGAGGTGTGCCGATCGCCCGGACGTAGCGGGAATGCGGCCCGACGAAGCAAGGATGGACGCCGACGTAGACGAAAGGTGCCCCGATCTCGAGGACCCGGGCGAGCTCGTGGAGAGCGACCGTGAATTCGTCGAAGTCGCTGTGGGTGAAGATCGAGACGGCAGCAGCAAACGACGCATCCTCGAACGGAAGGGCGGTTGCGTCCGCCCGGACGACGTTGGCTCCACGTTCTCGCGCACGGCGCAACATGTCCGCGGAGATGTCCACGCCGGTGACCTCCCATCCCAGCGCGGCGAGTGCCCCCATGTACGCTCCGGTGCCGCAACCGAGGTCGAGGAGCTTCCCGGACCCCGCGCCTAGCAGCGGCCGGACGACCTGCCAGGCATCTCCTTCGAGCGCGGCCGGCTGGAACTCTTCGTCGTACCAGTCGGCCAATCCGTCGTACCGCGCACTCATCGTCCGATGGTAATGCGGCTATCCGCCCTCACGGTCCGCTCGTAGCGATTCGACGATCGGAAATAGAGTTGCGCGCGGCGGCTTAACCCGGTAAGTCTTACGTCTTGGCGGCGTTCGTAGTCAAGCGGCTGGGCTGGGCGGTCGTCCTGGCCTTCCTGATCACGTTCATCACCTTCGTCCTCTTCTTCATCGTTCCGGACGAGGCGAAGGTCGCGCGGTCGAGTAACCAAGACCAGCTCATCAGCCTGGCGCGCCAGTACGACGTCGAAGGCCAATCGATCTTCGAGCAGTACGGGCACTTCGTGTGGCGCTTCGTCAGCCAAGGCGACTTGGGCAAATCGTTCATAAGCCACCAGGCGGTGATGGAGAAGCTCGCGGCCGCTCTCCCCGTGACGGCGGCCTTGATCTTCGGCGGGATGATCCTCTGGCTCATGATCGCCTTCCCCATCGGGATCCTCTCGGCCTTGCGGCCGCGATCGCTGTTGGACAGGTTCACGATGATCTTCGTTCTGGTCGGGGTCTCAGCGCACCCGGTCTGGATCGGGCTGATCCTCTCCTACGTTTTGGGCTTCAAGCTCGGCATCACGCCGATCGCGGGGTACTGCGATTTCTTCAACCCCGTACTGGCCTGCGGAGGAGCGCTCGACTGGGCGTACCACATGCTCCTCCCCTGGTTGACCTTCGCGCTCCTCTTCGCCGCTCTCTACACGCGCATGATCAGGGCAATGGTGCTCGAGACGCTGCAGGAGGACTACGTACGGACTGCTCAGGCGAAGGGCGCCGGGCCGGCCCGTGTCATCCGCTCGCACGTGCTCCGCAACGCGATGCTGCCGATCGTGACCATGCTCGGTATGGACGTCGCCGTCGCGTTCGGGGGGGCGCTCTTCATCGAGACGGTCTTCGACCTCCCCGGGGTCGGCGGGATGCTCTACGAGGCGGCCACGCGGCTTGACCTGCCGGTGATCATGGGCATCTTCCTCGTGCTCAGCCTCGCCGTCGTGGTGGCGAACATGATCGCCGACATCGCCTGCATGGTGCTCGACCCGCGAATGCACGTCTCGCGCGTCGCGTCGTATGGGAAGCAGCAGCGCCCGCCGCGGTTCTCTAGGGGGACCGATCGAGCCAGCGCGCCCAGACCCGCTCAAAGTGCGAGCGCGGCCGCGCCCCGATGATGGTCTCCTGAGCCTCTCCGCGCTCGAACAGGATCACTGTCGGGATCGAGAGCACGCTGTAGCGGGACGCGGTGACGATGTTCTCGTCGATGTTCAGCTTGACGAAGCGGATGCGGCCGTCGTGCTCGCCCGCGAGCTCCTCGAGGATCGGGTCGACCACGCGACACGGCCCACACCATGGCGCCCAGAAGTCCACGACGACGGGTACGTCCGCCCGGAGGACGTCCTGCTCGAAGCTCTCGTCCGTAACTGCGTCCACCTAGCAGTCACCTCGCCAGCAAATCGTGCTCGCGCGCCGGCGAGTGCGAGAGGCGAGGGAGAGGGCTGCCATCCCTATAGCCTGCCTTGCAGGGCGGCCAGACGGAGCGCCGGGACCTTCCAGATCGCCTCGAGCACGATCGCGCGGCTCATCTTCGAGTGACCGGTCTCACGTTCGACGAACGTGATCGGAATCTCGACCACTCGGAAGCCGGCACGACGTGCGCGGTAGACGTTCTCGATCTGGAAGGCGTATCCGCGCGAGTGGATGGCGTCGAGGTCGATTCGCTCCAGCACCTCTCTGCGGAAGCACTTGAAGCCGCTGGTGGGGTCGTTCACGGGCATGAGCAGCGTCTTCGTGTACAGCGAGCCCGCCCGTGAGATCAGCCGCCTGACCAGGCCCCAGTTCTCCGTGCCGCCGCCCGGTACGTAGCGCGAGCCGATTGCGACGTCCGCCCGCTCGGTCGCCGCGATCAGCCGTGGGACGTCCTTCGGGTTGTGGGAGAAGTCGCAGTCCATCTCGAGGACGAGGTCAGCGTCGTCGGCGAGAGCACGGTGGAAGCCGGCGATGTATGCGCGGCCGAGGCCCTCCTTGCGCGTGCGGTGGAGGACGGACACGAACGGCAGCTCGCCCGAGAGGCGGTCTGCGAGTTCACCGGTCCCATCGGGTGAGCCGTCGTCGATGACGAGCACGCGGCCGCCTTCGGGCAGCACGTCCCCGAGCATCCGCACCATCCGCTCGAGGTTCTCGATCTCGTTGTAGGTCGGCAGGCAAACGGTGGCGCGCATGTCCATATCATCGTCACGTGAGCACGACCCTCCCCCGCAATGCGGACGTGGCGGACCAGTTCGACCTCCTGGCCGACCTGCTCGAGATCGAGGGTGCCGACTCCTTCCGGGTCGTCGCGTACCGCCGCGCGGCCACGGTCATGCGCGAGTCGCCGGCCGGAATCGCGCAAATGGCTTTGGACGGCAAGGCGAAGAGCCTGAGCGGCATCGGCAAGACGATCGAGGAGAAGATCGTCCAGATCGTCGAGGACGGCGAGATCACGGCTCTTCGGGAGCGCAAGGACCGCATTCCGGCGGGTGTGATCTCGTTCATGCGGCTGCCCGGTCTCGGTCCGAAGACGGCGCGCCGGATCTGGCAGGAGCTCGGCGTCTCCACCGTGGAGGAGCTGAGGGATGCGGCCGAGGCGGAGCGGCTGCGCGCGCTGCCCGGCCTCGGCCCCAAGACCGAGGAGAACATCCTGCGCGCGCTCGCCGCCAAGCCTGCCGGCCCGCCGCGGACGCTGCTCGGGCGGGCTCTTCCCTTTCTGCTCTCCGTGGTCGACACGCTGCGTGACCATCCGGCCGCCGATCAGGTGTCCGAGGCGGGGAGCGCAAGGCGCCGCTGCGAGACGGTGCGTGACCTCGACATCATCGCCACCGCCGACGATCCGCTCGCGCTGATCGACTTCTTCGTTGCCTTGCCGTGGGTTGCCGAAGTCGCAGCACAAGGGCCGACCAAGGCGACCGTGGTGTCGAACGAGGGGTTCCGCGCCGACCTCCGCGTCGTCCCGCCCGAGTGTTACGGCAATCTGCTCCAGCACTTCACCGGCTCGAAGAACCACAACGTCGCCCTCCGCGAGGAAGCGGTCAAGCGCGGTCTTTCGGTCTCGGAGTACGGCGTGAAGGACACCGAGAGCGGCGAGGTCTTCACCGCCGTAACCGAGGAGGAGCTGTACGACTACCTCGGCTACCAGTTCATCCCGCCCGAGCTGCGCGAGAACGCGGGCGAGCTCGAGGCGGCACGTCGGAACGAGCTGCCCGAGCTGGTCGAGGCCGAGGATCTGCGCGGCGACCTCCACTCCCACTCCACCTGGTCCGCGGACGGGAAGAACACGATCGAGGAGATGGCCCGCGCGTGCATCGCCAAGGGGTACCGCTACCTCGTCGTCACGGATCACTCCCACTACTTGCGCGACGGGAAGCTGGAGACCCAGTGGAAGGAGATCGAGGCGCTGAACGAGCAGTTGGCGCCCTTCGTCATCCTCAAGGGCATCGAGGTGAACATCCGCTCCGACGGTTCGCTCGACTTCGCCGACGACCTGCTCGCACAGTGCGACTGGGTCGTCGCGTCGGTGCATTCCTCGCTCGGCAGCGACGTGACCGGTCGGATCCTGTCTGCCATGGAGAGCCCGCACGTCGATTCGATCGGCCATCCGACCGGGCGCAAGATCAACCGGCGGCCGGCCTCCGACCTCGATTTCGAACGCGCCGTCGAGAAGGCGCTCGAAACCGGCACGTTCCTCGAGATCGACTCCCAGCCCGACCGGCTCGACCTGCGCGACACGCATGCGCGTGCAGCGGCCGAAGCCGGCCTGATGATCGCAGTTACCAGCGACGCGCACGAGATAGCGGCGCTCTCGTACGTCGAGATCGGGATCGGGCAGGCGCGCCGCGCTTGGCTGACGAAGGAGCAGGTGCTCAACACACGGACCTGGCCCCAGCTGAAGAAGCTGCGCAAGAAGTGAAATACGAGGCGGTCGTCTTCGACCTGTGGAACACGCTCGTCGTGTGGCCCGAGGACCAGTGGGAGACGTTCTACGGCCGCATGGCCGACACGATCGGAATCGAGCACGACCGCTTCAACGATGCGTGGGTGGGGCAATACGAAGTGCGGGCGACGGGGCCGCTGGAGCCGAGCGTTCGCGCGCTCTGTGCCGAGCTCGGCGTGCACGACGATCGCGTGCAGAGCCTCATCGGCGTCCGCATCGACTGGACGCGGAACGCGCTTGTGCCGCGGTCGGGATCGGTCGAGCTCCTCGACGAGCTTCGCCGCCGCGGCTACAAGCTCGGCCTCATCAGCGTCTGCTCGGAGGAGGTTCCGCACCTGTGGGAGGAGACCGAGCTCGCGCCGCGCATCGACGAGGCCGTATTCTCCTGCTCCGTCGGCCTGGCCAAGCCCGATGCCCGCATCTACCGGATCGCGGCCGACCGGCTCGAAGTCGAGATCGGCGCCTGTCTGTTCGTGGACGACCAGCCCGACTTCGTCGAGGGTGCGCGCGCGGCCGGCATGGACGCCGTGCGGCTCGGCGGCGACATCGAGCGTCTCGAAGACGTGCTACAGCTCGTGGAGTAGGGCCAGCACGCCCGCCGTTCCCTCGACGACGACGTCGGCCTGGATGCCCAGCTCCGGCGGGCCCTCCGGCGAGGCGACCGCAACGCACACGGACACGTCCAGACCGGCCTCGCGCAGGCCGCGAAAGGCGTCGAGATCGGTCGTGTCGTCGCCGGCAAACAGTGCCCGCGTTACCTCCGCCTCGGCCAGGAGCCGTCGTACGGCCGTTCCCTTGTCGGCATCGACGGGCGGCCGTACCTCCAGCACCTTGCGTCCGAAACCGGGGACGAGCCCCGTCTCCTTCGCGCGGTCGGCGATCGCGTGGGCCTGCTCCACCGCCGCCGCCTCGTTCTCTGCGTTGCGGTAGTGGAAGGAGACGGTCAGCCTTTTGTCCTCGACCTCGCCCCATGGCCAGGCCGTGGCT
>Ga0114129_10007064_pt1 | contig 15979 bp, 13 predicted proteins | sample RhiMetdeltSRZDD1_FD_80071 | JGI IMG/M metagenome (GOLD analysis project Ga0114129, IMG submission 80071) | Populus rhizosphere microbial communities from Tennessee, USA - Rhizosphere MetaG P. deltoides SRZDD1 (version 2) (version 2) | ecosystem: Host-associated > Plants > Roots > Rhizosphere >... | reverse complement strand
GCGCTCGGCAAATTCCAAGGCCACGTCCATGTTGTGCTCGATCATGACGATTGTGACGTCGCGCGGAATCGCCAGCAGCAATTCTTTCACGTCACGCCGTTCGTCGATTGACAGGCCGGCAAATGGCTCATCGAGCAGCAGGACTTTCGGATTTTGGGTCAACGCCATTGCAATTTCAACGCGCCGACGCTCGCCGTAGGAGGTTTGCGCCAGCGGCCGGTTCGCGATGTGGCCCAGGCCAACCCGGTCCAAAGCCGCCTGGGCATGCTCGACGAAATGACCCTGCCGTTTGAGGTCGATTAGCGGATTCCAACGCGAAGGCGAGAGGCCAAGAAGCGCCAGCGTTACGTTATGAATAATGGTATTGCGGGCGAACAACGTGATGATCTGATACGTGCGCGCCATGCCGAGGTGAGCGCGGCGGCGGCTCGGCACCTGGGTGATGTCCTGGTCGAACAGCTTGATCGTCCCGGCATCCGGCGTAAGTTCTCCGGTTATGAGATTGAACAGCGTCGTCTTGCCGGCGCCGTTCGGGCCAATGATGAGGCGTCTCTCCCCAGGCTCAACATTCAGATTGACGTCGGTGGTCACGTGCAAGCCGCCAAACGATTTGCAGAGCCCTGAAACGGTGAGCGCGGTCATGGTTTGGCCTCCGCACTGCCGGGAACGGCTTTGGCGTCGCGCGCGCGTTTGCGCCATGCCAGTCGCCACAGACGTACGGTTCCGGGCACCAGGCCTTCGGGCATCAGGATGACGATCGCCACAAATATAGCGCCGAGCAGGAAATTCCAGCGCTCGATAAAGCCGCTGACAACTGTCTTCACGATCACAACCAGGCCGGCGCCAACAATCGGTCCGAGCAGGGTACCCGCTCCACCGGAGATGACCATCAGCAGCACCTCGGCCGACGAGGTGAGGGCCAGCGTCTGTGGGCTGATGAATTGCGTGTAATAGACGAACATAATAGCGGAGACCGATGTGAGCAGCCCCGAGAATAGGCAGGCATGGAATCGGATCGCCCAAACATGATACCCGAGCGCGTTCATGCGGCGCGGCTGGTCTCGCGTGCCCATCAGCGCGGCGCCCAGCGGCGAACGGACAAACACCGTAACGGCTCCGAGTGAAAGCAGGAATATGATCAACGTGGCGTAATAGAACGTATTCACGTCGGACAGCGAGTAACCGAACAGTTCCGGACGCGTCTGCACGTTTAATCCATTGTCGCCGCCGGTGAGGCTGATCCAGCGATAGGCCAGCCCCCAAAGAATCTCGCCCAGCGCCAACGTGATCATGATGAAGCCGATGCCGGTTGCGCGGAGTGAGAGCACTGCGTAGACGGCCATCGACGCCATGCTGATTACTAAAGCGCCCAGAATTGCCAGCGAGTGCCCGAAGCCAAGTTGCAGAATGTAAGCGACTGCGTAGGCGGTCACACCGAACAGGCCGGCATGGCCCAGCGAAACCAGGCCGGCGTAACCCAAAAGCACGTTCAGCCCGAGGGCGAAGATCGCATAGAACAGAATCTGGCTGGCGACATTGATGTAATAGATCCCGGTCATCCAATACGGCAGGGTGGCGAGCGCCACGAGTGCAATGCCGAGTGCCAGGTAACGTCCGCTCATGGCACATGCCTGCCGAACAGGCCCTGCGGCCGCAGCAGCAAGACGAGTAACATCGGAAGAAAGAGCACGAAGTAGGCAAGCTCTGGCAAAAGTGCCTGGCCAAAATTGTAGATGAAGCCCACGATGATGCTGCCGACAAAGGAGCCGAGCAGGCTGCCCGTGCCGCCGAGGATGACCACGACCAGGGCGAGCGGCAGCATGTCCTGGTCGAGCCCGGGATAAACCGAAAGAATCGGTCCGCCGATAATACCGGCAAAGCCCGCAAGACCCGCCCCAAGGGCGAACACGATCGTGAACAGCTGCGATACGCGGATGCCGACCACCCGCGCCATGTCTGGATCATCGACGCCGGCACGGATCATTGCGCCGAGGCGCGTGCGTTCGAGCAGCAGCCAAAGTCCGATTGCAACGACGCCAGCGATGACAATGATTGCCAGCCGGTAATTCGGGAAAACCAAAATGCCGAGCCGCGCGAACCCGGCCAGCTCCGGAGGCGTTGCCACCGAAAGAGGATCACCGCCCCACACCATCAGGCAAAAGTCTGCCGCCATGAAGGCCAATCCGAGCGTCACCAGAACCTGCGCGAGTAGATCGCCGGGCAGCCGGCGCAACAGCAGTCGCTCAGCCAGCGCGCCGAGGAAAGCGACCGTCAGCGTTGCCAGCACCGCGGCGAGCCAGAAATTCATTTTTACGCCGAGCATGCCGATAACGAAGGTCGCGCCGACATAAGCGCCCAGCATGAAAAGCGAGCCGTGCGTCAGGTTTGGAATCCGCATCAGCCCGAAGATGAGGGAGAAGCCCGCCGACAGAAGAAACAACAAACCGCCGAAGGTAATGCTGTTGGCCGTCAGCACCAGCCAAAAGGTCATATCCGCAGTATTCCCGCGCTGCTAAGTTCAATAGGTTGCGGGCGCCTGCAGGGCGCCCGCGGAACGGCTTGCATCAAGATTTGACCGGCGGGAAGTCTCGTGAATAGACAGGCTGCTCGAGGAACTTCTTCTCGTCGTAGGTCCAGAACTGGCTTACGTCCTTGTAGGTCTTGACCGTCTTGTTGATAAGCTTGCCGTTCGCCTTTTCGAGGTGGCGAATGAAGATGTCGCCAATCACGTTGCCGAAACGGTCGAACTTGATCGGCCCGCGTGGCGTGTCGGTTAGCGAAACCGACTTCATTGCCTTCATCAATTCGGCCTTGTCATCCGATTTGCCTCCGGTTTTCTGCAAGCCCGCTTCCACGACCATGCCGTTGACGTAGAGGCCGGCGCAGTAGAAGCCCGGATCAACCCCATAGTCCTTGTTTATGGCTGCGACAAAGCGCTTATTGCTGTCGGTATTGAGGTCAAGCGTATATGGGCAGGCGCTGTGGAGGCCGAGCGCCTCGTCACCGTAAGACCGCAGCAAGGCATCGTCGCCGCCGGTTTCGCCGGTCACCACCGGATATTTCAGTCCGGCGGCTTGATACTGCTTCATGAAGCGCAGCGGATTTGAACCGGCGAAGCCCTGGCATACACCGTCGACACCCTCGATCTGTGCGAGGTAAGGAGTGTAATCGGGCGTCACGATCGGCGGCCACAGCTTTTTCAAGATCTTTCCGCCGTTCTCTTCGAACGTCTGCTGGAATCCGCCCATCTGCTCGTAGCCGAAGGCGAAGTCCTCGGAGATGGTGATGATGCGCTTGAGCTTGAGCTCCTTCGCGGAAAAATCGGCCATCGGATGCATCGCCTGCGACGAGGTGGCCGATGCGCGCAGGAAGTAGGGATTCGGACGCCGCTGCGTCATGTCTTCAGCGGCCGCAAGGCTCAGGCATGGCGTCTTCTGTTGCGCGATGTAGTCGGTGATCGCGAGCAACTCGAAAGCGGCAAGTGGACCGACGATCGTGTCGACCTTGTCGCGCTCGATCAATTCCTGCGCCTTCGTCTTGGTGCCTGCAGGGTTGCCGCCCGTGTCGGCGGAGATGAATTCGACCTTGCGGCCGGCAAACGTGTAGTTCTTCTCCTTCAGGAAGGTGACAATCCCCTGTTCCATCTGGATGCCGCCCTGCGCGAGCGGACCGGTTTTCACCGTAAGCAGGCCAAGTTTGAACGGCGCGGCCTGTGCAATAGCGGGCGCAGGGAAATTGAACGTCGCGGCGGCGGCGCCGGCGGCCGTTCCGGCCAAAAATTTACGTCGAGTGACTTTGCGAGACATTGAATTCCTCCCTTTGATCGGCTTTGCCGCCCCTAAATTCGGCGATCTGACCTTATTTGAAACAAGGGCACGTATCGGCGATCCGACGTGCTCCCGCCATGGCACACAACTCGCGCCCATCATCCGCAAGGCGTCCCATGAAGTAAAGCCCGCGCGCGCTTCAGCGTCGCGCCAAAGCGTCCCACGGAGCAGGGGGCAGCGCACACCGCAAAACGGTGTCAGATGCCCAAATAACTGGACTTTATCTCGTCGTTGGCGCGCAATTCTTCGGGCTTGGCGGAATAGACCACCTGTCCTTTGCTCATCACATGCACATAGTCGACGAGCTTGAGTGCGAGATGCGCATTCTGCTCGACCAGCAATATCGAGAGCCCCTCTTTCTTCAGCGTGCTGATCGCATCCCAAAGGCTTTGGATGATGATCGGCGCCAGCCCTTCCGACGGCTCATCCATGATCAGGCAGTCCGGATTGGTCATCAGCGCGCGTGCGATCGCCAGCATCTGCTGCTCGCCGCCAGACAAGGTCTTGGCGTGTTGGTTGCCACGCTCATGCAGGCGTGGAAACAGTTTGTAGACACGCTGCAGGTTCCAGCCGTGACGATCTGGGCTGCGCTCTGCCACAAGGAGATTTTCTTCAACACTCAGCGTCGGGAATACTCGTCGTCCCTGCGGGACGAGACCCATGCCGCCGCGCACTGTTTCGAACGATGGCGATTGGGTGATCTCGTTGCCCTTGAACACGATGCGGCCGCGCCGCGGGGGATTGAAGCCGACGATCGAGTTGACCAGCGTGGTCTTGCCGACGCCGTTGCGGCCGAGCAGGCCGAGGATCTGGCCTTGCTGCAACTCAAGCGACAGGCCATGCAGAACATGAGCGTCGCCATAATAGGTATGGATGTCATGGACTTCGAGGATCGCCATCAGTCGGTCCCCAGGTAGATTTCCTGCACGCGCTGGCTGCTCTTGATCTGCTCGGGCGTGCCGGTTTCCAGAAGCTCGCCGAAATGCAGCACCGAGATCTCGCTGCACACGTCGAATACCACGTCCATGTCGTGCTCAATCAGGAGGATGGCGAGGTTACGATCGAGCTTTTGCAAGAAGTGCACCATCTCGGTCGACTCCCCCGATGACAGGCCGGCGGCCGGCTCATCAAGCAGAAGAATCTTGGGATCGCTGGCGAGGCCGAGGACGATCTCAAGTTGGCGCTGCTCGCCGTGGGAGAGGTTGCGCACCTCGACGTCCATGCGGTCGAGGAAGCCCGCCTGTTCGAGCAGGCGATGGGCCTTCTCGTAGACTTCCTTGTAGGACGACTGGAAGCGCCACATCACGAATTTGGTCGGCCGCAGGCCTTCGATCGCCAGGAGCACGTTGTCGATAACCGTCAGCTTCGGGAAGAGGCTTGTGATCTGGAAGGTACGCGCCATGCCCTTGGCTGTGCGATGGTGGCTTTCCCACTTGGTGACATCCTCACCGAACAGCAGGACCGCACCGGATGACACCGGATAGATGCCGGTGATCAGGTTGAACAGGGTCGTCTTGCCAGCACCGTTCGGGCCGATGATCGCCTTGCGGTCGCCAGCCATGACACGGAATGACACGTCGTGCGTGGCTTTCAATCCGCCGAAATTCTTCGACAGATTTCTGAGTTCAAGGACCGGGACGTCAGTCTTGCTGTCAGTCACGCGCGCACTCGCGTTTGAATAGAAGAAGGCGCCGGGGCCTGATCGGGCCCCGGCGTTGTCACCGTTATTCGCAGAACTTGCAGGGCGGGAAGTTCTTGTCGTAGACGGGCTGCGCAAGGAACTTGTCTTTTCCATAGGTCCAGAACTGGCTGACGTTTGGATAGGTCTTGGTGACCGTGTTCCAGAGCTCGTCCTTGTCGTAGCCGAACATCTTCTTCTTCTCGACTTTCTTGATGTAGATATTCTGAATCGGGTTGCGCATGTCGTCGAACGAGACCGGCCCGCGCGGAGTTTTATCGAGCTTGATGCCGACCATGATCTTGATCAGCTCTTCGGGCCCCGGGAATTTTCCGCCGGCCTTCTTGATCGCTTCGTCCAGCCACATGGCCGTCGTGTAGTTATTCTCCGAGTAATATGACGGCACCTTGCCGAACTTGGCGCGGTAGGCCTTCACGAAGGCTTCGTTTTCCGGGGTCTGTAGCGCCGCGCTGTAGTGCAGCGCTGAGATGTCGCCGATCGCTTCGTCGCCCATGAACGGCAGCACGAACTCGTCATAGCTGGTGCCGCCGCCGAGGATCGGCTTCTTGAAGCCGGCGCCGCGCATTTGCTTGATGAATTGTGCCGGCATCGGTCCCACCATCAATGAGAACACTGCGTCGGCATCTCCTTTGATCGTCGGGATAAATGGCCCGAAGTCCTTGGAGCCAAGCGGGGGCCAGATCTTCTGGACGATCTTGCCGCCGCAATCCTCGAACGCTTTCTGGAAGCCGCCGACGACCTCGTAGCCGAAGGCGTAGTCGGCCGCGATCGTAACGATCTTTTTGTAGCCCTCATCGCACGCCCACTGGCCGAGCGGATGATGGGGTTGCGAGCTCGACCAACTGGTGCGGACCAGATATGGGAATTCCGTGAGCCGGCGCTGCGTGAGGTCGTCCGCCGCCGGGATCGTCGGAATGTACATCGTCTTGAGTTCGGTGCTGACTGGCGCCAGCGCGTAGCCGGTCGAGGCCAGAACGCCGCCGATCAGCATATGCACCTTGTCCTGAAGGACGAGTTTCTTGGCCTTGGTAACGGCGACGTCGCCCTTGCCCTGTTCGTCCTCGATGATGAGCTTGACGTCCATCCCGCCAAGCTTGTTGCCGTGCTGGTCGAGGTAAAGCAGGAACCCATCGCGCATGTCGATGCCGGTTTGTGCTAGACCGCCGGTAAGCGGCGCGAGATAGCCGATACGGAGCTCCTCCGCGCCGACGGGAGCGGACAGGCCGAGGCCGACCGTGACCGCTGTCCCGATCAATATCGATCGAAGATTTCTTGACGCGCTTGTCATTTGTCGTTCCTCCAGTTGGTCAATGCCTTTCCATTCAACTCAAGAAGGCGCAGATGCCATTTTCGCCGTCTCATGTTTCTTCTGACTGTTCCGCCATTGTTTAATCCGCTCCGGAATCCCCATTAGCCCGGTTGGGAGATAAAGAATCGTCAGAACGTAAACCCCGCCCAGCACATACTGCCACCACGGCACCAGCGTGCTGACATATTCACGAAGTCCGAACACGATTGCCGAGCCGATTGCGCCGCCGACCAGCGTCCCGGCGCCGCCTAGAACCGTCATCAGCAGTGCGTCGACCGACGTCGTCAACACCAAGGTTTCCGGCGTCACAATGCCGTTGGCATGTGCCCACAGAACGCCCGACAAACCGCCGAAAGCTCCGGCGATGATGAAAGCGACGTATTTATGCAGCCACACATTATAGCCGAGAATGCGCATGCGCAGTTCGCGTTCGCGGATGCCCAGCAGGCTCTTGCCGAATGGCGAGCGAACCAGGACGTAAAGCGCAAGCAAAGTTGCCGCGAAAAATGCGAAGGTGAGATAGAAAAAGTTGATGTCGTTGGAGAGGTCGATGCCGAATTGCGGTCGACCGCCTTTCATCGTAATGCCGTTGTCGCCGCCGGTCATCGAATTCCATCGGTAGGCAAGGCCCCACACGCACTGGCCGAGCGCTAGCGTGATCATCAAAAAGTAAGTACCGGTCGCGCGGATCGCGAACAGGCCGAAGAATGCCGCGAGCACGCCGCCGACCGCCATCCCTATCGGGATCATCAGCCAGAAATCCCATTTCAGCCCAAAGCCGTAATTATTGGCGAGAATGGCGGTGAGATAGGCGCCGACACCGAAATATGCGGCTTGGCCCAGCGAAGGGAGGCCGGTGAAGCCGAGGAGAATGTCGAGGCTCATCGCCAAAATAGCGAAAACCATTGCGCGCGTCGCCAGCAATACGACGAAGGAATTGCAGTAGGGGACGACGATCAGCAAGGCGAGCAGGCTGGCGACGACGACTGCGATCTTGAAGTTTTGTGTGCCCATGTGCCGTCAGTCCCGCCCGAAGAGGCCGGTCGGCTTGATCGCGAGGATCAGCACCATCGGCGCATAGAGGGTGAAATAGGCCAGTTCGGGAAACAGGGCTTTGCCGAAATTATCGGCGAGGCCAACCAGCAACGCGCCGATCGCTGCGCCGCCGAGCGAGCCCATGCCGCCGATGATGACGACCGCAAAAGCGATCGGCAACATCTCGAAATCGAGGCCTGGATAGACACCGAGAAAGGCGCCGCCGATTACGCCGCCGAGCGCGGCCATGCCGGCGCCCAGTGCGAAGATCAGCATCGAGATCTTGTTGGTGTCGATACCGACGCCGCGCGCCATCTGCGCATCGTCCACGGTAGCGCGCACCGCGGCACCCATTCGCGTCTTCTCCATCGCCAGCCAAAGGGCGATACCGATGACAAGAGCCCCGACAATCATGAACAGCCGGTAGAGCGGCAGGTAAATGTCGCCGATCACGAGGCTTTGCGTCAGCGCACTCGGCGGCTGGATGTCGAAATTGTTTCCGCCCCAGATGTCGAGCGCGGCCTGTTGAAACAGGAACGCAAAGCCCACAGTCATCAACACTTGCCGTAGCAGATCGGCCTCGATCGCGACGGCCGATATACGTTGCAAAAGCAGGAAAATCGGAATGGCTAGGACAATCACGACCAGCGTAACCTGAATGATGGCGCCGATCTGGCCGGGCAGCAGTCGTGGCAGGATTGGTCCGATCAGTAGCCGGATCACGAGCGCGGTCCCAAGCGCGATAACGGCGTCGCGCACGAGCTTGGCGTGGCCTTCCGGCCGCAGGAACAGGCGTTCCATGATCAAGCCGACGACAGCGATGGTGAGCGTGGCAATTGGTATGGACAGCAGCCAGGAGCCGGTGGTTCCGATGACGGAGAGGGCGACGTAGCCACCGAGCAAAAAGTAGGAGCCGTGCGACAGATTGACGATGCGCATCACGCCGAAGATCAGCGACAGGCCGGCCCCGACGAGGAAAAGCAGTGCGCCGTAGGAAATGCCATTGAAGGCCTGCACCACCCAGAATTGCGTATTCATTCCCCTGTTCCTTCTGTTACTCGAAGGTTGCACGAAGCTTACCTTAGGTTCGAGGAGAATGAATACCCTAATTGGCCGCAGCCGGAATTGTGGTTTCGTGCCGCGGCAAGCCAAAGTTACTTTCGACCCGCTTGTTTTTTCGGCGGAATGATCGGCAATAGCAAATAAGGCGTCTTGCCGCGGCCAAAATGCAGGCTCGTGGTGCCATTAAAGATAGCGGGCGGGCGATCGCGGGGATCATCATGCAGAAAGGGACCGCACCCTTTTAGCTCATTTTTGAAGTTCGACAGCCTGCCGCCGCTCGCCCCGCCGTATTCGTAATCTTTTCCCCGGATCGACAACCCGATGCGATAACCGGCCGGAACAACGATCGAAGTCGGCCAGAGTTCGATATCGAGCTCCATTGGCTCTCCTTTCTTCAGTGGCTGCTTCTCGTCGTGAGTGTGATAGGGGCGGTATGGCTTCGATAATTTCCTGTCGAGCTTGCGGTGCGACGCACGCAGCCATCCCTGCGCGACAGGAGTATGCGGGTCGATTGCGCCCTGAAACACGATCTCCTTGAGGTCGCCGGTGAACACGCGCAGCACGATGAAGAAATCCGCGTCGGACGTCGAAGACGAGGCATACAGCTTCAGGGCCGACGGTCCGGTGATTTCCGTTTCCTTAGCGAGCGGCGGGGTTAGGAACGTGAGGCCATCGCCCATCGCGGCAAACTTCAGTTGCGCGACCCCCGACGGTTTCTCGGTCGTGAGCAACATCGACGCCGGATCGAGGTGGAACTTGGTCCAGCGCGCGCGCTTGAGAGGCCATTCAGTCTCGGCGCGCGGCTCAAACTTGTCGATGTGACGCACCTGCAACAGCACCTTGGGCTGCTTTGCCCAGCCGTCTTTCTTGCCGTGCAGGAAATAGTCGAAGAAGCGCAATTGCTGCTCGCGCCCGTAGTCCGTGTAAAAGTGAGTCCAGTGTTCGATCCCGTGCGCTTCCAGCCACTTCTGCTTGGACGCGGACCGCACAAAGCCCTCGAAATTGCCGCGTGGATGCAGACCCTGACCGCCCCAATTAGCGGCGGAGAACAGCGGCGTGATGATCTTGTCCCACCTGGGCGAGCGCGACTTGTGATACTCGTCGTCCAGCGGATGGGATACGATTTCGGCGCCAAATTCGGCACGGTTCTTGGCGAGGTCTTCATCGGCCAAGGTCTCGGGCCCGCATACCAGTTCGCCGTGAACGCGGCTGCGCTTGCCCCGCTCGCCGGCGCCGTACTGCACGGTCTTGACCTGCATGTCGTACCAGTTCTCCCAAAACGTCGAGAGAATGCCGCCGTGATGCGTCATGTCCCGATACCAGTCGGCAGCGCCTTCCCAGATGCACATCGCGGTGAGGTGGGGCGGCTGAAACGAAGCCACGTGCCACTGATTGATCCCGTAGTAGGAGATCCCGTTGAGGCCGACCTTGCCGTTGGACCAGGGCTGCACGCCGGCCCATTCGATGCAGTCGTAAAAATCCTTTGTCTCGCGTGGCGAGAAATGATCGATGAAGCCCGGCGAGCACCCTGTCCCGCGTGAGTCGACGCGCACGCAGGCGTAATCCTGCGGCACCCATTTCTCCGGATCGACGACTTCCCAGTTCTGGTAGAGATTGCTTGATCCGGCGGTCACGTCGGGATGCTTCTCGGCCATGCGCTGCCACGCGCTTGGGTAGCCGTCCTGAAACGCAAGATTCTTCGCGTAGGGACCATAGGAAAGAATGACCGGAAACTTTCCGTCTTTCACGGGGCGAAAGATATCGGCGCGGAGCACCAGCCCGTCGTCCATCGTAATCGGCACGTTCCAGTCAATCCGCATGCCATCGCGGATTTCGGTTCGCTGCTGCAACGACGCCATCACGCCCTCCCGACGAACATTTTCTGTCATGCCCCGCGAAAGCGGGCATCCAGTATCCATAGTCATGGGAATTAAGCAAAGCGCCGCGATGAATTCTGGACGGCTCGCTCTATGGCGCATGCTCATTATCCCTCCTCCCAAGGGGGAGGGTGGCGAGCCATAAGCGCGTTTACGCCCGTCTTCGACACGCTATGGCGAGCAGGGCGGATAGCTAACCCAAATCGCAAGAAAGCTTCGCAAAATTTCCGACGCCGCAAGAAGTGAAAAACTGGGTGCATGTGCGGTCATGACGAACACCTACGAGCAATTCCCCTGGCGCCAGTGTAATTAATGTTACAGAGGCTTCCCCAAAATGGCGCTACGAAATAGACGCTCGCGAAGGGCGAAGGGTCGAGCATGGCCGCGTCGACGTGCCGTTTAAGGAGGACTGGAAATGACTGAGTCGGTGTCAGGCTTTGGGCCCCGTCCGGCGGACGATTACGTTCGGGGAGGACAAGTTGCTCAAAAACGCGACACGTCCCCCGCATTGAAAGTCGGCCCTGGCAGTGCTGGCCCCACTCCAGCCCCGCAACCGGTTCCTAAAGATCCTCGTTCGCAAGCAGCGCAGAATGAGGCAAACAAAGCTTTTGATGTTGCCCTGAAAGCCGCACAACAGGCGCAGAAAAACTTTAATACCGCGAACGGAACTTACAATGTGGCGGCTGCTAATTTCTTACACATGGAAGAGTCCAATCCCGGGCGAAATAAGGCGCTAACAGACGTCTCGCAAAAAGTAGATAAAGTTAAACAGGCCGCCGAGGCACAGTTCGAAGCATGTAAGCAGGCACGAGATGCTGCATTGAAAACGGGTGACCCAAAGAAAATCCAAGCGGCTGAGGAGGCATACGATAAAGCTAAGATTCAGCTGAACACCGCAGAGCGGGTTATTAAGATAGTCCGTGACGAAGTTGATAAGCTAACTAACGCTGTGCTCGCTAGAATGGGTATTTCAAGGACTTCGCAGGGAGACCCTCAACAGATTCAAAAAAGCAACCAGGGAGATGAAACGACGAAATACCTACATAAAAATGCAAAAGAAAAAGAACGTCAGCTGTTTGCTGCTTTCGACGAACTCGACAAGGCGGTACAGCATTTAAATGAAGTCAAGAATAGAGCTAAAGCTACAAACAATTTAGATGAATTAAATAATGCGAAAGATCAGGTTCGCAGTGCGGCAGAAGCGCTCGTCACAGCCGCAAATGATAACTTAGAGGCATGGGATCAGGCTCATGGAGCAGCAATTCCTGATCCGCGAGCCAATGAAGCGGTTGTCGTAATAATTAAGCAACACGGGCAAGATGCTTTGATGCTCAAAGGCGCAGCGCTGCAGGTGAGCAATGATGCTCTTGCGCAGCTTCAGTAGGGCACCGAATATAATAATCACGTAAGTATAGTCCGCGTAGCCCGGATTTCGCGGAACGCGAAATCCGGGATAATCTTAGCGTATGGTTCGCTATCGGCGAAATTTTATTGCGGGTGGGACATTCTTCTTCAGGGCAATGCTCGTGGATCGTTCATCGTGCGTGTTTGTCGAGCAAGCGTTGGTGTAGGCATAGGCGCGGCACGCCGCCTTAGCGCACCAACATCACTCAAACATTGACGAGAGTCAGCCGGGCTTCGCTTTGCCGCGAAGTTCACACTACGTTGCTATCCACCCCCTGCGCTCGCTCAAGCCCGGCCAGAATGGCGCATTCGGTTGAGTAAAGCAGTGCGCGATAGCCATCGTCTTCGCAGAGCGCATATTTGTCGCGTTCGAAAAGTTCGCGCACATAACGCAAAACTGCGGCGGCGCCTGACAGTGTTGCCGGTATCGTCGAAACAAGCCGCTGGCTTGTATCGATTTCGATGAGGCCTAGAGGGCCTTCGGCCGCGAGGGCTTCGTCGAGCCGCGCTTCAAGCGTCGGCCGCGTTTCATCAATGGCCTGCCGCAAGGCCTTTTCGGCGGCGCTTTGTGCATCAAACAAAACGAGCAATTCGGCATAAGCGCGGGCATGTGCGTCGATGGCGGCAAAAATCGGATCGGCAGATGCTGTGTGTGCGGGCGAGGGAAGGGGCATATTTGCCGCCGGGACGAGGGCGGCGGACGCTGCCATCAAATGCCTGCGTGTGATAAATGTGCGCTCAGCCTGAGCCATGGGTCATCTCCGTGGTTTGGGTTAGGCCCGTTGGGGTGCTAGGAACACTTCGACGGGCCGCTTCTTTTTGCTAACATGAAGTATTGCAAACTTCAAGTCATGATATCATGAAAACACAAAAAACTCGTCCAAAGCAAATAGGGCAATTGGTCGGCGTTCGTTTGCAGCCCGAGCCATTGGCTCGGCTCGATGCGTGGCGGCGCGAACAGGATGATCTGCCGAACCGCTCTGAGGCGATCCGCCGCCTTGTTGAGAAGGCATTGGGGCGTGAAACAAAAAAGAGTCGATAAGCGCTCGTTATCGTATTTATTTAAGACCCCACCCGTCCGCTCGCTGTCGCGGGCGGCCACCCTCCCCCGCTTGCGGTGGGGCGCTTGTATGAAGTTTTTGCACCAGACCCCACCCCGCCCGCCTTCGCTAACCCTTCGGCGGACGACCCTCCCCTTGCGGGGAAGGGATGAAGAAGTCAGCGGGTGCTAAAGCGTTTTGCGGCGTCGCTTCACCTTTGCCATCTTCTCAAGCACGGCGCAGACCGCGGCGGTATCGCGACCACCAAGCCCGCTTTTCATGGCCTTCACATAAATGCCCTTGGTGGCGTTGAATATCGGCGTCGGCACGCGGATCTTGCGTGCATAATCGCCGATCACCTGCATGTCCTTGTCCCACACGGAAATCTTCATAGTGACGTCGTCGTAGCGGCCTTTTGCCATCATCGGTGCGCGCAGCTCGAAGACCCGCGAATTGCCTGCGCCGGCCGTCACGAGATCGACAATCATTCGTGGATCGAGGCCGGCTTTCATCCCGAGAACCATTGCCTCCGCGGAGGCAACATTGTTGATCGCAACCAGCAGGTTGGCGACGTATTTCATGCGGCTGCCATTGCCGAATGCGCCGACATTGAAGACCTGACGGCCGAAGGCCATCAGCACCGCACGCAGCTTCGCGATGGTTGGGGCATCGCCACTGGCATAGAAAACAAGGTCGCGGTTCTTCGCTTGTGAGCCAGTGCCGCTGACGGGACAATCGATCATGACGTGGCCCGCCTTGTGTGCCGCGCGCGCAGCTTTTTCCTTATCCGAAATCGTAAAGGTGCTCATTTCAACCAGCACCTTCTTGCCGAGCTTCGCGGCGGCAATTTTCTGGACCGTTTCCATCAGTGCCTGTGGCTTGGGGAGACTGGTGAGAATGATCGGCACCGCGGCGGCCACTTCAGCAGCGTTGCGCATGACCTCGACACCGGCACGGCGTGCTTCCCGCTGTCGCGCAGGACTGGTGTCGTAACCGACCACATGGCAGCCGGCAGCCATCAGGTTTCTCGCGAATGCGCCGCCCATAATGCCGAGCCCGATCACGCCGACCGCACCTTTGGTCTTTCTTGTCGCCATTCACCATCTCCCCGAAACGGAAGTGCATCAACTTATCCGTCCCGTCTTATGCGGTGACCGGAAGACTGTCGAGTCACGGGGCGTGCAAGACCGCTTTAAAGCGTGTCCGTGATCGCCTATCGTCGGCGAACAAAGCATGTAAGGAGGATGTATGCGAATTGGCGTTGCAGGTCTTGGAGTCATGGGCGCTGCCGTTGTGGCACGGCTCATGGAGGTCGGGCACGAGGTGACAGTGTGGAATCGCACACCTGCGAAGACCAAGCCGCTGGCTGATGCCGGCGCCAAGGTGGCGGCAACGCCGGCAGAACTGGCAAGCACGGTTGAGGCGACCATAACCATGCTGACCGACGCAGCTGCGATCGACGTCGTGTACAACGGGCCGAACGGACTTCTTTCGGGAGATGTGAAAGGCAAGCTGCTCATTGAAATGAGCACAGTGCCTCCCAACGTGCCGAAGGAGCTCGCTCCGAAGGTACGCGCGAAAGGCGCGGCGATGGTCGAGTGTCCGGTCGGGGGCTCGACCGCGCCCGCGCGCCAGGGAAAACTGCTCGGTCTGATGGGCGCTGAGTCGGCGGATGCCGAACGGGCAAAGCTTATTCTTAACCAGCTGTGCAGGCGGCTCGAACATTGCGGTTCGATCGGAACCGGCGCCTCCATGAAGCTCGCGATCAACCTACCTCTGATGGTGGCCTGGCAGGCTTACGGCGAGGCCTTCGCCATCGCAGGCGCCGCCGGCTGGGAGCCGAAGCGGCTGCTTGACCTCTTTGTCGACACCAATGGAGCCAACGCCGCTCTGAAAAATCGCGCCGAAATGATTGTGACCATGTTCGAAGGGCGCGATCCCGGGCCGACCACGTTCAGCATTGCCAACGGCGTAAAGGATTTGCGAACGATGGTCGAAACAGGTGAAGGACGGGGTGCCGATATGCGCGTGACCAAGGCTGCGCTTTCCGGTTTCGAGGACGCGACAAAGCACGGCTTTGGCGGCGGCGACGGATCGCAGATGTCGGTGTACTGGTCCAGTCGGAAAAAGCAGTAGACAAGGGGAAATACGTCGTGAAGCTGTTCTCATTCTGGCGTTCTTTGGCGACCTATCGCGTTCGCATCGCGCTCAATCTGAAGAGACTTGCGCCGGACGAAGTGATCGAAGTCAATTTGATGAAGGGACACCAACGCGAGGGGGAATTCCGTAAGATCAATCCGATGATGGCAATCCCCGCCCTCATCCTGGACGACGGCACGGTGCTGTTCGAATCCCTCGCGATCCTCGAATATCTTGATGAGACGCATCCCAATCCACCGCTTTTGCCGAAAGATCCGAAGGCACGGGCGCGCGTGCGCGGGCTCGCGCAGATCATTGCCTGCGACACGCACCCGTTGATCGTTCCGCGTGTGCGCGAATATCTTGCGCATGAATACAAGATCGACGAAGCCGGCGTCCTGAAGTGGGGTCACCACTGGCATACGGCCGCGCTGACAGCTTTGGAAACGCATCTTTCGGGTTCGAAGGAAACCGGCCGCTATTGTCAGGGCGATACGATCACGATCGCGGACATTTGCCTTGCCGGCCAGGCCGTGGGCGCAGCCTATTTCAAATGCGACCTCGCGCCCTATCCAACCGTGAAGGGC
>Ga0114129_10007063_pt1 | contig 15982 bp, 10 predicted proteins | sample RhiMetdeltSRZDD1_FD_80071 | JGI IMG/M metagenome (GOLD analysis project Ga0114129, IMG submission 80071) | Populus rhizosphere microbial communities from Tennessee, USA - Rhizosphere MetaG P. deltoides SRZDD1 (version 2) (version 2) | ecosystem: Host-associated > Plants > Roots > Rhizosphere >... | reverse complement strand
TGATCGTCCCGGTGGCGCGATCCACCGCGTTGTCGAGGAACGTCAGCCGGCCCCGCTCCGGCGCGGCGTCGGCGCCGGGCAGGACGGCCTCGACCACCAGGCGGCCCGCGGCCATCGCGCGCTCGATCGCGGCCAGGCGCTGCTCGGGCACCGTGAAGGTGACGAAGACCGGCTCGACGCGGTTGACGACGACGAGCGGGCCGCCGTCGATCGCCTTGACGAGGTTGCCCTGGTGCACGAGGAGGCTGCCGGTGCGGCCGTCGATGGGGGAGCGGATCGTGCAGTACTCGAGCTGCAGCCGCGCGTTGTCCATCGCCGCCTCGTCGGCGCGGACGGCGGCGGCCAGCGCTTCGGACGTGGCCCGCGCCTGGTCGTGCTGCTCGGGCGAGAGGATGCCCTGGGTGACGAGCTCGTCGGCCCGGCGGGCCTCGGCCTGCGCGTTCTGGAGCTGGGCGGCGTCACGGGCCCGCATCGATTCCGCCTGCCGCAGCGCCGCCTCGTAGGGCCGGCGGTCGATCGTGAACAGCAGGTCCCCCGCGCGCACGTCCGCGCCCTCGTTGAAATGGACGCGGTCGATGATCCCGCCCACCTGGGGCTTCACCGTCACCGTGGAGAGCGGCTCGACCGTGCCGATGGCCTGGATCTGGACGGGCACGTCCTTGCGCTCGGCGACGGCGGTCACCACCGGCACCGGCGGCGGGCCCGCGACCGGGGCGCGCCCCGCGCAGGCGGACGCCACGGCCCCCGCCCCCAGGATCGCGAACGACATCCCATTTCTCACGACACGTTCTCCTCGGGCGGCGCGGGCGCCGCGCTCTCGAAGCGCTCCATGTTGGCCATCACCTGGCGCAGCAGGCGGCGGAGCCGGTCCTGGTCGGCGGCCGACATGCCTTGCACGACCGCCTCGCGCACCTCGCGCGCCAGCGGGCGGAGCTCGCCCACCAGCTCCCGGCCCGTGGCGGTGAGGCCCAGGCAGCACCGGCGGCGGTCGCCCGGATGGCCGCCCATCCGCATGAGCCTCCGGCGCCGCAGGAGGGAGACGATGCGGGACGTGGTGGGATGATCGAGGCGCAGGCGCTCGGCCAGCTCTCGCAGGGCGAGGCCCTCGCGCTCGCTGACGTTGACGAGGACCCAGAACTGCTGGGGCGTGAGGCCGTGACCCCGCAGGCGATGGCCGACGGCCTGCTTGATGCGGCGGCGGGCGGCCCCGATCAGGAGGCCGACTGGTTCTTGCTCCGACAACTGTTGCCTCGACAACAATCCTATGTGGTGCCGTCGGCCGCCGTCAAGGAGCGGGGGTAGACTCGGGCCCGGAGCAAAGAAACCGGCGGGGACACGTAATAGAGCCAACGGGGGGTCAAGCGATGCTCAACAAGCCGGTCTTCGGCATGCTGCTCGGCGGACTGCTCGGGATCTTCGACGGCCTGAGCGCCCTCGTCTCCGCGCCGGAGACGCGGCCGGAGATCGTGGGCATCGTGATCGGCTCCACGATCAAGGGCATCATCACGGGCCTGCTCATCGGGCTCTTCGAGCGCAAGGTGCGCTCGCTGCCGCTGGGCCTCGTGTTCGGCCTGCTGGTGGGGGCGTTCCTGGCCTTCCTGATCGCCCGCATGAACGGCTACTACTGGCAGATCATGCTGCCGGGGAGCCTGCTCGGAGTCATCGTCGGCTACGCCACGAACCGCTACGGCGGCCCCGCCGCCGTGGCCAGGGAGTCATGAGCATGATCACGGGAGTGGTCTTGACGATCCTCGCGCTCGCGGCACCGGCGTCGTCGTCGGCTTCGGCCGACGGCAAGGCGGCCTTCGAGCGCCTCAAGTCCCTGGCCGGGGAGTGGCAGGGCACGGTGGGCGCGCCGGGCGGGCCCCCGGCCTCGATCCGCTACGAGGTCGGCTCCGGCGGCACGATCGTGCGCGAGCTGCTCTTTCCCGGCACCGAGCACGAGATGCTCAACGTCTACCACCTCGTCGACGGGGAGCTGGTGGCGACGCATTATTGCGCGATGGGCAACCAGCCGCGCTTCAAGCTCCAGGCGGCGACCGCGGATGAGCTGGTGTTCGGCTTCGCCGGCGGCACCAACTTCGTCCCGGAGAAGGACCCGCACATCCACGACGGTCGCATCCGCTTCGTGGCGCCCGACCGCCTCGAGGAGGATTGGACGGCCTTCACGGCCGGCAAGCAGACGGGCGACCACAAGTTCATCCTCACCCGCAAGAAATAGGAGAGCCGACGGGCATAGCTGCGCGCGGAGGCGAATTCATTTCGCCGAAGCGCGCGGGGGTTCAAGGGGGCGCGCCGCTAGCGCCCCCTTGCTCAATCATTGACGGGCCCGCCCCGGCCGGGCTACGCTGCGGCATCCAAGGAGAAGACCTCATGTCGAGACGCGGCGCCTTGAAGGCGGTCATTCCGGCCGGCCTCGTCCTCATGCTCGCTCTGCCCGTCACCGCCCGCGCGCAATCGCTCGCCGCGGGCGGCGCCATCGAGGGCACCGTGACCGACGAGTCCGGGGGGGTGCTTCCGGGCGTCAACGTCACGATCCGGAACATGGGCACCGGCATCGTCCGGGAGACGCAGACCGATGCCAAGGGCGTCTACCGCGCCCCCCTGCTCCCGGTCGGCACCTACGAGGTGACGGCGGCGCTCACGGGGTTCGCCACGACGAAGCGGCCGAGCCTGACCCTCAACATCGGCCAGGTCTTGAACGCGGACCTGACGCTCAAGGTCGCCTCCGCCCAGGAGGAGGTGACGGTCACCGCCGAGGCCCCGATCGTGGAGCCGAGCCGCACGCATCAGGCCTCGACGGTCGGCGAGCGTGCGGTGGCCAACCTGCCCGTGAACGGCCGCAACTTCATCGACTTCGTGCTCACGACCCCGGGCGTCAACCGCGACGTGCGCGGCGGCGACATCAGCTTCGCCGGCCAGCGCGGCACGCTGAACAGTCTCGTCATCGACGGGGCCGACAACAACAACACCTTCTTCGGCCAGACCCTCGGCCGGACCGGCTCCGGCCGCGCGCCCTACCAGTTCAGCCAGGACGCGGTGCAGGAGTTCCAGGTAAACCGCAACGCCTACTCCGCGGAGTACGGGCGGGCGGGCGGCGCGGTCATCAACGTGGTGACCAAGTCCGGGACCAACGACTTCCACGGCTCGGCCTTCGAGTTCTACCGGGACAAGAGCCTCAACGCCAACAGCTACGCCAACAAGATCAGCGTGCCCATCCGCGCGCGCCAGCCGTTCCGCGTGAACCAGTTCGGCGGCTCGCTGGGCGGGCCGGTGGTGAAGGACAAGGCCTTCTTCTTCCTCTCCTACGACGGCCAGCGGCAGACGATCCCCAACGCCGTCATCCTGACCCTGCCCGCCAGCCTGCCCACCGACGCCGACACGCAGGCCGGCCTGGCCACCGTCCGCGGCAAGGCCAACGACTACGAGCAGGCCCGGAACCAGGACGTGTTCCTGGCCAAGCTCGACTACCAGCTCGATCCGCGCCACCGCCTGGCCGTCCGCTACAACCACCAGAACTTCACCGGCCAGAACTTCGAGAACAGCGGAACCACCAACGCGGAAGAGCACAGCGGGAACTCCCTCGTGCGCACCCGCTCCGTCAACGCGTCGCTGTCCTCGGTCTTCAGCTCGACTTTCTTCAACGAGCTGCGCGCGCAGTACGCCCGGGACAACGAGCCGGGGCTGGCCAACACCAACGACCCCGAGGTCGTGCTCAACCAGAGCGGACAGCGCATCCTGACCTTCGGGCGCAACAATTTCTCGCCCCGCGAGACGACCATCAAGCGCTGGCAGGTGGCGGACACCGTGACCTGGATCCGGGGCGCCCACTCCTGGAAGATCGGGGCCGACGTCAACCACGACAACATCTTCAACTTCTTCCCCGGCTTCTTCGGCGGCTCCTACACGTTCAACTCCCTGGCCAGCTTCAACCGCGGGATCCCCAACGGCTCCGGCGAGAGCTACCAGCAGAACTTCGGCGGGATCAACACCACCGGCCCCGAGACGCACCCCGACATCTTCGAGTTCGCGGCGTTCGTACAGGACGAGTGGCGGGTCCGGAAAGAGCTGACCGTCACGATGGGCGTGCGCTACGACCTGCAGTCGTTCAAACAGCCCGCGGTGCGCAACCCCGACCCGCAGCTGGCCGCGGCCGGGATCGACACCAGCTTCCTGAAGACGGACAAGAACAACTTCGGTCCCCGCCTCGGCCTGGCCTGGACGCCGAACTCCAAGACCGTGTTCCGCGCGGGCTACGGGCTCTTCTACGGGCGCACGCCGTCGATCATGGTCGGCACCGCTCATTCCAACAACGGCGTCAACGTGATCTCGGTGCGAGTCAGCGGCAACAACGCGCCGAAGTACCCGGGCACGCTGTCGGCCCCGCCCACCGGTGTCGCCGGGATCAAGCCGAGCATCTTCGTCTTCGACAAGGACTACCAGAACCCGATGGTGCACCAGGCGAGCGCGGGCGTGGAGTACGCGCTCGGGACGGACCTCTCCGTCGGCGCCAGCTACCTGTTCGTGGCCGGTCGCGACCTGCAGCGCTCGCGCGACTTCAACGTGGGCACGCCGGTGCCCGTGGGCGTGCCCGTGCAGGGCGGGGGCAGCGTGACCGTGATGCGCTTCCCCGACGTGCGGCCGTTCGCGAGCTTCGATCGCATCATCCGCTTCGAGAGCACCGCGAGGTCCAACTACAACGGCGTAACGATCGAGGTGAAGAAGCGCTTCCGGCAGAGCCTGCAGGCGAGCTTCGCCTACACGCTGGGCAAGGTCCGGGACACCAAGCCCGACGCCACCGCGGTCGTGCCCGGCAACGCCGGCGACGACTCGAAGCACGCGTCGAACCCCGCCGACTTCGAGGCGGACTATGCGCCCGGCGACAACGACGTGCGGCACCGCGTGGTGTTCAGCGGTTACTGGGACCTGTCCTACTGGAAGAGCTCGCACGGTGTCGCCAAGGCGGTGCTGGACGGGTGGTCCATGAGCTGGATCGCCGCGCTCCAGAGCGGCCAGCCCTACTCGGAGCTGGTCACCAACGACCTCAACAGCGACGGCAACCGGTTCAACGACATCGTGCCCGGCAGCCGCAACACCCACCGGCTCCCGACCAGCTACAACCTGGACATGCGCGTCTCGCGCCGGATCCCGCTCGGGCCGAAGGCGAGGCTCGAGCTGATCGGGGAGGCGTTCAACGTCTTCAACCACACCAACATCACCTCGCAGCGCACCACGCTCTACAACTTCACGGGCGGTGTCCTCATCCCGCAGCTCAACCTGTCCAACCCGCGGCTGAACTTCGGAGCGGACGCCGGGACGCAGGTGAACTTCTCGGACACGCAGCGGATCGTACAACTCGCGGCGAAAGTGACGTTCTAGTATTCTTCTCACGTGAGCACGGCTCCCTACGGCTTCCTGCGCGTCGCCGCGGCCTGCCCGCCGGTGACGGTCGCGGATCCACGGCGAAACGTCGACCAGATCCTGCGCTTCGCGCGGAGGGCGCACGGCCTCGGCGTGCAGGTCCTCCTGCTGCCCGAGCTGGCCATCACCGGCTACACCTGCGGCGACCTGTTCTTCAGCCTGGAGACGCTCGTCGGCGGCGCCGAGCGCGAGCTGGCCCGCCTGATGCGCGCGACGGCCAAGATGCCGATGGTGATCGTGGCCGGGCTGCCCGTGGCCCTCGAGGGGCGGCTCTTCAACGCGGCCGCGGTCGTCCAGTCCGGCCGGTTGCTGGGTGTCGTCCCGAAGACCTACCTGCCGGGCTACAAGGAGTACTACGAGGAGCGCTGGTTCTCGTCGTCGCGAGAAGCCGCCGGCGGCGAGGTGAGGCTGGCGGGCACGACGGCGCCCTTCGGCCCGCGCCTGCTGTTCGCGCTGGAACAGGAGCCGGGCGTGAGCCTGGGGGTGGAGATCTGCGAGGACCTCTGGGCGCCCGTGCCCCCCAGCAGCCTCCACGCCGTGGCGGGGGCCACCGTGCTGCTGTGCCCCTCGGCGTCGAACGACCTCGTGGGCAAGGCGGAATACCGCCGCGAGCTGGTGAAGGTGCAGTCGGGCCGCGCGGTCGCCGCCTACGTCTACGCCAACACGGGCGTCCACGAGTCCACGACCGACGTCGTCTTCGGCGGCCACCTCCTCATCGCCGAGAACGCGACCGTGCTCGCGGAAAGCGAGCGCTTCCGCCGCGACGGCGAGCTGGTCGTGACCGACGTGGACACCGAGCGCCTCCTCGTGGAGCGCGTGCGGCAGACGTCCTTCGCCGAAGGCGTGCATGCCCTGCCCGGCGACTACCGCAAGGTGCCCCTCGCTCCCATCCCGGCCCCGTCGCCGCACCGCCTGATCCGCGAGTTCGAGCGCCACCCGTTCGTGCCCGCCGATCCCACCACCCTCGACGAGCGCTGCCAGGAGGTGTTCTCCATCCAGACCGCGGGGCTCGCGAAGCGCCTGGAGCACACCCGCCTGCGCCGGGTCACCCTCGGGCTCTCGGGCGGCCTCGACTCGACGCTCGCGCTCCTCGTCGCGGCGCGGACGTTCGACCTGCTCGGCCTGCCGCGGGCGGGGATCCTGGCCGTGACCATGCCCGGCTTCGGCACCACCTCGCGCACGCTCGACAACGCGCGCCAGCTCGCGGGCGCCCTGGGCGTGGAGCTGCGGGAGGTGGACATCCGCGCCGCGTGCACCCAGCACATGCAGGACATCGGGCTCGGCCCCGACGACCGCAGCGTGACCTTCCAGAACCTGCAGGCGCGCGAGCGGACGCAGGTGCTCATGGACCTCGCCAACAAGGAGGCGGCGCTGCAGGTGGGCACCGGCGATCTGTCGGAGCTGGCCCTGGGCTGGACCACCTTCGCGGGCGACCACATCTCCATGTACAACGTGAACGCGGGCGTGCCCAAGACGCTGGTGCGCGAGCTGGTGCGGTGGGTGGCCCAGCACGAGACCACGGGACCGGAGTCCAAGGTGCTGCGCTCGGTGCTCGACACGCCGGTCTCGCCCGAGCTGCTGCCACCCGACGAAGAGGGCGCGATCACGCAGCACACCGAGCAGATCCTCGGGCCGTACGAGCTGCACGACTTCTTCCTCTTCTGCCTGCTTCGCCTGGGGGCGGGGCCGGCCAAGACGCTGTTCCTCGCCGAGCACGCGTTCCGCGGTCATCACGAGCCGGCCGCGATCCGCCGCGCGCTGCGCGTCTTCGTGACGCGCTTCTTCGACCAGCAGTTCAAGCGCTCGATGAGCCCCGACGGCCCCAAGGTCGGCTCGGTCAGCCTCTCCCCTCGCGGCGACTGGCGCATGCCGAGCGACGCGTCGGCGGCGGCGTGGCTGGCCGAGCTGGACGGCACCGCTCCCGCGTCCAGGACCGTGAAGACGCGTCGGGTGCGCGCCCGCACCGCCGCCCGCCGCGCCTGATTCGAGTCGCATCGACGCCACCCGGACCCGACGCCACAACTCATCCACAACTCCTCTCCGGCGCGCGCGACGGCCACCAACCTTTCCCCGTGTCGAGCGTCTGATCGACAGGGCACCACGCGCGTGTCCATCGGATTGGAGGGTCACCGGTGTCGCGCCGCCGGCTCACCATCGAACGCACCCTGCTCGTCGCCCTCGCGCTCTTCCTGCCGCCGCTCTCGTGGGAGGCCATCGGGGCCGCCCGCCACTCGGACGCGCCCTCATCCGCGCCGACCCTGCACCTGGTCTGGATCGACGTGTTCGGCACCGCCTCCTTTGCCGTCCCCTTTGCCTCGGACGAGGTCGCGGCGATCCTGGGCTCGGCGGGCATCGCGACCACGTCGACCGTCGGCACGCCGTCGACGCTGGTGGGCGCGAACGAGATCAGGATCGTGATCCTGGACCAGCTCCGCGGTGACCCGGCGCTCGCGAAGCGCGTCATGGGATGCACACGCCGCGGCGGGCAGACGCGCACGACCTGGGTCTACCTGTCGAGCGTGATGTGGGCGCTCGGCCGCTCCGACCGGAGCGGGCGGGGGCTGCCTCCGCGCGAGCAGGAGGAGGTCGGCCGTGCGCTCGGCCGCGTCGCCGCGCACGAGATCGTCCATGTGCTCGCGCCCGATTTGCCGCACGGCCGCGACGGCCTCATGGCGGGCCGGGTGAGCGGCGCGCTGCTGGCGAGCAACCACGTGGGGCTGGGGGCCCAGGAGGCGGGGGCCGCGCGGGCCGGGTTCGCGGCTCTGGCGGCGTCGGCCAGCCCGTCGCCCCGGGCCGTGGAAGTCGCCGCGGAAGCGGCGGAACCGCGGCATCCAAGGCGCTGAAGTCATCGCCGGCTCAGGCGCCTCACGCGAACCGCCTCCGCTTTGTGCGGATGCGACTTGCACGCTCATCCACAACTCCGCACCAACCCCGCGCCCGCGGCAGAACGGTTCCTCGGCGCCGGCCGTCTCTGTCCGCAAGCACACGGTCCCCGGGCCGGGACCTTCGGGGGCGGAGAGGAGCCGGCGGTGGGCGAACTCAATCGGAGCGTACGGGTCGTGGCCGCTCTCACGATCGTGCTGGCCGGCGCGGGACGGGGGCGGCCGGCCTGCGCGGGAGAGACGGAGCGGACCACATCTCCCACGCGCGACTCTTCGCCCGCGGCGGGCGGCGAGCGGGGGGAGTCGGCGCCGCGGCTGCGCCTGGTCTGGATCGACGTTCTCGGCTCGGCGCCCTACGCCTTCCAGAACGCGTCCCGCGAGACCTCCGCGATCCTGGCCGAAGCGGGAGTGCGGGTGGCCTGGACCCTCGGCGAGGCCTCCACCGTGACCACGGAGGACGAGGTGAAGATCGTGCTGATGCCCGGCACCACCAACGGCGCGCGGCTGCCCGAGCACGTCATGGGCGGCACGCGCCGCGGCGCTTCGCACACGACGTGGATCTATCTCTCGAACGTCCTCTGGGCCCTCGGCCTGCAGGAGAATCACGCCCGCCGCCTCTCCGTTCAAGAGGAAGAACAGGTGGCCCGCGCGCTCGGCCGCGTCGCCGCCCACGAGATCGTCCACGCGGTGGCGCCCGACGTGCGCCACAGCGCGCACGGGCTCATGGCCGGCAAGCTGGGCCGCGCCTACCTCATCCGCGACACGGTGAGCCTCGCCCCCGCGGAGCGGTCCGCCCTCCGCGCGGCGGTCCGAGCCTTTGACTCGGCGCCGGCGGCGCCGCCGGTCGCGGTGTCGCTCGCGGCCGGGGGCCGTTGAGGGCTCATGACCGCATCCATCTCGGTCTGCGCCCGGCCGTTGCCGGCTCAGGAAGAACTCACACAGCGCTCAGCGCCGCCGCATGGCCTTCGCGAACGGCGCGCCGTAGTTTTTCGAGCATGAGAACCGTCCCGCCGCGTCCGGAGCCCGGCGATACCGGCGGCGACGCTGTCCGTGCCCGCGCCCCCCAAACCCGCGCCGGAGGCGAGACCAGCCTTGCGCGGTGCCCCGTCCAGGTCACCCTGGACGTCATCGACGATCGTTGGAAGACCCTGATCGTCTGGCACCTCTTCTGGGGGGCGCGACCCTTCTGCGAGCTGATGCGGATCACCGAAGGCATCTCGAAGAAGATCCTTCGCCGCGAGCTCGCGGACATGGAAAGGCACGGGCTCATCCGCAGACAGGCGCGCGTCGGCGCCGCCCGGCGGGCGGAGTATTCACTCACGCCCCTGGGCGAGACGCTGAAGCCGATCGTGGGAGCCATGTATCAGTGGGGGCTCCACCACGCGGCCGGGCGCGTCCTGACGTACGGCGCGGGGCCCCTACTGGGGTAGGCCGAGTCTCCCGACCCGCCGAAACCGCGCGGAGCGCGGCGGAACGCGTCCGTCCGCCTCTCGCCCAACGGAAGTAGGAGGAGGTTTCTGTGAGGAGATACGGTTCGATCGGGGGCCTGGGCCTCGCTCTGCTCGTGGCCGGTCTGGCGCCGGCGGCCTTCGCGCAAGTGTCGGCCACCGGCAACGTGTACGGTACGGTGACGGACGAGTCGGGGGCCGTTCTGCCCGGCGCCACCGCCACCCTGTCGGGAGCGCTGGGCAGCCGCAGCACCACCAGCGGCGCCAACGGCGAGTTCCGGTTCTTGAACGTCGATCACGGGACGCACAAGCTGTCCGTCAGCCTCACCGGCTTCTCGAGCGTGAGCCGCGACGTCACCGTGAACGCGGGCACCAACGTGAACGTGCCCTTCACGCTCAAGGTCGCCGCGGTGGCGGAGACGATCACCGTGCAGTCGGAGACGCCGATCGTCGACGTCAAGAGGACCGGCACCGCCACCACCATCCGCAAGGAGGAGCTGGAAGACGTGCCCAGCTCCCGCGACCCCTGGGCGCTCATGCGCACGATCCCCGGCGTGCTGGTGGACCGCGTGAACGTGGCCGGCAGCGAGAGCGGCCAGCAATCCAACTTCATCGGCAAGGGCGCCGACCCGAAGGACGCGACCTGGAGCCTGGACGGCGTGGTCGTGACCGACATGTCCGCCATCGGGGCCTCGCCGACGTACTTCACCTACGACTCGTTCGACGAGGTGAACTTCGCCACCGGCGGCAACGACGTGCGGGTGGCCACGGGCGGCATCGGCATCGGCCTCGTCACCAAGCGCGGGACCAACGCGTTCCACGGCAGCGCCAACGGCTATTTCACCGACGACAAGCTGCAGTCCTCCAACCTGCCCGCCGAGCTGAAGGGCGACCCCCGCCTGCGCGGCAGCGACAAGGCCGACCACACCGACCAGATCGGCGACTACAGCGTCGACCTGGGCGGCCCGATCGTGAAGGACAAGCTCTGGTTCTACGGCAGCTACGAGAAGAACGACATCCGCATCCGCAACCTGCGGCAGACGCGCGACAAGACCGTGCTCAAGAACTACCTGGGCAAGCTGAACTGGCAGGCGACGCCCAGCGACATGGTCTCGCTCTTCTGGTTCAACGGGGCCAAGATCAAGCTCGGCCGGGCCGGCTCCGCCGCCAACTTCGGCCTGCCCAACACCGAGGGGACGTTCTGGGATCAGGGCAACTTCTACCCGGGCGAGCCCCACGGTTTCAGCAAGGTCGAGTGGAACCACGTGTTCGGGCCCAGCCTCTTCCTCACCGCCAAGGGCTCGTACTACTCGACCGGCTTCACCCTCGCCGCCGAGGGCGACAACTCGATTCCGTTCATCATCGACAACGTGGCCGGCGTGGCCCGCGGCACCGCCGACACCCGTACGTTCTCGCGCCCGATGTACACGGGCAACCTCGACGGCAGCTACTTCTTCAGCGGCCTCGGCGCCAGCCACAGCTGAAGTTCGGGGGGAGCTGGCGCCGCACCGACGCCAACACCACCCGCGTCTATCCCGGCGGCGGGCTGCAGCTCATCATCAACGCCGGCGGCGCCGACCGCGCCCGCTTCTACCGGGATCTCGCCACCGGGACCCGGACGCAGTACACGACCGCGTACCTGGCGGACACGATCAGCCGGGGGCGGCTGACGCTCAACCTGGGCCTGCGCTTCGACCACCAGACCGGACGCAACCTGCCCACCTCGGTCTCCGCGCACCCGCTGATCCCCAACGACCTGCCCGGGCTGGACTACCCCGGGGGCGGGGCCGGCGTGAAGTGGAACGACCTCTCCCCGCGGGCCGGCCTCACCTACGCGCTCGACGAGGGCCGCAAGACGGTCGTTCGCGCGTCGTTCGCGCGGTACGCCGGACAGCTCTCGCTCGTCGACGCCGGCTGGGACAACCCGCTGGGCACCACCTTCCTCGAGTATCAGTGGAACGACGCCAACCACGACGGCCAGTTCCAGATGAGCGAGCGGGGCGCGCGGACGCGGGTCTTCGGCTTCGATCCCGCCAACCCCAACGCGGTGTCGTCGGTCCAGCAGATCGATCCCAACTACCACTCGAACAAGGACAACGAGATCGTGGTCGGGCTCGAGCGCGAGCTGGCGCCGAACCTCGCGGTGAGCGCCGCCTACACCTGGCGCCGCTCGACCGACCTCACCGCCTCGCAGCTCCTCTCCGGCTACTACTGGTACTCGTGGATCGGCGTCAACCGCGCCGACTACCACCAGGGGGCGCCGGTCACGCTCAAGGGCTTCACGGCGACCCCGTGGATGCTCGACGACAACGGCGCCAACAACGCCACCGGAGGATTGCTGCTCACCAACCGGCCCGACTATCACCGTACGTTCAACGGCCTCGAGTTCTCGCTGGTGAAGCGGCTCTCGAACAAGTGGATGGCGCGCGCGGCCTTCTCGTACAACGACTGGAAGGAGTACTTCGGCCCCCACGCCATCCAGGACCCGACCCCGACTGCGCTCGATCCCCAGATCAACGGCGGGCAGGTGGTCGCCTACGGCGCGGCATCGGGGAAGTTCTACTACGTGAACGCCAAGTGGCAGGCCAACGTCAACGCGCTGTACCAGCTGCCCGCCGGGTTCGAGATCGCCGGGAACCTCTTCGGGCGGCAAGGCTATCCCAAGCCCTACACGATCAACACCGACACCGGAGGCCTGGTCGGGTTCCAGGGCGTGCTCGTCAACGGACCCATCGACCAGTTCCGCTACCCGAACGTGTGGGACCTGGACCTGCGGCTGGCCAAGAACTTCCGGCTCTCCGGCAACGCCCGGCTGACGCTGGCCGGGGAGGTCTTCAACGCGTTCAACGCCAACACGGAGCTGTTCCGCACCACCGAGGTCACGTCGAGCACGCTCAACCGACTCAACGAGATCCTCGCGCCACGCATCGTGCGCGTCAGCGCGCGCCTGACGTTCTGATTCCGGGATGCGGCGCGCTACGCTGCGCGTGGGGCTCCAACGAACGTCCGGCGGCGGAGTGAATCCGCCGCCGGACGGCAGTCGATACGCTCCGCTTCGCGCGTCGGACGCTCAGACCGGAAGATCTGCCCGTTCCCTTGCCCTGAGGGGATGGCCACGGCTGGCGATCGTCCTGCTCTCCGGGGCGGCGTTGGCCCTCGTGATCGCGGGCGCCGCCACGCGCCTCGCGCCACGGCCGGTGCGGCGCGAGAGCGGCCTCAACGTCCTGCTCATCACGATCGACACGCTGCGCGCGGACGCGCTGGGCGCGTACGGCGACGCCCGCGCGGAGACCCCCTGGATCGACCGCCTCGCGCGCGGCGGCGTGCGCTTCGCCCGCGCCCACGCCCACAACGTCGTCACGCTTCCCTCGCACTCCAACATCCTCTCCGGCCGCCATCCGTTCGCGCACGGCGTGCGCGACAACGCCGGCTTCCGCTTCCCGCGCGGGACCGACACGCTGGCCACGATCCTGAAGCGCAACGGGTATCGCACCGCCGCCTTCGTGAGCGCGTTCACGCTCGACTCGCGCTTCGGCCTCGACGCCGGGTTCGACGTCTACGACGACGCGTTCGCGGAGAGGGACACCCCGACGGCGTTCGCGCTGCCCGAGCGGTCCGGCGTCGAGACCGTGGCCGCGGCCCGGCGCTGGCTGGCCGAGGCCGGCCCCGGCCCGTATTTCTGCTGGGTGCACCTGTACGACCCCCACGCGCCCTACGAGCCGCCGGAGCCGTTCGCCTCGCGGTTCCCGAACGATCCCTACCGCGGCGAGGTCGCGGCCGCCGACGCCGCCCTCGGCCCCCTCGTGAAGGAGGCGCTGGAGGCGGGAAGGAACGGCCGCACGCTCATCGTGCTCACCGGCGATCACGGCGAGAGCCTCGGCGAGCACGGCGAGCGCACGCACGGCATCTTCGCCTACGAGGCCACGCTGCACGTCCCCCTCATCGTCTTCGCCCCGCGCCTGCTGGAGCCGCGGGTCGTGGCGGACGAGGTCGGGCACGTCGACGTGCTTCCGACCGTGCTCGACGTTCTGGGGCTGCCGTTGCCGGCGGGCCTCCGCGGGCGCAGCCTGCTGCCGCTCGCCGACGGACACTCCGCCCGCCCGGCGCCCACCTACTTCGAGGCGCTCTCCGGCCAGACCACACGGGGCTGGGCGCCGCTGCACGGCGTGACGGCCGGCGGATGGAAGTACGTCGACCTGCCCCTGCCCGAGCTGTACGACCTCGGCGCCGACCCGCGCGAGGAGCGCAACCTCGTCGCGACGCGTCCGGCCGAGCTCGAGAAGCTGCGCGCGACGCTGTCGGCGTTCCCGGCGGGGGACGGCGGCGTGGCCCGGAGCGGCGAGGACCGCGAGGTGCGCGACAAGCTGCGTGCGCTCGGCTACCTCTCCTTGTCGGCGCCGGTCGGCAAGCGCTACACCGCCGCCGACGATCCCAAGCGCCTCATCGACCTCGACGCCGCGATCGAGACCGTGATCGCCCGCCACCGCGCGGGCGACATCGAGGGCGCGCTCACGCAGTGCGAGGAGGTCATCGTGCGCCGGCCCGACATGCCGGCCGCCCTCCTCCAGCTCGCGCTCCTCCGGCGGAAGGCGGGCCAGCTCGGGCCGGCGGTGGAGGCGCTGCGTCGCGCGGTCGCGATCGGCCCCGAAGACGAGGGCACGGCCGCGCTGCTCGGCTCGTACCTGAACGAGGCGGGACAGGCCGCGGAGACGGTGCGGCTGCTCGAGCCCTACGCCGCCCGCGCGGACGCCGGTCTCGACACGCTGGTCGCCCGCGGGGCCGCCCTCGCGCAGCTCGGGCGCGCGCGCGAGGCGCGCGCCAGCTTCGACCGCGCGGTGGAGGCCGACCCCTCGCGCGCGCTGACGCTCGTGCAGCGCGCCACCGTGGAGATGATGGCGCGCGACGACGCCTCCGCGCGGGCAGACCTGGAGGCGGCGCTCGCCCGCGACGAGGGCTTGGGGCTGGCGCACCACACGCTGGGCCTGCTCGCGTTGCGGCGGGGCGACGAGGCGGAGGCGGAGCGGCGCTTCCGGCGCGCCCTCGCCCTCGACGCGGGCAACTACGATGCGATGCTCAACCTGGGGTCGCTGCTGGCGCGGCGGGGCCGGCGGGCGGAGGCGCAGCCGTACCTGGAGCGGTTCGCGGCGGGCGCCCCGCCCTCGCTCTATGCGCGGGAGATCGCGCGGGCGCGGACGTGGCTGGGGGTTACTTCAGCCCTTCGACCAGATACAGCTCCGACAGCGAACGACTGAAGCCGTACGCGTACGACTTGCCGTCGCGCGTGATCTTGACCCGCATCATCGACCAGATGCCGGCGGGATCGGCGGGCGCGATCTCCTTCCAGGGAGTGCGCTGGCCGGAATCCACGTCGATGCGCGAGATCTTCGCGGGTATGCCGCCCTGGCGCACGTACAGCGCGCCGTCGTCGGTCCACTGCACGGGGTACTCGTTGTCCTCGAGGCCGGTGATCGGCTCGGGCTCGCCGCCGTCCACGGGGTAGCGCAGCGCGCGCATCGCGCCGGAGGGAAAGGCCACCACGAAGCGCCCATCGGGCGAGATCACCGGGTCCTTCCCGGTCGCGCCTTCGGGAGTCACCGCGCGCGGCTTGCCGGCGGGAAGGTCTTGCACCCACATCCGCGGCAGCCGGCCGGCCGGGTTGGCCACGATCAGCAGGCGCCGGCCGTCGGGGAACCAGCCGGCCCATCGGATGTCCTGCAGGCCTTCGTCCTTGAGGACCCGCGTCTCGCCGGCGCCGGTCGGGAGCATGGTCAGCTCGAAGGGAGGCCGCACCGGTCGTGCGAGCACCCATTTGCCGTCGGGGGAGAGGTCGAAGGGCCGCCCGTCGCCGAGGCGCACCGGCGGTGCGCCGTCGGTGGCGCGCAGGAAGACGCCGTAGCCGGGCCCTCCGGCGTCGCCGCTCTCGCAGAAGACGATCTGCCGCCCGTCCTCCGAGAGATCGGTGAGCAGGGGCAGCTCGAACCAGGACAGGTCGCGCTCGTTCTTCTCGCCGTCGATGAGGGCGCGGATCTCGAGGCGGAACGTGTGGCGCGCGAGCAGGACGCGGCCGTCGCGCCCGATGTCGCGCAGGACCAGGCGCCCCGGTGAGCGATGGACGAGCCGCTCCCGGCCGCCCAGCGTGACCGCGTACAGCGCGAGGTCGGCCCCGACCTTGGTGCCCGTGAACCACACCTCGTCGCCCGCGGGCGAGAACGCGAGGCCTTCGAGGCTCGC
>Ga0114129_10007062_pt1 | contig 15983 bp, 13 predicted proteins | sample RhiMetdeltSRZDD1_FD_80071 | JGI IMG/M metagenome (GOLD analysis project Ga0114129, IMG submission 80071) | Populus rhizosphere microbial communities from Tennessee, USA - Rhizosphere MetaG P. deltoides SRZDD1 (version 2) (version 2) | ecosystem: Host-associated > Plants > Roots > Rhizosphere >... | reverse complement strand
CTCAACCATTCCTTAAGCGTACATCCCGTTAATGGGCCGTTGATTGACGCCCAAGCAATCCCATGATAACCCATAGCATCCCAGACGGAGAAGCGGCGCCCAAGAACGCCTCCGCGGGGCAAGCGCCGGAGCGCCCGGCGCCCGTGAACCAGGGGCGTCATGGACCGTTTTGTGTCCCATTTTACGCTGCGTCTCGATGCCAAGGGGCGGGTATCGATACCGGCGTCGTTCCGGGCGGTGCTCGCGAGGGACGGATTCGAAGGGCTCTATTGCTACCCCACGCTCGACCGCCCGGCGCTCGATGCCGGGGGCAATGCGCTGCTCAAGGAAATCGAGACCCTGATCGCGCGCTTTTCGCCGTATTCGGAGGAGCGCGAACAGCTTTCGGCGGCGCTGTATGGCACGAGCGAGGTGTTGAAGATCGACGGCGAGGGGAGGGCGATCCTGACCGAGCCGCTCAAAAGTCACGCCGGCATCAAGGACGAGATCGCCTTTGTCGGCCTAGGCCACAAATTTCAGATCTGGGAGTCTGGGCGCTTTCGCGCGGAACTCGCGGAGGCCACCGAGAAGGTCCGCGCGCTCAAGAAGCAGCTCGGCTCCCGGGGAGCGGCGGAAGGTCCGCATGGAGCACGGGAATGATGACGAGCAGCGACAGCGGACACGCTGTCGCTGGCGGACTGGCTCGTCATATTCCCGTGCTCATCCGCCCCGCGGTCGAGTTGCTCGATGTGCGCTCTGGCGGCGTCTACGTCGACGCCACGTTCGGGGCTGGCGGCTATACCCGTGAAATCCTCGCTGCGGCGAACTGCCGGGTGGTGGCGCTCGACCGCGACCAGGACGCGGTCGCGCGCGGCGCCGACCTCGTGCAAGCGGCCGGCGGGCGGCTCGTGCTGGTGGAGGACAAGTTCTCCAACCTGCAGGCGGCCGCGCGCAGCTGCGGGCATGACGCCGTTGACGGCGTGGTCTTCGATCTCGGCGTCTCCTCGATGCAGCTCGATCAGGCCGAGCGCGGATTTTCCTTCCGACACGACGGCCCGCTCGACATGCGCATGGGCCGCGAGGGATCGACCGCGGCCGACATCGTGGCGGCGGCGTCCGCGCGCGACCTCGCCGCCATTCTGGCGGTTCTCGGCGAAGAGCGTCACGCGCGCGCCGTCGCGCGCGCCATCGTCGCCGCCCGCGCCGATGCGCCCATCCGCACCACGCGCGCACTTGCGGACATCGTCGCGCGCGTCGTGCATGCGCGGCCCGGCGCCATCCATCCCGCCACCCGCACGTTCCAGGCGCTGCGCATCTTCGTCAACGAGGAGCTCGCCGAGCTCGCCGAGGGGCTTCACGCCGCCGAGCAGGTACTCAAGCCCGGCGGCCGGCTGGTGGTCGTGACCTTCCATTCGCTGGAGGACCGCATTGCCAAGTCTTTTCTCGCTGCGCGCAGCCGCCGCAGCGGGCCTTCGCGCCACCGTCCCGAAGTGGAGCAAGCGGCCGCCACGTTTCGCGTGCTGACCAAGCGGCCGATCGTTCCGGACGAGGCCGAGGTCGTCGCCAATCCGCGCGCCCGCTCGGCCAAGCTGCGGGCGGCCGAGCGCACCGATGCTCCCATCGACCCGCTCGCATCGCCGGGCCTGCTTCCGCGCGTGCCGACGGTGAGCGAGGTGATCGGGCGCCAGGGATCGGGGCGGCCGCGATGATGCGCCTGCTCAACATCTGCGTGATCGTCGCGCTCGTGCTGGCCGCGGCCGACGTCTACAAGATCAAGTTCGAGTCCACGCGGCAGGCGCAGCGCGTGGCCAAGCTGCGCATGGAGATCAGGCGCGAGCACGACGCCATTGCGACGCTGCGCGCGGAATGGGCCAAGCTCGACAACCCCGCGCGCATTCAAAGTCTCACGCGGCGGCATCTCCCGCTGAAGCCGGTCGAAGGGCGTCAGATCGACAAGCTGGACAACCTGCCGGAGCGTCCCGCCGACGTTGTGCCGGTAGACGAGCCCGATCCGATCGGGACGATGATCGCCAATCCGGAGGTTCTCGATCGCCAGCCGACCGGCAGCGTACCCGCGGCCAAGAGGTGACTGTGATGAACGCGCCCGTAGCAGATCAGCCGGCGACCCCGCGCGACCCACCACGCGATCCTTGGCGCCGGCGGCTGGTGAACACGCTGCTCTATGGCCGCAACGTCGATCGCGCCGTCAAGGCGCGCGCGCGGATCGGGCTCGCGATTCTGATCTTCACCATCGGTTATTCGATCATCGCGACGAGACTCGTGCTGTTTGCGGCCCTGCCCGACAGTCACGGCGCGCGCCGCGCCATGGGTCCCGATGCGGTGGCGACCGCACGTCCCGATGTGCTCGACCGCAACGGGGAAATCCTGGCAACCGACGTGCGCACCCCGTCGCTGTTCGCGGAGCCGCACCGCATCATCGACGTCGACGAAGCTTCCGAGCTCCTCACCGCGGTCATGACCGACGTCGATGCCGGGGAGCTGCGCGAGCGGCTCGCTTCCAAGCGCCGCTTCGTGTGGCTCAAGCGCGAGATCACACCCAAGCAGCGCGAGCAGATCCACCGGCTCGGCCTTCCCGGCGTCGGGTTCCTGCCCGAGAACAAGCGCATCTATCCCAACGGCTCCGAGGTTTCTCACATCATCGGTCACGTCAATATCGACAACCAGGGCATCGCCGGCATCGAGAAGTGGCTCGATACGCGCGGGCTCGCCGATCTGCATCTGGCCGGCCTCGCCACCGATCGCCAGCAGAAGCCGATCGAGCTTGCGGTGGACCTGCGCGTCCAGCATGCGATGCGCGACGAGCTCATCGCGGCGCGCGCTCAGTTCAAGGCGGTGGCGGCAGCGGGGGTGTTGACCGATGTGCGGACCGGCGAGGTCATCTCCATGGTCTCGGTACCGGACTATGACCCCAACAACCCGCGCGAGGCGCTCGACCCCACCCGCATCAACCGGCTCACGACAGGCGTGTATGAGATGGGGTCGACCTTCAAGGCGCTCACCCTCGCCATGGCGCTCGACTCCGGCAAGATCACGCTCAAGTCGTCCTTCGATGCGCGCGGAGGATTGACCTACGGCAAGTTCACCATCCACGACTACCACGCGCAGAACCGCGTGCTGAGCGTGCCTGAGATCTTCACCTATTCGTCCAACGTCGGGACCGCGCGCATGGCGCTCAGCCTCGGCATCGAGTACCACAAATCGTTCCTCAAGAAGATGGGGCAGCTCGACCGGCTGCGCACCGAACTTCCGGAGAGCGCCGAGCCGCTCGTGCCCAAGCGCTGGGGCGAGCTCAATACGGTGACGATCGCCTTCGGCCACGGCATCGCGGTGGCGCCGCTGCAGGCGGTGTCGGCAATCGGCGCGCTGATGAACGGCGGCCGGCTCATTCCCCCGACATTCCTCAAGCGCAGCGAGCAGGAGGCGGCGGCGCTGGCGAAGCAAGTCGTCAAGCCCGAGACCAGCGAAAAGATGCGCTATCTGATGCGGCTTAATGTAGAGAAGGGCACGGCGAGCAGGGCCGACGTGAAAGGCTACTATGTCGGCGGCAAGACCGGCACCTCGGAGAAGGTGGTCGGCGGCCGTTATTCCAAGACCAAAGTGCTGACCTCGTTCACCGCAGTGCTGCCGGCCGACCAGCCGCGCTACCTTCTCCTCATCATGCTCGATGAGCCGCAGCCGACCGCGGACACCCACGGCTACGCCACGTCGGGATGGAACGCGGTGCCGGTCGGCGGCGCGGTCATCGCCCGGATCGCGCCTTTGCTCGGGATCGAGCCGCGGTTCGAGCTGCCGGCCTCGGAGAAGCTGATTCTGGCCAGTGCGGGCGGGCGCTGAGGTCAAGGCGTGGGCGCAGCCACGGCAGATACGTCGATCAGATGAGCGGAGGCGTTCGCTATCTGACGGACAGGTTCAATGCCTTCACCATATCTCCCCATTTTCTGATTTCGTCATTGAACATCTTGTCGGCCTCGACTTGCGATCCGGCGATCGGATCGAATCCGAGGCTGATAAGCCTTGTCTGAATATCCTGGCTCGTGATGACCTGATTGATGGCGCGGTTGAGCGTCTCGAGGACCTGCGGATCGGTTTTCGCCGGCGCAAAAAAGCCGACCCATGACGCGGCGGTGAAATTCGGGAATCCCTGCTCCGCATAAGTCGGCACATTCGGCACGGCCGCCGCGCGCTTCTCGGCCGCAATCCCAAGCCCCTTGAGCTTGCCGGCGCGAATCTGCCCGGCCACTTCGCCGCTGAGGGTGGCCGCGAGCAGATCGACTTGATTGGCCATCACGGCAACGACGGCCGGTGCGCCGCCTTGAAACGGAATATGCTGCGCCGGCACCTTGGCAAGAATTTTGAAGAAATATTCGGCCTCGATATGTGATCCGGTGCCGACTCCGGCGGAGCCGAAATTGATGACCCTGCCATTCATCGCCTTGATGAAGGCGGACAAGCTGTCGGCAGGATTGCTCGGGCTCGTTGCGAGCGCTTCCGGGTTCGACGTCACGATCGCCACTGTCTTGAGGTCGTTCGCGGAGAACTGCTTGTTCGCAGTCAGCGTCTCGTTGATGGCAAGGGCGGTCGTGGTGGCAAGCAGCGTGTAGCCGTCCGGCGTCGCATGCGCGACGAACGACGCGGCGATATTCCCGCCGGCTCCCGCACGGTTCTCCACCACGATGGTCTGGCGCAGACGCTCCCTTAGGCCTTCAGCGATGAAGCGTGCCATCGTGTCCGCAAATCCTCCGGGAGCGAACGCAACAACGATCGTGATCTTGCTCGCCGGGTAAGTCTGGGCACCTGACGGCCTGCCGCTGAGCGACACGGCCAAAATCGCCAGCACCGTCATAGCGTGCCTCACCATGGGTCGAAGAGACATGTTGCGTTTCCTCTTGTTGCGTTTCCTCTTGCGGAATGTTGGTCGAGCGCACCCGGCACTTTCCCCAGGCGGCTGATTCTTATGATTGGTGCGGGAGCATGCTTGCGATTCCGGATCAAACTCCCTTGTTGCGCGCCCAGAACAGCTCAATTCCCCGCCACTCGAATGTTTCCGGCATGTCGACCAGTCCTTGGAACGCGCCGAGCAGATCAGCCAGGCTGTAATACGGCGTTTGATCGAACGGCCAGCCTATGCGCGAGAAGATCTTTTCGATCCACGCTTCGATGTGAATATCCAGTTCCGCCTTCATTTTCAGCTTCGGGCTGAGCGTGATTTCGGCCACGACGATCGGCCTGCCGGGCTTCAGCACCCGCAGCAGATCCTGACCGGTCTCTCTCCAATCGTCCGCGTGCAGGGTCGCCTGCAACACTGCGACGCTGTCGAAGTGTCGACTCGGGAGATCCTGCGTGTATCGCCATTGCCAGGTCGCGAGCTGCCCACCGCGTCCGCGCCGGCCCGCGAGATAAGCACTGCGCGCTTCGTTCGTGATGTCGACCTCGTGGATTTCTCCCGAAGGCCCAATCCGCTGGCGGATATCATCGACAAAGCCGCATACGCGGAGACATTCTCCGATCAACAGAACGCGGCTCCCTGGTGCGAGCTCCATCTTGTCGTAGGCCAACTCACGAACGACCGACGCCTTGTCGCGCCACATGTAGGGCAAGGTGCCAAACACCATGGCCTTGCACCAGCGCGCCTGCTCTTCCGGCTGAGCCACGACGTCCCCGAGAAGGCGCCGTTCCTCCGCGCCCATCCAATCCCAGGGACTCTTCTTCTTGGCATCGACGGTCGGTTGGTCAGTCATTGACATATCGCCTCTCGCGTTCATCCACGGAAAGCTCGGATCGCGCTGGTGCAATCAGTCCTCGGCCGTTGCGCCAGCCTAAAGGTCCTCCGATCGTGCCGGCCCGGACCGCAGATCGCCGGGCTCATGGTGGGTGACGACCGCCCAGACCGCGGCCTCGACCTTTGCCGCCCTTACACCGCGTCTGGTGGCTAGGCCGGCGTCAACGGCGATCGCCAAACGGTCGCGATTGATGAATATGCGCCCTAGTTGACGGGTCCGCTGCCGCCGACGGTCCCCGCGGTGGCCTCCGCCGCCTTCTGGCCTGAGGCACGGTTGATCGCCACGGTCACCAGCCACAGCACCACGCCGATGCCGATCAGAACTGCCGCGATCGTGTACTGCACGGGGTCCCGGCCGGTCCACGGACCCACCAGGAAGGCGCAGGTCAGCGCGCCCAGCACCGGCAGGAATGTCGGCGCGCGGAAATGCTTGTGATCGACGCGATCGCGGCGCAGGACGAGGACCGCGATGTTGACGACGGTGAATACCCCCAGCAGCAGCAGAGCGGTCGTGCCGCCGAGCGCCGGCACCTCGCCGACGAAGGTGATCAGGGCGAAGGCCAGGAGCGTCGTGAACGCAATCGCGGCATATGGCGACCGTCGCGTCGGGTGCACCTTGCCGAGCACTTGCGGCAGGACGTGCTCGCGGCTCATGCCGTAGACCAGCCGGCTGGCCATGAGCATGTTGATCAGCGCGGTGTTGGCCACCGCAAACATGGTGATGAAGCCGAAAATCTCCAGCGGGAAATTCGGGGCGCCCGCCTGCACGACCTTCAACAGCGGCGTCTCGCCTTCGCCGAGGTCCTGGGGCGAGACCAGTGTAATCGCCGAAATCGACACCAGGATGTAGATCAACCCGGTGATGCCCAATCCAAGGAGCAGGATCTTGGGGAAGATGCGCGTCGGGTCCTGGCATTCCTCGGCCATATTGACGGAATCCTCGAAACCGACCATGGCGAAGAAAGCGAGCGTTGTCGCGGCGATCACCGGCCAGAATGCGCTGCCCGCGCCGGAGGTCCTGAAGTCCAGGACCCGCGACACATCTCCCGCGCCGGCGGCGATCGCCCACAGGCCGATGAAGATGATGATCAAGAGACCCGATAGCTCGACGCAGGTGAGGACCACGTTGGCTTTCACGCTCTCGCCGACGCCGCGAAAGTTGACCGCCGCGACCACGGCCATGAATGCCAGCCCCACCAGCGTGATTCCGATTCCCCCTGCGAGCTTGAGGTCGAAGGCATTCGACAGGTTGGCGGCGAACGCCCGTGATGCCGTCGACGCGGACGTGACGCCCGAGCACATGACGGCGAACGCAATGATGAAGGTCACGAAGTGAATGCCGAATGCCTTGTGCGTGTAGAGTGCGGCGCCGGCGGCTTGCGGATACTTCGTCACCAGTTCGAGGTAGCTGAGCGCAGTGATCAAGGCCACGACAAAAGCCAGCAGGAACGGCAGCCATACGGCTCCGCCGACCTGCTTGGCAACTTGGCCGGTGAGGGCGTAAATCCCGGTGCCGAGAATGTCGCCGATGATGAACAGCAACAGCAGCCAAGGGCCCATCACCCGGCGCAGGGTCGGCTCGCTCGCGACAACGGGCGGGAGCCCGTTGTCGACGGTGACATCAGTCATCTGGTTTGTTCCCGACCGATGCGAGTGGCTGCGCTAGAAGGAGGCTTTTTCGATGTGCTGTCAACTGCAGGCGTATAGTTCGGCGACCTGAACGAGCGGACACCATGAAGCTTGCCGATATCCTCACCGTCGATGCCGTCAGCGATGCGCGCTTCGCCGCGCTCGAGCTCGCCGGCATCAGCGCCGATAGCCGCACGGTCAAACCCGGCGATCTGTTCGTGGCGGTGGCGGGCGCGAAGGACGATGGCTTGCGCTTCGTAGGCGACGCGCTGGCTTCCGGGGCGGCGGCGATCATGGCGGAGCGGATCCCGCCCATGCCGCTGCCCGATGGCGTCGCATTCATCAGGGTCGACGATGCACGCCGAGCTCTCGCGCTCGGCGCGGCCAAATTCTTTTCGCGTCAGCCGGAGGTGATCGTCGCGATCACCGGCACCAGCGGAAAAACGTCGGTCGCCGCCTTCACGCGTCAGATCTGGACGGCGCTCGGCCAGCAGGCGGCGAGCATCGGGACCGTCGGGCTGGTATCCCCGACGCGCGAGGTCTACGGCTCGCTCACCACCCCCGACCCGGTGGCGCTGCACCGCTCGCTCGACGAGCTTGCCGGCGAAGGCGTGACGCACCTTGCGATGGAAGCGTCATCGCACGGCCTCGATCAGCGCCGGCTCGACGGCGTTCGGGTGGCGGCCGGCGCCTTCACCAATCTCAGCCGCGACCATCTCGACTATCATCCGACGCTGGAGGATTACCTCGCCGCCAAGCTCAGGCTGTTCACCGATCTGATCGTTCCCGGCGGCGCCGCCGTGGTCGCCGCCGACCACGAGCAGGCCGACGCGGTGGTGGCCGCGGCGCGCCGGCGGCGGCTGCGCCTCCTCACGGTCGGCAGGCGCGGCGACGGCATCCGCCTCGTCGAGACCGCGACCGAGGGCTTCGCACAGGTGCTCAAGCTCGCACATGGCGGCCGCGACTACACGGTGCGCTTGCCGCTACCCGGCGCCTTCCAGGTCGAGAATGCGCTGGTGGCGGCGGGCCTCGTCTTGGCGACCGGCAGCGAACCCAGCGCCACCTTCGCGGCGCTCGCGCGGCTCAAAGGCGCCAAGGGCCGCCTCGAGTTCGTCGGCGAAAACAACGGCGCGCCGATCTTCGTCGACTATGCCCACAAGCCCGATGCCCTCGCCAAGGCGCTCGAGGCGCTGCGGCCCTACGTGACCCGGCGCCTCGTCGTGGTGTTCGGCTGCGGCGGCGACCGCGATGCCGGCAAGCGGGCGATGATGGGCGCGATCGCTGCGGATCTGGCCGACCGGGTCGTCGTCACCGACGACAACCCGCGCACCGAGGACCCGGCGGCGATCCGCGCCGCGATCCTGCAGGCGTCGCCCGGCGCGGTCGAGATCGGCGACCGGCGCGAGGCGATCCAGGCCTCGATCGCGGACTTGCGTCGCGGCGACGTGCTGCTGATCGCGGGCAAGGGCCATGAAACCGGCCAAATCGTCGGCAAACAGGTGCTACCGTTCAGCGACCACGAGGCGGTCGCCGCTGCGCTTGCCGGGAGGGTGGCATGACCGATCGGCCACTCTGGACCGTGCAGGCGATGGCCGCGGCGATGGGCGCGGTGCCTGCGGGACCGCTGCCGCTGTCCGTTCCGGGCATTTCGATCGATACCCGCACGGTCGCGACCGGCGAAGCGTTCTTCGCGATCAAGGGCGACAACCGCGACGGCCACGACTTCGTGGAGGGAGCGCTTGCGGCCGGCGCCGGCCTTGCGGTGGTCGCGGCCGACCGGCGCGACCGCTTTCCCGCTGTCGCGCCGCTGCTTGTCGTTGCCGATGTGCTCGATGGCTTGCGCGACCTCGCGCGGGCGGCGCGCGCCCGCACGCAGGCGAAGATCGTCGCCGTCACCGGCTCCGTCGGCAAGACCAGCACCAAGGAGGCGCTGCGACTGGCGCTCGGCGCGGATGGCGAGACCCATGCCTCGGTCGCCTCCTACAACAATCATTGGGGCGTGCCGCTGTCGCTGGCGCGCTGCCCCGACACCGCACGCTACGCGGTGTTCGAGATCGGCATGAACCATGCCGGCGAGATCGAGCCGCTGACGCGCCTGGTGCGGCCGCAGGTGGCGATCGTGACCACGGTCGAGCCGGTGCATCTCGAATTCTTCCGTTCGGTCGAGGCCATCGCGGACGCCAAGGCCGAAATCTTTCTCGGGCTCGAGCCGGGCGGGGCGGCGGTCATCAATCGAGACAATCCGCAATTCGCCCGCCTCGAGCGCGCCGCGCAGGACGCCGGCGTCGCGCGCATCGTCGCTTTCGGCGAACACGCGCGCGCGGATGCGCGGCTGATCCGATGCGCGCTGCAATCGGAGGGCTCCACCGTCGAGGCGCGGATTTTGGGCACCGAAGTCACTTACAAGCTCGGTGCGCCCGGCCGCCATCTGGTGCTCAACTCGCTTGCCGTGCTGGCGGCGAGCGCCCTGGCCGGCGCCGATCTCGCGCTCGCGGCCCTGGCGCTCGCCAAACTGCAGCCGGCAAGCGGACGCGGCGCGCGCATCAGCCTCGAAATGCCGGGTGGCACCGCGCTCCTGATCGATGAAAGCTACAATGCCAACCCCGCGTCGATGCGCGCTGCGCTGGCCTTGCTCGGCCATTCGCAGGTGGGCCCGCGCGGCCGGCGCATCGCGATTCTGGGCGACATGCTGGAGCTCGGTCCGCGCGGACGCGATCTCCATCGTGAACTCGCCGAGGCGGTGCTGGCGAACGAGGTCGACCTCGTCTTCTGCTGCGGTCCGCTCATGCGCGGCTTGTGGGAGGCTCTTCCTTCCGGGCGTCAGGGAAGCTATGCCGAGGCCTCGACCGCGCTTGAACCGCAGGTGCTTGCCGCCATCCAACCGGGCGACGCCGTCATGGTCAAGGGATCGCTCGGCTCCCGCATGGCGCCGATCGTCAAGGCGCTGCAAACCCGCTATCGCCGCGTGGCGCCGGCCACGACGCGCGCCCCGCTTTCGACCATGAACGGCTGACCCATGCTTTATCTGCTCTCCGCATTCTCGGACACGATCGGCCCACTCAATGTGCTGCGCTACATCACGTTCCGCACCGGCGGAGCGATGATCACCGCGCTTGTGTTCGTGTTCCTGTTTGGACCCTCGATCATCGACCAGCTGCGGCTGCGGCAAGGCAAGGGCCAGCCGATCCGCACCGACGGCCCGCAATCGCACCTGGTCACCAAGAAGGGCACGCCGACCATGGGCGGGTTGATGATCCTGTTCGGGGTGCTGGTCTCGACCGCGCTGTGGGCGAATCCGTACAACCGCTACGTCTGGATCGTGCTGGGCGTCACGCTGTCCTTCGGCGCGATCGGTTTCTACGACGACTATCTCAAGGTGACGAAACAGACCCATGCCGGCTTTTCGGGCAAGCTTCGCCTGCTGATCGAAGCACTGATCGGCGCGGCGGCCTGCTATTTCATCGTCTCGATCGGCCGCCAGCCATTCGCGAGCTCACTGACGTTTCCGTTCTTCAAGGAACTGGTGCTGCCGCTCGGCTGGTTCTTCATCGTGTTCGGCGCCTTCATCATCGTGGGCGCCGGCAACGCGGTGAACCTGACCGACGGCCTCGATGGGCTCGCGACCGTGCCCGTGATCATCGTCGCGCTGAGCTTCGGGTTCATCTCCTATCTCACCGGCAACGCATTCTTCGCCGACTACCTCAACATCCACTACGTCCCGGGCACCGGCGAACTGGCGGTGCTGTGCGGTGCCGTGATTGGAGCCGGATTGGGTTTTCTGTGGTTCAACGCGCCGCCGGCCTCGATCTTCATGGGCGACACCGGATCGCTCGCGCTCGGCGGCATGATCGGCGCGATTGCGGTCGCCACCAAGCATGAGATCGTGCTCGCGGTGGTGGGCGGACTGTTCGTGCTGGAAGCCGTATCGGTGATCGTGCAGGTGCTTTCGTTCAAGCTCACCGGCAAGCGCGTGTTTCGCATGGCGCCGATCCACCACCATTTCGAGCAGCTCGGCTGGACCGAGCCGCAGATCGTGATCCGCTTCTGGATCGTCTCGGTCGTGCTCGCGCTCGCCGGTCTGTCCACGCTCAAGCTGCGGTGACCTGCGTGTCGCGTAGGGCGGATCAGCAGACAGGGTCTGCGCGCGCTTGCGCTTGCGGGGACACCCGTAGGGTGGGCAAAGCGAAGCGTGCCCACGCGTCTTTCTTTCAGCATCACCAGCATCGCGTGGGCACGGCGAACGCGCCAGCGCCATTTGACGCGGCAGCTCGGCCGCGCCTTTGCCCACCCTACGGTCCAGTTTTAACGAACGGTGCCGCATGACCCCGGTCACCGCCTTCGCCGGGAAAAAGGTCGCCATCTTCGGCCTCGGCGGGTCGGGACTGGCGGGCGCCAGCGCGCTGCTTGCCGGCGGCGCCGACGTCGTCGGCTGGGATGACAACGCGGAATCCGTCGTTACTGCGACGAGCGCCGGCATCCCGACCGCCGACCTGCGCGAGGTCGACTGGTCGAGGCTGTCCGCGCTCGTGCTCGCGCCCGGGGTGCCGCTCACGCATCCCGCCCCGCACTGGACGGTCGCGCTCGCCCGCGCGGCCGGCGTCGAGGTGATCGGCGACATCGAGCTGTTCTGCCGCGAGCGCCGCCTCATCGCACCGGCGGCGCCGTTCGTCGCCATCACCGGCACCAACGGCAAGTCGACCACGACGGCGCTCACCGCGCATCTGCTGCAGTCCGCCGGCCTCGACGCCCAGATGGGCGGCAATATCGGCACCGCGATCCTCTCGCTCGCCCCGCCCGACGAAGGCCGCGCCTATGTGATCGAATGCTCGTCCTATCAGATCGACCTTGCGCCGACGCTCGATCCTTCGGTCGGCATCCTGCTCAATATCAGCGAAGATCATCTCGACCGCCACGGGACGCTCGCGCACTACGCCGCCGTGAAGGAGCGCCTGGTCGCCGGGGTCCCGGCGGACGGGACCGCGATCATTGGGGTTGACGACGAGTGGTGCGCGGCGGCGGCCGAGCGCATGCAGCGTGCCGGCAAGCGGCTCGTGCGCGTCTCCGTCCGCCGCCCCTTGCTTGACGGACTCTATGTCGAAGGCGGAACGATCCTTCAGGCTGCGGGCGGCAGCGCGCGTCCCATCGCCGACATCGGAGGCATCGGCTCGCTGCGGGGCGTGCACAATGCGCAGAACGCCGCCTGCGCGGCCGGCGCGGCACTCGCGCTCGGACTTTCGCCGGACGCGATCCAGCAGGGCCTGCGTTCGTTTCCCGGCCTCGCGCACCGGATGGAGCAGGTCGGACGCAAGGGCGGCGTTTTGTTCGTCAACGATTCGAAAGCCACCAATGCCGACTCCGCGGCGCAGGCGCTGGCCTGCTTCTCCGACATTTTCTGGATCGCCGGCGGCAAACCGAAGACCGGCGGCATCGCCTCGCTCGCGGGCTTTTTCCCCCGTATCCGCAAGGCCTATCTGATCGGCGAGGCCGCCCCCGGCTTTGCGGCCGAGCTCGATGGGCGCGTGCCACATGTCATCGCCGGCACGCTCGACCGGGCGGTGGAGCTTGCCGCGCACGACGCTGCCGCATCCGGACACCCAGAGCCGGTGGTGTTGCTGTCGCCGGCCTGCGCGTCGTTCGACCAGTATCGCAACTTCGAGATCCGCGGCGACAAATTCCGCGAGCTGGTGCGGGCGCTGCCGGGTGTGACCCCAATATCATCAACGCCATGAGGCCGGCCCGCATGAAGGCGTTTCTCGTCGCATCGGTTTGCTCCCTGCTCGCGGCATCGGCCGCCGCCGCGGCATCGGTCGCGGTGCCGGATAATTCCACGAGCCTCGCCAGCGTCGCCGCCGCGACCACGGCACTCCTGCTCGACGCCGGGTTGAAGCCGCAGAATGCCGGCGGCGGGGTCTTCGTGGTGGAAGCGAAGAATTTTCACTGCGATCAGCAGTTGAATGGCGCCCTGGACGCATCGAGCGTGCGTGCCGGGCTGCCGGCGCTCAAATGCCGGATCAACTCCCAGAACAAGCGCGGCACGACCGCCGGTCAGCCGTTCGGCGAGGGGCGCGCCATGACCGAGCTGCTGCAGAAGGTGCAGGGGTCGAACCCTCCCGGCGGGGCCGCCTTCATCGACTGCGGCATGGGCTATTGCGGCATTTTCGCCAAGTCCATCAAGTGCACGATCGACACCAAGATCGGCAATTTCAGCAACGGCGGCCGGTGGAGCTGCATTTTCACCGACGGGCAGTGACCGCGAGCCGGTGGCGTTAATCCTCTGTCAACCAACGGCAGTCACGACTGGTACGGAACCGGTCGATCGGCCGGGCAACGTCTGCCGCGGCCCCGCTGACGCGGGGCGACGGCGGCGTGAGCCGGTCGACCGGATTCGGGGGCCGGCGCGAGATCGCCCATGTTGAATCGCGATTTCGCTCTGCGCCTTGGCTGCGTCGCATAATCTTGTCCGAAAAGTCTGCAACTTTCGGGCTCACGCTGTGTCCGCGTTCGTCTCCGGGGGGAGTTTCGATGGTCTCGCGTCTTGAACGCACGCCGTTTGCGGCCTGGTGGTGGACGATCGATCGCCTGCTGCTCGCGGCGCTGCTCGCGCTCATGCTCGGCGGCATCGTGCTCTCGCTCGCGGCGAGCCCGCCGGTGGCGTCCCGGCTCGGCCTCGAGCCGTTCTACTTCGTGAGCCGCCACGTGCTCTACTTGATCCCCGCGCTCGCCGTCTTGCTCGGGACCTCGTTCCTGCCGCCTCGCTACGTTCGCCGGCTCGCGCTCATCGTTTTCGCGGTGAGCGTGCTGATGGTTCTCGGCACGCTGCATTTCGGCGCCGAGGTCAAGGGCGCGCGGCGATGGATCGTCCTGCTCGGCGTCAACATCCAGCCGTCGGAATTTCTCAAGCCCGCCTTTGTGATTCTCGTTGCCTGGCTGTTCGGAGAGTCCGCGCAGCGGCCGGAAATGCCGGCAAACACCATGGCGCTCGGGTTGCTGCTCGTCGCGGTGACCGGTCTCGTGCTGCAGCCCGACTTCGGGCAGACCATGCTGGTGGCGCTGGTCTGGAGCGCGCTGTTCTTCCTCGCCGGAATGCGCATCGTGTGGGTGGTCGGGCTCGGAGGCGTGGCCGCGGTCGGCCTCGCGACCGCCTACATGCTGGTGCCCTATGTGGCGAAGCGCATCGAGCGTTTTCGCGATCCTTCGTCCGGCGACACCTTCAATATCGACCAGGCGCTGGAATCCTTCCAGCAGGGCGGCTGGTTCGGGCGCGGGCCGGGCGAGGGCACGGTCAAGCGTATCCTGCCGGAGAGCCACACCGATTTCGTGTTCGCGGTCGCCGCCGAGGAGTTCGGCATCGTGCTGTGCCTGGTGCTGGTCGCGGTGTTCGCCTTCATCGTGTTGCGCACCTTGCGTCACGCCATGCGCAGCGAAGATCCCTTCGCGCGCTTCGCCGCCGCCGGCCTTGCCATCATGTTCGGGTTGCAGTCGGCCATCAACATGGCGGTGAACTTGCATCTGATGCCGGCCAAGGGCATGACTTTGCCGTTCATCTCCTATGGCGGCTCGTCGATGATCTCGATCGCCTACGGCATGGGGATGCTGCTTGCCTTGACGCGCGAGCGCCCGCGCGCTGCGTTGCTCGCAAGCCAGAACGAATTCGTCCCTGTCGGGCGCCCGGCCTGATCTGTCCGGCCCGGCAAGGGAGGTCGACCGCAAGGCGGTCGGGAAGGGTCCGACCGAGCCATGTCGATAGGCGCAACCCACGAACCGCCCGTTGTGCTGCTGGCCGCCGGCGGCACCGGCGGCCATCTCTTTCCGGCCGAGGCGCTTGCCGAAGCGCTCGGGCGGCGGCGCATCGTGATCGATCTCGCCACCGATGAGCGCGCCGAGCGCTACGGCATGGCGTTTCCGGCGCGGCGCGTTCACATCGTCACCAGCGCCACCGTGCGCGGTCGCGACCCGGTATCGCTGGCCCGCACCGCCGCGCTGCTCGGGATCGGGACCATGCAGGCCTGGCGCCTCCTCGGCAGCATCCGGCCGTCCGCCGTCATCGGCTTCGGCGGCTATCCCACCGTGCCGCCGGTGCTGGCGGCGACGCTGCGCAACATTCCTACGCTGATCCACGAACAGAACGCGGTGATGGGGCGGGCCAACCGGCTGCTCGCGCCGCGCGTCAAAGCGATCGCCACCAGCTTTGCCGGCGTGCTCGATCGCGAGCCGAAGCTCAATGCCAAGGCGACGCGCACCGGCAATCCGGTGCGGCCGGCGGTGATCGCGGCGGCGACGACCTCCTATGCCGTGCCGCAACCCGGCGGCCCCCTGCATCTCGTCGTATTCGGCGGCAGCCAGGGCGCGCGCATCATGGCCGACATCGTGCCGGCGGCGGTCGAGCGGCTCGATCCGCATCTGCAATCACGGCTTTCGGTCGTGCAGCAGGCGCGCGAGGAGGACGTGGGCCGGGTCAAGGAGATCTATGCGCGCGCCAAGGTCGCGGCCGAGGTCGCGCCCTTCTTCACCGACCTGCCGGCGCGGATCGCGGCCGGCCATCTCATCGTCGCGCGTTCGGGCGCGTCGACCGTGG
>Ga0114129_10007060_pt1 | contig 15990 bp, 15 predicted proteins | sample RhiMetdeltSRZDD1_FD_80071 | JGI IMG/M metagenome (GOLD analysis project Ga0114129, IMG submission 80071) | Populus rhizosphere microbial communities from Tennessee, USA - Rhizosphere MetaG P. deltoides SRZDD1 (version 2) (version 2) | ecosystem: Host-associated > Plants > Roots > Rhizosphere >... | reverse complement strand
GCCGCGGTGAACTGCTTGGAGATGGAGCCAGCCTCGAAGATCGTCGCCGGCTTGTTGGGGATGTCGTACTCGAGGTCGGCCTCGCCGAACGCGCGCGTGAAGCGTGGTTGGCCGGCGCGGTCGACGCCGACGGCGCACCCGGGACCTGTCGTCGAGTCCCATCGCGCGAAGACGCGGTTGACGAGCGGGGTGAGGTCGCGCGCCTGCATCTGTGCCGAGAGGCAGGCGGGTAGCGCGAGGGATGCGATCAGGAGTCGACGGAGCATGGTCGCCGATGATGGGATGCGACGCGAAGGTGGCCAGCGTGTTCGGATTGGTCAATCGTTCCGTGGTGGGGTAGGTTCTTCGAATGCCCTCCCACCTCGGAACCGCCGCCGCGATCGCAACAATCGTCGTAACGGTCGCCTGTCAGAGTTCCACGACTGCTGCTGCGGCGCCAGCCGCCGCGATCGACCGCGACCTCATGGACGTGACGGTGCCTCGTCTCAGGCAACTGTACGCGGACAGGAAGTACACCGTCACTCAGGTCGTGCGATGGCACTTGGACCGCATCGATCGCTACAACGGCGTGTACGGCGCGATCGAGACCGTGCTGCGTGACGAGGCGCTCGCCGCCGCCGCGCGCGAGGACAAGGAGAGCGGTGGCACGCACGGTCCACTCTGGGGCGTGCCGATCGTGATCAAGGCCAACACCAGCGTCAAAGGGCACGTGACCACGGCTGGCTGGGAAGGGTTCACACGAGCGGGTCACGAGCTCATCGCGCCGAAGGATGCCACGATAGTGGCGAAGCTCGAGGCTGCAGGCGCGATCATCGTCGGACTCGCGAACATGCCCGACCTGGCGAACAGCGACACGAACCGCTCGAGCTCGTTCGGCCGCACCGGTAATGCGTACGACGTCCGCTTCTCGCCGGGCGGCTCGTCAGGCGGTGTCGTCACCGCCGTCGCCACGAATATGGCCGTCCTTGGCAACGGCACCGACACCGGCAACTCCATTCGCATGCCCGCGGCCACGAGCTCACTCGTCGGCGTGTTCCCGACGCGCGGTCTCGTGAGCATTGCCGGCATCGCGCCGCTCGATTGGCTGCTGGACAACACGGGCCCGATCGCGCGAACCGTCACGGACGCCGCCATTGCGCTCGCCGTGATGACCGGCGAAGACTCGCTCGACGCGGCCACGTTAGGCGCGCCGGCGGCCGCACAGCGGCCACCGTACGACTCACGTCTCGCGCCGGGTGCGCTCAAGGGCAAGCGGTTCGGCGTGCCGGCATTCATCCTCGCCGGCGACGGCGTCCCGTTCCATGGCATCCCCGCGACCGTACCGGATGCGCTCGCGGAGAAATACCGAGTCTCCGCGAACATGCCGCTCCGCCCCGAGACGCGTGCCATGTTCATGAAGGCGGTGGATGCGCTTCGCGCCGCAGGCGCCGAAGTCGTGATCGGCGACAGCATCCTGCCGACGAGGTTCGCGCGGGCCGCGAGCCGAGTGGCGACGTACGCGTACATGAAAGAAGGCACCGATCGCTTCCTCGCGACCTTCGGCCCGTCGCAGTACCACTCGGCCGATGAGTATCTAAAGGTTGTAGGGACGCCGCTGTTCACGTCATCGATCGGCACGGAGGATGGTTTCCGCAATATCGGTGGCGTCCGCATCGAGGAACGAAGGCTCAAGGAGGACCCGGATGCCGAACGGCTCTACCAGGCGCCGCGCCGAGCGGTCCTTGGCGAGTACGTTGCGACGCTCGATCGCCTCAAGCTCGATGGGTTCGTGTATCCGGCGATCCAGATGCCGCCGCCCGATGAAACGATGCCCCAGGACGGTCGCCTGTCCGAAGGGCCACATTCGGCGACGAGCTGGGTGAACATGATCGGTGTGCCGGCGGTGGTCGTTCCGGCTGGCTTCTATCCGAGTGGACTTCCGTTCGGCCTCGAGATCTCGGGGCGCCCGTGGACCGACGGTGACTTGTTAGGCTTCGCCTACGCATGGGAGCAGGCCGGGAGCTGGCGGAAGCCGCCGACGTTGGTGGAGCAGGGGCTGCTGGCAGTGAGTCGCGCGCGCTAGGGAACGCCGGCAGCAGCCAACCACGCGTCGTAGAACTCGGCGACCGTCTGAAATCGACGGCGCGCGTCGGGATCGCAGGCGCGTGCGATCAGTCCGACGAGGCGCTCGGTTCCTGACGACAGAAACTGGGCGACGGTCCGCCCCATCGTGAACACCGTCGTGCGCTCATCGATGCGCGCGCCGAGCTCGTACTCCTCGGGCGCCATGAACCGGTCGGAGCCGAACATCCGGCCCATGTCGTTCGTGAACGGCGCATCGCGATAGCTGTCCAGGTCGACCACGTAGATACACCGGCCCACGAAGTCGTAGATGAGCGAGCCGTCGTAGAAGTCCGAGGCGATCCAGCCGCGCTGGGCCAACTTCACGTGCAGACGGAAGACCGTGTCGAGTGCAGCCGCGCTCTCGTTAGGGTCGAGCGCCTTGAATCGAGCGAACGCGGAGGTTGGGTCAGTCCGCCGCGACGCCGTGGTTCCTACGAGCTCCCCGTCGACCCAGTCATATACGAGCAACGGCCCCGCCGCCGTCTCGACGACGTTTCGCATTGCGGGCAACGCGGAGTCGGAGACGGAGCGCGCAAGACGAACGGCATTGCGGAGCAGAGCGACGCGCGCATCGTGGGCGAGGTAGGGTCGGTCCTCTGGCGAGCCGGCCGTTTTGATGAAAAGACGTTCGTCGCCGAAGCGCGCCCCATACGACACGTTGCCCGAGTCCTGAGTGCTCGCATCGAACACCGCGAACACGTCCGCGTGCTCGGTCACGAACGCGTGAGGCGTGAGGTCGGTGCGCTCCGCAGTCAGTAACATGCCGTTGGCCAACCCACGGTGGTTGTTACGTGTCTTTACTGTGCTGCATACAGTACAGAACCCGTCTGGAAACCTGTCAATGATCTCCGCACCGATTCTCGCACTCGCCTTGGGGCTCGCGCCACGAGATTCGACCCTGTCGTGCGCGACGACTCTGGCGCTGCTCGAGCGCAAGATGCAACTCGACTACGCCGGCTACACCATCGAGCTGCGCGGCGATCGACTCACGCGATTCGCCGCAATGAAAAGGGCGCTACAGGAGCGCGCGGATCGCACGCAGGGCGACGAATGCTACTTCGTGCTGCGTGACTTCGTCGAGTGGTTCGACGATCCGCATCTGTTCGTGTACCAGAGCACGCGACTCGACACTGCGGAGACGACCCGGCGCGCCGCCGCAGTAGAGCGACGCAACGTGACCGAGGCGAGTGCCCGCGACTATTATCGTCGTCGGGGTCCGCGACTCGATCCCATCGAAGGGATCTGGTACGATCGCGGCATGCGCGTGGCGATCGTGCCCGACTCCGCGCTCGGCCCGGGCCGATTCGTTGCCGTGACGCTCACGAGCGACACGAGCACCTGGTCGCCCGGTGCCGTGCGGGCGCGGTTCACGCGTCGCGATAACGCCGGCTACGATGCGGATGTGTCCGAGCCTAACCATGCGCTCGCCCACCGTCGAGTTGCGATCTATCGCCGCGTGCTGATGCGATTCTCGCCGGGTATCTGGGGCAAGGAGTTTCCCGTTCCGGCATCTGACAGCGGCACGCTCGATCCGGTCGACCCGCACCGTCCGGTGGTATATCGGAAGAACGGCACGCTCGTGTTCGCGATCCCGTCGCACAACGGCTTCAAGCCGGCGCTTGACAGTCTCGTCGCGCAGCACCGCGCGGAGCTGAGCTCGGCCGACCGGCTCATCATCGACCTGCGCGGGAACGAGGGCGGCGGATCGTTCATGACGAACGCACTCGAGCCGTTCGTGTCGCTCAAGGAGGAGCCGCCGAATCCTTTTCCGACGAATCGTCCGCTGATGCTGTCGTCTGACGACCAGATCGCCTATGCGCGCAGAGCGTTCGGGGCGGATACGACGGCATTCGTTCGCGGACTCGTGGATCGACTGCGTGCGAGCCCCGGCGAGCTGGTGCCGTTGAACGACCCGGCGGACACGCTGCCCAAGCCGGACGCACGCGACTGGGTGGTGTCGAGCGGACCTCGGCGCGTGGGCGTGTTGGTGGATCGCGGGACGGTGAGCGCGTCGGAGGTGTTCGTGCTGTACGCGTTGCGCAGTCCACGCGCGACGGTGTTCGGCGAGCCGACAGCCGGGGCGCTCGATTATCAGAGCGCGAACATCGTGTCGATCTCGCCGCATGAGCGGCGGTGGTTGTTAGGCTACGGGACGATTACGCGCGGGCCGGGGTTGCCCGCGGGCGGAATGCGTGGGAAGGGCATTCCGCCGCAGGTGCCGCTCGATCTTCGGCGAATTGAGGACCCGGTCGGGTATGTAGATCGCGCGCTGGTGGCTCCTCGGTCTCACGCACCATCGGCTGCTCCGCGAACGGCGCTCTCCAGCCGCAATCCGTGAGCACCCTCGAATCCGGTTCCGAGGGATAATAGATTCACGGCGCCAACGCAGGTGAATCGCCGCGCGACGTCGGCGCGCAAACCCCTCTCGAACGGAGGTGCGTGATGCGTCACGAATCGCTGTACCGGCTGGGCGGCAACGCTGTGCTGTTAGGCGCTATCCTCGGCGGTGTTGCGATCCTTCTCCACGCACCCCAGCCGATGGACCTGGCCGCGTTCAGCGCCCTGTCCATGGGTCCGTGGATGGCAGCGCACTGGATGTTCGTGGTTGGCACCGTCGGAGTCGCGGGTGGTCTCGCGTCGTTCGCGCGTCACTTCGCGCGCACCGATGGTGAGGGCTGGTCGGTGCTCGGGTTGGGAGCAATCATAGTCACCGCGGCGCTCAACGTCGCGATCGTCGCGCCCGAGATCGTCGCGTTCGATACGCTCCGAGCCATGAACGCGGATGGCACCAACGTTGGCGCGCAGCACGCGTACACCGCCGTCAATCTCAACCTCATGAGCCTCGTCCACGTCGCGGGGCCGATGTTCTGGCTCGGCGTCGGCTTCTTCGCGCTTGGAATGCGCAAGGATCCCGCATGGCCACGGTGGCTCGGTCTGGTCGGCATTGCCATCGCCGTCATCGAGATCGCGGCCAACTGGACGGTCACCAACTTTACGGTGTTCAGGATCCTGTTCGCGATCGGCTACCTCTGGCTCGCGGTAGCAGGCGTCATGTTCTCCCGCTTTGCTGGAATGAGCGCAGGAGAGCGACCCGGCGTGTCCGCTCCACGCGACGCGTACAAGCCAAGTGCGGGAGTGCCGGTCGGGTAGCGCGGACCTCAACGAAGTCCCGGTCCGGCTGACGCGGTGCCGAGAACACTCGGCGTCGGCGGCTGCCGTTAGGCAGCCGCCGACCATCGAGTCACGGGCTCAAGACCTGCTTCTCGTAGTTCACGAACGTGCCAACCCACAGCGGCTGACCGCTCGATGCATCGATCCTGACGCACGCGGGCTTCGCGTTGTAGCGATTCGGCGGCGGCACCGTCTCGCAGACGGTGTAGCTACCCGCCTTGGGCAGCTGCACCAGGAACTTGCCGACCGCGGGATCGAGATCGCCTGCCCCGTTGTCGACCACGTTCAACGACACGGCCAGCTTGGACGACGCGACATTGAACGTCGACGGACCGATCAACGCCGCGAACCCATCCCGCACATCCCATGACAGGGCACGAACCGGATGAATCAGGAAATCGCCGACATCCTTCCCCTGGCCGAGCTGCACCGTTGCCGTTAGGCATGCAGGCTGATTGGGCGCCAAGGCGAAACCGGCGGGCGGGGTCGTAGCACAGATCCTGTATTTCCCAGCCGACGGCACCAGGAACGCGATACGCTCATCCGCGTCCGACGTGTCGAGCGGCCCCTGGTCGGCGACAACCGCGATCGCCACGTCGGCGGAATCCCTGATCGTCACGCTACCACCAGCGATGTGGGCACCGAGGATGTTGGCGTACCCAGTCCGAATCCAGGGGAGATGAGCGCTGACGAAATTGAGCGTGGTTGTGATGAATGCCGAGACCACCCCGGTGCTGCACGCCGGACTCGCTAACGCATGCGCAGCGGGCGCCGTGATCTGGCAGACGTCGTAGCTCCCGACATGGAGATTGGGCAGCTTCACGATGCCAACGCTGCTGTCAGCGTCGATCGCACCGTTGTCCGTCACCGTGATGATGACGTTCTGTGGACCGACGACCTTGTACTGCGCCCCGCCGACGAGGCTGTTCTGGCTACCGATCGCCTTGAGCTCGAGGGTGCCGGCGTCAGCTGGTTTGAAGATCGGGTTGGCCGCAGCCGGAACCTGTGCCGGTGTGGCCGCGGTCGGTGACACGACACGATCGTTGTCGCAGGCAGCGAGCAACGCGGTCCCTATGAGTGCGATCGACGCGCGCCTAACGGCGCGACGGTCGATGAAAAGCAGAGTGGAACGCATTGGAAAATCCTCGTGTATGCTTCAGTGAGTGAATTGCGGATTGTGAATGACAATTACGGACTCGGGACCTGTGCTTCGGGACTGACGAAGTAGTCGCCCTCGCCCGGCACGCCGGCCGTGACGTTGATGTGCTTGCACGACGGCTTCGCGTTCCAGTGGCCAACGGGTGGCACCGTCTCGCAGACCGAATACCAGCCTCCGGCCGACAGGATCACCGCGAACTTGCCGAGCGTCGGATCCTTGTCGTTTGCGCCATTGTCCACGACCGTGAACTTCACGGCGTTCGACGCAGCGGTCACGGTGAACGTCGACGGGCCGATCAAGGTCGGCTGATTGTTCGCGTCGGTCGTGCCGTCCGTCACGCGCCACCGAATGCTGTAGCGCGGCGTGACGACCGTGTTCGCGATGGCCGTCGCCGTGCCTTGCTGCACCGTGACCGACGTGCACGTCGGGCCCCCTGCGGCGAAGAGGTAGCCGGCAGGCGGAATCGCTCCGCAGATGGAGTAGATGCCGTCGAACCGGATCGCGATATCGAGCCAGCCGTCGCCGGGATCCAAGTCCGTCGGAGAATTGTCCGTGAACATCGACAGCAGCGTGTTCGTCGAGTCCTTGAGCTGGAACACAGCGCCACCGACGTAGTTAGGCACGTAGTCCACGACCTTCCAGAACACGTGCGCCGCGGGACGAATCTGCCAGTAGTGGCCGACCGTCGACCCCGCGATGACGCCCGCACCGCGGCACGTCGGCGCGAGCACGCCGTAGTTGCCCGGCGGGACGGTCATGCACACCTGGTACATCCCCGGCTGCATCCCATTCAGCAGAATCACGCCGAGCGTCATGTCGGCATCGCCCGGACCGTTGTCCTTCGCCGTGAACGTCGCGGGATTGGCGCCTGGCCCGGTGATCTTGAACTCGCCACCGGGCGCGTTCACCGGCGCCTGGTTCTGCGCGACCATGAGCAGCTTCATCGCGCCGGTCTTCTGTAGGGGGTTGAGTACCGGCTGCGCCGCGTCGGGTGTCCGGGCGGCTGCTGCCGGGGTCGGTGAGACAGCGCGATCGGAATCGCAGGCGGCAAGGAGCGCGATCCCGAAGAGCGCGATCGACGCACGTCGAACGGCACGCGCATCGAGAGAGAGCAGAGTCGATTTCATTGAAGCAGTCCCCGTTTATCGGTCAACCGACTCCGGCGGCTCGAGCGTTAGTGCTTGGCGGGCTCGGATCGGCAAAAGCGAATCAACGAGGGCGAGTCACTTGGAGGTCACGAGGGCCGGGTGATTCTCGGGATATCCTCGTAACTCCTTGTCATTCCGAGCCATCAGGCGAGGAATCTTCAGTGCGTCGATCGAGATCTCTCTCGGAGACGATCAAGATTCCTCGCCTCACAGCTCGGAAAGACATCGTGGCGCACGCTGCGCATGTGAACAGCGCCGCGCGCGGACTGTGATTCACCTCACCAGGTGATCAGTCGCCCCGTGCGGACGCGCGCCGGTCGTGGCAAGATTGTCCCCTGTGGTTGTCAATAATGCCGCTGTCCCATTCGCGGCGGTGGGACGATCTTGGGGCCGAACACCAACACCAACTTCCATACAGAGGATGCACCAATGAAGCGATACATGATCGAGCGCGAGATCCCCGGCGTGGGCGATCTCGTGCAGAAGCAAGGGCAGGATGTCGCCGCCCAGTCGAACCGGGCGCTGGCGGAGCTCGCCGGGAAAGCGCAGTGGGAGCACACGTACGTGGTCGACGACAAGACCTTCTGCCTTTACATCGCCGAGGATGAGTCCGCGGTGCACGCGCATGCGAGGCTCAGTGGCTTCCCGGCAACGAAGGTCACCGAGGTGCGGAGCGTCATCGACCCGATGACGGCGAGCTCGTGAGCAAGCGGCGCCGCCGGTTCGCCGGCGGCGCTCTCTTCGCGCGGCCCTAACGCGAACTGGAGGACGTTGGCACATGACGGACGTCGAGAGAGTTCCGCTTGGCCGCTTCTGCTGGGTCGATCTGGCCGCGACCGACGCCGCAAGCGCGTCGCAGTTCTATGGGCGACTGTTCGGCTGGACGCCGCTCGAGCAGCATGCCAACGGAGGCGTCTTTACGCGATTGCGGTCCGGCGGGCAGGACGTCGGCTCGTTGTATCAGCTCCAGCGGCAAGCGATCGAGCGCGGCGCGTCGTCGCACTGGACTCCCTACGTTCGCGTCGACGACGTCGACGACGCTGCGCGTCGGGCAAGCGAGATCGGTGGCATGGTGCTCGTGCAACCGTTCACGGTGGAGGGCGTCGCACGGATCGCGATCATCGCCGACCCCGTCGGCGCGCAGCTCGGACTGTGGGGAGCGCTCGCCCATGCGCCGGAGGCGATGTCACATGCCTAACGCATCGTTATCCAGGGGACGCTCGCGTACTCGCTCGCGCGGTGCTGCGGCGCCGTCTCGCAAGCGCGGGGTGCTCGACGTGACCGTGGTCATCCCTCCGGAGGGTTACGTATCGACGGCGATCGCCCCGCTCGAGATCTTTCATTCGGCCGGCGTGCTCTGGCAATCGTTTCGTGGTGACGCGCCTGAGCCGCGGTTCCACGTGCGCGTCGCGTCGATCGACGGTGGCGAGGTGCGCGGCATGTGCGGGCTGCGCCTCCTGCCGGAGATCTCGATCGATGCGGTCGAGCACACGGACATCATCGTGCTCACGGCATCAGGCAGGAACCTGGCGGACCACATCGCGCGCAGCACGCCGCTGTTGCCGTGGTTGCGAAAGTGGCACGCCCGCGGCGCGTACATCGCGTCGGTATGCTCGGCCGCGGTGTTCCTGGCGGAGAGCGGGCTGCTCGACGGCCGTGAGGCGACGACGCACTGGGGGGTCGCGAACGATTTCTGCCAGCGGTATCCAAAGGTACGGTGGCGGCCGGAGCAGTTCGTCACCGAGGACGGGCGGCTGTTCTGCAGCGGCGGAGTCTACGCCGCCGTCGACCTGAGCCTGTACCTCGTGGAGAAGTTCTGCGGACGCGAGATCGCACTCCAATGTGCGAAGAGCCTGCTTCTCAGCATGCCGCGCCACTCGCAGGCGGGGTATGGGGCGGTGTCGCTCTCGCCGCCGCACTCGGACCAGCAGATCCACGAGGCCGAGGCATTCCTCCAGGCGCACTTCAGCCGTGGTGTGTCGATCGAGCAGCTCGCACACTCCGTCAACATGAGTCCTCGCAACCTCATTCGTCGGTTCAAGGCGGCGACCGGCCGCGTGCCGGGCGAGTACCTCCAGGCGCTGCGCATTGCCCAAGCTCGAGAGCTGCTCGAGGGCGGCGCGTCATCCGTCCAGCAGATCTGCACGCAGATCGGCTATGAGGACCTCGCGTTCTTTCGACGCGTGTTCAAGCGTCACACCGGCGTCGCGCCGGCGGAGTATCGCAGCCGTTTCGCGAGCATGAGCTTCGACCGGCGCGTGGGCGAGCAGAGTTGAGTGCGGACCGGCCAGGAGCTGATCGGAACGCTCCGAGCCGGTCCACCGCAGCCGCAGCCGAGTCACTCGTCCGACATTCCGGGGAACCGTAGGCCATAGGTCCGGCAGATCTCGGGGATGCGCTCAGGCTGGAACTCGATCGCGTAACGCTCCGGGAGATCCGAATGTGGCAGCACGTCGGCGGGGCTTGTGGCGTTCACGTCCGCCATCGCTTCACCGAGCTCATTGAAGAAATGCTCGAAGCCGGGGTCGGCGATGATCTCGAGGACGCGGCACGGGCTGTCGCCGTCGTTCCAGAACGTGTGCCACTGGTTGCGCGGCTTGTAGACGAGATCCCCCGCCTCTGCGTAGACGACCTCATCGCCGAGCAGCGCACCCATTCGGCCCTCGAGCACGTAGCTGTACTCGTCCTCGCGAGCGTGCCGGTGGTACGGGGCGGCGAGCGTTCGCGGCGGGATCGGGTGCTCGACGAGCGAGAAGCGGCCGCCGGTCTCCGCACCCCAGATCATGAACCGCACGCCAACGGATCCGAGATCCACGAACTTACCGTCGCGTGGGCCGATGATTCTCGGTCCCGTCGAGCCGTCGAACCGAGAGTCAGGAATCTGGTAATCCTGCCGATCTTTGGACTCTGAGATGCCGTCGATCTCCTGTAGCGTAGCCATGGTGTCGCCTCTGTGTTTTTATTCTGAGTTGATCAGCATATTTCGTTGAACTGTCACGTTCACTGAATTGTGAGGCGAGAATAATGAGACGCGACGACGTTGTCAAGAGTTCAGTGAACATGTAAGTTCATTCAAATGGCGACCCGTAAATACGAGAAGAAGCGCCGAGCTGAGCACGAGTCGGAGACCAGACGCCGGATAGTGGAGGCGGTGTTTGCGCTACACGGCGAGATCGGCCCGGCGCGGACGACCATCAAGGCGATCGCCGAGCGTGCGGGCGTCGAGCGGCTGACGGTGTACCGACACTTCGCCGACGAGGGCGCGATCTTCGCCGCGTGCGACGCACACTTCCGGATCGAGACGCCGCCGCCGGACCCTGCGGAATGGGCGGCCATATCTGACCCGGCGGAGCGGCTTCGTGCCGCGCTCCTGGCGTTCTACGGCTACTACCGCCGCGGCGAGCAGATGATCGCGAACGCCGAACGCGACGCCGCGAACCTTCCTGCGCTCGCGGCGGTGATGGCTCAGCGGGACTCGCGTCTCGGGGCGGTGCGCGAAGAGCTCCTGGCGGCGTGGTCTACCCGGGATCGCGCCCGGGCGCGGCTCTCTGCCGCGATCGCTCACGCGCTCCGCTTCGATACCTGGCGCTCGCTCGCGCGTGTCGAGGGTTTGGGCGATGCCGAGGCGTCCGAGCTCATGGTCGACCTCGCGCGCGCGGCCGCGGCCGAGGCTCGTTAGGCGCCATCGGCTAGCTCTTCCCCACGTTCACAACTGCCGGACCGTTGTCGCGCTTCACCGGAGGAACGGTCATCAAATACCGGTAGATCGCGCGCAGGTCGTCCTCGGCCATGCGTGAGAAAGCCTGCCACGGCATTGGCGAACCCGGAATCACTCGCCCCTGGCGAAAGCGCGCGACGAACTGGTCCTCGTTCATTTTCCCGAGACGTCCGGTCTCCGGATCGCTCGTGATGTTCGGAGGCGACCACGAATGCGTGGGATCATCGGACTCGGTGAATCCCGTTGTGCCACCGAAGCGCGGGCCCGTGAGCGCACCGGTCATCTGACTGCGCTCCGTGTGACATGCCCAGCAGAGCGCCACCGCCTCGACCAGATACCGTCCTGTCTCCACCGATGCACCGCGTGGCGCTCGCGTAGGAGGCGTGGTCGCGGGGCCGACGGGTTTCGCGAGCGCCGTCGCCTTCACGACCTTGCCAAGCAGTGTGAAGTGGTGGTCCGGAACGGGATTGCGCACCGGCGCCTGGGTGCGCAGGTACGACACGACCGCCTGCAAATCATCGTCCGACAATCCCTGCATCTCCATGAACGGCAGGAGCGCGCGGCCGTCGTGCCCAACGCCGTAGCGCAGGGCGCGAGCGATTGCACGATCGGACACGTTTCCCAACCCGGTCACGGAATCGGCGGTGAGATTGCGCGTGTAGATCTGGCCGGGCGGGATGTCGAACAGGAAGCCACCGGAGAGCGGCACGTCCGTTCCGCCGATGTACGCCTGGTGTTGCGCCGGATCACCGTGGCATGAGGCGCAAGGCGCCACGTCGCGAACGATGTAACGCCCTCGCTCCACTACGCCCGAATCGGTCGAGGCGGCGACGCTCGGGTATGGCGCGTCATCGAATTTGAGATGCTGACGGGATGCGACGAACACGCCGCCCCCGGCGACGATGGCCAAGAGCAGGACGCCGACAACGAGCAGGACTTTGCGCATCATGCGATATCCTCCGGGTAGTTTGGTCGACCTTCCATTCGTCCATGGTCATTGCCGTGCACTCGACAATCGTGGACGTCGCCGAGTCAGTCAATACGCTGGAAAGCGCGGTAACGTCACGACCGTCGCGGTCATGGTAGGTTGATCTGGTGAACGTCCGCGTTCGAATCCTCTTCCTCGCCGACACGCACCTCGGCTTCGACTTGCCGACGCGCGCGCGCATTCAGCGACGTCGCCGCGGGCACGATTTCCTCGCGAACTACGCGACCGCGCTCGAGCCCGCGCTGGCGGGACAGGTCGACCTTCTGGTACACGGTGGCGACGTCTTCAACCGGTCCCGAGTAGCGACGAGCGTGGCGTGGCAGGCATTCGAGCCGCTCGTGCGCGTCGCGGAGAAGGGGATCCCCGTATTCGTGGTGCCCGGCAACCACGAGCGCGGTCGCATTCCCCAGATCAGGTTCGCACAGCATCCGAACATTCATCTCTTCGACCGACCACGTACGTTCACAACCGACGTGCGAGGCGTTCGAGTGGCGATCGCCGGGTTTCCATCTGAGCGCCACGACGTGCGCACCAAGTTCGTCGACCTGTTGGAAACGATGGCGTGGCGCGACGTGAGCGCGAACGTCCGATTGCTTTGCATGCACCAGTGCGTCGAGGGTGCCACGGTCGGACCTAACGACTTCACGTTCACGACCGCCGCCGATGTGATCCGTGCCAGAGATGTTCCGGCAGGGTTCTCCGCCGTGCTGTCGGGACACATCCACCGTCATCAGGTGCTCACGACGGACCTGCGCGGCAAGCCGATGGCGGCACCGGTGCTCTATCCGGGTTCGATCGAACGAACGTCGATCGCGGAGGCGGAGGAGGAGAAGGGCTTCATGATCGTCGACCTGGCGTGCGACGGCCCCGACACTCGCGTCGACTGGCGGTTTCACAAGCTCCCGGCTCGGCCCCTCGTTAGGCGTACGATTCACCTCGAGATGATCGACGACGCGGCGCTGGAGGCGACCATCCGCGCCGTGATCGCCGAGGCACCGGCAGACGCCGTGCTGACGATTCGAATCGTGGGTACGCTGACCGATCACGGGAGACGCGTGTTGTCGGCCGCGAACCTCCGACGGCTCGCACCGGCATCCATGAACGTCGAGCTCAAAATGGAGGACGAGGACGGCCTCTACGTTCAGCCGACGTCGCCCTCCAGGCGGAGCGATGGCGTATTGGAGCTTCCGCTCTAACGCTTCACAGGCGTCTTTCTCCATCGACTCATGCGCGCATCACACCAAACCCTTCGTGGCTTCGCGGTTATCGCCATCCTCGTAATACTTGGCGCCCAGCGCAGCGCACCTCCACGCAGCGTGCGTATCGAGACCCTGCCATGGACGGAGGCGGAGCGGCTGCTCGACACCTCGACCGTCGTCATGATCCCGCTAGGTGCGCAGTCGAAGGAACACGGCCCTCATCTCCCGCTCAACAACGACTGGCTGCTGGCCGAGTACTTCACGCGGCGGGTGATGGCGGCGACGAGCGTGGTGGTGTATCCCACCATCAACTACAGCTTCTACCCGGCGTTCACGGAGTATCCGGGGTCCACGGGCTTACGTCTCGAGACGGCGCGTGACATGGTCGTGGACATCGTACGCTCGATCGCCCGCCACGGGCCGCGCCGGTTCTACGTTCTCAACACCGGCGTCTCGACGCTCCGCGCGCTCGCCCCGGCGCGCGACACCCTCGCGGCCAGCGGCATCGTCATGGCGTATACGGACATCCTCAACATCGGGAGGGATGCCGAGCAGCGCGTGGTGCAGCAGGAGGGTGGGACCCACGCGGACGAGGTCGAGACGTCGATGATGCTGTACATGCATCCCGAGGTCGTCCGGATGGACCGGGCGCCTAACGACTACCATCCGGGTGCTGGCGGGCTCACGCGCGACTCGGCCACCGCCATCCGTGAGCAGAAGACATGGTCGCGCACGGGCACGTTCGGCAACGCGACGCTCGCGACGCGCGAGAAAGGGCGCGCACTGGTGGAAGCGCAGGTTCGCGACATGGTGGCCGAAGTCGATCGATTGCGGCGAATGCCGATTCGGCAGCCGTGACGCACGTTTGCATGATCGGCGCGCGTCTCGCCGATGCAAAGCACCGCCTAACGTGGAACGGTCTGTGTGGATTCGCGTTTCTCCGGCGGAGACAGCGTGGTCGGTCGTGGCGCATCATTCGACGGCGCCTCGAGCGGCACGGTCCACCGTACGCCCGACGGGAAGATGTCCGTCATCCTCGCTGCCACCACGATCCGCTCGGACGTGTCGATGATTTCCTTCGCGAGCGCTGGGCGGCCGTCGGAGCTCAGGAGCCCACCGAGGAGCGCTCCGGTCGCAGCGTAGAGCACGGGGATGTTTATCGATGCCCGGTCCGGCCAGTCGTCCTTCGCGATCAGCGCCTGCTGGCCTCTGAATACGTCGGTCCATAGCGCAACGGAGCGCGGGACGTCGACGAACCCCTCTCCGGGCGCGAGGACCGTATCGCGTCCGGCGGTTGGGACGTTAGGCAGCAGCTTGCGCGCAAAACCTTGTGTCAGCAGATACGGCCCCAGGCCGAACCGGTACGCGTAATCACCGGTGGTGCGACTGAAGTAGATCGGTCGGCCCGTGTTGTCCTTGATCATGCGCAGCACGAGAATGTCCGCCTTCTCCAGATACCCTGGGGCGACCTCGGCCTGGATGTCTCCGGCCTGGAAGAGCCGCGCTTCCGTGAGTCGCACGTAAGACGGAATCTGGTTCACCTCGTCCAGCGTCATCCGCACCGGCGGCTCGGACGGTTTCGGCCAGCGCTTGCCGCGGTAGATGGCCGGCCCTCGCGCCTCGTCGTACTCACTCACCGGCGCGCGGACGATCTGTCGCGCATACCAATCAGTGTTGAGCAGCGATGTTACGGCGATGACGACGTCCTTCCTGATTCCCTCCACCTGCTGTGCGTACCAGAGTGGAAACGTGTCGTTGTCTCCGGCGGTGACGATGATGGCATACGGCTCGACGCTGTTCAGCAGGTCGTGTGCGAAGTCGCGGGTCGTGGTGTCACCACGTCGTGACGCGGCCTTCCAGTTCGCGAAGAGCGGAACGAATGCGATGGCGAGCACGGGCGAGGCGAGTAACCAGCCGCGCAGCGTCGGCGTGCGTCGTGGTGACGCCGAGCGCGCGCGATCCTCGAGCGGGCGCATTCTCTGGACTCCGTCGTGTTGTACCAAGTCAACTCGGCCATCGCATCAATCGTCACGCGTCCGATACGGAGAGAGATAAGGGACGCATCGCGACCGGCTGGGCCAGTAACAAGTGCGCCAGTCATCAGGAGTCGGTGGTCAGTCATCAGTCCCCGTGTCCTCTGACTTCCCTTTCGCCGGACCGATGACTGGGCCACTCCCGACTGATGAGTGACGACCGACGACCGATGACTCGGAACTGACAACTCGCGACCTCTGTCACGCAAATCGATGAGCGTTCGCGAGCAACCGCCGCTGGTTTACTTCCGCTGATCCTTCACTACCGTCCACGGCTCCGGAGCACTCACGTACCGCACAATCCGCCAGCGCATCAGACGATCACGGTACGCCGCGCTACGGTGAGATGTACGCCGTCTTGACGATCGTGTAGAATTCGCGCGCGTACGTCCCCTGCTCCCGGGGACCATAGCTCGATTTCTTGCGTCCCCCAAACGGCACGTGATAATCGAGCCCCGCCGTCGGCAGATT